>ERZ857982.293-NODE-293-length-80464-cov-6.380045_pt1 | contig 80464 bp, 79 predicted proteins | sample MGYA00519955_ERZ857982 | MGnify/ENA primary metagenome ERZ857982 (study PRJEB31778, sample SAMEA3449416) | human gut metagenome | biome: human gut; feature: human-associated habitat; material: faeces | place: United Kingdom | collected 2010/2012 ... | reverse complement strand
AACAGAGCCGAACTCTGTGTTCTCAAAAATTTTAATTTCATTCATTTCAATTTTTCCTTTCTGCCGCTATGCGGATTTCGAATTATCATCCAATAGTTCTACAAACAACGTTCGTAAATCGTACTGCGGGAAAAATGTATCATTGATTTTAAACGCCTCATCAAGATTAAGAGTACTTTTTCCGCTTAACTTATTACTGATAGTATCTCTGGTGCGATTTAAAGCTTTGGCAATGTCTTGAATAGTTATGTTATACCTTGCCATTTCTGCCCTTAAATTAGAAAACATTATGTTAGACTGCATATTTTCACCCCCTTAATCACGCAATGCATGACTTGATACTGTAAGTATATCACGCTTTGCATGAATTGTCAATAGCCTTATAAAAATTTTTCTTGCAATGCGTGAATATATATGGTATAATATAAAAAAACACGCAGGAGAATAGTAATATGGAATTTTATAAAGTGCTTAAAGAAATTATGGAAAGCAAGGACTTGTCTATACCCGAAGTGGCGAGATTATGTAATTTATCCGATTCAACAGTCAGGAGCATAATTACAAGAAAGCAAAAGACAGTAGCCTTAAATATTGCGTTTAAACTTTCTGACGGTTTACGCGTTCCCCTTGAAGTTCTGAATGGATCGGAAATAATTGAAGCAATTAAAACTACCCATCAACTTGACGAAGATACAAGAAACGGAAAAATAACATGGCATGAAGCTACTCCTGAAGAGGTATTGCAGATGTCTGTAGATTCTGCTAATTATTTAAGAAACGATACCATATCTAAATACGACAGCTTAAATGATACCGGCAAGCAAAAAGCTAACGAGTATATAACCGATTTGTCAGAACAAGAGAAATACACAAATAAATAGCAATCTTTTGCACTCCTTTCGATTTATTGTCGAATCATGATTACATTTTTTATTATACTCATGAATTTCAGGATTGCAATAGCGTTGTCGTGAAATACGCGTATACTGTCGCAGTAAAATTTGGAAGTGGGTTTCAACAGTGCTTTTTTGTGCAATATTAACATGTAAAGGAGCGATAAATTTGCTTTGTATAAAGTGTAAGAAAGAAATACCGGACGATTCCCCTTTTTGCAATTGGTGCGGAAAAAAACAACAGTCCCCTCCCCACGCGCCTAAAAGGCGGGGCAATGGGGAGGGAACTGTTTTTCGTAAGCCTTGTGGTACTTGGCGCGTGGAATACGTGGAAAAATATATCGTTGAAAACGGAAAAAAGAAACGTATTACGAGAACAAAATCTGGTTTCAAATCTAAAAAAGAAGCGCTTGATTATCTTTCTAAAATTAGATTTACCCCCAAAGCCGAAACAAAGAAAATCAGTGAACTATATGAAATTGTCAAAGTTCGAGAACTCGACGAGTTAAGCAAAGACAAACAATCACATTACAAAACCGCATACAACCGCATAAACGAAATATCAAATATTAATATATCAGATCTATCTCTCGAAGATATACAAGCTTTAGTAGACAGTATCGATACGGGCTTTTATCCTAAGCGCGATGTAAAAAATCTTTTAAATAAAATATACGAATATGCATTAATTGAAGATTATTGTAAGAAAAACTTAGCGCAGTACATTAAGCTTCCTAAAAGCCAAAAAGCTGATAAAATTATTTTTAATAAAGATGATATAAAAAAGTTGTGGGATAGTTGGGATAACGGAGATGAGATGTCTGGCTATCTTTTAATTATGATTTATTCCGGGATAAGGACCGGAGAATTGAGAAATATACTTATTCAAAACATAGATATAGACAAACAGGTTATGTACGGAGGCATAAAAACCGAAAAGGGTAAAAAACGCCCTATCATTATCTTGGATGAAATAAAGCCCATCGTTGAATATTTTATGAAAACCAACGGTGAAAAATTATGCCAACTTAGTGAATACAAGTTTTATAAAGTTTGGAATGAGTTAAAAGCTAAAATAGGTCTAAGAGATGAATTAGATCCTAACTGTAGTCGGCATACATGCGCGACTGCTTTAGCTGAGGCTAATATTCCACCGGCAATAATAATGGATATTTTAGGTCATGAGAAATATGACACATCTTTAAATTATACCCACATAGACGTTCAGTCGTTGAAGAAAAACCTTGAAAAAGCAATGAATAATAAGGAGTAGTAATAGAGTAGGAATAACCCTAATTTTACCTTTATCAAAAGCAATTTAGCGATATATTTAACAATTAAAATCTAAATAAAAAAACCTCTACAAACGGCGCATTTACGCAATTTATAGAGGTTATGGCGGAGAAGGAGAGACTCGAACTCTCGCGGCAGTTTCCCACCCTACGCCCTTAGCAGGGGCGCCTCGTCACCACTTGAGTACTTCTCCATGATAACAAATCAAAATATAAAAATGGCGGAGAGGGTGGGATTCGAACCCACGGTCCCTTGCGGGATCACTGGTTTTCAAGACCAGCTCCTTAAACCACTCGGACACCTCTCCAATGCTTTAATCAGCTTAATTATTATACACTATTTTTTTCAGAATGTCAATAGAAATAATTTGATTCGTCAAATCGCACAATTTATAAGCCGTTTTTTATACTTTTTGCACGATACATCAAAGAATCACGACTATTTTCAACAATTCCGCGCATAACATTATCAAGCAATAAGCTAAGAGCATTTTTTATTTCAATACCCTTAAATCCAAGCTCAATTAAATCGTATCCATTTATATCAAGCATTTTTATACTAAAGCATTCTCCCCTATTTAATATATCCCTTAAAGACTGCTCTTGCATATCGGATTTTTTCAGCCTCTCCTTGCAAAAATCCTGTTTAGACAAGGAATCGGCGCGTTGGGCGTCAATCAAATCAAATGCGTTCCTGACGCCTATCTGATTAAGAATTTTTTTTAACTCAAATTCTGTATTCAGCTCATCGCTATGATGATATATAATGGCTTTTACATTAAGAATAACGCTTTTCGGAAACCTCATTTTCTTCATAACAGCTTCAGCTTTAAGCGCGCTTTTTTGCGCATGTCCTTTAAAATGCCCCCTTCCGGAGAAATCTACAGTAAAGCATTCCGGTTTAGCGATGTCATGAAAGAACATCGCTAATTTTACATTTTCCTTGTCAATACATTCTGAAACAGCGTTAACGGTATGCTCCCATACATCATATTTATGGTAGGGACTGTGCTGCTCAAAATCAAAGCACGGTATTACTTCAGGTATAAATACTGATATAACGTCTCTGTAGGATTTAAGTACCTCGCCTGCGTTTTGTCCGCGTATAATCTGAACAAACTCATCCCTTATGCGTTCGGCTGAAATGTTTTTCAGCAAAAGGCGCAGATTATGGACAGCCTCCGCGGTACCGCTTTCTATCGAAAACCCGAGCCTTGATGAAAACCTAAGACCGCGCAGTATTCTGAGCGCGTCCTCTTCAAATCTTTTTTCAGGAGCCCCTACGGTTCTTATAATTTTATTTTTAATATCGTCCCGGCCGTTAAAAGGATCAATCAGACCGTCGTGTATACCATAGGCCATAGCGTTGACGGTAAAGTCACGGCGTCTGAGATCTTCAATCAACGACGAGGTAAATTCCACATTGTCCGGGTGACGTCCGTCTGTATAGCCCTTTTCAAGTCTGTATGAAGTAATTTCAATAATACCGCCGTTTGTTATAACAGCCACCGTTCCGTGCTTTTCTCCCGTCAGAATAAGCTTAAAGTCCCTGAATACGTTTTTAATCTCCTCCGGACGGGCATTTGTCGTAATATCGTAATCATTAGGAGCAATATTCATTATAGAATCCCTGACGCAGCCGCCTGCAAGATAAGCCTGAAATCCGCTGCTTTCCAGCCGCTTTACCACCGTAAATACATATGAGGGAATATTAACCATAGCCGTCCTCTTTCCGTTCAAACAAAATTTACAAATTAATTATATCATAATATTAAAAAATTGTAAACCGTCACAGATTTTATCGGCAAAAAAGCCGTATCATATAAGCACGATACGGCTTTTGCCTTTATAAATCCTGTAGATCCGCCGCCGGAATATCATTTTCTATGTTATCCCTTGCAAGATCGTTATCAATCGCGGCATAAACGTCGGATATCGGCTTTTCTGCCTGCTTGTCCAAGCTATCCTTATTTTGCATAGAATAAGGCTTTGCATGATAAACCTTCTGTGAAGGAGCCTTTGTTCCCGCTATAATAGGATTGGCGCGTACTTTTCCGTGCTTTGCCTTTCCCTGTATTTCAGCTACGGGAGAAACGTCATTACGCGGCTTTGTGTGGGTTGTTTCCGGGCGGCTCATTCCTTGCTTTGCCATTTTTATCACCTCTGCTTTATTATTTCCGTTTAAATCATTTTTATCCGCCTGGCATTACTATAGCAAACCATAAAAATCCCCAATTATAGCTCATTTCCGCCCTCAAATTTTCCTAAGTATAAAAACGAAATATTAATATATAATAATGTCAAAGAAATTAAGGAGGGAGCAAATTTATGGCTGATAAACCTAAAAAGGAAAATAATGAAAAAACCGCCGGTAACAATCAATGGACCGAAACTCACCTAAAAAGCAAGCCCGACAAACGTGAACGTCACGACGGTCCCGGCGGCAACTGAAAAAATATCCCCGCATAAGCGGGGATATTATCTGAAATTATATAAAACTGCACCGTTTAGTTAGCTTTAGGTAACTCTACTTCATAAATTACCTGCTTGCTACATAAGATGCGTCGGAATCTGCTCTAAAGCTATACGCTAATACTCTCTTCCGAAGATTATTTTATAAGCGCCCTTCCCAGCTCTCTGCACTTTTCAAGATCATCGTCTGACGGAGCTTCGTTGGCAATAAGCCCTTCTCCTCCCACAATTACCGCGCCGTCATCCTCTGCGCGCTTTACCCAGCTTCTCATCCATTCGCCGTCTCCCCAGCCATAGGATCCGAACAGAGCAATGGTTTTTCCGTTAAGACCGCTCTCGGCTTCCGCAAAAAAAGGTTCAAATTCGCTTTCTTCAAGCTCCTCCGCTCCCATAGCCGAACAGCCGAACGCCAGTCTGTCGTAATCCGAAAGTTTTCCACTGAATTCAGACACGCTGAAAAGTTCCGCATTTGCACCCTCTGCAACCGCCGCAGCCATCTGCTCCGTATTTCCTGTACCGCTCCAATAAATAACCGCTGCTTTCATAATAAAACCTCCTATGATATTCTGAGCGCACGATAAATATCGCTGCCCTGATTTAATTTATTACACAGAAATTTTCTGCATTTGTCATAATTTGTAAAGCTGCGCCTTGCCTTTTCCTCGTCTCCGTAAACCTTCCAACAGCCGCACAGCTTGAAATTATTTCCCTTATGAATAATAAAACCTTTTACATCCTCCGCAGGATACCCAAGAAAAATCCCTATTTCGTGAGGAAATTCGTTTTCTGATGAAATACGCTCAGCAAGCCTTTCAAGATCGCTTTCAAGCTTAAATAACGAGCCGCCGTAACCGTAAGCTTTAAGAATTTCCCGTCTTGCCGGTTCTGATAAGCACTTTAAAAGCAGCTTTTCGTTGTAAAGCAGCAGCAGCGTTCTTTTTTTACATCGGCACATAAGCCTGATCTTCAGTTTCCTGCCTCCTGCAATTTCATTGAATCGCTCTATCTGTCCGAGAATATTAAATTCGTCATTTTCCAATGATATAAGATTTGCGCACTTTATTCCCAGCAGCGACGGCGCTGCATGATATGCAAGCTTATTTTCAAAACGGCGGCATTCCTCCTGTGACACATAAATCCTCCTTTCATAAATATTTATTAATCGTCGTGCCGACGGCAGTAATATGCCGTTGTCAGACCGCATGAGTTAGCATATGCTTACCGAATATATAATAACATATAAACCAGGTTTTTGTCAAGAATAAATTTATATTCCGTCTGTTTGATTTAATAACAAATTTATGATATTATATAATAATTACAGACGAATTGAGGAGGAATAAAAATGAATAATATTCAAAGCGTTCTATTGGGCTTATCCCTACCTTTTATGGGAACGGTACTAGGCGCGGGCATGGTCTTCTTTATGAAAAAGGAAATACGCCCCAATGTTCAGAAGGCTCTGCTCGGCTTTGCCTCCGGCGTAATGATTGCGGCGTCTGTCTGGTCGCTGATAATTCCTTCAATAGAAATGGCGGAGAAAAACGGCAATAAAGCGGCGTGGCTGCCGTCGGCAATAGGTTTCACAGCCGGAATAGCCTTTTTGCTTCTGCTTGACAGCTTAATCCCGCACCTTCACATAAACTCCGATAAACCGGAGGGAACAAAATCCGGACTTCAAAAATCTGTTATGCTTATACTTGCTGTAACGCTCCATAATATTCCCGAGGGTATGGCAATCGGCGTCGTATTTGCCGGAATGGTCGGCAGCAGTCCGATAATTACCGTGGCCAGCGCATTTGCGCTTGCAATAGGAATCGCCGTTCAGAACTTTCCTGAGGGCGCTATAATATCTATGCCTCTGATGGGAACAGGAATTTCTAAAAGAAAAGCCTTTGTATACGGAGCGATGTCAGGAATAGTTGAACCAATCGGAGCGATTGTAACAATTCTGCTGACGTCTCTTATAATGCCGATACTACCATATATACTCTCATTTGCGGCAGGCGCAATGTTCTACGTTGTAATAGAGGAACTTATCCCCGAGGCGCAGTCGGGAGAACACAGCAATACCGCCACAATAGGCGCGGCAATCGGCTTTGTGCTGATGATGATACTCGACGTCGCGCTCGGATAAAAATAAAAAACAGCTTTAGCTTCTGTACTCCGAAGAGTCCGGCATAGCTTTTTTGTTACAAACACAATGCTGCGGCATAATATGTAATAAGAAAGAAGGTATAGAATATGAAGCTAAGCATAAACACAGATAAATATCTCTGTGATTTTAAAAGTATACTTGTTGAAATGATAAAAAATATGACCGATATAAAGCCTACGGAAAGTATTTCAGGGGATTTTATAGCGCAAATGATACCGCATCACCTTGCAGCAATTGAAATGTCTGAAAACCTGCTTAAATATACTATTAACTGTCCTTTGCAGAATATTGCTCTAAATATAATAGCTTCACAAAGGAAAAGCATTGAAAATATGCTTGCGTCTGAGAGTAAATGCAGACAAACGCTCAACTGCCAAAATGAACTTTCCTATTACAGATTCAATAACGACGAAATACTTAATATCATGTTCCGCAGAATGAAAACGGCATGTTCAGACAACTGCATAGACGCAAATTTCATGCGCGAAATGATACCTCATCATCAGGGGGCGATACAAATGTCTGAAAACGCGCTGAAATTCAATATATGTCCGGAGCTTAAGCCTATACTGGAGGCGATTATAGCTTCACAGAAGCGGGGCGTAAAAAAAATGAAACGCCTGCTGGCTGAAATCTCCTGCTGAACAGGATAAACGCAAGGCTTTTAAAAACAAGGAAGCTTTAAATACCGTAAGGAGAATAAAATTCAATGAAAAATAAGGAAAAACTAACCGTTTTAATACCATCAATGCTTGATTTTCACTTTCCTCTTTTAAAATATGCCTTTCTCTCCGATTCGGCTATTCAGCGAAGGCTCGACGGTATTATGCTTTCAAGCATTGATTATGATTCGGGCAGCGCAGGAGTCATAGACCTATGAACAATAATAAATTACTTTGTACATTCTCCCATGCCCAAGAGGGAATTATAATCTATTAATTATATCTACAAAAACAATAAATATAATCAATAGTTTGACATAATATACCAAATATATTTGATAATTAAATATTAAACCCATAAATATGATAGAATTTTATATAGTAAATAATTCAGGAGGTCATATTTATGGCGTTTTATCAAAGATTAAAGGACTTAAAGGAAGACGCGGATTTAACTCAAGCGGAAGTTTCCGAAATAATTGAAGTTTCCGCTAATCATTACGGAAAGTACGAACGCGGAGAAACTGATATACCATTTTCAAAAGCAATTAAATTAGCCGATTATTATAACGTTTCACTGGACTATATAGCCGGAAGAACAAATGATAAGACATTTATCAGTAGTATATCTCCCTCGCTTTTTACTGAAAAATTCAGTCGGCTTAATAATAAAAACAAAGCAAGGATAGATGAAAGAATGTCTCAGATGTTAGAAGCTCAAGGAAAAAAGGAGTAGTAAATATATTTGCAAGCGTCGAATCATATCCTATGAATTTACTTTAAAGTGATTGACGTCGCAGGAAAATCAAATTAAGGAAATTCCAATACTGCACAGGGCAAAAATCTGCGCTGTATTCGGATAAGATTGCTGATATAAATATTCAGTTAATTAAGTTATGGATAGCTAACCTGATTGTATAATAATGCCCGCACTTTACAGTGTGGGTAAAAAATTTAGAATTTAACAACAAGTCCAAACACGGTTTTTCCGGGACAAAAAACGAACAAATCCGAACCGTTTGAATGGTTCGGATTTGTTCGACGTGGCTCCCCAAGTTGGACTCGAACCAACGACCCTGCGGTTAACAGCCGCATGCTCTACCGATGTAACGAATTTACACCTTAATATAAATACAGCATCTGCTTTATAATCTTGACAAAAATATATTTCTTAAATCTAATTTGCTATATCTTGGGTAAATATAAACCAAAATAAGCTTTCCACTTCTTGTGAAATGCAATTCAAATAACAGCTTCACGTAATATGTTTTATTTTTCAAATGATTTAATTGCATTTCTAAACAGTGATAATTCGTACTTGTCAAGAACCGATATTACTACGGTTGAATTTCCCCTTTGCCTTAAAAATCCAATAGCTTCTTTTGTCGAAAGATTTGATAACTGAGGAAATCTTCGTTCTAAATTTTTAATTGTATCAATTGGAAACCCGAATTCAACAAGTGATAATCCAAATTCGGTTGTAACCCCCAACTCATAGAATCTAATTATAACAGATAAATTAAAATCAGATACATCATACCCTTTTTTACTAGCAGCGCATGCATACAGCGCCTCAAATAGGCACAGCAATTTAGGAATTTCATACTCAACAATATTACGTATTTGATCAAAAGCCTGTATATATGCCCTATCAATAGTATCCATTGGATCTTTTCCTTTTCCATTTTCTCTTTCTATATGCTTAACAATATTTGTCAAGATCAACATTTAAAATAGGCTTCACGTCAAAGGTTGAAAAGTTTAACTGAAGCTGATTTTCATTGGAAATATCCTTCTGTTTTTTATCAGTATAAAATACCCTACCAATGTAATTGTGGTAATATCGTCCTGCACGACCTTTAATATTTTTCATAGTAAACGCAGACATTGAAGAATTACCTACACTGCTATTAATTATTACAACATTATGTGCATTAGTATTTACGCCTTCTATAATTGTCGAAGTACAAAAAAGAGAACTGAATTTAGCTTTATTGAACATCTTCAAAATTTCGTTTTGCACATATTTAGGAAATTTTCCGTGATGAATTCCATATCCATTTTCAAGTGCGCATACTAAACTCCAATATTGAGCGCTATTACCACGACCATCAATTTTAAACCCATACCTATTTTTTAAGTGCTCTATAAAATCATGATTTATATCTGCATTGGATTTTTCATGTAAATGGTCTATTACTTCACGAACATATCCCATTGAATGTGAAGGAGTAGAACAATAAAAAATAGTTTGACCTAATTTATTATTTTCAATAAATTTGATTATACCTAAAATTTTATCAACCGTACTCAAATTGTTTTTATTGTAAATGTTTATCGTATTCTTACCTAAAATAGGATGGTTTTGAATAACACCTTTTTTCCAAGCATCAATTTCAATTCTCATTGTAGGCTCAAAATCAATCTGCTTGATAGTAATATTATTATTCTTTATATATTTATGTAACCCAGACTTTAAATTATTTAAATTTAGATAGGGACCAGCAAGATAAAAATCCGAAACTTTTTTTGTTAACAAATAAAGAGCAATTCTAAATGCCTTTGCTCTATTCCCCTTATCTTCCTTTAATTGAACAGTAGAATCCTCATGTTCACAATCTTCATCTACAGTAAAATCTTCATCAATTTTATACACTTCATCAAAAAAGAAAAAGTCTATTTTTTAATCATCATTATCGGACAATAATTTCAGCGCTCGTTCTGGAGTAAGTATAAAAATATTCTTATCTAATGGATTTATTCCTGAATAAACATTATTTATAATATTGTATGCCACTCCTAATGATTCTATTAAATTTTTCATACTATCCGTATTTTCATTTAATAGTGCAATAGTAGGGAAAATTAAAAGTATATTTTTATAACGGTTTTGGTTTAAAAACAGAATTTCACGCAAAATAAATGTTTTTCCAAAAGATGTAGGTGCGCTCACCAGCAACCGTTTGCATTCCAAATGTTGGTAGCATTCAATAATTTCCTTCTGTCTCTTATCTAACAAATTATTAGAAAACACTTTTGAGGTATAGTAATTTTGAATTGAAGCATGTTTTATTTCGCCCAAACTTCCCATCATATTATCAGGTTTGGTTATCGAATTTTTACCATAAATATATCCAAATACCCTCAATTTTTCTGATGCTTCAAATACAACTGGCTCAATAAGACCTTTATATTCAACGTCATCACTATCAGATAAAAAACAGATCAAATCCCTCATTCGATTTTCAGACTTTACGCTTCCATCAAAATTATTTATAAGATCAATCAATTCAAATATATACTCAAGCATCATACAGTCTCTTTCTTTAAGTTAATAAACATTTTTCTAACGTATGAAACATCCTTTATTGGAAATATATAAAATCTTATTTCACATGGTAAATCTAAATTAATCTTAAAATCAGTTTCATCAAAATACTTTTGCATTTTTGTAACTATAGAATTTATTTGTTTTTCTAATTCAGCGTTCTTATATATATCGCTGGTATAGGCCAATAAACAAGGTATTTTGATTTTGACATTATTATTTTTCAACACTTTATATAATTCTTTTATTTTAATATTAATATCCCAATGATTTTTTTGAGCTTCAAAACAAACTTTATTAATAGCACTCAACAAATTGGTTAATTCAGGTGAATCAGATCTATCAGCTACGTAAAACGCCGCATTTGCAAAATATTCATGATAAAATTTTGTGTTTAGATCTTCTTTTATACCACTTTTACAATATTGCTCTGTACCAGCTTTAGCTTGTCCAAGCCACAATGTTACCTGCTGATCTTTCATTGAAAAATATAATGCATCATACCCTGTGATTTCATATTTTCTTTTTTCAACTTCTGTAAATTTGACCCTTGCAATTAGTTTTTGAGACATCGGCTCAAATACTTGAATAAGTAAATCCAAAAGTACTTCGCCTAATGTTCCGTCAGAATTTGGATTAATTCTCTGTGGTAATCGTTCAGAAAAAGCATACTTAGCTGCAACTCTCAAATCGTCTAACAAACCTATCTTATTTTTTGACACTATCTCTTCTTCTGAATATGCATAAAACACAATATTATCAACCAACAAATTGTATAGGTCATTTAATGCCGTATCAGATTTCATATGACTAAATGGGTGATAAATATACCTTTTATTTTGTAAATCATAGTCAATTACTATATTAGAGCATTGATCTTTTATAAGTTCATTGTAAATTCTGCAATATTCGTCATTCATTTGTATATCCCTTTTAAAATGAGCCAATTATTCTTTAATATAAATTACTGTGCCGATAATGCGATTATTGAATTTGCAACTCTTGGTTCATTGCCAACAATTGTTGTATAATATCTCTGTTCAATTCCCCACAAAAGCTTCTTAAGTTCATCTTCATTACTAATAGAAAAGGTGTTGTCTTTCGACTTTAAATTGCTGCTGTAGGAATAAATTTATTATATGGTAATACCCATTGGCTTTGAATTCCATATACCACCCATACCCATGACGTGGATATTAAAGTGAAAATAAACTTATTCACCATAGCTAATCCCCTAATTTTGATTTTATTTCGTTAATAAGTTCATGTACTGTAGTGCATGAAATCATTTCTGAAGGCTTATCCTTTCCATCCTTAATCTGATTTTTTAACCTTTGAATTGCAATTTTAATTGCTTTTTCTTCATTACCATATAAGCAAAGCTTACGATATATATCCATATCAGATTTTAGATATTTTTGTTCAGTTTTCTTTTCATAACAATCCTCAAAGCCATTACAACAAGAAACGGATGTTTGAAACATTGGCATCGAGCCAAAGTATGCATGAAACCATATTTCAATGCAAGGATTTGACCATCCGACATGCATACCTCTTTTTAAAGCTTCGGAAATAATATTATCAAAGTTCTTAACCTGATCTCTGTCAAATACAATCCAAACTTCACTATATTGAGGATTTAGAGCCGCAAGGCTTATAGCTTTATCTACCAAATCCACTGTTCTTGACCTAACAACTTTTATAACTAATTTTTCTTGTATGGACTGCGGAGTAGAATCACGCAATCCATACATATAATTTTGCTTTGTCTCTTTAGTATCAGTTACAATAAAATAATATCCCAATTCAGGAACACGTTTAGAAAGCTGCTCTCTGGTCTTCCTTTTTCCGTTTCTATCAGATCTACTCAAAGTTATTCCCCTTTGAACATATCTAAAGCCTTCAGCGATGGAACTGCGCCGTATTTACCTAAAAGATAATTTTTTTCGTAATTTTCATCTTTTCTAATTTTTATTCCATCTTCATCAATGAAATCCGCAAGCGAATAAAGAGTAGAGATTCCATCATCATTTTTTTCTGTGAACCATATTTCATCTCTACGCAATAAATTTCCATTTAGCTGCCACGAATCATGTGAAGTAAATACAAGCTGAGCATGATTAACATTAATCTCAGGATTTAAAAATGTAATGATAAAACTACGCACTAGCAATGGGTGAAGCCTTGCATTCAATTCATCAATAAAAAGAACACTTCCGGTTTCTAATGCCTCATGAAGTACAGGATATAATGAGAACATTTTTAATGTACCTGCTGATTCTTCGTGTAATGGAATAACAGCAGTTGCATTTGAATTGATAACTTTATGAACGGCTTCTATCTTGAAGTTATCATCATCTTCATCCTTATCTCCAGGGACTTTTTCAATGTTAAAGTCAACAATAGAATTATCAAAAGAAGATAAATATTTAACTACATTCTGTCTAACATTTGGGTCGCTATCAAACCCATCCGGAATAAGACGTGACATAATCAAATTCTCAAATGGTTCTCCAAAATCAGCAAAATTCAAATTAACAAACCAATCTCGAACAAATTTCAACTTGGTTATCTTTAATTTAGCGCCTAAAGAAACAATAAGTGTTTCCTTTTCTAAAGAAACTTCAATATTTTCTCTGCTTTTTGCCGGCAAACCTGATAGATCAAGTTCATTTTCCTGTGCATTCCTGTAAAATAACGATTTATATTTACCTCTTGAAGATTTGGAAGCATAATTTAACCATTCTTCAACTACCCCTTCTTGATTCAAAACAAACCCATAATTATATGTTTTAGCGCCATGTTCCTCACTATCAATAAAAAACACTTCAAAACTTGATTCTGCATTTGCGCTATTGTTATCAAATAAAAATGGCATTGGTTTTAACAATCGTACTTTATTTTTCTTATCTAAAGAATCTCCACCAAAAGCAAAAGACTGAACTACATATTCTGCCATAAATCTAAAAGCTTCTTGAACATTCGATTTGCCGCTTGCATTTGCTCCAAATATTGCTGCAACAGGTAAAACTTTTTCGTTTCCTATCCCAACTACTCTATCTGAGAACTCTGTTATCTTAGTTGCACTTAAATCTAATGTCGCATCATCTCTAAATGACTTGTAATTCTTAAAATTAAACTGTAATAGCATACTCATTCCTCCTATTGCTTACTTATATTATACTCATCTTTTCCAAAAATTCAACCCCTAAATGAGATTTTTTCTCATTTAGGGGTTGAATTTTATATGAACACCAGATAACTCTTTATTATCATACTTCAATTTAAAAACTTAAAAAGGATTAACTATCATGTCATTTGATTCTCATAAGTATGCTAGAGCATTTGAACATTTAGCATGTAAAATTATTGAAGAAGAATTAACCGAAAGCATCTGTGCTTCTGGAATAACACAAAAAACGAGAGACGAAGGTATAGATTCTATAATTTATACAAGCGATAATTTTATCACTATTGAAGCAAAATTAAGGCAAACATTTAGCTCTTTGGGGTTAAAAGATGTTGCATCATCTGTAATTTTTTATCTTTTAAGATTAAATGACCAGCACTATATAGTAACAAATGCATATCTAACTGCAGATACAATTAATATTCTTGACAAGCTTAATACAAAGAAAAATTGTGCCATTCATTATATTGACGGTGATAGTACAATAAATGCGTTGAAAAAGCTTATAGATAAATTAGATTCCGAGGAAAAAGAACTGGCACAAATTTTACTATCAGAGTTTAAAAATTGTAAGAAAATAAGAAAAAATCGTTCATCTAAAAAAATAATAAAGCAACCGATTAAACTACTAGATACTCAAAAAGCTTTTTTAAATTTACTATTTAATGATATTCTCAATAACAAAAAGTGCATTATTATCTCAGGTAAAATTGGAACTGGGAAAAGCACATTGGCTCATATCACAGACAATCAGATGGCTGAAAAATACAGCACAATCTTTATTGACTGTCAACAATATAATACTATTGAATCTTTTATATATCAAATCTCTAATATACAAATTGGAATAAATATTAACGAACTAATACAAGAATACATTCATATCAACGAATCTAATAGTGCTAATATATTACAACAGTGCGATTTTTCAAAAGTTTTAACTCAGGTATTTAGTTTAAATCCATATTCTGATAATATTTTCTTTATCGCCCAAGAATATATTGATAATATATTCTTGAGATTTAATGTTCATAATGTTTGTATAATAATTGATAATTACTCTGCTGCTTCGCCAGAGCTTGATAAATTTATATCTAAATATATTTTAAAGTCAATGGATAATATAAAGTTTATTATTGTAAGAGACCTTGATGGTCATAATATCTCTAGCACTGAACTTGAAAAGATAAAACGCATTCCAGTGAATCAAAACTTGTTTAATGAATACACTATCAATGAACTTACTAATACAGAGGCTTCAATATTCATTGATTTGCTTTGTCATAACATATCCGATATATGCAAAAAGAATATATATAGTTACTTTGGCGGTAACATGCTTTTAATTAAACTTGCTGTTGAAGAAATGAAAGCAAGAAACAATTTTGATTCAACTAGAATACGTCCATTTGATTGCGAGAAGATTTACAAAATCAAATTAGCAGAATATATTAGGGAAAATGAAATATATTTAAAAGTATTTTTCATCTGTTGGATTTTTAATTCGCAATTACCGCAAAAATTTATTCCGCTGATAGGCGATATAAGTGTTTATAATTTGTTGAAAGCAACTGGTTTTTTTAGTGAAAGCCGCTATGAATTAAAAATCTGTAACGAATGTGCCTATCGTGTGATTTCGGAATATTATATTACCCATAGAGCGTGGTTATTTGCAAAAATACCCGATGATTTTATCGCTGCAATATATAATTATGAATTGAACCCAATTACAAAAGTTAGAATCGATTATTTTTCAAAAACAAGCAATTTTGAAAATACTGTTAGAAAAACAATTCCTGTATTTGAAAACAAAATGGAATATAGCAATATTATCGAAACCAGGGTATTGTTTTATTTATCGGTTTATAATGATTCAATTAATGAAATCAAAAAAATTGAGGCTGCTTCCGATTTGCTTTATGAAATGATAGACTATGATTACCGTTGTACACCTTTAAATATAGAAGATTTACAAATCACAGATATATTGGAAGAATATTTTTGTTTCTTGGAGGCTACATATGCTTTTAACGAATTAAGCGTAAAAGAAAAATCTATTATTTCAACTTCTAGAATCAAATATGCTCTTTTTAATTATTTTCGTTATAAGCGCGATGGCAAATTCCAAAAAGCAAATGATACTTTACATTTGCCTGAATACTATATCAACAACTGCAACGATGAAATCCTATTAATGAAATTAATCAGATTTCGCGCTATTTGCCGAAAAGAATTAGGGGATAAAGAAGGATTTTATAACATATTACTTGAAGGTGTTTCTAAATACCCATATAATGATTATTTGAAATCAGTATACTATGCAAATTTAGCAGCTGATATAAATAAAAAAACATATAGGGAAGCATTTGATATAATTGAAAATATAGCCTTGCCCTCGGCGAAAGTTACAGATAAATATCTTCATTTGTGGTTGTTAAATGATCGTTTGATATATGGAATTCAAACGGGAAAACTTACTGAAAAAGAAATCTGTGACGCATATAACTCCATAATGTTCATATCAGAACATCTTTGTTCTGAAACAGATAAGGCTAGGGTAAATAACACTTTCGGCGCTTTTCATCTAAAGTATAATAAAGATGCTGAAACTGCATGTAAATATTTCAAGAATTCAGTATATTTAATTTCTAAGTACGAAAACAACAATATAATGTTTTATTTTGCAGTTAATTATCTTCAGATAATTCCTAAAGAAAGCAAGGATGAATTTAATGAAATCTCTGTAATGCTTATGAAATGGTGTGCTAAAAATATTGAGTACATTTCCAAAAAAATTGCAGAGCTATCTCAAAAGGAAAGAAGTGGGAGCAAAATAATCATGGCTTTTTATTCCTTTGCTGATGTTTTAAAACTAAGAAACATATCACAATATAATATACTATTCCAAATGAAAGAGTTGAAGGATATTCTTTCAAATAGAGTTGTTATGAACAATACATTTTATTTTGATGAAATTCCTATAATCTTATTTTAAGTAATTCAGTAAATCAATAATTTTATCCTTATCATCATTCTTTAAAGAATACAATATACCATACATTACTTCTTCCATCTTTAGGTATACATACCATGCTGCAATACTCTTCCTTATATTATTGCTGAATTCCATAACTCCCTTGTAACTTGGATTCAGCTTTAACAAGCGTAATACAAGTGCAATGTTGTGTCCATACTCTGATGTTGAACATTGAAATACACCATATAGTTTAGAATTATGTATATTTTCTTCAGAATCAATAAGTGGTGTTATCCCAAGAATATTTTTCTCTCGTCTGTCATTGTATGACTTTAAAGCATTCAAAACTACTAGCATATCGTCTTCAAGTGATTGGCTGATACATTCGCTGTAATAATTTATGTTGTGATGAAGAATTGATATTTTATGTGATAATGATGGTTCTGAATTTATTCCTGAAAGACTGCTGTTAAAAACTGTATTCATTATATTTGCAAGATTTTTAAAATCGAGATGTTGCTTTGTTGGCTCTTCACATATTATTGATATTTTGTTTTCTAAACTGTAATAATCAAGATTTTGAAAAGCATCAATGCTCTGAAATTTTGATAGAGCTAATATTTTATCAGTGGAAGATATTAGATATGGTTCAGAATTATTTAAAAATTTACATGGATTTAATGTTGTAAGCCATACATCAGCTCGATATATTTTATCATTTAGCTTAAATAGTATAACAATAGAATTAGCAGAATTATATTTTTGAATTAAGCTGTGTGGTGAACCATTGCAAAAGTCTTGAATTGTTTGGTCAACAGTGAATTGTTCAGGTATATTTTGATATTCGAGAACTAAATTTTTTTCTTGCTTATACTCCAAATAAATAGGAACATCATTTTTTAATATTCCTTTATATAAATCAAAATGTATTTTTAAAAAGTTTATACTGTCAGAAACATGATCGTATGTTTTTTTAGCGTTTTTGCTTAACAAATCCGACAGGTAGGGATTATCCACAAAATGTGACATTCTGATTTTAAGAAGTACTGTATTCCCATATTCAACCGTGAATCCGTTATACCAGTTATAAATATAGTTTTGTGCATATCCATAAGGAGAAGCAATAACAGGTGTTGAACAGGCCATCGCTTCCAGAACCATTAGTCCTCCAGATTCATATTTTGAATGAGTGACCAAAACCATAGATTTTGTTAACAAACAACTTAAATCAGCCGGTGAGAGTGTTCCCCACCAAACTAGCTTTTGTTGTTTTTCATAGTTATCTATGCATATTCCTTCGTTAATTAACAGTTGACGCATTGTCGCAATTTGTGTTGGTGTTCCCCCGACTATCCACAGTGGTGGAGTATTATTACCATACTCATCATATAACATATCCCATGCGATAATAATTTCAGGTATACCTTTATCAACATGAAGACGACCATAATAAAGAAAAGGTCCGCCTACCCACCATGTTTCTAAATAGTCGTTACTAAATTCAATCGGTAAATAACTGCCTGTATTCTTTTGTGTAATACTATATGTCAATATTCGGCTATGTCTATCATGAGTCGGATAACAAAATTCCCTTGCTATAGGAAGACTTGTTAAGATAAGTTTATCACTATTAATATTATACAATTCGTGAATTTCTTTTTGCTCAGCAAAACTTGAGCATATTAAATATTTAGCGTTATAAAATATTTCTTGCTCGGTGGAGATTCTATAATCCAGATTATTTTGTTTGGAATTAACTAATTTTTTCTTTTTGCCGTTTGATTGAATCGTATGAATATAATATGTGTCATATTCACGGGATAATACTAATGCAGCTATTCCAGACTGCCAATAGCTACTATGAATAATAAAATCATTCAAATTGTATTTTGAAATTATTTTTCGTATTTCTTCCAGTGCTTCTTGGATATGATTTTGAAGTGTATCTTTATCATTGATAGAATCACCTAATACAATTCTTTCAATATAACAAGTATCCGATATCTTTTCTTGTGATTTAATGTTATTGTATTTTTTGCGAGTAACATACACACAGAAAATATCTTTATTATCGGCAATTCCTTTAAATAAGCCTCTCGAATATGTGTTTCCTCCGCCGAATTCATTTGCTCCAGACGGCATAGTAGCATCACAATGTAAATCAATAAATAAAAGTTGCATTTTTTACACCTACTTTTTATGTATGGATAATAAAGAGTTATCTGGTGTTCAAATTTCTTTTAATAACATTATACAACAGAATCTAATATTTTGCAACAATTTTTGGCAAAAATACACCCGTTTTAACGAAATATTTTACTAATCTCATTTACTCCACTTAGTGCAAATCGACAAAACAAGTGATACAATATATAATTAAACCATCACTTGTAAGGAGGAACATTACATATGTTCAATTTATCTGCCCAAATAACAGCATTTTTAGGCTATTGCCAAAACAGAAAATCACTTAATGTCAAAACAATAAATGCTTATTCAATTGATTTAAAGCAATTTGCATTACACGCACAAAATGAATTTAATAAAGAAGTTCTCTGCAATTACCTTGTGTTTTTACATAGCACATACAAGCCTAAAACAGTTAAGCGGAAAATCGCAACGCTTAAAGCCTTAACTCATTATCTGATGATTGAAGATATTATAGATACCAATCCGTTCAGCAAAATAGAAACAGCATTCAGAGAACCTATTCTTCTTCCCAAAACCATTCCAATCAGCATAATAAAAGATATTTTAGCCGCAGCATATACAGCGTTTTCATCTGCTTCTTCAGAATACAGCAAAAAAACCGCTGCACGGGATATTGCAGTATTAGAGTTACTTTTTGCTACAGGAGCAAGGGTTTCCGAGATATGCTCATTAAAATCAACATCAATCAGCTTAACCGATTATATAATAAAATTTTACGGCAAAGGCTCTAAAGAACGAATAATACAAATTGAAAATGTAAATGTGCGAAGTGCTGTAGACAATTACCGCAAAATGTTCGAAGAAGAAATAAATTCTACCGGATATTTCTTCGTAAACAGATTACATAAGCGTCTTACGGAACAATCTGTAAGAGCTATGATAAATAAATATGCTGCTATAGCTAACAGCGGAATGCATATCACTCCCCATATGTTCCGTCATTCTTTTGCAACCCTATTGCTTGAGGAAGATGTGGATATACGTTACATACAACGACTTCTGGGACATAGTTCAATTACTACAACGCAAATTTACACTCACGTTGCTATGTCAAAGCAAAAAGAGATTCTCTCAACAAAGCATCCTCGGAATAAAATCAACATATAACCAATTTATATATATCACATTTTTCGATAAAAAGCAATACAAATCCGACAAATGGGCATTTTTTCGGCACGAAATGCATATAAAAACGCTCACAGCTATAATGCCATGAGCGTTCAGCTAATAATTTCAACTTTCAGCGTTTCATTTGATGTATGACACATTCTTTCCGCTGCCGACCTTTTTAATCTTGTTTTCATCAACCATTTTTCTAAGAATTCTTGCTGCGCTTGCTTGTGAAATATCCAGCAGATTTTCAACTTCTTTCCTGTTAACGAACTTCTTTTCCGAAACAAGACGCATGATTTTTTCTTCATTGGAAAAAGCTTTTTCAGATGAACTGTTATTATCGCTTTTATTTGGCAGAATAATTTTAAATGCATTATCCGTAACAATAATTTCAGGTGTCTGCGAATACTCTGCGTAACACCGCATAATCTTTGGTATGCCTGTTCCGAAGGCTTCAATAAGATTCAGACGGTAAAACACATTTGCTAAATTTTCATTTCTTTGAATTGAAACGCCCAGCAGCATATCTTCATAGGAAATTCCTTTTACGAGTCCTCCTATTGATACAAACTCAATTCTATCATCAAAAATACTTATTAAAATACTTCCACTGAAAGCATAATCACGATGAACAACCGCATTTAGCAGCGCCTCTCTGATTGCTTCCATAGGATAATCCCGTATATCAATTCTGTGAATATCCTTGAACTCCGAGCGTGTTCGGTTATAGCGGTTTATATATTCGTAGGCGTCGTTAATCTGCTTTAAAATCGAGCCCGTAAACTCTGCTCTGTCTTTGAAATTCATCTTTTCTTTTCCGTCAAAAACCGCGGCTTTAATTGAATGTGAGCATTGCTCCGACAGAAGCTGAGCAAGATTGGTAAACATTCCATCCTCATTGATAAGCTTCAGCGACTTTTTCTGATTATCTCCAAATTCCACATTGGCATGTTCAAATTCTTTCTGAGCATACTCAAAGGTTAAATTCTGATTGGTACAGCGGATTTCCTCATACTTATCCCCGTCTGTGTCTTTTATCATTTTAAGAATAGCAGTTTCTGTTGCAGGAACGGACGAAGCTCCCTGACGAACGTACACACCGCTTGGACGTATTCCTTTACTTTCAAGATAATACGGACTTGCCGTTCCTTTCTGAATATTCAGCACAACAACATCCTTATCATCAATCTTATCAATCTGATAAGAAACAAACATAGTAACATCGGGACGTATAGAATCACGAACGGCGTTTGAAGCCTTCAGCACAACTTCATCGGCGTCAGACACACCGACAGCCTCTCCGTTATCGGCAATTCCTATATAAATCCGTCCCCCGGCCGTATTTGCAAAGGCAATTACCGTCTTTTTAATATCGTCAATATATTCTCTTTTAAATTCGGTAGTTTGATTTTCCGTTAAATTCATAGCTCTCACCTCATATGTATTATGTGCTCTTTCTTATCATTATAATCATTCTTATCACAATTGTCAAGCATGATAAAAAGAAAACAGACAGTAACCGTAATTACTGCCTGCTTTGCCTTAAATATCAACTGCACTTTGCAAATTGTTCCACCCCTCGCAGAACTGCTCATAGTCCATATTCACCTCCAGATGTATCTTATACCACTTGCTAATTTCAATTCTGCTGACAAGCTGTGAAATAATCATCTTTTTACGCTCTGTGGAAGCAAGCATAAATTCATTTGCCCAGCCGGTAAATCTTTCGTATGACGGCTTCACCTTTTCCATTGAAGCTTTCTTGTTCGCCATTTCATTCTGCAAAGCTTCAAGCTGTAACTTTCTGTCCTCAAGCTTCTGATTTAAAGCGTTTATAGCCGCCGATAACTGTTCGGGAGAATAAACGCTGTCCCCAGTCAGACTGTCGGCAATCTCAGCATTCAGCTTTTCAAGCTGATTTGTGTATTTCCGCAGCTCCATATTTATTTTTGTCTGCTTTGCTTTACAGCCTGCAATTTCCTTGTCAAATTTTCTTTTCAGCACCATTTCATCGGGAGCGCCCGTTATTTTTCCGAATATGTCCATCATTACCCCGCATACCGCTGCGTCAACTTTTTTAGCTGTGTATGTAGATTGCCCGTCGCATTGGCACAGCTTCCTGCTTTTATGATAACAAATATATCTGAGGTACTCACCCGTCCTGACCGTTCCGTCAGCTCTTGTATAGGTATCATGGTATACATTTGAAGTCAGTCTGCCTCCGCAATGGGCACAGAACATAATACCCGACAGCATAGTCTGACTTTTTGTTGTCATCGCAATACGGCGTTCATCATCATTTTTCTTTGCTCGCTGGTCAAGTATATACTGTGCCTGTTCAAAAAGTTCCTTATCTACTATTTGCAACTCTCTCATATGCGGAGAGACCGCTTCACCTGATACAATGTAACCGCAAAAAAGTTTATTACGAAGTATGCGGATTATGGTGTTACTTTGAAACTTAGATCCATTATGAGTACGCACACCGTTATTGTTCAGAAAACTTGCAACCCTATATGATCCGTAACCGTCCTTTACTGTTTTTTCAAACACCTGCACAACCCATTCGGCTTCAACAGGATTAACAGCCAAATCGTATATTTCCTTTCCCCTCTTATTAAGCCGTCCCCGCTTTTCAAGCTGATATCCAAAGGGTACGGGACCGCCTGTGTAGCTTCCCTCCGCGGTAAGCTGCTGCATACGGGTTTTAATTCGCATTGAGGTTTTCTCCGATTCACCCGAAGCCTGCCAAAATCGAATATAATTCATCAGCTTATCAACGCGGTTCTCAAACCTTTGCTCTCCCTCCTGAACGCTCCATACTTTTATACCATGCTTTACAAACCACTCCACCACAAAGGGCGTTTCATCGTCAATACGTCCGATACGGTCAAGCATAAATACAAGCAATATCTGGAGCTCTCCCTTGAGAGCAGCATTTTTCAAATCCTGAATAGCGTCACGGTCATTAGCCGACACCTTAAACCCTGATACCCCCTTTTCAAGGAACTCTTTTCCGATAGTCCAGCCCATACGCTCCGCAAAATCTCTGCAAGCCTCTCTCTGCATTGGTATATCGTCCTTCTGCTTATCAACCTGCTTCTTGGTTGAAACCCTATATAATGTATAAGCTGTATCCATAATTGACCTCCTCAAAAGCTTCACTTCATCGCTTTAAAGCATTATATCAGAATGTTTATCCTTTGTCAAGAGAAATTGAAAAAATAATTTTATGCTGCTTTTAAATCATCTGATGTATTGTTATCGGCAGTCATTTCAATATTAACCCTATCACAATAGCTTTCAATTAAGAGCCATTTTATTTTTTCGGGCAGCTCAACAGACTTTTCTTTAAAGGAAATTGTAATCTCGCATCCGCCATATTTTTTGATTATCTTCTTTTCCACTATATATCATCCTCCTTGACTATTAACAACGTCTTTTAAAACTTGTCCTGCCTCAAAAACAGGAGTACGTTTTCCTTTGAGGTCCGTAACTACCGTAAATGTTCCAAATCCGCCGATTTCAACCTCATCATTTTGCAGCAGTACAATGCGTATGGTGTCCATTACACCGTTTACATATTTATATGCTGTTTCATGGCTCAAGCCTTTTCTTTTTGCGACCTCATCAAAAATCATTCTTGTCACCCCTCTTTGCAGCAACAAGCAAAGCAGTTGTAAATAAACCGACAGTACCTCCGATTACTAATCCTGCAATAAACTGTAACATATAATAACCTCCGTTTCAAATAGCTTTTCTTTTTACAGAACGCTGATTGGTGGCGAGTTTGTCAAGGCGCTCCTGTATTTTTCTGATTTCGCCAGCATTCTCTTTGTATAACTGTTTCTTTTCTTCGGCAGAGCCGTGAGCCAATATGTCTGCGAGATATTCTACATAATCTTTTTTCATAAGGCCTCAACAAACAGGGGATGTGGCTGCTCCCAATGATTATGGGGTTCATTCCATTGGTGAGCTTGAGGGCAAAATAGAACGGCTTAAAACCGATTATGAAAATGAATTAAACCGTCTTATAGTCAGACAGGAAAAGCTCAAGGGACTTGCGGAACAAGCGAGGGAATATTTTTCTCTTGCAGACAAGGGTTCGCTATCTCCTTCCGAGAATTTAAAGCTGAATATTTGCAGGCAGTCTATGATTAACAATAACATTAACGGGCATGAGGATTTTGAACATCTGAACGCTCTGCAAAAGGAAACGGACAAAAAAATTGCAACTCTCAAAAACAGCTTTGAGAACTGCAAACAGTTGTATGAGGTTTATGCTGATATTGCCAAAACCTATAATGAGATTTCTAAGGGGAATTATGTTTCTAAGCTTGTGGAGGAAGAGAGAAAAAAGAGGGTGAAAAGCATAGAATGTAAAAGATAATTATAGTAGAAAAGGCAGTATCTCACTGCCTTTTCTATTTAGATTTTCACCTTAACATCGTCTGACCTGGTTACTTCAATTGTATAGTATTCAGGATATATAATATATTCATCGGATACTTCATCTTCAACCGCCTTTATATTTGCCGTTGCTTTAACTGCAAATACATATTCCTTGTTATTCTTAAGTTTGTTTATTCTGCATTTTGACGATGTCGTCTTTTTCAGCAGCTTATAGCTTCCGTCGCTCATCTTCTGATATACCTCATAGTATGAAGCTTCCGGTATTTTCTCCCATTCCAGCCTGCATGAAGTATCAGATAAATAATTAACGGTTACATCCGGCTTTACATAGCTGTACAGCTTAATATTTTCCATAACCTTACCACTGCTGAAATATCCGAAAGCGTCATTGCTGATTTCAATTTCAAACGAGGGTAACGTCAATTCGCTGATACCTGAACCTTTAAAGAATTCTTCCTATCTTTCTTAGTTTTGAATCTTCAGGTATATACACTTCTTTTAATTTATGACAATTTGTAAATGTTCCATGCAATACTTCTACCTTTGACGGAATACTGTTTACCTTTTCCAAAGCGTCCATTGTAGCAAACGAATAGCTTTGTATTTCCTTCACACTGTCGTGGATTATTAATTCTTTAATATTATCACAGTATGCTATCGCATGGTCTCCTATAACTTCAGTCCCATCAGGAATAACATACGATGTTCTCTCATCGTACTGAGTATAGGACATAAGTATCTTTCCGTCCTTGCTGAATACTACTTATCTACAAGCTTCATGTATTTATTCTTAGGATTCAGGTCGAATTCCTTAATACCGCAGCTTCCGCTTATTGAAGTAACATACCTTTTACCGTATTTTTTATCGGTTAAGCTGTCAGGTACCTTCTCTCTGCCTTGGCTGTAATCAAATTTACATTCCAGTGTAATCTCACCGTTTTTTTCACTATTATAGAAATACCAGCTATCATTATAAGGATCTATCTCGTATTTTTCTGAACAATACACATCGTATGTATTATCTTCATAATAAATTTCCGAGCCTATAAACTCATACGCATATGCTATTATTCCGCCAAACGCCACAATACTCAATATAACTGCCGCCAACACTACTGCTGATAAACGTTTCATTTATTTCCCTCCGTTTAATTGGCTTATAATATACAGCTTATTTAAATACTAATTTAAATAAATTCTTAAAAAGTATAGAACTGATAAATTAATATTTTTCATGACGCAGCACAGTGCATTCATCAAAGCCATCAAATCTGAATGTTAACATTTCATATTCATTTCCGGGTTCAAGTTTAAAAGATATTACAACAGGCCACCTAAAATATGTATCCTCCTTTTCCAATTCAGCAGATATCTCATCACGAAAGCATTCAAACCATTCGTCGGCAATATCTTTCAAAAATTCTGCATCAGATTTACCTGAAACATTATACTTGTTTTCAAACCATGTACTGTTCTTATAAATGATAGATATACTGCCTCTGGAAACGCTTACAACCTCCAAATCATTTCCGAATTTTTCATTAATATTCGACATTGAATTTGGAAAACGAATCTCCCAAGCAGCTAATGCTGCGTTATTTTCACGTTTCCAGAAGCGCCCCGACGCTTTATTGATTCCATACAACAGCGAGCCGGTAATCAAAAGAAATATTAGTAAGACTATCAGTATCTTGCGTTTGCTTTTTATAACTCTGTTTTTCATAAACACAGCTTCCCCTGTTATGATTATAGCAGCACGGTGTTATTTGTTAAACCGTCATTATACCAATCATCATATTTTATAATCAATTCTTTTCCCCATGAAGAAATGTGAAATATTTTTTCTCCTGTCACATCATCTCTTTCAATTCCTGTTATAGTTACCCAATGATAACTTACGCCTGAATCATATACAGTCATGTTCGTATTATAAAATGGAATTGTTGTAAACATCTCAATAAACATTGGCACGGGGTAGCCGTTTTCAATTCTATTTTCTATTTTTTTAAACAGTTTGTCAGGGTCAGAAAATACGGCATTTGCTGTATAAGGCAATATGTGCGAATTATTTAAATTGAGCAACATATGTGTGTTAAATGCCTTATAATACATAGACGGAGTGGTGCCCCATGTTCCGGTTCCTTCAGACATAAACCCCGGTACTTTAATTGGCATCAAAGTCTTACTGTATATTGTATCAATGTATGCCATATAATCAACTTGAGAAATAGTTCCAGTTGTGTTAAGAGAAGTAATTCCGGGACATTTACCGCTTCGATCAAGATAAGCAAGGACATCACAAAATGAGATAAGGCCGCACCCGCCATTGTAGATTACATTATTGAATGCTGAATTTTGAGGACCATACCAACTTTGATTACCTCCATAAGCCTGATTCCCATCAGTTTCCATAATGGGTACAAAGTCAGGCTGTAATGAATACTTGAATACATCACATTTTAATGGTCTCGGGTCATTGGTTTTGCCATCACCATTAATATCTTTAGCTCCGTCTACATATCCGTCACCATCGCCGTCCTCGCTTGTCGGATCCGACTTAATCGGAAGTACCCTGATAATATCAAGCTGCCTCAGCACGCTTTCATCGGCGCTTTTCTTAAATCTTTCCAGCCCCGACTGCACGTAAGTGTTCCCCGCCTTAACGCACTCGTTAAAGCTCGGCAGTTCGACAGTTCCGTCCGCGTTCACAGTAACAAGCCTGCTTCCGTCGCTGCCTGCCGCTTCAAAATATATTTCGTCTGCGTCGGAAATACCGTCCTTGTCATAGTCCTGCCCGCTGTTCGCTGAAATCTCCCCGAAGTCCTCCGGCAGCTTCGTCAGCCCTGCAGACGATATTATCTGTAGCGGTTCGACCGATTCATCAAATAACTGATTGACTACAAAATCGCAGAAATAAAAACCGCTTGCAATGTCGAGCTGACGGCACGGCAATCCGTTTGCCATTGATATATACTTATTCTTATTTTCATTATTATTATCATATATAAATTGCAGCTTTACGCCGGCATTTTGTATTTCAGTCACAGAGCCTATTGGAAGCGTGCATTCAGGATAACAAAATTCATCAATTACAAAGCAATATTGTGAGCTGTTTTCACGAAATTCACCAAGCAGATTCTTATAGATATAATTCATTGACCTGTAAAATTCATAGTATTTTGTATCCGCCTTTGTTCCGGGCGCGCGTTTTATTATTGCCTCGGAATCCTCGGTGTTTTCAGCGTAATTCGTATTATTGTTTAAATTGGGTATAGGCGTTCCCAAATAGCTTATATAATATATTCTCGTATTAATATTTCTTTGCTTTGATTCAGTGAATATTTTTTCTGAGGTATTCAACAAATCTGTTTTTGTATTGCTGAGGAATCCATTACTGGTATAAATAACGAACACAATATCCAAATCGCTTCCCTTTGGAACCGAACTCAGCATATCCTCAGAATTACTCAATGACATTATCCGCGCCTGCGGTTTTTTTTCCTGCGGTTCGATTCCAAGACTGTCAAGCCAAATTTCCATATCAACAAGGCAGTATGTGCCAAGCTCGCCGGTATTGGCGTAAACCCTGTTGTTTGCAGTATCGTGAAACGTTTCGATCGGCAGAAGCATGTTGCTTTCTTCAAAATATCTGAAAACATTAAAGCGCTTGATTCCTGCAAATTCGTCCGATATGCCCGCATATTTTCCGTTTGTATTAGCCGCTGCGCTTTCGTCAAGGGCAAAGTTTACCGTTACGCTGTCTATTTTAAGATTTTCCGGATACTCAAATTCCGGCGCTGTTCCAAGTATGGCTTCGTTTCTCATGGCATACGAATAGCCGCTGACTCCGGCCTCAAGGTTGTTTGTCAGCACTCCGGCTGCCTTTACTTCAAGGGAAACCTTATACGGATTATCCTCCGTATTGATAAACGTAAACGCAGGGTCGTCCGGCTCTATTGTCTGCTCAAAGGTTCTTTCGTTATCAGGAATACCGTTTGTTGCGGCGGCATTTGGATTTAATCCTAAAGCAATTTCATCTCCGTCAGAAACTTCATCGCCGTCCGTATCAGGATTTACCGGGTCTGTGCAGTAATAGTAAAGCTCGTATACGTCGGGAAGTCCGTCCTCGTCGGTATCTGTCGTATCGTTCCAGTCGATTTCTTCTTCCGTTTTTGCCAACGTCAGCATTTAGCTTTCGGCAGTCTGTTCTTCGAATGTTTCTCTTATTTTAAAGTACAAGGTTTCAAACTCGGCAGGAGCATATGTATAGCTTTCAGCATTTTCAAGCACATCAATTACATTGAAGCTTTCTCCGTCCTCCGACGTTAAAATTTCAAATGTCCCGGTCGGTTCAGTTGTTTTCCATGTCAGATATATATTTCCGCCTTCAATATCATACTCCGCCTCTGCTGTTATGAATTTCAGCTCATCAGGCTCAACCGGAGGATCGGTTTTCTCTCCCTCTCCGATTATTACGGCAGTCAGTGTAAAGTTGCTGAGAACGGCTTCTGTATTATCTTTTGTACCTACAAAGCCTATCGTTGTTGAAGCGTTAGACTGAATCGGATTTGTCCACATCTGACTTGCAACGGTATAATGTCCGTCGGAACCGCTTAAAATCCGTCCGTTCCATAGGTATCAATGGCAAAGCTGCTGTCAAAGGATAGGGTCCAAGCATCTATCGGAGTATCGGATATAACAATTTCACCCTGAACACCCGTATTCCATTCATTTGTTATAATATATTGTACATCATATTCACTCGACTGGTGTCCTGCTGCCCTTTTGGTAAAAAGTATAAATTGCACTCACAATATTCTTCATTCCATATCACCGAATCAACAGTAACGCATATCATATTGGATTGTGGTTTATTTTCTTTATCAACAAAGCATATGGTCACAATTTTATCGCTTGTTAATAATAATCTGTACTTCTTTTTTTCCTTTTTGCTGTTATAAAGTATATGAATCTTAATTCCTTTTAAAGTAATGAACTTATCAAAGTCTCTTTTAAATGGTACAAGAATAATTAATAACGAATGTATAATAAATATTGTCAAAACACCATATTCAAATCTGGCAAGAAAAAAATTCGCAACAAGTATTAGTACGAGCGATATTATATAAAAAATATTATTAATACTCATTTTATATTTACCACCGCAATGGATACATTTTCCTAAAAATATATTATGTGCGGACATAGCTTTTATTTGTTCCCCACACCAAGGACATCTATGCTCTTTTACTTTCATTTTTTCCCTCATCTATATGAATGCAATAAGTCATTGAAATAAATTCAATGACTTATTGCATTTAAATTATACGGCGAAGTAATAATAATGTATCTTGCCATATCGGCACCTATATACAGTATTCTCATATGTCAAGGTTAATGTGATATTATTTAAATTCAGGATTTAGCCATAATGCAATCATTTATTAATACATAAGTTTTCAAATAATAACGATACTTCGGTAGGTAATTTTGGAATGGTTTGAAGTGCATATTCATTACTTAAATATACTATTTTACTTTGAATTACAAAATCGGACATTTCAATAATAAATTCCATGTTTAACCCCCTCATTTTGAGTTAAATAATAAATGAATAACTTGGTTTTTTTCTGCATTATTTACTCCATTTTTGAGAATCCAATACAGTTGTTTCCATACTTAAAAATCAATCGGATAATTTTTCAACAATTTCTTTTGCAATACTGCAAGATGAGTCTATTTCGAGAATTTCCTTTGCTAATTTTAATGCTAAGTCATCAGACATAGGTTTTTCAGGGATTTCATTAAAAAACAACATAAATTCTTTGTTTTTAACATCAGGCTGGATTCGCACCATTTCAGAAGCATGATAATATGCTAAACTATATGCCCCTTCAAGCCAGCACATTTGTATTAATGCATTTGCTGCTAATTCATGGTGAAAACAAGAATTATCATTCATAAGCAAATATGTGATAAACCCCAATATTACAATATTGCTACTGCAATTGGATTCAGCTACAATTAAGTCCATTTTCTCAGTTTCGCTAAGTTCATTAAATAAATTGAGTGCCTTATTAAAATTAAGGCTGTTAATATATTTTATGATTTTTGTTTCATTCACGTTATGAGCTTCCTTTCGCTATAAAAAGTCTGCTGTACATATACATCAATTAAAATTAAGTAAATAAATAACTTTCCAATTTTATTGATACAAACATATACAGTACATTAACTAAATAATACTTAAGCAATTATTACTCTAACAAAATTTTTAATCTTTATTAGTTTTTTTACTCAGCAACTACCCAAGCATCTGATATGGCAATATATCCATTGCTTAATTTTTTATAAGTTACTTCCACTACTTTACCATTAAAATCTAACACTTTTTTATAAACGCCTTTATGAGTCATTTCTGTTCCATTTAACATAGTAGTAAAAATAATTTGTTTAATATCATTCCAATTCTTATCCGGCACAAGAGTTTCCCATAGATGATTGCTATTTTTACTACCTTCAATTATGTGATGAATCTTATTGCTTTGTAAGTTATCAAGTTGTTCAGAAATTTGCCTAATTTTTAAAGTGTCAGTTAATTCAACATATTTAGCTTTCTGCAAAGCAATAATTTCATCTGTATTTTTACCAGCTTTAAGCATATCATCAATTGAATTTACAGAATCATTCAATGTATCAACTGCATCAACTTTTGAAAGTTTACTTAATGCAGCAAATTCATCTAGATTTTTAATTGCACCTATTATCGGAATTATTCCAACCATATCAAGACCGGTTTGACCAGCATGACTCCATGACCATTCCCAATGTGTAACATCATATGTTACATCTCGAATGTCTGCAACGAAATCGATTCCTGTAAAGCCAATTACAATTTGGCCAGCAGTTCCAGTCAATGTTATGTCTTCACTGTAATTCCCCTTTAATACTTGGTTTTTTAGTTTATCAAGGGTGTCAGGATCAAGAATTTCATAATACAAAATATTAACATATTGATCCATAGTAAGCCAAAATGTTTCTATTCCATATGTTCCATATGCTTCACGAACCCAACTTATATATGCGGCGTACTCTTGACCTAAAACTGCTTTTCCTTCATCTAATAAAGCGGGCCAAATTTTTTGGTCAAAATGATCCCATGTAGCTTCACATTCTTTATTTTTGCTTGTTATTTCTTCGCCATCATAATTATATTTTGGCGGCATAATATCATTAAGATATTCATCAAGGACATTCAACAGCTCCTCAGTTGTTTCGCTATCTAAATTGCTGTTAATAACCAAAGGTTCTGAATCATCTTTATCATTATAACCATCCCCATCCGTATCCTTTTTAGTAGGGTCAGATGACATCTCAAAATAAATGCTCTTTGTACTATACTGAATATCACTTGGAGCGCCCTGTAAATATTGGTACTGCGGATTTATTTCTTCTCCGTCAAGCAGACCATCGCCATCTGAGTCAGGATTTAGTGGGTCAGAATAAATAACTTCCCCATTTTCCAATTTCATACCGCTGATTTCAAAGATATCTGCAAGACTGTCACCGTCTGTATCAGTCAGGTCAAAATTCTTTTCTGTTCCAAGCTTTGAATATATATTTATAAGTTCACCTGCTGTTTCCGCACGATAATATTCACCATTGGTTGCATCAGCAATATGTTTTAATATATTTTCATCAACCTCATCACCTAAACCAATAGTACATATTTTAATATTGGATTCTTTTGCCTCTATCAATAGCGCTTCATTCAATGATTCAGTCAAATCTTCAAACATGCCGCCATCAGACATAAGGATAATTATTTTTGATGAATCATCTGAAGCAACTGACAATTTACTAATTGATTCATTTAAAACAGGATTGAAGTTTGTCGAGCCTTCTTGATATAGATTATCCAAAGATTTTTTAAGCGTGTCCTTATTGCTTGTCAGGCTTTCACAAAGCCATGTTGCAATATTCGCAAATCCGACAATTGCTGCTTTATCAGATTCCTTTAGTGTATCTATAAAACCTTTTGCCGCTGTGCTTCTTTCGCTTTTGTATGTAGCTTCATACGGCGGTGTTGACGGAGAAATTATCTGTATCGGATCGTTATCCTCCATACTTCCGGAACAATCAATAGCCAATACTGCATTTACGAGCTTGTATTGGGCGTCATATAAATCATGTTCCCATACCGCATACCATGCAGCTTTGTCAATAATCATGTATTTGCTGAAATGAGGTACAGTTGCACTTACAGTATTATTGGCACTATTAAGAATACTGTCAACGATAACAAACTTATGATTTTCCTCATCATACCATAAAATTGCAAGGTTGTCAAAGTTTGTTCCGTTCAGTTTATTTGTGCGTATTTTAAAGCTGATTTCCGCATTGTCAAAATCAGACGTGGAATTAATATCATACGGACTGCCTACCAATCCGGCAACATTAGAACACATCATATCTTTATTCATTATGTCAATTATAGATGTGTTGCTGTTTATGTTTCCAGTCCCCCTGAACGATACTGAAACCGATTCAATCGGATTATTATCATCATCAGCATTTATTGTTAATGTCTGAGAAATTTTCTCGTCACAGTCAAGGATTCCGTTAAAATCCGTATCCGGCAAAGTCGGGTCAAAACCGAGGGTAACATCGTCACCGTCGCTCAGAGTATCTCCGTCGGTATCATACTTCAAAGGATCGGAACGATAAACATTGACCTCGTCTCCGTCGGATAAACTGTCCATATCGGTATCTTCTTCAAAGGGATCGGTACCGTACTCCATTTCCTTAATGTTATTCAGTCCGTCATTATCCGGATCCTCCTGACCATCGGAAATACCGTTGCTGTCTGTATCATATAAGGTAGGGTCGGTACAAGTTTTTATATACTCTTCGTAATCTGATAATCCGTCACCATCGGTATCAGACTTATTAGGATCTGTTCCTATTATCTTTTCAATTAAATCGGGAATACCATCACCATCTGTATCTGTATGGTTACGCCAGTCCTTAAACAAAATCCATTCAGCAGGCGCTTCCACCTCAAACCAAGGACGGAACCAATATCTTTCCTCGCTGTATCCGTCCGGAAATATCAAACCTAAGCATTCTCCTGTTTCCGGATCAATATAATCAAAGTTAAAGGTTCGGAGTGTATTCTTACTTCCGTCCTCAGCGTTGATAAACTCATTCGGATTATCCCACAGAATCGTCTGCTTACCGTCTGCATAATAAAATCTGATTGAGTGGGTTCCGGAGGAATAAACAGACTTAGGACCGGAAGCTTCGTTTACCTGCCATGTCGGTCCCTGGAAATTGATTAGACCGGCCGTCCATTTGCCTTCCATATCGGTCAGCGTTATGTAGTTCCAATTGCGGTTGATTTCCAGATAATCGTTATCATTATTCATGATAATAGTATCATAGCAATTTGCCTGACCGAAATTAAAGTCACCACCAATAATTACGGAACCTCCGTTAAGGTTCATTGTCTGACCTGCATTTCCATTCCAACCATCGGGTGAGGCTGTTCGGAATACCAGATTATTTCCCGTTTCCAGTCTGCCGCCGTTGATATTCAGATATGCGCCCTCTCCGTCAGACCAGAAAGACGGTATATCTGTAGTAAACGACATACTGTCACCAACATAAAGCGCACAGCCGTTTAAATTCAAGTTTGTATCATGAAGATTCAAACTCCAATTAAATTTGCCGTTTGCGTTCATTGTCAGCGTTCTTTTAAACGCTCGGTCACAGTCAAGCTCTCCGTATTGATTATATGCCGCCTGAAACCATGCAGCGTCAGAATTATCAATGCTGCCGTTTCCGTTTTTGTCCATGTAAGACTTATATTCCGCAGACTGCGGAACCGGATTTCCATAATAATTCAGTTTTTCGATTATATAATCATTTATATCCACGATACCGTCACGATTCATATCATGGTTATAAATCCATATCCATTTATCAGGATTCGCGGCTTCATTAATTCTGTCCCAGAACGGCTGCAAATCAGCATCGGTAAACAGACCATCACCGGTAAGATCCGGTATATTTACTACCTCTGGACTTCTCCGGTTATACACCAAATCGTACATAAGGTAATAATCGTATTTATTAATAATACCATCGTTATTAACATCAAAGAAATCTATATCAGCGCTCTCATGGGATAAATCAAAATACTGTCCCTCAGCTAAGTTTGTATAGAAAGCGCAGAAGCTGTCAAGCTCGTCCTGAGTAATCACCCCGTCGTTATTGGTATCCATGGACAAATTAAAATCTGTCTGTCCATAAGAAGTTGATCCGACGCAGCTCTGAACATAGCTTAAATCATCAGCGTTTAAAGCATCATCGCTCCACTGATTTGAATTATAGTAGTTGTATGTAGTATCTCCAGGAATCAATGTGACTGTATCATCCGAATCACCTGAACCAACTTTATAACTACCGGTTCCGAAATCTTTAAGGTAAAACGGAAGATAGCCATTGCACTCAAACTTAACATGATATACGTCCGATCCGCTTGCCGTTACGCTGTAGCTTCCATCACTGCTAACCTCTGCGGATGAAATTTCAGCCCAATCACCGTTGAATATCCGTACAAATACAGGTTCATTATCTCTTGCGGTATATCCGTCAACCATGCCCTTATACACATAGCCGTGAATGATTAACTCGCTTGAATAAATGATTCCGTCTGATATTGTACTGACGTTATCAACTGCATAAGCAATATTCTGTACTGCACCACTGCTAAACATCAATTGCCCCGCGAACATCACTGATAATGCCGTTGACATTATCCTTTTGAATTTATTTTCCATATGTCCTCCCTAATTGTCACTTTAGTTTCTAAATTACATCGCTAACCCTTTATTATCTATGTAATTACTTTTAATCTAACACAATAAATACGTTATTTCAATATAATTATACACATTTAGATAAAACTTTGTATAATTAAACAAAATGGCATATTAATAATTGGTAATTGTAGCCAACACCATATTCGCGTATTTGTCGAATTTAATTCTTATTATTACATTATAAAGAAAAAATCACCCTTACGACCAAAATCGCAAGGCTGAATTTTAATATATAATTAAATTTTGAAACAGTCTATTCTTCTATTTCCACCGCCGCCGCTTTCATTTCATAAGCAAAATCAATTCTTTCATTTTTAAGCTTACCGGAAAGTCCGCTAACTGCTGCAAACATCTCCGACTTAACCGGCAATGTCATTTTAAGTTCTTCCAATACCTTAATCGCCTGCGCCTTGTCCTTGCAGCCGAGGGACTGCAAAAGCGTTCTTTGCCTTGTTTGTGATAATGCCCATCATATATGCGTCAAAGGTTTCCTCTGTCAGATAGTGATAGATACCAACCTCGTCAAAGCTGTTTCACTGTGGGTTTGAAGCCTTGTGATTCAAACATTTCTTTCAGCTAAAAATGTTGTATTATATGCAAATATGTGATACAATTATTAAAATAATAATTATCGCTATGTAAAGAAGGATTACAATATGAACACCATCACAAATGAAAACAATCAATACCCGTTAATGCCAATTAACCAAACTTTTTTGGATGTGTTTGATACGTTTATGAATACAGAGCAAAGAAATAAAATCCGTGCCAACAATGTACGACAATATACAGAAGGTATTATTGATTTGTTATTAAAAGATAAGATTACCGCCCATTTGAAACCTACTGAATTATACGAAGGACTCAGCTGGAAGAAAAAAATTAAAATCATTGAAGAAAAATATGATTCAGATATCGCTAGAAACATTCGAAAAATATTCGAGATTGGAGGAGAAGGCTCACATTTTAAAGGCACAGTTAATAACGAAAGTTTAGAGCTTATTATTAATAAGGCAATTCACATTGTAGAAGATATTTTTGTAAAATATTTTCTTGAACCATCACATAAATTCGGAAGCGAAAATATTTTTACAATATTTAGCATGTTACCATTACACAATAGAATATATATTTTAGAAAATGTATCCACTCATTATGTTAACCAACACATAATTGACCGTCTTTCTCTTGCATATGCCAAATCAGGGCAAATGGGTAAATGTAAAGAATTCCTCAAAATGTCTTTGGAGGAACAGAATATTGATAAATTTTTTTATAATTATCAAATCAAAAAGATAGACACGATATTAACAAATATCAGCAGACTATATGAACTAAATTCTGATTATAACAGCGGGTCTGAATATACTAAAACTCTGGTCGTAGGAGACCAACTAGTTGTTGGATTTCCTACTTCAATTAATGTTTTTGAAACTGAAAAAGCTATTGGAGAATTCAATTATTGGTTTGAAAGCGAAAAAGAAAAATACCCAGAATTCATTAATCTCTTTTTATACTTAATGAAAACAGATGAACGTGAATACATCTAACATGTTCTTAAATAATTATTTTATTAATTCGGAAGCCATTTCAGGCTTCCGAATTTTCAATTACGCACTACGCTTTTTCTTACCGCCCACAAATTCCTCCATCTTGAGATTTGCATATTTGCCTGTATCTTCAAGGGAGTACATCGGGAGCTTGAGTCACCATTCCCAGCTTTGCTTAGTAGTCCTCATTACCAAGATAGATTTTCTTGAGTCCGTGTCTGCGCTTCCTTGAACGCTGTCTCTCATTTTCTCTGCGAGCTGCCTCTAAAACCTCCAGAACATCATCTTCAATGATGACCGTAGTTTCCTGTGAACAGTTATTTTTATATACGCTTGCGAGAACAAGACAGTTTTTACCGTCCTCTGTCTTATATACTTCAACCTTGATTTCTTCATCTGACATAATCGTTTCCTCCGAAATTTTGAATTTTTGTGTGAATCAAAATTTCGGCTCGGAGGAGAACGACATCGTTCCATACCTTTTAAATATGGGAAAACAAAAAATCCCCTGTCATACGGTATAAACCGCATAATAGGGGATAACAATATTATTTCATTATAAATCTGAACGTACAATTCAGTATTAATGCTCACGAACCCCGTAACCAAAGCTACGCTTTTTTTGAGTAATCAGTATTTACTTTTATGCCCTTGAGATACGCTTATATTCGCTGCTTATAACAGGCAGCGAAATGCAGGAACTACTCCAGCACATAAAAAAACCTCCAGTCCAAAAACTGAACCGGAGAAATTAAGACAGCAAAATGCGCCTCGTCACAATTCAGTTTTTTTTGACGAGGTAATTGCATATTACATTTTGAACCAACAGTACACTTTAACACAGAACCTCTATGCCATTATAATTTCGACAGATTTCTGTATAATTATATACAGCGAAGGTGAACTGCAAGTGCATACTAAACCTGAAACACTTGGTAAAATTATCAAATCTGCACGACAGCGTTCCGAACTCACAATGGAGGAGCTTGCAGAACGCATAGGCATTACCGAGCGATATTTGTATAGAATTGAAAATGAGGGCAAAAAACCAAGTTACGATATTCTTTACAAGTTAATCCGAGAGTTGTCCATTTCACCGGATTTGATTTTCTACCCCGAGAAACCGTCCAAAGAATCCGAAGTAGAAAACCTTATCCGTATGCTTTACACTTGCGATGAACGTTCTCTGGAAGTCGTCAAAGCAACTGCTAAGTTCTCCTTGTGTTATAGGCTTTGCTTTTCTTAATTCCGGCAAACGATAGCTGTTTTATCCATTATATCCCTCCTATGTGTTTACCTACAGTATATCATATCAAGAATATAAAATCCATACCCCATACAGTTAGTTTTTTCGCTTCTAAAGCGAATTTTACTTTATGATAACAAAAACCGCCCGAACTCATAGAATTCGGACGGTTTCAATATCAAAGGTAAAAAACAAATCCGAACACATTCTTAGTGACGAAAGTGTTCGGATTATGCGTTATTGGCTCACCGAACTTCCATTAACTCGAACCTCTTGTGATTAATCGTCGTTAAAATAAACAATTTCATCTACAAAAGTTTCAATAAGCAGTGATTTATTTTCTTCAGAAATCAGGGCCAGGATGTTATGAATCCAATATTTAATTTGATCGAAAGATAATTTCTTACTTGATAATTTATCCTGTTCAATCTGAAGCTGCTTTTCTAAATCCTCCTTTTGCTGTTCAAGCTCAAGAAGTTTCTCTTTGACCGAATCAGTATAAATTCCATTTGCAATAGCGCCAATAATATTCTCTATATTTTTTATAATGCATTTATGTTGTTTTTTTAAAAACAGCATAGATGTATTTTCTTTTTTATTAAGTCCTATGATAGATTTTGCGATTAAATCAATACTTTTTTCTGTAAAAATTTCACTTACAACTCTTTCTAAAATTTCTTTTTCAATCAATTCCTGACGGACGCTTTTAGCCTTACATCCAAGATGTCGTTTGACAGAAGCGCATTTATAATAGCTGTAAATAACTCCGTTATGACTTGTTCCGTATTCACCCCACATAATCGAACCGCATTTGCCGCACCTCATTTTAGCAGTGAGAAGATAATGTTTTTCCGTTTCAGAGTTGGAATTGCGCTGTTTAGAATCAAGTTTTACTGAACAGAATTGAATAAATCTTCTGAAATGATTTTTGGAACTCCTCCCGGAATAACAACATCCCTATATCTGTATTCTCCGATGTACTTTCTGTTTCGTAAAATAGTTGACATGGAGCGTATACTGATTGATTTGTTATTTACGGTTTTCACTCCCCTGTTATTCAGATACTCCGCTATTTCCTTCATGGGAACATTCAAATCGTACATATGAAAAGCGTCTTTTACATACGGAGCCGTAAGCGCGTCAATTTGGTAATGCTTATTTCCATCAATACGGTATCCGATCGGAACAGATCCTCCGTTGAATTTACATTTTAACGCATTTTCTGTCATTCCCCGGATTACTTTTTCTGAAAGATCGGCAGAATAATATTCAGCGTATCCTTCAAGAACAGCTTCCAGAATTATGCCCTCCGCCCCCTTTGAAATAATTTCGGTAGCGGAAACAACTTCAACATTATTTTTCTTAAGAATTGCCTTGTATCTTGCGCTGTCATATCGGTTTCTTGCAAATCTGTCAAGCTTCCAAACAATGATTGACTGAAATTTATTTGAATAGCTGTCCTTGATCATTTTCTGAAATTCGGGACGGTTATCGGTCTTAGCCGAAAACGCTCTGTCTATGTATTCATAAACGACGTTCATGCCGCTTTTTTCAGCAAATTGACTGCACTCTCGGATCTGACCTTCAATACTTTCTTCTCTTTGATTGTCACAGGAATATCTTGCATAAATTACTGCGTTCATTTTTTCTGCCTCTCACGATTTTTATTTTCAAATTTACTTGTTTTTTTAATATCTGATCTTTGTTTATCCATGTAGTATTTTAGAATATCTGAATAAATAATTTTTGAAAAATAATTCAGCGATGATTCCGATATTTTTTTATATTTTATTTCGACCATAATAAAAAATTTCACCTCTCATCATAAATAAATATTTGTCGAAAAATGTCAATTTTGTTTTATTTATTATATCATAATTGACTATACAATTCAATATAAAGAAAGGGATAATTATGAATAATTCAATAATAAAAATAGTCCTGATAAGCAGTCAAGATCATAGAACTGTTTATTAAAAACGCTATTTAAAAAATAACTAATCTTAAGGTTTATGATAAATCAAATAAAGGAGAAAAAATGAAAATTAAAAATCGTTTATCACATGGAATAATTTCACTCAAACTTGAATTTATTCCAACTTTATCGTTTGAAGCACAAGGCGTTTTAAGTCAGATGGTTAATCTTCCGAATTGCGATCACGTAACGGTTAAGCAATTTCATAAGCAATTTCCGGAAGGCAGCATATTGGAATTAAAAAAGGTTTTTGAAGAACTTGAACGTAAAAATTATATTTTTAAAGATTCAAGCGGAGCATATGTTGTAAATAAAATATCACTTGTAAAAAAAATGCACTGGATAGATCCAAGTGATAGAAAGGAATGAATAAATGCCGGTAATTAAACGTTTTGAAATGGGAAACGGTTTTACACATATTGAAAACGATTGCTTGAGAGATATTACTCTTGACATTCAGGAGAGAGGTTTACTGGTAACCATGCTGTCACTACCTGACGGTTGGGATTTTTCAGGATTAGGTTTAGCTTCTATATTACCTTGCGGTAAGTCAAAAGTTTATTCCACACTAAAAAAACTTGAAAAGGCAGGATATCTGCGAAGAACAAGAATAACCAACAAAAAAGGTGTGGTTATTGATTGGAGATATGATATTAGCGGAAGCCCTATCTTTCGTGAAAATCAAGAAATGAACAAAGAAATTATACCAGTTGCTGAAGATCAGAAGATTGGTAAAATTACCAGTTACCGAAAATCGGAAAGTGGAGATAAAAGTCCAGTTACTGAAAATCGGAAAGTGGAGATAAACCCACTTACCGATTTTCCAGATGTGGACAATCCAGATGTGGACAATCGGAAAGATAATCAAATACTAAATAATAAATTACTAAATAATATTAATCAATCTATCAATCAAGATAATATAAATAATATTAATATAAATACATATAGATGCGACGATTTGGATTCGATTGATGAGATTGATATAAAAAACAGGATCGGTTATGAGAAGCTGAAAAATGAATTTGACGAAAAGCAGCTTGATAACATCGTCGGTCTTATGACGGAGACATTCAAGTCGGAAAAGGAGAGAATCAGAATTGCCGGAGAAAATCTTGAAGCACAGCGCGTAAAGGAAAGATTTGCAGCTTTGACGGATAATCATATCCGGTATGTGCTGGAATGCATTCAGAACCAGAGCGGTAACGGAATAAGAAATATCCGCCAATATCTTCTGACGTCCCTTTACAACGCCCCGGTAACGATGGAAAGCTATTATGCCGCAAGGGAACGGCCGGACAAGCCCGATAGGGAAAGCGAAGCTGAGCGCAGCTACGACCTAAACGAAATGAAAATGTTTGTAAACAATTTTCCGGATATTTCACCATGATTTTACATTTGCAAAAAAATTTTCCTCTCAATATCGCCATAGAGGCTATCAGCAAGCCTCAGAATCGATTTTAGCACGTTCAGACAGAAAACAATACCCTAAAAATTAAAACGTTTTAAAACAGCCTTATTTTAGCTCTGAGAGCGCATTATGAATTTTGAAACTTGAAATAAAACGCTCACAGAACCGTCTGCAAGGCTCTGTAAGGCGTGAAACAGCGAAGGGAGTGATAGGATATGCCTGATTCCGGACAGGCTGAGAAGGGCCTGTAATTGCAAATATCGGCTATGCCGAAAAGAAAGGAAGTTGAGAATTTGAAGAAATTTAAAAGATTTTATCAACGGATATTAATGCTGATTACTGCCGCAGCCGTATTGTGTTCGGCGCTGCCTGTACAATTGGCTGTTTCCGCCGCGGGAGTAACAGTCAAGAGGACGGTAACTTACTACGAGGAATACCGCAGACAGAGCGAACTTAAAATCGGACCTGACGCAGCGCTGCATTTTGCAGACTGGGCAGTTATTACGGATTCCGACACAAACGAGCCGCTTTACTGCATTGAACCGGGAGCCGATTTGAACAGCGCTGTGGATAAGCTGTCATATTCCGAAGGGACATGGGCAGCTTTGACTGATACAAAAATACGATTGCTTGGCCGTGTATTTCTTTACAGCTACACGAAGGGAAACCCAAATGCAAGCGCCGCTTCCCGGCAGCAGTACATTGCAACTCAAATGCTGGTATGGGAGGTTATGGCGGGTCAGCGCGACAGTGATTTCAACAAAATAAACAACGGATATATTCCGGTAAGCGACCTTTTCAAAAGCGGAAATATGTCTAATCCCTCCGGAATCCAGACCTACTACAACCAGTATGAAAAGGCGATAAAGGATCATAGCAAAGACGTTACCTGCGCTTATCTGCAAGAGTCTGTAGCAAACAGCAATATCGCAAAGGTAAACGCGGACGGAACCTACACCTTCACAGACAAAAATAATCAGCTGGGAAATTACGACGTAAATATTACAAACGGTTCTGTAATTTCTCATACCGATTCCCAGCTGAAGGTCAAGATCGACGCTAACAAAAAGGCAAAAATCACTCTTGTTCAGAATAAGGCGAACGCAGAAAACGAACGCAGCGGAGTTTTAGTACTGCTTCGATCCGGTTTGCAGACGATGACTAAAGCTAAAGCCGATCCAAGACAGTATTACGCCTTTGTTACCGGACTTGACACAGGAAATCTAAGCCTTGTGAAAACCTCCGATGACGGAGTAGTGGACGGACTTCAATTCAAAATTACCGGTCCGAACGGCTTTACTACACAGGTAACTACGAAAAACGGCGGTAAAATTGAAATTCCTAATCTTGAACCGGGAAACTATACCGTCGAGGAATTGTATATGCCTGCAAGATATAACAAGCAGAGCGCCAAAACCGTAACGGTTACTGCGGGACAGACCGCGTCCGTCAGCTTCAGAAATTCCCTGAAAAAAGGAGCGGTAGCAGTTCGCAAGTCCTCGGAGGACAACAACATCAGCAATATTACCTTTACTCTTAGGGCATATGAATATAATCCGACAGATACGTCTATGACAAAAATCGACATAGTACAGTATGACGAAAACGGAAACAAGAAAGTCTCGTCAGAGCTGAAGGCCACTGTTCCGGAAACAGGTATAGTCACATGGAATAACCTGCCGCTGTATACAAGCGGCAACAACAGGATTTACTATGAGATTGAAGAAACCGGAAAGCCTTCAAGATTTGCAGACTTAAAGCCTGCCGGAAATTTTCTTGATCAGGGAGATATGAATCTGCTGGATTACAGCTTTACAAACAAGCTGAAACGTTCTGAGATTCTCATCGTCAAGCTTGACGGAGAAACGGGAAAGACAATACCGGCAGCCGGAACAGGCTTTGAAATACTTGATTCCGGCGGTAACAGGATTGAATTAACCGATTCGGACGGAAATAAAGTCAGCGTTTTTTACACCGACGAAACCGGAAAAATCAAGCTTCCTGAAAAGCTTACATACGGCACGTACCAGCTGGTCGAAACAGAAGCGCCGGAAGGGTATGTTTTAGACATCGAGCCTGTTGATTTCGCAGTGACTGAGGACGGCGCGGTTGTAACGGTTGAAAAAAATAATTCTCCGCAGAAAGGAACGATTTCTGTAAATAAAACAGGAGAAGCGTTTACAACCGTAAGCAATGATAACGGAGTTTATACGCCTGTTTTTTCCGAAACAAATCTTGAGGGAGCGGAGTTTGAAATTTATGCTGCGGAGGATATATATACTCCTGACGGAACTCTGAGAATCGCCAAAGGCGATTTAGCGGATACGATAATAACCGGATCAGACGGTACGGCTTCATCAAAGGAGCTTTATCTCGGCACATATCAGATTATTGAAACCAAAGCTCCTTACGGTTATGTAACCGAAACCGGCGAACTTCTTGCGACAATAGAGTATGCCGGACAAAACGTTGAAATAACAAACGCAGCCGCAAGCTTCAGTAATAACTATCAGGGCGTAAAGATTTCTCTTGAAAAATATCTTGAGCAGTCTGAAAAATACGGCGTTGGAAGTAACGGCGAATATCTGAATATCGCATTTGGATTATTTGCTGCTGAAGAAATAACGGCGGCTGACGGATCGGTAATTCCAAAGGACGGATTGATTGAAACGGCGTATCTTTCAGAGGACATGACAACCGGATTCAATACAAAGCTTCCGTTTGGAAATTATTACGTTCGGGAAACTTCAACGGACGAGCATTACGTTGTCGACGAAACAAAATATCCCGTTGAATTTTCATACGCAGGACAGGAAACTTCCGTGCAGGAGATTGCTGTAAACGACGGAGCCGCGATTGACAATATTCTGAAAAAAGGAAGGATAAACGGACTAAAGACTGACGCGGACGACGGTACGGTTCTTGAGGGCGCTGTCATTGGTATTTTCAGCAATTCTGAAACAGAATTTACCGAGAAAAACGCGATCGATACCGTTATATCAGACAAGGACGGAAAATTCAGTTTTGAGAACGTCGTTTTCGGACAATATCAGATTGCAGAAATAGAATCTCCGGAAGGATATGTACTTACGGAAGAAGTATATCCGGTAACGATTTCAAAGGACGGAGAAACAATTTCAGTCGAGATAGAAAATGAAAAAATTCGAGGAAACGTAAAGCTTGAAAAAGCAAGTTTAATTAATCCTTCACAAAAGCTTTCAGGCGCGGTTTTTGAAATTTTTGCAGATATAAACGGCAATGAAAAATTTGATAAAGGAACTGATAAATCCTACGGGTACCTGAACGAAACAGAAGAGGGAGTATATCGGCTGGAAGGCGTCGAATACGGCGGATATTTTGTAAAGGAAATCAAAGCTCCCGACGGGTTTGTCGCTGATGAAAATTATTATTATTTTGAAATAAGAAATCAGGATGAAACAGTTGAAATCAGTAATGATGACAGCGAAAAATTTCTCAACGACGTTATCCGCGGCGATGTTGAAGGTATGAAAATAAATTCAGACAGTGAAACGGCGTTAAGCGGGGCGTTGATAGGTCTTTTTACAGCAGATGAAACAGAATTTACCGAGAAAAACGCAATAGAAACGGTAAACTCCGGCAAAGACGGTTCGTTTGCCTTTAACGATATTATTTACGGTAAATACAAGATTGCTGAAATCAAAGCTCCTACAGGTTTCGTGCTTTCTGATAAGGTTTATCCCATAAATATTTCTGTAAACGGTATGATAATTGAAATTACAATTGAAAACAAACCGATAAAGGGTAACGTTATGGTTGTAAAGCATGATTCTGAAAAACCTGAACAGATTCTTAAAGGCGCCGTATTTGCAGTTTATCAGGATACGGATTCGGATAAAAAATACAGCGGTACGGATAAGTTTATCGGAAATCTGACAGAAGCGGCAGGAGTCCATGAATATAAGGATTTGCTTTACGGAGATTACCTGCTTAAAGAAATCAAAGCGCCTGAAGGCTATAATGCCGATAATTCATATTATCCTTTTTCAATCAGAAACGACGGAGAAACTGTAAGAATAAGCAATAACGGCGATGATAAGTTTTATAACAATATCGTCAAGGGTAAAATCGAAGGAATCAAAGTCGGAGAATCAGACGAGCCGCTTTCCGGCGCGTTAATCGGATTGTTCGCCGACGGCGAATCAGAGTTTACAGAAAACAACGCGCTGAAAACAGATTTAACTGATGAAAACGGTAAATTTACTTTCGAGGACGTTGTTTACGGAAAGTATACCATTGCTGAAATTAAAGCCCCTGCGGGATATATCCTGACAGAAAAAAGTTTTCCGGTAACTGTTGACGAGGACGGAGAAACAATTTCAGTTGAAATCGGCAATGAAAAAATCCGCGGAAGCGTCAGAATAGAAAAATATGACGAGCATACGAATGAAAAACTTTCGGGCGCGGTTTTTGAAGTTTATCGGGATAAAAACGGTAATAAAAAATATGATTCCGATGAGGAAACTGTAGGTGCGCTTGAAGAAACAGAGAAAGGAATTTATCAGCTGGACGGTCTTGAAACCGGCGACTATCTTCTGAAAGAAATAAAAGCTCCGGAGGGATATCAGCTTGATGAAAATTATTATGATTTTACTATACAAAACAATGGTGAAATTGTAAAAATCGGTAACAACGAATCGGGTGATAAATTTTATAATGCGACCACAACAATTGTAACTACCGTAACCACAACTACGACTGTGACAACAACTACAACTGCAACTCAGACTACTCCGGTTACTTCTACCTCTACTACTCCGGCAACTACGATCACAACGGTTACAACAGTTCCGAACACAACAGTTACAATACCTGCCGTTCCGACGTCGCCGTCCGCTCCGAAAACAGGAGACGACAGACTTCCTATAACAATTTTTGCAGCGGGAATAACTGCGCTGGCGGCTATACTCATTACTTCAAAATTAAAGAAAAAAACTCCGTGGGGTGACGATATTGAATAACGATGAAACAAGCAAACAGGTATTTGTTTATGCATGCGACGGTGTAAAGCAAGGGCTAAAAGCCCTTGCTGTATACTATGAAAGATATAAGGAGAAAAAATCTCAGTATAAGCAGGCAATTAAAATAGAAAAGGGACATATGAAGCTTTATGAACCATACAAGGGAAAGCAGACTGTCCGTCAGCTTATGCAGCATAACCAGCAGCTCAACAGCGTGGATATTTCTACAGATTCAAGTCTCAGGACTTTTAACGGAATTGCTCAAAAGCACGGTATTGATTTTGCCGTTAAGAAAGATTCCGAAAGCGATAAGTATCTTATATTTTTTAAAGCTAAGGATCAGGATGTTATGGCTTCGGTTTTTGATGAATTTTCTAAAAAAGAACTTAATAAAAATGCAAAAAAACAATCCCTTATAAATAAAATTGACGAGAAAGAAAAAGCCGTAAAAGAAATGCGGAAAGATTTACAGCTCAACGCTGAAAAATCCGATAAAAATTTGTCCGGTAAGGATTTAAAAAATGAAGAAAGATCGCTTTGATATAAAAAAAATTATAAGGAATTTTCCGAAATACAGTCATATATTTTTTGGAATTTTATCTTTTTATTCAGTCAATAAATTCTGCTATTTTTACAGAATTTTACCGGGAGATTTTTTTGAAAAAATATATTTTCTGATTGAAAATCCTTTCAGAATTTTTACCGGAAAGTTCATCAGTCTTAACGGTGAAGATCTGCTTTATTCTATGCTTGTAGGAATAATAGTTTTCGCTTTGATTTTCGCTCGTGCGCCAAAGAAAAAATTCCGTACCGGAGAAGAACACGGCTCTGCAAAATGGGCGGATAAATATGAAATTGAAAAATTTCAGGATAAGAATTTCCGTAACAATTGTATATTAACCGCCACGGAGGGGCTGACAATGAAAGACTATATCGGAAATCCCACAAACGGACGAAACAAAAATATCCTTATAATAGGAGGTCCGGGTACGGGAAAAACAAGATTTGTTGTTTTGCCGAATCTTATGCAAATGCATTCAAGCTATGTTATAACCGATCCTAAAGGCACGATACTTCCCGATATAGGCAGCCTTCTTTATAGGAAAGGTCATTATAAAATAAAAGTTTTGAATCTTGTCAACATGAAAAAATCAATGCATTATAATCCTCTGGCATATTTACACACAGAGCTTGACGTTTTAAAATTTTCAGAAATGCTTGTTGATTCTACTCAGTCGAAAGACGCAAAAAGGGATTTCTGGGTAGACGCTGAGAAGCTTCTGTATTCTGCCGTTATCGGCCTTATAATCTTCGAGGCTCCGGAAGAAGAAAAGAACATGAATACTCTTATTGAGATAATAAACGCTTCAAAAACAAGTGAGGACGAGGGCTATGCCAACGCCGTGGACATGCTTTTTGAGGAGCTTGAACAGAAAGATCCGCGCCATTTTGCCGTGCGGCAGTATAAGAAATACAAGTTAGGCGCAGGTAAATCGGCTAAATCTATACTTCTTAGCTGCGGTGTAAGGTTAGCGCCGTTCGATATCAGGGAGGTAATGGAGCTTATGGATTATGACGAGCTTGAAATAGACAAGCTTGGCGAAGAAAAATCAGCTTTGTTCGTTATAACGTCGGATACCGATCCGTCTCTCAACTTTATAGCTTCATTCCTGTATACTCAGATGTTCAATTTGCTGTGTACAAAGGCAGATGACGAATACGAAGGGAAACTGCCGATTCCGGTGCGGTGTATATTCGACGAATTTGCAAACCTTGGAAAAATACCTCACTTTGAACAGCTTATAACAACGATTCGTTCAAGAAATATATCCGCATGTCCTATTTTGCAGACAAAATCTCAGCTGAAAGCAGTTTATAAGGATTCGGCTGAAACTATTGCAGGCGGCTGTGATTCTACGATTTTTCTCGGAGGACAGGAAAAGTCTACCTTAAAGGATATGACAGAGCTTCTCGGCTCTCAGACGATAGATATAATCACTTCGTCTAAAACATATGGAAATCAGAAAAGCTCTACAACAAACTTTCAGAAAGGAAACAGAAAACTGCTTGACGAAGCGGAGATATTCAAAATACCCGGTGAAAAATGTATATTAACAATCAGAGGCGCTAATCCGTGGCTGTCTGATAAGTACGATATAACAAAGCACCCTAATTATAGGTATCTCGGAAGCTTTGACAAGCAGAACAAATTCAACGTACAGAAATACATAATGAAAATGCGGTCTAATGCTGATTTTAAAATAAATGATAACGATACCGTAACGGAAATAAAAGAAAATTCGCCAATGGCGAATTAAAGGAGGAATTTAAAATGGAAATCTGGACTCAGGGGGTAGCAATATTAGGAAACGTAGTTTTTTTAGCCGGTTTGTTTATATTAGCGTATAACGTTGTCGGGGTATTTACATCGCTGAATTCTCAGAATGCAGAATCCAAGAATCATGCGGGACTGGGAATTGCAGCCGGCGCCGGCGTAATGCTGGTTGGAAAAATTTTGATACCTATGATTGAAACTTCAATAAATATATCATAAGGGAGGAAACAGAATAAATGGATATAGCAGGCGCGATATCCGACGCTATTGCCAATTTGCTTCGTCCGGCTGTAAAGGTTCTGCTTGAAGGCATGTTTGGAATAATAAACGACAGCGTAGGCTATGCCGGTAAGGAATTGTCAAAGGACCCGGAAACATGGAACAGCGGAATGTTTTCTTTACTTCGTAATGTTTCAATAAACGCAGTTGTTCCCATTGCCGTAATAATTTTAACGTTAGTAGTCTGTTATGATCTTATATCGTCATTTATTGATAAAAGTACGCGAGACATAGACGTTGAAATTGTTATCAAGTTTGTTTTTAAGGCGTTTATCGGAATATTTATCCTGAATCATACTTTTGATATTACAATGGGCGTATTTGCAATGGGGCAGAATGTCGTAAACAAGGCAATTGAAATATTCGGAGATTCTTCGGTAATTACTGCGGATTTATATAACGCCTATTCTCAGCAGATAGAAGATATGGGGGCCGGAAGCCTTTTTGTTGCAGTAATTGAAATGGGATTTGTAAATATTATATCCCTTGCCGTATCCGCTGCCGTAATGGCGGTTACAACTGCACGAATGATAGAGATATATATTTTTTGTTCAGCAGCGCCTATCCCCTTTGCAACCCTTACCAACAGAGAATGGGGCAGCGTGGGAACAAATTATATAAAAAATATATTTGCTCTGTCGTTTCAGGCGTTTTTCATGATGATATGCGTCGGACTTTATTCAGGATTGGTCAATAATATAGTGATTTCAAATACCGATTCCTTGAATTTTTCACTTATGAAATGTATGGCTTTAAGCTTGGTACTTATATTTATGCTGTTTAAGTGCGGCAGCATTTCTAAATCCATATTTAACGCGCTTTAAATTAAAAGAAGAAAGACGATTCTTATAAATAATTCGCCATTGGCGAATTTGGAATAAAGGAGAAGAAGTATTATGAAAATCAGAAAAATGATTACTGCTTTTGCAGCGGCTTTGGTTTTATCAATCACATTTGCGGGATGTAACCAGGCGGAAAGAGTTTCCTATAACTTATCTAAAGAAGCTGATAATTTCAACGACATAAGGCAGGTTACGGTGATTAACTGCATAGAGGGAGACATATTGTTTCAAATGACAGGCAAGATGTCTATCACAGCAGATACGTCAGATAATCAGCTTGAAATTATTGTGGAGGACGAAAACGGAGAATATAAGAAGCACTTTATCGGTCTCAGCAATAACGTTACCTATGTAGTTGAAGATATTACTTCGGAAGACGTCAGCAACTATAAATATACGTTTAATTTTAATCCTGATATGTGGATTCCCTTTAACGCGGAAACAATAGATTAAAATTAATTCGCCAATGGCGAATTGGAAAGGAAAAAGATAAATGGAATATAACGATGAGTTTTTGAAAACCCTCAGAGTTAATGTCAATCCGGACAATATGGAAAACAGTCCGGATAGCGCAGATTTGGCGACTAACGAAAATGAAGAGGAATATCTCGCAAATCCAAAGGGATTTTTGTCCTTGATTATAGAATCAAAGATAGAAAACCAACTGAATAAGATAGACATCCTTAATGAAAAGATTTCGGTTTTGCATGATAAAATCCAAAGACACTACGGTAAAATTGACAAGCTTAAGACTAAAATCGTAAAGCTTGAAAAGCAGAGTCAATTCCTTGAAGCTGTTGCGAGGGCATACCCAAAGCTGTCAGAAATCTTGAAAACTAAAATAGATAAGAATCGGGAAAAAATATCAAGTATAAAAAATGAGAAAATCCCCTGTCGGCTTGATAAGATAGATAAGCATAACTCCTCTATAAAGAAGCTTGATAAAAAAATTGAAAAGCGAAATCTGAAAATAAAGACTTATGAGAATATTCAAAACTATTTTGACAGCTTTTCAATCAGTAATTCAGAGCAGCGGCATGATAACTTTATATCCTGCCTGAAATCAATGAATAATTCGGCTGTTTTCAAAACGCAAAATAAGCTTGAGCGTAATATCTTAAAATTAGAAGAGCTGAAAGAAAAAACACAGTTTCTTAGTAAAAATACGCTTAGAACAGATAAATCCACAAGAGACTGGATAGAAGCAAAAACGGAGAAATTTGAAGGCAAAATTTCGAGCCTTGAGAACAAAGTAAAATTACAGACTCAAAAGCTTGATAAGTACATGCAGCTTAATACGGATATGAACAATATCAATTCAAATTTGCCCATGGAACATAATCATCAGATTGAGGATATTATGAATAAAAATGAAGCCGACTTACCTTCTCTGTCAGAGCTTGCGGCAGAAAATATATCTTCCTCATTACTTGCGGATAAGATGGCTGACAGAATTTTAACGAATAATGCTGATATTATACGCGATACCTTGTCAAAAACTAAGGATATCAGAGTTGAAAACAGTATTGAATCAAGTTCAAGGATTAATGCCGCTGAAAAAAATCAGATAAAAATATTAGAAAAGAATAATACTGCCGAGAAAAAGCCCTCACTTTTAAATAAGCTTAAAGAAAATGAAAAGACCGTTAAGCAGAAGCCTGAAAAACAGAAACAAAAATCCGTTGACAAGGAACAACTTGCAATATAAATTCTCCAATGGCGAAAAAAGGTCTTTGCCCAAGCAAAGACCTTATAAATAAATATCACGGCGGTGTCCTATATTTAATGCAGTAATAATGAGCTTATCATCTTCAATGATACAGATCAGTCTATAATCGCCTATTCTGTATCTCCATTGACCGCTTCTGTTAGCTGTCAGCCCCTTGCCGTGCTGACGGGGATTATCACAATTGACTAAATTCTTATCAATCCACGCTTTAATCATACGTTTAGTATAGTTATCGAGTTTTTTGAATTCCTTATCAAATTTAGGCGTAGTTTCTATTTTGTATTTCATAATTCAAGCTCATCCCATAATTCTTCTATAGGTCTGCTCTTTTTACCGCTCTTTACATACTCATTATATGCTTCGTCAGCAACGGCAATATCGAATTCTTCTTCAATTTTTTCAAATAACGCTTTCTTAAAGGCTTCGCCAACAGAAATAGAGTGAATTTTGGCATAGCTGTCTACCAATTTTCTTTCTTCTTCTGTTAATCTTATTGAAAATGCCATAATATCAGCCTCCTTCTGTAGTACATTATACTACAAATAATGTACTTTGTCAACACCAATTTAGAAATTCGCCAATGGCGAATTGGAAAGGAAAAAAATGAATTCCAATTATAATTATACAAACGGAGACAATTGTCATTATAATTTTTACGTTATAGCCTTTGATTCCCAAAACGGGTATAAAAATTACGGCGATATGAAAGCGGATCTTACTTTTTCAGAAGCCCGCGCCGAGTATAAAAAGGCTGTTTCAGAAAACCCAAGGCATGTAAACACCATGCTTGGAGTAAGTTACATGACAGACAGATATGACCTTGAACCCGCCGGCGTGGGCGCGGTCGACTTATTACAGCATATAGACGGACAAACCCGGCTTTCGTCAGATTATGCAAAGAATCCCGTACTGAAAAATGAGAGCTTAATAAAAACCAATGTAATTAATATTCTGAAAAAGGATATTGAAAAGCAAAAAGATAATTCGCTTACGGATAAAGATAAAAGGCCGGCTGAAAAAAGTACCGGTTCTCTTATCGGAAAGCTGCGCCGGAATGAAAATAAGCTTAAATCTCATAATAGACCTGATGTAAGCGTTGAAAATCAAAGAATTATATAAAATTCGCCATCGGCGAATTAAGAACTGAGGCGAAATAATGTATATACAATTTTCAAAAGATATAAATAAAATAAGAAATACGTTTTTCTGGTTTGTTACAGTCAGAGAACTGATCGTCGGCGGAACGTTCACAATAACCGGTTTTATCCTTTATCAGATTTTTAAAAGCCATGTAACCTATCAGTCGGCAGCTTATCTTTTATTTATATATATGTTAATTCCCGGATTTATTCTTTTCTATAATAAAAACGGCATGAAATGCGAAAAGGTTTTATTTTATAAAATCAAACGCCTTATCGGCGGCAAGGTACGTCCGTATAAAACGGAAAACCTTTACGCTCATATAGAAAAGGAAATTAAAAAACAAGAGGTGAAACAAATTGCCGTTTCTTACAAAAACAGTAAAACAAAAAATACCGTCGGTAAAAAAGCTCAGAAGTGCGCTCCCGAAAACGGTTCAGCAAAGCATACCGTTTCTGGACATGAGAAAAGACGGTATATGCATGGTAAAGGGCGATTACTACACTAAGACAATGCAGTTTGACGATATTAATTACAAGCTTGCGTCACAGGAGGAACAGGAAACAATATACGCAAAATACTGCAATTTCCTTAATCATTTTGAACATGACGTTGATATACAGTTTTCTTTCCAGAATAAGATTATTGATATAAAGGAATTCAGCCAATATATAGAGCTTGCGAAAAGAAACGATCAGAAACAGTTTTCCGATATCAGACATGAATATGAAGAAATGCTTCATGATCAGCTTGAAAAGGGCAGCAACGGTATTAAGCAAATTAAATATTTGACCTTCGGCGTTCATGAATCAAATTTTAAAAAAGCAAAGATTATGCTTGAAAGAACAGAACTTGAAATAATAAAGATTTTCAAAACTATGAAGGTGACTTCACATACTCTTAACGGCTATGAGCGCCTTAAGCTGCTAAAAGAAAGTATGCACCCATGCGAAAACGTTCCGTTCAGCTTTGACTGGAAAAGACGTTATCAGTCGGGAATGTCCGTTAAGGATTACATTGCTCCTACTTCTCTTGATTTCGGCAGACTCAGAAACTTCAGAATGGGAAGCGCATACGGCGCGGCATATTACATATATATAGACGCGGCCGAAATTTCCGATCGTATCATTGAGGATATTATGGCTATTGACAGTAATATTCATATAAATATTCACACACATTCAATGGATCAGCAGAAGGCATTGAGATTTGTTAGTAAAAAGCTTACCAACGCCAACGAAGTAAAGGTACGACAACAGCAGAAGGCTATGGAGAAAGGTCATGACGGGGATATCCTTTCTATGGATTTAATTAACGATATTACCGCTGCCCAGAACGTATATCAGGATTTATCAAGAAGAAATAACCGATTCTTTATTACCACGCTGCTTGTTATGTCTTATTCAAAGAATCCGTCCGAGCTGTCCGGTATTGAAAGAGATATTTCCGCTGTTTTGCAGAAGTACAAGTGCGAGCTTAGACCTCTTGACGATATGCAGGAGGAGGGGGCGATGTCCTCGCTGCCTATAGGAATAAACAAGGTTGAAATAAACCGCTGCTTTACGACAATTGAGCTTGCGGCTTTTATGCCGTTTACAACTCAGGAGCTTTTCATGCCGTATTCAACCTATTACGGTCTTAATTCCATTTCAAACAATATGATTCTTCTAAACAGAAAGTCTTTAAAAAGCGGAAACGGTCTGATCTTAGGACTGCCGGGCGGCGGAAAGTCGTTTGCGGCAAAGCGCGAGATACTCGATACGTTTTTCAGAACCTATGACAATATTATTGTCTGCGATCCCGAATCGGAATATGTGGCTCTCATCGAAAAGTTAGGCGGCGCGGTGGTAGATATTTCCGCGACTTCAAAGAATCATATAAATCCGTTCGACATAAGTCTGAAAAGCTATGAAAAGGGCGACGATCCGGTTGCCGTTAAATCACAGTTTATACTGTCCGTGTGCGAAGCCGCTATCGGAGAAATAAGCGCCGGAGAAAAATCAGTGATTGACCGCTGCGTAAAAAAAATATATGATAAATACTTTCTTAATCCTGTTCCGGAGAATATGCCTATTTTTGAAGATTTGTACAACGAACTGAGAGATACGGAAAGCAAGCACGCGCAGAATGTCGCGGACGGTCTGGAGCTTTATGTAACAGGTTCTCTCAGTATTTTCAATCACAGAACCAATATTAATATAGATAATCGGGTAGTATGCTTTGATATAAAGAAGCTTTCCGAACATCTGCATAAAATAGGAATACTGATTATAACCGACTTCGTCTGGAACAAGGTGTCGGACGGACGGGACAGAAAGAAATACACATGGTATTACATAGACGAATTTCACAGAATACTTGAAGATAAGCTTACAGCCGTTTATACAAAGGATATGTGGAAACGATTCAGAAAATGGAATGCTCTTCCCACGGGGATTACTCAAAACGTATCCGATTTTCTTATTTCTCCCCAGGCTGAGAGCATACTGCAGAATTCGCAATTTGTATATATGCTTGAACAAGCTTCCGGCGACAGAGATATTCTTGCGGCACAGCTTAATATTTCTCCTCAGCAGCTTGAGTATGTAACAGATTCGGAAGAAGGCGAAGGACTTATATACTTTAACGGTACGATTATTCCGTTTAAGGACAGGTTTCCTAAAAATACCCAGATATACAAACTTATTACTACAAAAGCTTCAGAGGACTTTGCATAAAAAATTCGCCGTTGGCTAATTTAAGGGAGTGAGCTGTTGGCAATTAACAAAGACGCCGTTAAAAGGGCGCAGAGAAAAAGAATATATCAGAAAAATAAAAACAGCCGGCTGAATAATATTAAAACTGCCGGAGCGTTATATGCGGTCAAAACAGCGGAAAAAAGCAACGAGGACGATAACGCCGGCATCAACGCGTTAACATCTTCCGCTTCTGCCGGTATCAGGCTGTCGGGCAGAATAAGCCATAGTCCTAAGACCGAAAAAATTGATATGAAGGATGTCAAGCGATCGCTTAAAGAAAGCATAACAAAAAATCTGACTCCCGAAGGAAGATATCTGTCCCATCAGAGAGCGATCAATCAGTCGGTGCGTTCGCAGACGCAGCTTATTAAAAGACCTAAGACTGATTTATATAAGAAAAACCGCCGTAAGCTTTATCAAAGGCTTAAGAATAAATGCAGCGACATTAAAGCTAATGTTATACATAATATAAAGGCTATTCCGGGTAAGGTTAAAAATTGGGCGAAAAAGAAGTTAAAGGATATTGCGCTGAGTTTTCTGAAAGCCGCTTCGGGAATAGTTATAGGTATGTTTTTTATTGTCGTTTTTCCGGTAATGTTTATTATAATGTTTACGGAAACGTCTTCTCCGGGTATCATTTCTGAAACGCTTGCGGACATGCAGTATGCATATCCGGCGGATGAGAACGACATTACCAGAGCTACTATTCATTGGCAGTCTCTCATTATATCGTTAAACAACAGGTATAACAATATACCTAACATGGTAACGGAACAGGGACAGCGTTTTGATCATACAAAAACAGAAAAGTGCAATATAGAGGACGATACCCATAAAATACTGTCGTTTTTATCGGCATATTACCTGAAGTGGGAGTTTAACGACGACGTACGTAATTTTATGACGCAGATTTTCAACGAGATGTACGTTATCGAATACGGCTTTACTTCGGAGCAGAAAACATTGACGTCAATTATAGAGATTAATAAATCAGAACTGCCTTCCCCGCTGCCGGTCAATTATAAGGTTATGTCTGAATATAAGAAATCCGACGGAACAGAAATTGCCGTTGTTTCCGTTTCGGAAATAAAAGAATTTGTAACCCTTAATTATTCTATAAGAGAAAACAAGAACTTTGACGATATATTAAATAAATATCTCAACGATATTCAGAAGGAAAACTATATCGGATACTATGAAAGAAAAGGCGGAGCAATAAAAGCCTTTTCAAGTCCTTTCGCTTTTGACTGGACAAACATGATAACAAGTCCGTTCGGTTACAGGCAGTGGGACGACGGAAGTACAGAATTTCATAAGGGAGTTGATTTCGGAGTTGCCAACGGTACCGAAATACTTGCTATATCAGACGGCGTCGTAAACGTAGGAACAGGCTGTGAGCATAACTATCCTAAAAACGGAAGCTGCGGCTGCAACGGAGGATTCGGAAATTATGTTGAAATAATCTGCGACGACGGAACGGTAATACTTTACGGTCATATGTCGCAGGTTGCCGTAACAAATGGTCAAAGAGTAAAAAACGGTCAGGTTATAGGGTATTCCGGCTGCACAGGCTGGTCAACCGGATTTCATCTGCACTTGCAGATGGTAAAGGACGGCGAGTATATAGATCCTATGACGTTTATCAAGCCTTACAGTCCATAATAAAGGAGAATATAATAATGCAGGATTTTGATAAAAGAATCGAAAAGCTGAAAACTGATGAAAAAAGAATAACAGAAAAGATAAAGGAGTATAACGAAAAAATCTCTGAAATACAAAAAAAGATTGTTGAACTTGAAAATCAGAAAATTGTAACAACGTTTCGCAGTACCGGTTTTTCTCTTGAAGATGTAATAACACACATATCGGCTTTATCGAAGGAAAAGGAAAACGATGATTTTGAAAAAGAATTCGCCGCGCTTGAAGCGGCTGAAAAGGAGGAAGAAAATGAAATTTAAGCTTATTATTCCGATATTACTTTCATGCGCTTACATAGCCGGATCGTCAGTCTGCTTGGCAGCGCCTGCGGTAACAAAGGCTGAAATGTCTGAAACGGAAGCTTTGGAAACGACGCGGACGGAAACAGAGCCTGTTGAAACCGAAACGGTAACGGCGCCTATTACAGAACCTCCGGTTACAACGCCGAGCTATTACGATGAGATTCTTAAGTATGTGGGGGATGAAAACGCTCCCCAGCTTGACGAAAATCTTCAAAACAATGGGTTGACGATAGATAAAAGCGTTATTGATTACAGTCAGAAAAGTATGTATACGATTACTTCCAGAAGCGGAGACGTTTTCTATCTTATAATAAACAGCTCGGACGGAAGCGTTTATTTCTTAAATTCTGTGGACACGTCGGACCTTACCGCGTTACTGTCGGAGGATTCGCAGAAGGTGGGCAATGAGATAAATCAATCGGCGCTTGAAAATATACGGCAGACAGAGGCTGAAACCGATATATCGGGAGCAGTGCAGTCTAAGACTGAAACAGTAAATAATAAAAAAACAGATAATAAGAAAAACATACTGTCCACAATTATTCCAATCGCCGTTGTAGGAGCAGCTACCGCAATTATTATATATAAGACGGAAGAAAAATAACAGAGCCGCATACGACGACGACTTTCTTGAAACGCCGCAGGAACAGGAATCGGAATCAAACATAATTCCGTATAATGAAGCTGAAACGGAGGAACGGGAATCCGTTCAGACTGAATCCGAAAATGAACCGACGGAAGCTGAAGAAACCGTACAGCCCTATATTGACAGCGATGATTTTGAAGAAACAGAGGAAAACGTATAAGTTTGAAAGGAAATAGTTATGAAAAATATAAAATCAGCTCAAGTAAAAAAGATAGATAATGTAGGAAGAATTCAAATTCCTAAATATATGAAGAATAATCTTAAAATAAAGAACGGAGATTGCGTTGAAATATACGAAAACGGCAATGAAATTATAATTAAAAAGCATAACGTTTCATGCATTTTCTGTGAAAACCTTGATTCCCTGACAGCGTTTCGGGATAACTTCATATGCCATGAATGCTTGGACAAACTAAAAGGTATATAAAATTCGCCAATGGCGAATTCACAAAGGAGTGTTTGTAAATGGCTAAAGATAAATTTTCTGTCAATCTTAAAAATTTAAGAAATGAAAAAGGAATTACGCAAAAACAGCTTTCAGATATCCTACAGGTCAATCAAAGAACGATCGCACATTTAGAAAATAATTACCGCCGCCCCAGTTACAATTTACTTATTGCAATTGCAGAATACTTTAACATTTCTATTGATTATCTTGTCGGACGAACTGATAATTCAAAAATATATTCGCCAACGGCGAATTATAAAGGAGAGACTGAAATAAAAAGCCCAAATGAAAATTTTGAAAAAAAATCTGCTTTCATCCAAAATAGCTTTAAACTGCCGTTATTTAATGATGAAATGGAAAAAGAATTGAAGCATATTACGGATTGGATTTGTACACAGCAAATTTCTGAAATTTTTATTAATATCATTAATGATATTATTATGGAAGCTATACAAATAAATAAGGAATTATGTATTAATACTGATTTTAATGAATGTTTAATTAATTCTAAATTAAAATATGGATATGACATAAGTAATTTAAATTATTTTTCAAGAATTTCAAGAAGGGATTTTACTGCTGTAAATAAAAAAATCAAAACTATAAATTTCGAATTTTCTGCTGAAAGACCTTTTTTTACAAAGCATACGGAAAATGTTGTGCGATATTCAGTGCGAAAAATATTTTATTTAAATTCAAATAATGATCTGTATAAAAACTTTTTACATAGATTTCTTTCGGAACTATATAGAGCCAATCATTTTTTAAGGGGCGTCTGTTTAGATTTGCTTGATGAAGATGATTTAGAAAGAATAATGAAGATGAAATAGAAAATTGGCTTGATGAAGATGAAAATAAGGATAAAACAGACTAGAAATAAATTTATGTTTAATAAGGTTTGAAAGGACTGAAATAAATGCAGCTTGTAATAGCCGAAAAACCGTCGGTTGCAAGGAGTATTGCAAACGTACTCGGAGCTTCAAATAAGAAAAAAGGCTGCCTTGAGGGCAACGGATATATCGTTTCATGGTGCGTCGGACATCTTATCGCTCTTGCCGAACCGGAAGCCTACGACGTTAAATATACTGTAAAACCGTGGCAATTGGATACATTGCCGATACTCCCTCAAAAGTGGAAATTCAAGGTAATTGAGGAAACAAAGGAGCAGTACGGCATTCTTAAATCGCTTATGCAAAATGAAACCGTTTATGAAATTATATGCGCCACCGACGCCGGAAGAGAGGGAGAATGCATATTTCGCTATGTATACAAGCTTGCCGGCTGTAATAAGCCTGTAAAAAGATTATGGATATCCTCTGTCGAGGAATCCGACATACGTCAGGGATTTGATAATCTGAAAGACGACAGAGAATATGATAATCTTTACAGTTCAGGCTTTGCAAGAGCCAAAGCGGACTGGCTTGTCGGAATGAACGCTACCCGTCTTTTTTCAGCTGCTTCCGGAGCGTTTTTGTCTGTCGGGCGTGTTCAGACTCCTACGCTTGCCATGATCGTAAACCGTGAAAATGAAATCAATAGTTTTCAGAAACAGAAATATTATACGGTTGAGCTTAACTGCGGAGCATTTTCCGTCTGCTCTGAAAAAATAACGGAGCTTTCATCAGCACAGAGAATTCAGAAAAATACGGACGAAAATACGGCATTTATAAAATCAATCGTCACAGAAAATAAAAAGGTAAAACCTCCTGAGCTGTTCGATCTGACAGCTTTGCAGAAAACCGCTAATATTTCGCTTGGATATACGGCGCAGCAAACACTAAATTATGCTCAGAGCCTGTATGAAAAATCCATTATTACATATCCCAGAACAGACAGCAGGTATGTCAACGCAAGTATGAAGGACAAGCTTTTTAAGCTTACGAAAGGCGCGGCGGATATTATGAATATCTGTTTTGAAAGCGATTTCAAACCGGATATTGATAATGTGATAAATGACAAAAAAGTGTCGGACCATCATGCATTGCTGCCTACTATGTCAGCATTCGATAAGGATAAAACAGATATTGTACCGGAAGCTGAAATGAAGCTCTTAAAGCTTATCTGCGCCCAGCTTATATACGCCGTTTCTCCGGCGCATATATTTGAAGCGGCAACCGTTACTGTAAGCTGTGCTGATATCCGCTTTACTGCTCAGGGTAAGAAAATAACAGAAATGGGCTGGAAGGGATATCAGACAAGGGTACTTCCTAAAATAACAGGAAAAGAAATTACCGTACAAGAAAGGATTTTTCCGGATATTACAGAAGGGCTCGTATTTGAAAACGTTAAAAGCAGAATAAACGAGCATTGGACTTCGCCGCCTAAAAGATATACGGAAAGTACCTTGTTGGCCGCCATGGAACGTGCGGGAAATGATGATTATGAAGACAAAGCCGCTGAAAAGAAAGGCATAGGCTCGCCTGCTACCCGTGCGGGAATTATTGAAACCATAATAAAGAGAGGATATGTTCAGCGTACCGGTAAAAGTCTTGTACCCTCCGCAAAAGGAATCAGTCTTGTAAACACAGTACCTGAAGAAATAAAATCTCCTAAGCTTACTGCTCAATGGGAGGAAAAGCTTCAGGCAATTGAAAAAGGAAATATGACCTCCGGAGAGTTAATGAACGGGATAGCAGGGTTTGTATGCGGGCTTATTCAGAAATATTCAAATGCCGACATCCGCATTAGCCGAAAGGTTTTTGGAAAGTGTCCTAAATGCGGCGGGAACGTAGTCGAATATTCCAAAATGTACGGCTGTGAAAAGAGAAAAAGCTGCGGTTTTAAAATCTGGAAAACCATATCGGGAAAAAGCCTTCCTGAAGGCGCCGTATTATCGTTGCTTGATCTCGGACATACCGCAAAGCTCAAGGGATTCAAGAAAAAAGACGGAAAAGGCAAATTCGACGCGGCTCTGGTTATGAACGATGATTTTACCCTGTCGTTTAAATTTAAGTAATTCGCCAATGGCGAATTGGAAAGGAATTATAATTTTGAAATATGTAAAAAACGGATATGTTGGCTCAATGATATGGCATGCAAGAAACATGCGTGGAATGACTGAAAAAGAATTAGGCTTAAAGGCCGGATTTAACAGATTTACAGCTGAACGGAAAATAATATTATGTGAAAGAAACAGAAAAATTTTAAAAGAAAAGGATATGAAAAGAATTGCAAAAGCGCTTAATGTACATCCATTAGTTTTTAGAAATGAACTTCCTTCACATGACGAACTTTCAGCAATTTACATGCTTTTTTATCTCCATGAAAATTCTTTTATTATGTTTCGTAAATTTAAAGATGATGTTTATATTAAATTTTATTCTTTCTTTATAAGTGAATTACTCAAGGAATGGGATATACAGTTAAAACGCTACAATAATGATGAAATAACATATAAAGAATATGTACAATGGCTAATGAGCTTACCTGATAGAATGCCAAAATATGAATTAGACGCACAAGTGTAAAATTGTTTGTGTCAATAGAAATCTTAAGTAAGATAACTTAATATACAATCATAAACCGGATATTTTATATCTTTTATTATTTTTTCTTTAAAAATTCTTCGATTATCCAAAAGCTTTATATACGCATTTGGGAGAAATAGCATTTCTTGTTCTTTAGGTCTTCCAACAATATTTTTAACATAAACCCCATATGTACCTTTTGGCAAATAAATACGTAATATAGCTTCGTATCCATGGTCTAACGCAAAATCATTAATTAAGCTTGTACTTAAAAAGCCTTTATTTCGTTTCCAAAAATCTTTCTTTTTATAACTTTTTAACTCATCTATATAAGAATTTAAAACGCCGCGATAAACCACTATATTTTCAGGTACCTTTGGTGCTAATACTATTGAAATTACTAATGTATTAATAATAATTTTATAAAAATCACTTGCAGAGTTTAATTCTTCTTTCCACAAAATAGAATTTATTTTATTATAGTCAAATCCGCAATATTGTTCTATTGCATGATATCCATGTGATTTAAAAATTTGTTCAAGATTAAAAAGGTTTGTTTTATATTCTTCCGCCCATTTTTTATAATGTTTATTTCCCCATTCTTCTGCTTCTTCTTTAGTAAAAAATGAACGATATAAAGATCTATCTATAATCATGTCATACATTCCTTTATATTCCGATTAAAAAATAATATAAAAATTATAATGTATAACAATAAAATTGTCAATACAATTCGCCAATGGCGAATTAAAAAGAAGGTGATAAAAATGATAGAAAAATTACTGACATCATATCGTGAAAAGCTCTGTGCACAGGAAATAATGCTTGTAACTAATTTGTATAATGCTTCAAACGATATAAAGGCAGCTGAGCTGTTGGCGGACAGGCTTTCTGTAAAAGGATATGGATTAGCTTTGAAAAGAGCAAGTCCTGTTGATGTGGAATATGTAAACGATGAGATTATAAAGTACGATATAGCGGATATGATTAATAAATCTGTAAAATATATAAATTCCTACTCATTTGAGATAAGGGACGAACTTATCAGCTTTTACAAAAAGAATAAAAGTATGGAACAAAATAAGTTTATCAGCGGACTGAAAAATATATTAGGTCTGAATTCCGATTATCAATTGAAAAAGGCTGTTGAAAGTAAAAGCGCAGTTAAAGTACGGAAGCCTAAAAAGCCTTCTCTGCTTGGTAAGCTAAGAAAATATGAGAAAATTATTCAAGAAGGATTAAGACAATAAAAAAATTCGCCAATGGCGAATTAGAAAGGACGAACAATGAATATTTTTCAGGAAATAAAAGAAAGGCTGTCGTTAAAAGATATAGTCCGTGCTTATGGAATAGAGCTGAATCGAAGCGATATGTGTATATGTCCGTTTCATGCTGAAAAAACGGCAAGTATGAAAATATATGATAAAGGCTTCAGGTGCTATGGCTGCGGCGAGGGCGGAGATACTATTGAATTTGTACGTAAGTACTTCAATCTGAATAATACACTTGAAGCGGCTCATAAAATAAATGAAGATTTCAACCTTGGAATTCAGACGGATAAGCGGCCTACAAAATCAGAGGTCAGGTCGGCTCAATCAGTCGTTCAGAAAAGAATAGAATTTGAACAGAAGGACAAGCAGGCGTTTCAGATTTTTTCAGAGTATTTCAGCGTACTTCGAGATTACAGCAAATTAGCGCCTAAAACGGAATATGAAGTACCGGATAAGCGCTTTATAGAATATCTTCAAAATTTTGAACAGATTGATTATACTTTGAACCGTCAGATTGAGCTTATGCATAATCCGATAAACGAACGTATGGAATTTCTGAACGATAATCAAGATTACATAGTTAAAATAGCCGAACGGCTGCTTGAAATACGAAAAGATAGGGATACGGAAAAAACGCATACAATTAAAAATAACCCTGATCAGGTAAGGAATGATAACGCAGTAAAACCAAATTATAAGATAATCGGAAATACGCCATATAAAAGTATTCAGGATAAGGCGTATCTTAAATACGGCAGCGCATTTTCAAAACAGATAGAAAACTCGCTCAATGCTGCGGGGATAAAGTTTTCCGGAAAGATGTGCGGCAAGCTTACCACTTTTACAGTAAACAGACAAGATTTGAATACGGTCAGAGCTATTGCCGCTAAGGAAGCTGAAAGATTTACAGGAATTAATAAGCCGCAGATAATACCTGCGCAAAAACAAAAGACCGCAGGTATTAAACGGCAGCCTCAAAGTAATGAAATGATACTATAAATTAATCCTTATAATGTCCTTTGCATGAAGCTATGATTATTGCTCCATTGTGTTCCTTATAAACAATACGATCGCAGTCGTTGATTCGTCTGCTCCACCAGCTTTGAAGATTTCCTTTAAGAGGTTCGGGCTTTCCAATGCCTTCATATGAATTACGCTGAATGTCTTTGATAAGCTCGTTTATCTTTTTAAGCGTTTTCTTGTCTTGTGACTGCCAATAACAATATTCATTCCATGCACGTTCTTCCCATAGTAATTTCATATATCAGTCCTCTGTTAAATCGTGTTCCTGAAGCTTTGATTTTCCGGATTCAATATCTGAAATAACAGAATTAAGATATCGTATATTACTTTCAGAATAAAATGGATCAGCAGTTATTTCAAAAGGTATCCTCTTTTCCCTGCTTACTTTTGTTGCAAACATAGTAAATGCCGCCGTCATAGTAATACCCATTTCTTTGCAGGTTTGTTCCATATTCTTTTTCAATTCTTCATCCATACGAAAATTCACCATAGCCTGTGCCATAGTTATCAGCTCCTTTCATTTATATTATAGCACTTTGTAAAGCCAATGTCAATTACTTGCTTTACAAATTCGCAATGTTATTTTATGCTTATTCAATTAAATTATTAACGGAGGTTTCAAATGAAAAAAATATTTATACTGTCGTCAGCAATCCTTATAAGCTGCGCCGTATTGCTCGGATGCGCTGAAAAGGTCAAGGAAAAGCCGGAAACGGATATTGTAACTGAACCGGAAGATTTAAGCTATGCTAAAACTCCGGAGGAAATGGCGATACGTATTACCGAATCAATAGCGGGATTTGACGAACAGGCATATATTAAATATTTTCCGGAATTTTATGAAAGAAATTCATTTAATACAATAAAAAATTCCTTTTATATGCACTGCCGTTCTGAAGGCCTTGATTATGAAATTAAACGTTCCATAAACGATTTTAACGTGTATATATACACAGACAGGAGAAATGAAGACGGATTTGTATCTGCACTGTCTTTTTTAAAAGACAGTGATATTATAAAGCTGCATATTAAAATGCAGTATGACATCGAAAAAAACGGATATTATGTTACCGACGTTTTTTCAAGCGGTCCTGAGGACCCCGGAACTCCTGAAGATATTATCATAGAACAGGGCGGCAAGCTTATAAATACAAACGATTATTGAAAAAGGAGAAGCTATGAATATAAGCACAGTAAAAAACATTCTTAATAATGAAAAAAAGAAACTGAATACGGACGTTTCAGAATGGCTTTCATTTCTAGAGGTTTCAGCATATCACTATAAGCATTCGGTAGACGATCAGGTTATGATACACGCCTTTAATCCATCAGCAAAGGCCTGCGCCGATATTATGGTATGGACTAACCTGAGAAGAAATACCGTATCAGGAAACAGTATTCCGATTTTAAAAAACGGTAATATTGTTTATCTTTACGACATCGCTCAGACGGAATCCAGGGAGGATGGAAGTTCCGTTAATCCTTGGATATGGTCGGTAGAGGATAAGACCTTAAACGCAAGCTATGAAGGTGCGGTTAGTGAAAATCTGACAGAAAAGTATAGACTTAAATCAGACAAGCTGCCTGATAAGCTCTACGAGCTTTCGTTTCTTAAAACAGCCCGATATCTAAACGACAGAAAATCCGCTTTTGCATGGCTTACGGCTGAATCGGCCGCATACTGCGTTATGCACAGGTGCTGTCCCGACGAGGTTTACCCTTCCCTAAAGAATCTTTCTCATTTGGATAAATTTGATTTTGAGAAAATCGCGGAAGCGGTATGCTGCGTCAGCTCGGAAATTTTATCGGAAATAGAAGCTATAGCCAAATCAGAAAGAGTAAAAAAATATGAAAGTATAAGGAGTAAAAATAATGACAAAGCATTTCAGAGAAAAGAAAATAGTCAACGGAATGAATCACACGCTAAGCGTACAGACGGGAGAATGGATTCCGGAAATAAAGTACGAAAACGGATTGACTTGGATACTGGACGAACGCTCGGAAACAATGACGTATTACGCTCTGGCGGCGGGCAAATTGAAGCCGTCGGAGATAACAAGGGAAATGAAAGACAAGATTTTCAGGCAGGCGGACGAAGCGAACATGAAAACGAAGGAACGGCTGAAGAAATACGGAATGACGGAAGCGGAATTCAGTCTGATACCGCCGGAGGAGGCTCACAGATATTACAAAACGGAACAGGGCTTTTGGAAGGAAATTCGGGAAGAGGAAGTACCGGAGAATCTTCACGGGAAATACATAACGCTGCGCCGGAATTATCTGATGAATCATCTTCCGGAGACGTATCTAAAATTGAAAGAAAGCGGACGTCTGAATTATCATCTGACGGAAATAAATCAGAGAGCGCACGAACTGATGGAGATGATAACAGAGCAGCTGAAAGAAAACAATCAGGAATACCAGCAGGCGGAGGAACAGGCGGACTTCCTAAAAATGGTACGGATGACGGAAACATACGGAAAAATAGCGGAGGAAACGATACTAAAGGAGATAATTTACAGCGAGTAAATAGTTCTGATATTATAGGAAATACAGTTTACAGATATATAAAGCAAAAGACATATCATAAATACGATACGGAAACCGCAAAGAAAATAGCGTCGGAGCTTGAAAATAACGGAGTTAAATTTTCAGGTAAAATCAACGGTGAAAGTACTACTCTGACTATTTCTAAATTTGACTTAGAAAAATTCAAGGAGATCGAGGACAAGGTTGCCAACGGCGAATCCGAGAAGCTTCAAAAAGAATTTCTAAAGGATAATGAAAATAATCAATCCATGAGCATTCAGGAACCTGAAAAGACATCAAAGGGTGAAACCGATTCTAACGAATATATTTTTATTACAAACAGTATGGCAGAAGATATGTTTAAAAGAAAATATTCTGTGTATTCGTTTGATTATAAACATATAACAGACGAAAAAGAGGTTTCAAACGCACCGATTAATTATTTTCAAGCGAAAGAAAAGGATTATACTAAATATTGCGCTTTCAATAAGCTCCATGAAAATCATGAATTTACAAATGATCAGAAAACAGTTTTAAACCGTTTAGAAATGTATTCACAGATAAATAAACTTGAAGTTTCATCAACAATATTTGACCAAGGCAGATTTATAAGCGTATACGGCGGTGAAAAAAGAATAAACGAAAAAATATTTGATGGAAAGCTGTCAGATATAATAGATGAGTTAAAAGAGTATATTTCTCTGGAATTTAAATTAGGCTGTGAATATGCAAAGGATACCATAAGAGTATTTAATATACTTAATGAAAATAATACGATTGCCGTTATAGATAGCGAACGAAAAATAACCTTTAATGATGAAATCAGACTTCCTGGATTTTTAAGGAATCAAATTAAACATATGTCCGAAACATATGCGCTTCCTATGGGCATTCCGAAGCCTGAAAAGGCTTTGCCCGGAGAGCCGATAGTAACCGTCGGATTTTCAGAACATCCCGAACTTAGCGAAGGAATGAAATTCCCTATTTCACAGGCTGACAGACTATTTGCCGAGCTTGATAAAAAGCAGCGGTCCGACCGTGAATTATATGAAAACTCCGGCTGGTATCATAAAACGGATTTTACTGTAGAATACAGTATAAACGGCGAAAAAAACACATATGAGGGAAGATACGATATCGGCGACGGAGACGGCTCTCTGACAGAACATATCAAATCATATGCGCAATATATGCTGAAGGACGATATTATTAAAAGCTTCAGTTCCGATGAAAAAGAGCTTGATGAAAACAAGAGAAATTATAAATATATTCTGAATGAATTAATACCGCTCTTTGAAGACTTTACCGAAAAGAGCAAATATAAGTATACCCCTTTAATAACGGAAGAAAACTATGATACTGACAGATCCGACGTTAATACGTTCAGAAATAAAGGTAAAACCGTCAGGTCTGTAGATATTCCGGTTAAGGCGTCCGACGAGCTGCGAAGAAGATTTGAGCTTTACGGTCTTAAACCGTCGGACGAACAGACAGAAATAAGCTTTTCTACTTATGGCGATGATTGGAACAGATTTGAAATAAAGGATAAATACGGCAACAGATGGGTTTATGTTAACGCACAGGATATACTTTCTCCTGAAGAGCTTGAAACAATGAATGCAGTTGTTTCCGGCTTTTATAATGATAAAATTCAGGAACGCTCTGAAATAGACGATATGCTGGAATTTGCCCAAAGAGCTTATTATGATTCACAGTATTCAGGAAAAGATTTGTATGTTTACGGTGCAGAGCCGCAAATGGAGCAGATGTCGCTGTTCGGTGAGAAAGAAGCGGCAGAGCATGTTTCTGTAAAAAGCAGTCGGGAAAAAGCAATAACTGCCGTTTTAATGTATGGCAGCGGCTTTGCAGACGGTAAATTCCGTATAGCGGATTATGCCGATAAAAACCATTCTATAAATGATTTTGCCGAAATGCTGAAAAAAGAATACGGTATCGGCGGTCACAGCGGCGACGATGTAAATTATTCATGGACGAGTCACGACGGAAAAGGTATACAGATTACACTGCCGCGTACTAATGAATCCGAGGAGGGCGAAAAAGTAACCGTTTCATGGAAAGAAGCGGCAAAGCGTATTTCAAAGCTGTGCGAACAGGGAGAATATATAACTGGGGAAAAAGCTGTTGAAATCAATTCTGCACCTCACAGCGAAGTACTTATGAGTAGTGAAACAAAACTACAAAATAAAATAACATTTCGCGAAGTCGCTGAAACATTCGGAATTGACGACAAACCGCTTGAAGTCGGTGATATTGTAACAATTAAAGACCGTCCGAGCGAAAAATGGAGAGTTACAGAAATATCCTCAATGCAAATCAGCTTTGAGAATGTAGACGAAAATGCAAAGAACAGAATGTTCTCTCACATTGATTTCGGCGCTGACCGTGATAATCTCAAAGAAAAGCTTGGATATATTATCGTTGATGATAAGGAAAATGACCGTATTGAGCGGCAATCCTCCGAAAAAGCGGAGAAATTTAATCCTGATAAACAATTGAAAAGCGAATACAGCCATTACAGCGTGATTGAATATGGTTCGTTTGGGGACGGGGAAGTTGAAACGGCAATTAACAACCACCCGCAGAATATCTATCGTATTTACCAACTGAAGGGCGATGAAAAATATCATGGAATACGGTTTGAGGACAGAGCGACGCTTCAGAAATCAGGTATTCAGCTTGGAATTAATGATTATAACCTTGTTTATGAGGGTAATTTTAATGATGTCGAAGGAGATTCATTTGACGATAAACTGAATACTCTGTATGACCGTTTCAATTTCGAACAGCCGGAGGATTTTAAGGGCAGATCGCTTTCAGTAAGCGACGTTATTACCGTTAAAAACGGCAAAAATGAAAGCGCATATTATGTGGATAGTATTGGATTTACCGATATTCCTGAATTTTTCAACAAGTTTAATGAAAACAGTAAAACTGAAAACATAAAAGCGCAGAATTATCATATTAACAACGATCTTGAAATCGGCGGCGCAAAAGCAAAATTTAAGGCTAACATAGCGGCAATTGAAACATTGCAGAAAATTGAAATTGAAAATCGTTATGCAACTCCTGAAGAACAAGAAATCATGTCCCGGTATACGGGCTGGGGCGGTCTTTCCGAAGCCTTTGACAGCTCCAAAGAAAAGTGGACCGAGGAATATAATCAGCTTAAAGAACTGCTTACAGAAGAAGAATATAAGTCGGCTAAGGCTTCTGTTCTCGATTCCTTCTATACTCCTCCGTATATAATTGAATCCATATATTCCGCATTAAAGAACATGGGCTTCGATGGCGGAAATATCCTTGAGCCTGCGCTGGGAACAGGAAATTTTTTAGGAAAAATGCCTGAATCAACGTATAAGGAATCACGTATTTACGGTACTGAAATTGACAGTATATCAGGTCGGATTGCAAAGCGGCTTTATCCTGACGCGGATATATCAATAACCGGGTTTGAAAAGAAAGACTTTCCGGACAGCTTCTTTGATATTGCCGTGGGAAACGTGCCGTTCGGCGGCTTTAAAGTACCCGACCGAAGATACGATAAATACAATTTTGCAGTGCATGATTATTTCTTTGCCAAAACTCTCGATAAGGTACGTCCCGGAGGAATCGTTGCGTTTATTACTTCAAAAGGTACGCTGGATAAGGCAAATCCGTCGGTAAGAAAATATATATCGCAAAGGGCGGAGCTTTTAGGCGCAGTCAGACTTCCGAACACCGCTTTCAAGTCTTATGCCGGAACGGAGGTTACTTCCGATATAATATTTTTGCAGAAACGCGAAAGAATGATAGATATTGCTCCCGAATGGGTATACACCGAAGCGGACGGCAATGGTTTTGCCTGCAATCGTTACTTCATAGATAATCCCGATATGATATTGGGAAAAACCGTTGAGGGCAACAAGCTTTACGGAAAAGGTACTATGGTAATTCCGTTTGAGAACTCCGATCTGAAGGAACAACTGCAAAAAGCCGTTCTAAAAATAAAGGGAGAATACGGTAAAGAGAGCGCCGTTATAGCCGACGTAAGCAATACTAAAAAATCCGCTTTCGTTCCGGAGGTACTACCGGCCGATCCCGGCGTCAAGAACTTTACATATACTGAAATCAACGTTAAAATATTCTACCGTGAAAATTCTATTATGACTGAAATCTCATTTAAGGGAAAAAAGATTGAGCGTATAAAGGGTATGACCGCAATAAATAAATGCGTAAGAGAACTGCTTGATATGCAGCTTTCCGGATATTCTGATGAAGCTGTAAAGGAGAAGCAGACAGAGCTTAACAGTATTTATTCCTCTTTTACAAAGAAGTACGGCTTGCTGAATTCTCAGGTAAATAAAAGCGCTTTTAAAGAGGACGTTTCGCTTCCTTTGCTTATTGCTCTTGAAAAAGTCAAAGACGGAAAGCTCGTGCAGAAAGCCGACATTTTTACCAAACGCACTATAAGACCTCAGATAAGTATAACTCATGTTGATACAGCGGCCGAGGCTCTCGCAGTTTCCATATCGGAAAAAGCCTGCGTCGATCTTGGCTTTATGGCTTCGCTTATGGGCGGTTCTGAAAAGACTGAACAGATAAAAGCAGACCTGAAGGGCGTTATATACAAAAATCCTGAAAAGGGCGGCGATGAACTGTCCGGATGGGAAACGGCGGCCGAATATTTATCGGGAAATATACGGGAAAAGCTTACCGCCGCTGAGAAAGCGGCGGCAGACAATCATATATATAAGGAAAACGTTCAGGCTCTTGAATCCGTTATACCGGAACGTATCGAAGCCGGAGACATAAGGGTTAAGCTGGGCGCGCCTTGGATTGATGAAAAATACATAACGCAGTTTATTTATGAAGTTCTTGATACTCCGGTTAATTTGCAGGTCAATAATGGCGGTCTCTGTATAGACGTTCAGCATTCAAATAAAACCGCTTCATGGGTTATCACAAACAAAAGCCTTGACAGCGGTAACATAAAAGCGACCGTAACTTACGGAACGACTCGTAAAAACGCATATGAAATAGTAGAGGATTCGCTGAATCAGAGAGATACGACAGTAAACGATCCAAAATTTGATGACGACGGTAAAATCCATTATGTATTAAATCACAAGGAAACTGTTCTCGCACGCCAAAAGCAGGAAGCTATTAACAATGCATTTCGTGAATGGATATTCCGCGACCGTGAACGACGTGAATTTCTTGTAGAAAAATACAACGTTCAGTTTAACTGCATACGTCCGAGAGAATACGACGGTTCTCATCTTACCTTTGCGGGAATGAATCCTGAAAAGGAACTGAGACCTCATCAGAAAAACGCTGTAGCCCGTGCGATTTACGGCGGAAACACACTGTTTGCACACGAAGTAGGCGCCGGAAAAACCTATGAAATGATAGCGACCGCTATGGAGGGCAAACGTCTCGGACTTTGCAGTAAATCGCTGATTGCAGTACCTAATCATCTAACCGAACAGTTTGCTAATGATTTTATAGAGCTTTATCCCAATGCAAATATTCTTGTTGCAGGCGAAAAGGATTTCAGAAAAGAAAACCGTCGAAAGCTTTGCGCTAAAATTTCAACCGGAGATTTCGACGCGGTTATTATCGGTCATTCTCAGCTTATAAAGGTAGGAGTATCTCCGGAGCGTGAACAGGAATTTATAAAGCAGCAGATTGAAGAGGTTACGAATGATATTGCTGAAATCAAAAGGCAAAACGGCGAACATTTTACTATTAAGGAAATGGAAAAGACTAAAAAAGACATGGAAACACGCCTGAAACAGCTTTCAGACCGTATAGTAAAGGACGACGTCATTACCTTTGAGCAGCTGGGAGTTGACAAGCTATTTATAGATGAAGCGGATATGTTTAAAAATCTCGGACTGTCTACTAAAATGAGAAACATAAGCGGAGTATCTGCAAATACCAAGGTACAGAAAACTCAGGATTTATACATGAAGTGTCAGTATATAGACGAGCTGACCGGAGGAAAAGGAATCGTCTTTGCTACAGGCACGCCTGTGTCAAACAGCATATCGGAGATATTTACAATGCAGAGATATTTACAGGCGGATCTACTGAGAAAAAATAATCTCGCTCATTTTGACGCATGGGCCGCAAGCTTTGCGGAAAAGGTCACAAAGCTTGAATTTGCTCCTGAAGGCACGGGCTTCAGGCAGAAAACAAGGCTTGCAAGATTCTATAACCTGCCTGAGCTTATGACTATGTTCAAGGAATGCGCAGATATTAAAACGGCCGACGATATTGATCTCCCCACCCCTGAATGTGAAGTTCATAATATTTCAGTTGATCCAACTGAAACGCAGAAGAATCTTGTAAAGTCGCTTGGAAAACGTGCGGAAATAATTCACAATAAGGCTGTAACGCCCGATGTTGATAACATGCTTCTGGTTACTATGGACGGGCGCAAGATTGGTCTTGATCAAAGGCTTATAAATCCCCTGCTTCCAGACGAAGCGGGTACTAAGGTAAACGCTTGTATCGACAACGTTTTCAGAATATGGAACGAAACCTCGGAAAACAGAAGTACTCAGCTTATTTTCTGTGATTTCGGCGTTCCTACGGTTCAGAAAAAGGTTAAGGATAAGGACGGTAACGCTATCACAAAAAGTGAAGAAGATTTCTCAAAATTCAATATCTATGACGATATACGTTCCAAGCTGATTAATATGGGCGTACCTCAGGAAGAAATAGCGTTTATTCATTCGGCCAAAACAAAGGAGGCAAAGGAAAAGCTTTTTGAAAAGGTTCGTAACGGGGACGTTCGGATTCTGATCGGTTCTACTTCAAAAATGGGGGCAGGCACGAACGTGCAGAACAAGCTGATTGCTTCCCATGATTTAGATTGTCCTTGGAAACCTCGTGATATGGAGCAGCGCCGCGGGCGTATGGTAAGACAAGGAAACGAAAATAAAAAGGTGCAGCTCTTCAGATATGTAACTAAGGACACCTTTGACGCATATTTATTCCAGACGCTTGAGAATAAGCAGCGGTTTATCTCACAGATCATGACTTCAAAAACCCCGGCAAGAAACTGCGACGATATTGACGAATCAACGCTCAGTTACGCGGAGGTAAAAGCCCTTTGCATTGCAAATCCTCATATCAAGGAAAAAATGGAACTCGATATAGAGATTTCAAAGCTTCAGATGATAAAGTCTGAATTTATGAATATACATTACAGGCTTGAGGACGCCGTTCATGTAAAGCTTCCTCAAGAGCTTGCAAATGAAATTTCAGAGCTTAAGAATATGGAGGCGGACAGAAAAGCGTTAGCGGATTATCCAATCGAACACGACAGCGAAGGGCATGAAGCTTTCAGCCCTATGACTGTAAACGGAAGAACGCTTACAGACAGAAAGGAAGCCGGAGCAGCCTTGATTAAAGCTGCAATACAATCGGCAATAGGAAACAAAAACAATGCTGTTACCATAGGCGAATACAAGGGCTTTAAGCTTGATGTATATACCGACAGCGCTGGAAAAGTTAATCTTTATATAAAGGGAAAATCAAGCGTCAGTATTATAATGAGCGAAAGCGAAGGAGGAAATATAACCAAAATCAATAACGCGCTGAATAATATTGAGGATAGAATAGTCCGTTGTAAGGACAGAATTGAAGCCCTTAAAAGGCAGATAGAGAATTCAAAAACCGAGCTTACGAAACCGTTCCCGCAGGAACAGGAATTGAAGGACAAGCTTGAACGTCAAACTGAGCTTGCATTGCTTTTAAACCTTGACAATACTGAAAAACAGCAGGAACAAACAAAACAAAGAGCTTCAAACAATCGTGAAAACGATATGGAAATCTGATATGCTGTACGCCGGTTCGCCATTGGCGAATTGGCGTGTAATCTTTACAAAATTGGTTTATTATGGTAGAATGGAGGTAATTATGATTAGCGATATAGCTTTATTAGAAATTTATAATCAATATAACAATACAGCAAGAAAAAATGATTATGTTATTCTGCCGTTCAATAAATTTCCTGTTATTGATAACAGATTACGTGAATTTGAGTGGTATGCATTCAGGCTGGAAACATTAATATCTGCTGATATGGTATTTGTAAATTATTCAGATAGAGCTGTTATATTAAAAAGGAGTACAAATACAATGAATGCTAAATGGACGATAGAAATCCCATATGGAAAAAGAAACTATTATATTGAATTGATATACAGATTAAACAGAGCAGTAACTATTGACGGAGCGGTTACGCTGTTTGTTTCAAATAATCCATATGATTTATGCGCATATATTTGTCTTGAGGACGTATCGGAAAATTCAGATAAAATAAATGAAATTATAACAAAATCTAAGGTAAAAATAGTTTCTGAAAAAGGTATTGATGAATTTTTTAACGATATCAGAACCGGAAGAAGATTTAATGTAAAGTATATACCTGCAAATATTGACAAGCGGCATATAGAATTGATATTCAAGAATACTTTTTTGTTTTCTGAAGAAAGTGCATTAAAAGAATTGGGTTATAATTCTTCTGTAAACTATAAACGAAAAAAATTGTTTGTATCGTATAGTCATGCTAATAAAAAAATAGTTTATTCTATAACTGATAAGCTTGAAAACTATGGTATAAACCTATGGATTGACAAAAAAAGTATAGAATTTGGCGACAATATAACTCGTTCTATATGCTCCGGCATTAATGAAAGTGATTTGGCAATTTTATTTTTAAGTAAGGAAATTATTGATTCAAACTTTTCACAGTTTGAATTAGAAAATATCATATCAAATATGATAAAAAAGTCAATGGGATGGTTTATAGTTAAACTTGACGATGTTAATGTAGAAGAAATTATGCCTACATTGGGCAATTACCTTTATTATGATTTTAATGAAAATAACAACATTGAAATGTTAACTGAAACTATAATCGAAAGGATAAATAGTTTGTGATAATTCGCCATTGGCGAATTGGCGTGTAATCTTTACATTGGTTTATTACGGTAGAATGGAGATATATTATGAATAAATTTAATCATAAGAAGATTTTTTTCAACAGAGCAAAAGTAATTAAATCCAACCGAATACATTGTGATAATTGTTTTGAACAAGTGGTTTTTCTATTACGTGATAAAGATCACGAATTTTCATTAGGTATGAAATCCATACTTGAATGCCTTGCATTTGCTGTAAAAAACGGAGATTTGCCAAAGCTTCCGGCAAGTTGGCTATCTGATGTTGAAAATGCTTTTGATATTTATTTTGATGAAGAAATCTCTTATTATGATTATGAGACATTTGAAAAAAGGAATCCTTAAAAATGAAATATTTTAAAATACGGGCTGCACGAACAGCAAAACGATACAAAATAACCCCTTTTGAGTTTTTGGAAATTACTAAAAGAAAATTCCCATTTGAACAAGTTACTGAACATGGAAAATTATCGCAGTATGGTATATGTCCTTCTTGTTTAAACCCCATACAGCTTATTGGTGTAGTAAAGGAAATAGATGGTACTCATTACAAGGATCTACGGGAATTATTGAAGAAAGAAATAAACACAGTTGAAAGGCGTTATACAGAAGAAGAAAATAGGATACGCACTTTTAATTCGCAGCAGCATGATATGCTGCAAACAATTACACAATTCCGTATGTTTATGGATAGCTGGACCCGCATTTCTGAAGATAACAATAAACTTAATCTACGTATAAATCAATTAGAACAGAAAATAGCAGAACAGACTAAAGAAAACGAAAAGCTGAAAAATCATATTTCAGCTTTAGAAAATGAAAATAGAAAACTCAAAAGTAAGATTCAATATATATCCAATCCTCAAAATCATCGTTCCGGCGATGATGACAGAGAATTATAACGGTACTTGACATTCTGATTTAGTAATGGTATAATGTACATGAAAAAGGTGACTGCGATAAGCGGTTTCTCCAAAATCTTGGTGTTAAGAAACACTGCCAATCTTGGGAGGACGGGCGGTGTTTCTTTTATTTAAAAGAAATTATTTCTTGTTATCGTGAAATATCACATAACAAAGAGAGATAGTGCTGATTAAAATACTAACGAACATAAAAAGTCCTTCGTATGTAACCATAGCTATCACCTCCCTTGTCGGGAGAAACCGCCTACCGTTTTATGCAATCACCTTAATAGCAATTATATCATAAACAGTATATATTTGTCAATTGAAGTCTTTTCTGCTGAAAGACTTCTTTTTTTATTCGCCAATGGCGAATAAAAAAAATGCCTGGATTTCAGGCATTCTTAAATGATATTAATATGTTAATGTAATATTATTTTCAAGATTATCAAAATCTTTTAATATTTCTTCTAATTCCCGAATAAGCATGAAATAAATTAATCTACCATTATTTTCATCTTCAAATATTATATTGGTTGTTTCCTTAAAAATGGTAATTACGGCTGATAAATGTCCCTTAAGATCGTCTGTGTTTAATTTCATAAAATACACTTCCTTATTTATTTACATTTTAATTCCATTATGATATAATTATCATACGGCTTATTATTACTTGTTTGATTCGCATGTGTATATTATAGTTCTAATTTTAGAATTTGTCAATACATTTGGAACTATTTTTAGAGCTTTGTTAATATTTGATAGTTCTATTATTGGTATTTTGTGAAAGGTGTGCATATTTATGGCTAAAAGATTACAAAAATCAGATTTATTTGCGCCAATTTTTAATAGATTAATAGATTTATGTGAAAATAAAAATACCACAGTTACATCCTTATTAGATAAGTTTACTAACAGCAGAAGTGCTATGAATGCATGGAAAAATGGAAACATAAGTACAGAATTGCTACCTAAAATTGCTAAAGAACTTAATATATCTCTTGATATTTTACTTACCGGAACAGAAAAAAGCTCACCAACAGATAATTTATCTGAAAATGAGCTTGAAATGTTAGAAGTATTTCAGAAATTCAATGAAAGAGAACAGCTAAAATTAATTGGTAAATTAGAAGAATTATACAGGCAAAAACAAATAAAAGAAAATCAAAAGACTGTTGCAATTAAAATTGCTCGATCATCTGACGGTAAATTTAGAAAAACTGAATTGACTGCCGAAGAATTAGAAAGAATAGAAAATCTTCCAGAAGATACAGATTTTTAATAGATTTTAATATATTTAATCACCTTTGTGTATAATAATATAGAGGTGATTTTTTGAATTATCAATCTTATAAAAATGCTCGTGACGCCAGCTGGTCGTTATTAATTGATGTGTCTATATCTTCGTTACCAGTAGATATTAAACCAATACTCAAATATTTAAATATAAAGGTGCATAAGGATACGAACACACAAAAAGCAAGTAATGAAAGAGGATATTCAGTATTAAAAGATAATTCTTATCATATTATTGTACCTGATTGTCCAATTCCTCAAAAAAGGTATACTATTATGCACGAAGTTGGACATATTGTTATGAAGCATATTCAGGACAAACCAGAATACGAATATGAAGCTGAAAGATTTGCAATTGATATTTTAGCGCCTGCATGTGTTCTTTGGGGATTAAATATTCATGATCCTAAAAATATAAAAAAACTATGCAATATTTCAATAACTTCAGCGAAAAAAAGAGCAGATAGAATGGAAATTTTATATAAAAGAGAACAAGATTTTTTAAATAAATATGGACATTCATGTTTTTTACAATCTCAGCTTGAAAGACAAGTTTTTAAACAATTTAGAAGCTTTATAGAAGAACAAAAAGCATAATGGTTTAACCCTCACGTCCATATGGTGGCGGTATATTCCTTTATTCAATCATTATGAGAAAACCGCTTATCGATGTCATATTATTTCACTTTTATTATACCATTATAATTAAAAATTCGCCAACGGCGAATAAAAAAGAAGTCTTTCAGCAAAAAAGACTTCAATTGACAAATATATACCGTTTATGATATAATTACCATTAAGGTGATTGCATAAAACGGTAGGCGGTTTAATTCTTTTCCCTCGGAAACGAGGTGATTGCTATGGGTACTATGGAAATACTTACATTAATATTGATAATTATTGAAATAGTCAAGCTTAGCAATTGCAATAAAAGAAAATAGCCGCCCCATCGACCAAAATGTAGCGGTTATTTTATAACTATACATTAGAGGGATGAACCGCTTATCGCAGTCACCTTTTTTCATTTACATTATACCATTACTAAATTAAAATGTCAAGTATAAATAAATTCGCCAACGGCGAATAAAAAAAGAAGTCTTTCAGCAGAAAAGACTTCAATTGACAAATATATGCCGTTTATGATATAATTACCATTAAGGTGATTGCATAAAACGGTAGGCGGTTTAATTCTTTTCCCTCGGAAACGAGGTGATTGCTATGGGTACTATGGAAATACTTACATTAATATTAGTAATTATTGAAATAGTTAAGCTTAGCGATAACATAAAAAAGAAATAATCGCCTCACTACCACATAAGGCGATTATTTCACGATAATCCAATTATGAGGGATGAACCGCTTATCGCAGTCACCTTTTTCATATATATTATACCATTATCAGAATTGAATGTCAAGCCATAAAAAAATAGCAAATAGCGAATATGTATTATATTTATTCGAGATGATCAAAGTCATTGAGAATTTCTTCTAATTCTCTTAGAAGCATGAAATAAATCCATCTTCCGTTATTTTCATCTTCAAATATTATATTGGTTGTTTCCTGAAAAACTGTAATTACGGCTGATAAATGCCCCTTCAGATCATCTTTGTTTAATTTCATAAAAAACACTTCCTTATTTTTTTGTTTACATTTTAATTTCGTTATGATATAATTATCATACAGATTTTTATACTTATTAATTCGTATATGTATATTATAATTCAGTTTAATTAGTTTGTCAATAAGATTTTAAGAAATAAATTCAGAATACTTAATAATTTAGTAAAAGGTTACAATAATATAGGAGGTTCTTATGTTTTATGACCAATTAAAACAAGCTTGTAAAGATAATAATACTTCTATAACTGCCGTTTTAAAGAAAATTGGCATAGGAACAGCAAACGGAACCTATTGGAAAAACGGTTCATCACCATCTTCTGATATTGTAATTCAGTTATCTGAATTTTTAAATGTAAGTACTGATTTTTTATTAAAAGGCAAAAAAAGTTCAATACAAGATAATTTATCAGAAGATGAGAAACGATTATTAAATATGTATTCGCAAT
>ERZ857982.292-NODE-292-length-80504-cov-4.931248_pt1 | contig 80504 bp, 85 predicted proteins | sample MGYA00519955_ERZ857982 | MGnify/ENA primary metagenome ERZ857982 (study PRJEB31778, sample SAMEA3449416) | human gut metagenome | biome: human gut; feature: human-associated habitat; material: faeces | place: United Kingdom | collected 2010/2012 ... | reverse complement strand
CAAAAGCTCAAGCCCGGTGAAAGAAACGAAGAAGTTTGATATCCTGCGGCCGGTGACAGAAGGAGAACGGGCCTTGAAATTAGGTGCAGGCGGCGTGATTTGTTTTGCCAATGATCTGCTGCCAATAGATGCCAGAAACTGGTATATACCGGCCGGGCTGTTGTAAATAGATGATAGTATAATTAAAAAGCTGATAAATATAGGCGTTTAAGCGCTTCTATTTATCAGCTTTTATTGTTTATTTCCTCACCCGCAGGCTCTGCGCGGTGAAGGTAACTAACGGTATATAATTTTGTTTTTCAGCATAGGGAAAGACGAACAGTCCGTCAAAGGCTTTCTGATTGCGTTCGCTGTGGGTAAGTACAGCCATGCAATGCTGTCCGTCGGCCGTACAGCTGAGATAAAGATATTGAACGATCAGGTTTTCTGCTGTCCGTCCGCTGCCCGCATCCACTATTTTGACGTTGGTGATCTGCTTGGGCAGCTCCAGCGGCGCCGGGTCAGTATTGTAAGTATAACGTGGGGCTGGGATATATTCGTATTCCTCGTTCGGTCCTAATGGCGGCAGCGGTATCTCGCTTCTGTTTTTGAGCGCTTCGCTGAAGATCCGGTTTTTAACAGGATCATTTTCTGTGGCGGCAAAGGTCATCAAAACAGTGTTGCTTTGGGCCCGCATCAGCATGGGACCTGCAGCAGGCAGTCCGGCAAGGGTATCATTACCGAAATCCTTGGGCAGCGACAGGCTGTAATAAGGATCGCCGTTATAGGAATAATAATAAAAGTCCTGCGGCCAGATCACGCGCAGCGGTTTTTCTTCAGGGACCGGAGGTTTGATTTTTTTGATCACCGGTTTGGTTGGTTCCGGCTGCATATCAGCAGGCGGAGTTTTGATATCCGCATCGGCAGAGGAGGTAGCATTGGACGCAGTATCAGCCGGTGTTTTGGCGTTCGGCTGTGCTTTAGCCGTAGCTGCTGCCAGCCTCTGGGCCTGTGTCTGCGGCGTGATGCTGATGCCTTCAGGCGGATGTCCGTTACTGTTATCAGCTTCTGTATGGACAGAAGGAGCCTTATTTTTGATTTTATCGTTGCCTGGGTCAGCGGCCCAAACAGGTATTATTTCAGCGAGCAGTGCTGCTGTGACGATAGCAGCGAGAAAGAATTTCATGTTTCTTACTCCTTCAGCGGCGCGGCGATAATACCGCCGCCGACTACGTAATCGCCGTCGTAAAATACTACGGCTTGACCTGGGGTGATGGCTCTTTGCGGTTCGTCAAAGGTAACTTTGATCTTACCGTCCGCCAGCGGCTCGATAACTGCCGGTACGTCTTTCTGCCGGTAACGGGTCTTGGCGGTGACGCGCAGGGGCGCCTCCAGCTTATCGATCGCGATCAGGTTACAGTTTTCGGCAAGCAGAGCTTTCTGGAACAAAGCATCATTAGGGCCTAAAATAACTGTGTTGCTGGCAATGTCTTTATCAATAACATAAAGCGGGTATTCATAAGCAATGCCCAAACCTTTACGCTGGCCGATAGTGTAGTGGATCAGTCCCTGGTGCGTTCCCAGCACCTGACCGTTTTGGTGGATGAATTTACCGGGGCGCGGTTTATTTTTGGTAATGCGTTCGATAAAAGCGGTGTAGTCGCCGTCGGGGACAAAGCAGATATCCTGGCTGTCCGGCTTATGAGCCGTTACCAGGCCGCGGTTTTCGCTCATCCGGCGGATCTCGGGTTTGGTAATATCTGCCAGCGGCAGCAGGATATGCGCCAGCTGCTGTTGGGTCAGGTTAAAAAGCATATAGCTCTGGTCTTTGGCGTGGTCGTCGCCGCGGGCCAGCAGCCAGCGGTTTCTGTCAGAGTCGAAAATGATGCGGGCATAGTGACCGGTAGCCAGATATTCACAGTCCATCAACCGGGCGCGATCGAGCAGTTCGCCGAATTTGATGTGTTTATTGCAGTCGACGCAGGGGTTTGGCGTACGGCCGGCTTCGTATTCGCTGATAAAGCGGTCGATGACGCAGTGCCTGAAGCAGGGACTGAAATTAAAGACATAGTGGGGAATGCCCAGCTTGTGTGCAACCAGTTTGGCGTCTTCAACGTCGCTTAGTGAGCAGCAGGCACTGTCCTGCTCCAGTCCCAGATCCTCGTTGGAGAACATACGCAGCGTGGCTCCGGTTACATCGTAGCCCTGCTGCTGCAGGAGCATAGCCGCGGCAGAGCTGTCAACGCCGCCGCTCATGGCGACTAAAACTTTTTTCTTCATAATTTATTATAAAACCTCGTTCGTTCAGGCATCAAAGGAAGCGCAGGCTTCGTTGATAGCGGCTTCGTCTTCGCGCATAGCCAGAATAGTCTTTTCGATCAGCTCATCGACGGTCCAGCCCAGGTTGGCAGCGCCCTTTTCAATAACGTCGCGCGAGCAGCCGGCAGCGAATTTTTTATCTTTGTATTTTTTCTTGACTGATTTCAGTTCCAGGTCCATAACGCTTTTGGAAGGGCGCATAATGGCAGCGGCGCCGATCAGTCCCGAAAGCTCGTCGATAGCGAACAGCACCTTTTCCATCTGGTGCTGCGGTTCGATATCGTTTTGCGCCAAGCCGTAGCCGTGGCTGGCGGTAGCGCGGATCAATCTTTCGTCCAGTCCGTGTTCGCGCATGATTTCCTGTGATTTGAGACAGTGTTCAGCAGGATAAACTTCAAAATCCAGATCATGCAGCAGGCCGACCTGAGCCCAGAAGTCTGCTTCGTCGGCATAGCCCAGTTCTTTGGCGAAGTATTTCATGATGCCTTCTACCGTCAGTGCGTGCCGCAGGTGAAAAGGTTCCTTATTATATTTTGTCAGCAGCTCCCAGGCTTCACTGCGGGTTAAATCAGCCATGAAAATCAATCCTTCCGTTTATGCGTATTGACGCGTATTTAATAAAATAATTATACCATAAAGGCACGTATGAACACTAGGCTCGAAAATACCTCTCCAAGGGTTCAAACAGTACCATAAAACAAGCGCAGAGGTGTACTCTGCGCTTGTTTGTCAGGAGAGGGTAAAGTTGATTCAGTCGCCGATAAAGCCCGGGGTGGACAGGTAACGTTCACCGGTGTCGGGAAGCATGACGACGATTTTTTTTCCGGCGTTTTCGGGTCGCTGCGCCAGAAGCGTAGCGGCATAGGCCGCAGCACCGGAGGAAATGCCGACCAGCAGGCCTTCATTTTTCGCCAGCTCGCGGCTGGTGCTGAAAGCATCTGCCGCGTCGATAGCGATAACTTCATCGACAACGCTGCGGTCAAAGTTTTTGGGGATAAAGTTGGCGCCGATGCCCTGGATCTTGTGCGGGCCGGCCTTACCGCCGGACAGCAGGGGAGAATCGCTGGGTTCGACGGCGACGATCTTGACGCGCGGATTTTTTTCTTTCAGGTAAGCGCCAGCACCGCTGACAGTACCGCCTGTGCCTACTCCGGCAACGAAAATGTCGACTTCGCCGTCGGTATCGCGCCAGATTTCGGGGCCGGTGGTTGCTTTATGGATGGCCGGATTGGCCGGATTAACAAATTGACCGGGGATAAAAGCATTGGGTATTTCTGCTGCCAGTTCTTCTGCTTTGTCGATGGCGCCCTGCATACCCAAAGAACCAGGTGTAAGCACCAGCTCGGCTCCATAAGCCTTCAGCAGGTTGCGCCGTTCAACAGACATGCTTTCAGGCATGGTCAGGATCGTGCGGTAACCGCGTGCTGAAGCTACGCTGGCCAGGCCGATACCTGTATTACCGCTGGTCGGTTCGATGATGACCGAATCTTTTTGCAGCAGTCCCCGGGCTTCGGCGGCGTCGATCATCGCCATGGCGATACGGTCTTTGGCGCTGCCGGCCGGGTTAAAATATTCCAGCTTGGCGATGATAGTCGCCTGCGGAGCAAATTTCCTGTTATAGTTGGTCAGCTCTAAGAGCGGGGTGTTGCCGATCAAGTCGGTCAGGCTACGGTAAATTTTAGTCATGATATCAAAACCTTTCTTTAATAAATTATGCTGCAAGCGGTAATTTACTTACAACATCGGCATTTCTGCCGCTGTTGTTCCACTAAGTCAGCCAAGGTGATGTTATCGACTACTTTATTAACGGCGTCTTTTATTTCACGCCATACTTCCATGGTTACACATTCGTCTGCACGGGTGCAGGCATCCTTGGTATCGTCTACGCAGGCTACCGGGGCCAGATTGCCTTCCAGCAGCCGCAGTATTTCGCCTACAGTATATTCCTGCGGCTCTTTGGCAAGCATATAGCCGCCCTGGGCGCCGCGGGCGCTTTTGACAAGTCCGGCGCGGCTCAGCTGGGTAATGATCTGTTCCAGATATTTGTCGGAAATATCCTGCCGCTGGGAGATATTTTTAATGGGGATGAAGCTGCCGGTATGATTGTAAGCCAGGTCAAGCATCAGCCGCAAAGCATAACGTCCTTTGGTAGAGATTTTCATAAGCACACGTCCTTTCAAAAGCTTGACATTATTTTACTACTACTTTACTAGGAATTCAATAGCTGAACAAAAAAATTTTTCCTACACAAAAAATTCACAAAATAATCTTGACAAAAATACTGGGAATTACTATACTGAAAGTGTAATCATACTAAACAAGTAGGAATTAAGAAAGGACGGATCGCAATGCGGGAAGTTTATTTAGATAATGCGGCCACGACTAAGGTCAGACCGGAAATAGCAGAGGCTATGGCAAAGGCTATGGTAGAAAATTATGGAAACCCTTCCAGTATATATAAGGCAGCACAGCGTGCGGCAACAGCTATTGCCGCTGCCCGTCAGCAGGTTGCGGATCTGATCGGCGCGTCACCTAAGGAAATCATTTTTACAGGCGGCGGCAGTGAGGGTGATAATATGCTTATTAAAGGCGTGGCTCATGCCAATGTCAAGAAGGGACGGCACATTATCACTACGCAGGTCGAGCATCACGCTGTACTGCATACCTGTGAAGAACTGGCGAAGGAAGGCTTTGAGATCACTTACCTGCCGGTAGACGAATTCGGCAGGGTTACAGCGGCCCAGGTAGAGGCCGCCTTACGCGACGATACGATCCTTGTTTCGGTGATGTATGCCAATAATGAGATCGGTACGATAATGCCGATCAGAGAGATCGGCGCAGTCTGCCGCGCACATAAGGTGCTGCTGCATACTGACGCAGTACAGGCGGCAGGTCATATCCCTATTGATGTTACCGGCGACAATATCGATCTTTTAACATTGACGGCGCATAAATTTCATGGACCAAAGGGCGTAGGCGCGGTGTATATCCGTCAGGGTGTGCGTGTACCGGCGCTGATCGTCGGCGGTGGGCAGGAAAAAGGCCTGCGTGCCGGCACTGAAAATACGGCCGGGATCATCGGTATGGGGCTGGCAGCTGCTTATGCGAAAGAAAATATGGAAGCCAATGCCGAAAAAACACGTGCTTTGCGTGACAAATTGATCGAAGGGATTTTAGCAAAGATCCCTGAAGTAAGGTTAAACGGACATCCTACTGACCGACTGCCGAATAATGTAAATGTCAGCATCAGATATATTGAAGGCGAAGGTCTGCTGCTGCTGCTTGACCATATGGGTATCGCGGCTTCCAGCGGCAGTGCCTGCACTTCCGGGTCTCTGGACCCGTCGCATGTTCTGCTGGCTATCGGACTGCCGCATGAGATCGCGCACGGTTCGCTGCGTCTGACCTTGTCGGAAGAAAACAGCAGTGCCGATGTCGATTATGTTTTGGAGCAATTACCGTTGATCGTTGAAAAATTAAGGGCGATGTCGCCTCTTTACCACAAGTAAGAAAGCAGGTGTAGTTTATGGCATACAGTGAAAAAGTAATGGATCATTTTATGAATCCCCGTAATGTGGGTGTGATGCCCGATGCCGACGGCGTCGGCGAGGTAGGCAATGCCAAATGCGGCGATATCATGAAGATTTTTATTAAAGTCAAAGACAATATCATTACCGATATCAGTTTCCAGACTTTTGGCTGCGGTGCGGCTATCGCTACCAGCAGTATGGCAACAGAGCTTGCTAAAGGCAAGTCTGTCGAGGAAGCGCTGGAACTGACTAATCTGGCGGTAGCTGAAGCACTTGACGGACTGCCGCCGATCAAGATGCATTGTTCCAACCTGGCAGCTGACGGCTTGCGTGCCGCGATTTATGACTATAAGGTCAAAAACGGTATGTCGACCGAAGGTATTGAAGTGTGCAGCGGCTGCTGCCACGACTGCGGTCACTGACAGCTGTTTGACTGTTAAGATTTTTCATCTCCAACCCCTCCTTTTATTCACATTAGTTTTACAGAAAAGCCGATGGTTAGCGCCATCGGCTTTTTTGTGGTAAAATAGGAAGTATAAATTATAAAATCAATAATTTACCGTCGGAGGATGAAACAATGGCAGCAATTGATATTGAAAAAGAGTTTAAGCATTATCTGGAGATCTTTACCCATGACGAGGAACTGGGAAAGATTTTGGCAAAGGTATCTTTTCAGGAATTGTTCAACGATAAATTTTTAACGGAAAACAGTAAATATACCTCGATGGACGATCTGATCTGGCGCAGCGGCTTCGGTATCATGAATCTGCTGGAGGTAGAACAGGTGAACCAGGATAAATGGAACGAATATATTGCCAGGAATACTGAATGTAAAACCTGGCATGAATTCGGCAAACTGGCCATGATCGACTGGATGAAGCATAAATTGGAAGAAGCGAAACAGGCCAAAAACTGATTTGAGCGGCACCGAGGCGAAGGCTTCGGTGTTTTTTATTTTTAAGGAAGTGATTTTATGGCAGCGATCTTACATGCACTGCAGGGGATTTTGACTATCGTTATTATGATAGCTACCGGTTTTTATCTGTCCCGTAAGGGCTGGTTTTCTGAAAGCTTCAGCTCGGCTGTGGCCCAGCTGGTGACCAAGGTCTGCCTGCCTACCTATATGATCGTCAATCTGACGGTCAATTTCAGCCACGATCAGCTGATCGAGATGAGTGGCGGTCTGCCGGTACCGATCATTTCCATGGCATTGGGTTATTTTATCGGTCATGCGGCAGCACGGCTGCTGAAGGTGCGGCGTGACCGGGTCGGCGTGTTCTGTACTGTCTTTTTTGTTTCCAACACTATTTTCATCGGCTTGCCGATGACGCTGGCTTTGTTCGGTGAAGAAGGTATTCCTTATGTCATGCTGTATTATATGGTCAATACTACGATGTTCTGGGTCGTAGCCGTGCACGATATGGCGTCTGATGCCGGTGTGGCGGCACCGTGGCTCAGCAGAAAGACTCTGAAAGTGGTTCTGAACCCGCCGCTGTTAGGTTTTTTGGCAGGAATTATTTTAGTAATGCTTGATTGGCGTCTGCCGATGCCGATCGAAGCTTCTTTTCGTTATCTGGGCGGAATGACGACGCCGCTGGCCATGCTGTTTATCGGTATCGCGATCAGTAAAGCTTCCTGGAGCGAGATCAAATTTGACAGAGAGCTGACGGCGGCAATGGTGGGAAGGTTTGTGATCTGTCCGCTGTGCGTTATGGTCTGTCTGCCGTTTTTTGCGCTGCCGAAATTGATGAGCGATGTATTTGTTATGCAGGCGGCTATGCCGGCGATGACGAACACTTCTATTGTAGCTAAGGTTTATGGCGGCGATTACAAGTATGCGGCGATGCTGACGGTGGTCAGTACACTGCTGGCAGTAATAACGACGCCGTTTTATATGTGGGTGCTGCGTGGTTAGATCTGTTCGCCTTAAAACCCTAAAACACGAACAAATTTTTAGAAAAACTCTTGACAAACAAAACAGTTCGGTTTATTATATGTTTAACGAACAGATGTTTTGAAAGGTCGTGGAGTTATGAAGAAGTTGTTTGTATTAATGCTGATGACCACTATTTTATATACAGGCTATAATTTTTTACAGGATGATACTGTTTATCATTACGAACAGATCACTGTACATACAGGCGATACCATGTGGGCTATCGCTGACCGCTGGGCCGATCAGGACGAAGATGTACGCGAAGTCATTTACCGTATCTGCGAAACCAATGCGCTGGCGAATACGAACCTGAAACCGGGACAGAAGCTTTTAGTACCGGTCAGGATGCAGTTTGTCGATCAGCTGATGGTGGCAGAGGCCGGCGATATCAAAGGCTGATAATTACGGCGCCGGCGTAGGAAACTGATTCAAAAGTAAATAACATGCGTTAGGGCGCAGTAAAAAAGACGTGCCTGCCTTTTGGCAGACGCGTCTTTGTGTTTTTTAGCTTTCTTTTTTTATGGGATTTTATCCGATGGAAAAGAAAGCTTTTTTATTTTTGAGAAGTCTATTTTTCGACGTAAATACAGAAAATAGCGGACGGGCAGTTTGCTGCCGGCCGCGTACCCGTTAACGCGGCAGAAAAAGTAAATCTTACTAAAAATTTAACGTGTCTTGTGGGGGGGTACAGACGTGGTATAATATAAAACAATATAACTGATATATTAAAAATATTTCCAAAAATAAATGTTTGATGATGTAAGGAGAATAAAAATGAAAACTAAAATCATAAGCCTGATGCTGGTGTTGAGCTGCGCCGGCGCTTCGGCTGCCACAGCTTTGCCAAACAGCAGCGGGGATCTGCGCGCTTTGGAAGAAAACAGGGCGGACGGGGATAAAACGGCTGTTCTGACAAAAGAAGAAACAAACACTGATGTGAGCGGCAGCAGAAAGTTTTATCTGCAGAATTTTGTCTTTACCAGTGAAGATGCTATCCAGCAGGACGTATTGGCTGCGCTGGTAGAAAGCTATTGCGGACGTGAAGTCGATTTTAATGAACTGCAGCAGGCGGTCAATAAGTTGACTGCGTATCTGCGCGGACAGGGTTATGCGGTTGCTACTGCTTTTTTGCCGCAGCAGGAAATCACTGACGGTATCATTGAAGTCAAAATAGTCTTAGGGCGGTTAAGCTATGTACAGGTCAATAATACTTCGGCTCTGGCGGAAGGACAGGCAGAAAAAGCCGCAGGGATTCTGCAAAAGGGAGAGCTGCTGCGTACAGACCGGCTGGAAAAAGTTTTGAATAATATCAACGATCTGGCCGGCGTTACAGCCGTAGGTGTTTTGCGGGCTGGGCAGGCCAATGGTACCAGCGATTTTGTGATCGATCTTCGGGCTGATAAACCGCAGCAGACGATTTTATACACTGATAATTATGGCAATAAATACAGCGGCAGATACAGATATGGCTTTCAGACAACGATCAACAATCCCGGCAGGATCGGCGATAAATTTTTTCTGGGTGGGATGCTTTCAAATGATAACCTGCATAACTATAATTTGGGCTACGAAATGCCGGTCGGCAGCCGCGGGACAAAAATGGGCGTCAGCTATAGCCTGATGGATTATACGCTGAGCGGCTTTTATAATATCCTTGACGCGGTCGGACGGGCTAAAACTTTCAGCATTTATGGCAGTACGCCGCTGATAAATACTGTTTCTGATCACCTGGCGGCAGTTTATGGCTACGATAACCGCCAGCTGAAAGATGAGCTGCGCACCTTTGGCATCGATACAAAAAAACACAGTAATGCACTGTATGCCGGCATAGCGGGCAATATTAAAGGTGCCGGCAGTTATACTGGCTACAGCGCTTTATATTATGCGGGACGGCTAAGTTATGACGATGCCAGCAGCTACACGGAAGGCAGCTATCACAAATTCAATACTGACGTCAATCATATCCGCAGATTAGGCAATGTTTTGAATCTGCATGTAAATTTCCACAGTCAGCTGGCCAGCAAAGATCTGGATGGCAGCGAACAGTTTGTTCTAGGCGGCGCTAACGGTGTGCGGGCTTATCCGCAGGGTGAAGCCAGCGGCGACAGCGGCTACCAGGCTACGGCAGAACTGCGTTATGCCACTCCCGTACCTGATCTGACTCTGGCAGCTTATGTGGATTGGGGCGAAGTCGAGCTGTCTAAAAGTTATGGTCAGCACCGCGGTCTGGCCGGTTGGGGACTGGGCCTGCAGTACGCCAAGGCTGACGATTACTATCTGCGGCTTGACTATGCGCGCAAGCTGGGCAGTGAAGAGTTTACCAGTGAAGAAAGCGATAAAAACGGCAGGCTGTGGTTTTTGGCCTACAAACTGTTTTAATATCGGTCAAGGATAAGGAGCTGTGTGAAGATGAAAAATGAGAAAATGCTTTTATATAAAAAGATCATGGTCACGGTTGTAAGCAGCGGCATGCTGCTTTTGCCAAACTGGGGCTATGCCCTGCCGCAGGGCGGCCAGGTCGTGGGCGGCAGTGGCAGTATCGGCTCTCCTGGCGGCGGTGCAATGGATATTACCGGCAACGGCGGCAATCTGGCTATAGACTGGGACAGCTTTAATATAGCCCAGGGAGAAACAGTAAATTTTAAAAATATGCAGGCCGTTTTAAATTATGTGACGGGCAGCCAGCGCAGCGAGATTTTCGGTAAGCTGAATGGCAGCGGCGCGCATGTCTTCCTGCTCAATCCCAACGGGATCTTGTTTGGTGCCGCGGCAGAGGTCAATGTAGGCAGCCTGACAGCATCGACAAGAAGTCTGCCGGAAGAGGCCCGTAAAGGCTTTAACGGGACTTTGGGAAATTTGGATGCCGATGGTATTGCCAAAATCCAGGCCGATATTGTTAATTTAGGAACGATCGCTGCTGACGCCATAAATTTTGAAGGTAATAATATCTCGATCATCAAGGCTGATACGCTGCAGATACAAGGCGGCGACCTGGGTAAAGTCAGTTTAAAGGCCAAGGACAATATCAACATCGGCTACGAGGTGACGGATAAGACTACCATTGATGTAGGCGATGGCAGCGGGGGGCATACTGTCAGCGATTACAGCAAGGGCAACGGCACAAAAGCCAGCAGCTTGGGCATTGTCACAGCGGCCTTAGACGGCAGTGAAAAAAATATTACTGATTGTATGCTGGTACATGACGTATATGAGCTGCAGGCGATCAATAATAATTATGAAACCGAAAAAAACAGTGCAAATTTTGACTATAGTTATGTCAATGGCGATTATATGCTGGCTAACGAAATAGATGCTTCTGTTACCAGCAGCTGGAACAGCGGTCAGGGGTTTGCGTGCCTTGGCGCTTTAAAACAGCTGCCCATGGGAACCCCAAGTGGATTTCAAGGCGGGTTCACCGGCAGTTTGGACGGTATGGGGTATACTATCAGTGATTTAACGATCGATCGCAGCGGCGAATCGTATGTTGGTTTATTTGGCTGTCTGACGGAAAGCGCGCGAGTAACGAATTTGACACTCTCCGGCAGTATCAGCGGACAAAGCAGCGTCGGCGGCATAGCGGGAAAAAACCTGGGGCTGATCCGTAATGTTGCCAATAAAGCCGCTGTCAAAGGTAATTCTTCGGTAGGTGGTATCACCAGCACTAATTATGGTACGGTGGAATTTGTCAGTAACAGCGGCAGTATCACGGCAACAAATGGCGGTAGTGTTGGCGGCATTGCCAGCAGTAATGGTGACGGGAACAAAACTGGTATTATAAAGTACGCTGAAAACACTGGTGCTGTTATTGGCTGGGGAAATCTCGGCGGCATCGCCGGTGTCAACAATAGTAAGGGAACTATTGAAAACGCTGTTAATCAAGGCTCTGTTACAAGCAATGTGAACGACAGTACCGGTTTTGGGGGGATCAGCGGGATCAATAAAGGAACAATAAAAGATGTGGTCAACGAAGGCGACGTTAAGATATATAAAGAGGGAACAATGGGTGGCAATTCGGTAGGCGGTATCAGCGGCAATAACATAGATAAGGGAACTATCGAAAATGCTGTTAATAAAGGCGCTATCCTTGGCGGCGTAGCTGTTGGCGGGATCGTTGGGGAAAATTCCGGCAGTATCAGGAACACTGAGAACAGCGGTAATATTATCGGTGTTATTTCTGCTGCCGGAGGGATCGTAGGCAGAAACGCGAATGGAAAAGGATCGGTCATCGAGGCCTTTAACAGCGGTGATGTGAGCGGCAATGGTTATATAGGCGGTATCGTTGGTAACAATAAAGGCGGCTTAATTGAAGCTGCAGCGAATGAAGGCAATATTTCTGCAGATCAGCAGCTCGCTGGCGGTATTGCCGGTTATAATACCAATGGCGGGAAAATAGTAAATGCTTCTAACAAAGGTATTATCACCAGCGGTAATTCCAAAGGGGATAGTTTTGTCGGCGGTATCTGTGGTTTTAATTCCGGCGGCAGTATTGCAAACAGCTATAATACAGGGGACGTAACTGCTGATGGAAATTATGTCGGCGGGGTCTGCGGCGCTAATGCCAATGCGCTGGTTGACGGTGTGTACAATACCGGCGCTGTCGAGGGCGCGGATAATGTGGGCGGTGTTGCCGGTTATGACGGCAATGATGAGGAGCTAGACTATGCCAGTATCAAAAATGCTTATAATACCGGCAGTGTCAGCGGTAATAAAAATATCGGCGGTATTTTAGGGCTGGGAGAATATGGCAGCGTTGCTAATGTTTATAATTTAGGCAAGGTCAGCGGCAGTGCTGACGTAGATGCAATTATGGGCGCGTCCGATACAGAAGCAGTTTCTGCCGTCCGGAATGCCTATTTCCTCACCGATAGCGGTTACCAAAAATACGGTGATGGAACAGTATATGCTACGACAGCAGAGTTCAATCAGGCTTTCGCAGATGGGCTGGGAGAAGAAGATAAAAAAGTCTGGCAGACCGATCAAAAACAGACGGCACCGTATCTGAAGCCGTTTCTGCAGGAAATCAGCGGTGATGTGGGCAGGCTGGAAGCTGCAGCTGGCAGTGATTTTAAGGCCGCGCTGCTTGCCAAACTGCAGGAGTTGGGTATAAATGTAGACCCTGATAAAATCCTGGGATTAGATGGTTTGGCAGCCGGTGAATATGATTTGGGCGAGCTGCTGTATTCTACGCAGGACGGCTATGCTCTGCAGCTGACAGGCACATTGGTGGTAAAATCCGGTACTCAGCCGGAACCTAAACCAGAGGCTCCCGCTACAGATGACAAGTATACGGCCACTTTGACCAGCCTTCAGAAAAAAGTTGTGCAGGCGTGGGAACAGAGCCTGGTCAATGACAGGGATTGGCATATTGAAGAAAATCGTAAAATACAGCTGGAGAATAATTCAGTAAAAATCGAGCCCGTGCTTTTTGATGAAGTGAATCTGCAGGATGAAGAAACGCCGGCAGAGTAAAAAAACACAAAGGACAAGCAGTTTAACTGCTTGTCCTTTGTGTTTTAAAGAGGGTAAAAGTTTCTGCAGCAAGTATAGCCGCTGTTTTATCTGGCCATCCGGTAAATATTTTCCATATCGGCAGCGTTCAGGGTGACGAAGCCGCCGATCGTTCTTCTGCCCATAAAGCTGCATTTGTGTGCCAGCTCTTTGATTTGGGTGTCGGTGAGTTCGATTTCCATGTCGCTGATCGAGGTAGGCATACCAATGGAACGGAAAAAGTCTTCCATGGCAGCGATTCCTTCAAGCGCTGTTTTTTCGTCATTGCCGAAGCTGTAGGGAACATTCAGTACGTTAACTGCCAGTTGTGCGAAACGGCAGGGGTTTTGTTTGAGCACATAGCGGGCCCAGCTGCCCCAGATCGCTGCAAGGCCTGCGCCGTGAGCAATATCGAACATACCGCCCAATTCATGCTCCAGCTGGTGGGAAGCCCAGTCGCCCTGACTGCGGTCGCCGGTGATGTCATTATGGGAAAGCGTGCCTGCCCACATGATCTCGGCGCGGACGTCATAGTCGGCAGGCTTCTGTAAAGCCAGTCGGGCATTACGCATGACGTTGCGCAGCAGAGCTTCGGCCATGCCGTCAGTGAGGGCCAGGGAGGTGACGCCGGGTTTTGTAAAGTAACGTTCTAAAGTATGGACGATGATGTCAGTACAGCCGCTGGCTGTTTGGTAGGGCGGCAGAGTGCAGGTCAGCTCGGGATTTAAAACGGCAAATTTACAGTAGGCATAGGGCGACTGCAGTCCGCGTTTCAGCCAGCCGTCTTCATTGGTAATGACTGACGCATTGCTCATTTCACTGCCGGCCGCGGCAATGGTAAGGACGGCGCCGATAGGGGCGCAGGCCTGCGGCGCTTTGCCGCTGTAGTAGTCCCAGACATCGCCGGGATTGGTGATGCCATAACCAATGGCTTTGGCACTGTCGATGACGCTGCCGCCGCCTACAGCGAGAATAAAATCAACTTTTTCCCGCCTGCAGATTTCAATACCTTCATAAACCTTGCTTAAACGAGGATTGGGCACAACGCCGCCCAGGGTCACATAGTGCAGTCCTGCTTCCTGCAGTGCGCCGCAGACACGATCAAGCAGACCGGATTTTTTGGCACTGCTGCCTCCGAAGTGTACCAGGACCTTGCTTGCTCCTTGTGTTTTGCAGAGTTTACCAACCTCGGCTTCGGTATTTTTACCGAAAAGTATTTTTGTAGGTGCGTAATATTTAAACTGTTCCATAATAACAGCTCCTTTGCTGCGGCAAATGCTGCCGCTGTAAAATCTTCTTAAACCTATCGTATCGCAAAACAGGCAGTTTGTAAAATGCAGAAGTTTCATAAAATTATCGGAAGGAGAAATATTTTGTGATTTCTTGGTGAACAATTTGCAAAAGAGCAAGAGTTTTGTTTGTTGATGTCGAATTGAAACGATAAATCTGAAATGATTCAGGCAGAGGAGGTAATATTATGCAGGGAAAAAAATGGATCGCCGCGGCACTGGTCTGCGGATTTTTACTGGGACAGGGAACGGCTCCGGCGCAGGCCGGTATTTTGGGTACCGTAGTTAAAGGCGGCGCTGTATCGTTATTGGTCAGCCAGTTTGCCGACCAGCTGAACAGCGCTATCAATACTTTGACGGCAAAATATCCTATCTCCAGCGATTACGCTACCAAGGTAGTGCCGATCATTACCGTGGGTGACGGAAGTTATGCCGGCGCTGCTCAGGTATCGGGACCGAAGGAGCAGGTAGATAAATGTCAGGCTGCTTTGCAGCTGGAGGCTTCCTTCTTTAAAAGCTTCCGTGCGAAAGCGCTGATCCCGGTCGATAAGGTCGCTATCAGCGGTATCAACCGCGTGCAGGGTGTGGGCGTATCGGCCCAGATCGATGTAAAGATCTAACAGCTTAAAACAATTTAAAAAGTGCAAGTCCGCAGGCTGATGTATGTCAGCCTGCGGACTTTTTTTATTTGCACGGGTATTTTAAGGGTCATGCTTTAACAAACCTTTAAAGAAAGGCGAAATTCTTTACAAGAACTTAAAGCCTTCTTAATTCAAAGCAAAGAAAGCTTTGTTATGATGACAGTGTTTCCAGATGCAAGCAAAATTTCAGTACTTGTGAAAAAGGAGAGAAGGAAATGAAATCAAGAAAATTATTCAAGGTCTGCGCCCTGCTGATGCTGGCAGTAATGAGCTGTTTGCTGTTCAGCGGCTGCGGCGGTCAGTCTGAGCAAAAGAAATTTGTGATCACTTATCTGCCGAATGAATCGACAGATAAAAATGCCGATGCCAGAAAAGGTATGGCGGGCGATTTGAGCAAGGTTTTGGGAATGGAGGTCACAGAGCTGGTATCTAACGATTATAATGCGGTGATTGAGGCTATGCGTACCGGTAAAGCCGATATGGCTTATTTTGGACCGTTAAGCTTCTGCCTGGCTTATGAACGTGCAGGTGCAGAACCGATCGGGATGATTGCCAAGGATAAAGATAAAAAGAACGCGACTTATAAGTCTGTTCTGGTTACGAGCAGCAAGAATACTGATATCAATAGTATCCAGGATATCAAAGGGAAAACGATGGCGTTCGTTGACCCGAATTCCACTTCCGGCAATCTGATCCCTTCAGCGGCGATTATGAAAGCATTTCCCGGTGAGAAGCTTTCGATGGATGATCTGCATACTAATGGCAAATTTTTCCAGGCAGTCAGCTTTTCCGGCAAGCATCAAGCAGGTCTGGCGGCTGTAGTCAAGGGTGATGTGCAGGTAGCTCCTATCTCTGATGCAATCCTGGCGGCTGAGATCAATGCGGGACGTGTCAGCAAAGATGACGTTAAAATTATTTTCGCTTCTGATCCGATCCCGTCCGAACCGATGGCTCTGCGCAGGGATCTGCCGGCAGAAGTGAAGGAAAAGGTAAAAAACTTTATCCTGAGCTATGACAATGCCGCTTACTACAAAGGGGTAATGGGTGCAGAGGATAAGCGTTTCGTAGAATGCAGTATTGAAGATTACAAAGGTATCATTGATCTGAACAAAGCCCTGAGCAGCAGTAAATAAGTTGGAGAAGAGGCCGGCGCTGTCCGGCCTTTTTTATAGGAGGAAGCATGAGCACGGTTTTAAAAATGGAGCATATCGAGAAAGTTTATGGCAATCAGGTCCGCGCTTTGCATGATATCAGTCTGGAGGTCAGCGCCGGAGAATTTGTCGCTGTTATCGGTCCTTCCGGATCGGGCAAGTCCACCCTGCTGAGAACGGTCAATCAGCTGGTAGTCCCCAGCGGAGGTCATGTATACATCGACGGCGAGGAAGTTACCGGTGCGTCCGGCAAAAAGCTGCGGCTGCTGCGGCGTAAAGTCGGGATGATCTTTCAGCATTATAATCTTGTGCAGCGGCTGTCGGTAATGCAGAACGTGCTACATGGGCGCTTGGGTTATATGTCGGCGTTGGACGGGATGCTTGGTAATTATACGGAAGAGGACAAACGTAAGGCGATTGACTTGCTGCAGGAAATCGAGATGGGCGATCGTTTATATAACCGTGCCAGTGATCTTTCGGGCGGTCAGAAACAGCGCGTAGGCATTGCCAGGGCGATTATGCAGGAACCGAAGCTGCTTCTTTGTGACGAACCGATCGCTTCACTGGACCCTAATGCGTCTAAAATCATTATGGATCTGATCTATCAGATGACGCAGCGCCGTAATATTGCCTGTATCGTCAATCTGCATCAGCTGGATGTGGCCATGCGTTATGCTACGCGCATCATCGGTCTGGCAAAAGGAGAAATGATTTTTGACGGAACCCCGCAGCAGCTGAATAATGCAGTGATAGAGAAAATTTATAATACTTCGATGGAAAATCTGATCATTAAGCAGGGTGAAAATTATGCCTGAAAAAATAAGTATAATGAATCCCCGTGAAAAACAGGTTTATACCTGGTTTTTAGTGGTTGTGCTGGTTTTGTTCTGCCTGGCGACTTATATTTCCCGTTTTAATCCGCTGGAGGTGCTTTGGGAACAGGAAGAATTCTGGAAATTTCTGTTTCAGGATTTCCTGCCGCCACGCTTCAATGCTTCGCCGGTAGTAGTAGAATCGATTCTTGTAACTTTTGCGTTGGCGGTTTCGTCCAGCTTCGTTGCGGCAGTGTTTGCTTTTCTCTTCGCTGTGTTCGGCAGCACTTCTTTATCACCCTGGAAGGGACTGGCCAGAACGATCCGGGGGTTTGCCACTTTTCTGAGGAATATCCCGACACTGGTCTGGGCTTTTATTCTTTTTTCGTCACTGGGTATTGGTACCGGGGTTGGTTTTATTGCTTTGCTGATTTCGACCTTTGCTTTTATGACAAGAGCGTTTATTGAAGTGATCGACGAGGTATCCTGTGATGCAATGGAAGGGCTGACGGCCTGCGGCGGTACGTTTTGGCAGAAGGTCTGTCAGGGTATCGTACCGACCTGCCTGACACAGTTTATCGCCTGGTTCCTGTACTGCATCGAACTTAATATACGCGCGTCGACTATTGTGGGAATGGTAGGCGGCGGGGGGATCGGGCTGGTGCTGTTTTCCTATATCAAGTCGTTTAATTATGCCGGTGCGGCAGGAATTATTCTGGCTATTGCGGCGATGGTCATTATGGTGGAATTTTTAACTAATTATCTGCGAAGAAAGGTGTTGACATAAAATGGAGCAGACTTTTGTACAGGCGAGGGTGCAGTGTCTTGAGTTCAGTAACGGCAGGATCCGTGTTGCCCGTAGTGGGCAGGATAGTGAGCTGCGCTGGTTTTTAGCAGCTGTAACAGTCGTTTCGATAGTGGCGTTATATTATCTGCAGTTGGATTGGCTGAAGCTTATTTCCAGGCTGCCTGATCTGGGGAAGACCTTTGGTTTGCTGGCGCTGCTGGATTTTCACGATTTTGGGCTGACGCTGGAGGCCTTTTCCCAGACAGTGGCAATAACTGTGCTGGCAACTATTTACAGCGTTCTGCTGGGATTGGTATTAGCTGCCTTTGGTGCCCGTAACCTGATGAAAAATAAATTTGTGACGTATGCTCTGAGCGCGTTCTTTACGTTTCTGCGTGCCGTACCGACACCGGTTTGGGTATTGCTGGCGCTGGTCTGTCTGGGGTTGGGGCCTGCTGCGGGCATCGTAGGACTGTGTGTGCATGCCACAGCTTTTTTTGCCAGGGCTTTTACGCAAAGCTTTGAAGATGTGCCTGAGGAAGTGATCGAGGCGCTTGAGGCAACAGGAGCCAGTAAGCTGCATATTTTTTTGTCGGCGATACTGCCTGCGGCAGCTTCGCAGATCATGGCCTGGACTGGTCTGCGTTTTGAAATAAATTTTTCTGAATCAGCGATCCTGGGGATGATCGGTGCCGGCGGAATCGGCTTTGCGATTGCGAATAATATCCAGGGCTATCAGTTTGGGGCCGCAGGGCTGGCGATCGTACTGGTTTTTGTATTTGCCTATTGCGTGGAGCTGGTTTTTACAACAATCAAGAAAAACTATATCTGACAGATAAAGGGTGATGTTATGGAGAAAAAAGAGTTGTTCCGGATTATGGCGGCCGCCGATGGCAGTATGCTGCGTGAGCTGGCTCAGCCGCTGGCTGAAAAATATGGTGTCAGCGTTGTGAAGGCGCCTGCTAAAACACTGGCGATGATCAAGCTGCGTGAGCCGGTAAAAAACAGTCTGTTTTATCTGGGTGAGGCGTTGGTGTGCGATACAGTTGTGGAACTGGGCGGCACTAAAGGGACAGCTGTTGTGCTGGGTGATGATTTTGACAAAGTCAGCTCCATGGCGGTGATCGATGCTGCTTTTAACAGGCAGGTCAGCGAACTGGATGAACTGAAGACAGTGCTGCAGCGGCTGTCTATGCGGCAGCAGCGGGAACAGGAACTGGAAAACGGATTGTATGCCAAAACGATGGTTGATTTTCAGACTATGGATCAGGAGTAAAGATAATGCAGAAAGCTTATGAATTTGATTTTGTATATGACACTCAGGCTGCTTTTCGTCTGCTGCTGGAAGCGCTGAGCAATCCGGGACGCATCGTTGATCTGGGACCTTTGGCCCGGAAGCTGGGTGGAGCTTATGCCATGCCGCTGACTGTGGCGGCAGTGCTTTTGGACAATGAGGTCAGTTTTGCAGTCTGCGGTTCTCCTGCGCTGGCAGAGAAAATTACTGAGCTGACTCTGGCTAAAACAGCTGCTGTGAGTAAAGCGGATTATATCTTTGTGACGGAGAATGCGGATTGGCAGGAAGCAGTACAGGCTGCTAAGTGCGGTACACTGCGCGATCCTCATAAAAGCGCGACTGTCATTTTGTGCACAGCGGATCTGCAGGCAGGCAAGCTGCAGCGGATCAGCGGGCCCGGGATCAAGGCTGTCCAGGAAATCATTATGTGCCCGGAACTGCGGGCGGCTTTGGGGAAACGTGATGAGCAGGAATATGAGTATCCGCTGGGACTTGATTTTTTTGTGCTGGATCAGCGGGGCTGCCTGATGGGTATACCACGTAAAACAAGAATAGAAAGCAGGTGAACAGATGGCTTATGTGGCAGTTTCCGGCGGTCAGGAAGCAATAGAGGAAAGTATCAGGCTGCTGCATTGTATGCGCGGTAGTACTTTTAAAGAGTTGGAAGTAGAAGCGATAGAAAAAAAGCTGGGCCTTTTAGTGGACCGGGTAATGAGCGAGTCTGGCTTATATGCGCCGGCTTATGCAGCACTGGCTTTGAAACAGGCGGAAGGCAGTATCGAAGAAGCAGTGTTTTTGCTGCGGGCTTATCGTTCGACTTTGAGCCGCAATTATTATACCCTGCCGGCCAGCGGGACAGAGATGCGCGCTGTCCGCAGGATCTCGGCAGCCTTTAAGGATATTCAGGGCGGACAGATCCTGGGAGCGACCTATGATTATACACATCGGTTGATTGAATTTAAACAGCCGTCGGCAGTGGAATTATGCGCCCGGCGTCAGTGCTGCCTTAAAGAGGCGAAGCCTGTGCCGGTAGTAAAGCTGCCGCGGGTTTCGGAGTACCTGAAGGCAGAGGGATTGATTGACAGCTGTGAGATCGATGATATGGAACCTGTGGATGTAACGAAGAATGTTCTGGAATTCCCTGCTGACAGAAGCGCACGTCTGCAGACTCTGACCCGGGCTGACGGGGGCTTTATCGGCGGACTGGCGTATAGTTCGATCCGTGGTTATGGCGCCGTACATCCAACTGTAGGTGAACTGCGCTGCGGCTATGTGGAGCTGGAAGTACCATATTTGTTTGACGAGACGGAAAGCATCTGCATCGGTGAAATTTTGCTGACGGAAGTAGAGGGCTTTATTCCTGAGGATGACGATAAGAAACTGAAATTGGCAGTAGGCTACGGTGCAGTTTTGGGGCGGAACGAAAACAAGGCGATCTCGATGGCGGTGCTGGACGCTTCCTTGGAAACAGAAGGGCCTGCTCCTGCACAGGATGAAGAATTTGTACTGCTGCATGGTGATTCGCTGGAGATGAACGGCTTTATTTCTCATTTGAAGCTGCCGCATTACGTTACCTTCCAGTCTAAGCTGGACAGCGTACGCAAGACCAGAAAGGAGCCGGAGCATGAATCCTGAATATAATTTTGCTTTCCTGGACGAAGGTTCTAAACGGGAAATCAGGCGCAGTATTTTAAAGGCGGTGGCTGTACCCGGTTATCAGGTGCCGTTCGGTTCGCGCGAACTTCCGATAGGGCGCGGCTGGGGGACGGGAGGCATTCAGCTCACTTTGTCGCTGATCGGCCCGCGTGATGTTTTGAAGGTTATCGATCAGGGCAGCGACGATAGTGTCAACGCTGTCAATATCAAGAAATTTATCAATTTGTGCAGCGATGTGGCGACTACTACAGACAGTACGGAAGCAACCCTGATCCAGACGCGTCATCGTATACCCGAGGAACCGCTGCGTAATGACCAGCTGCTGGTTTTTCAGGTGCCTTTGCCGGAACCGCTGCGGGTGATAGAACCAAGCGAGGAAGCAACGAAGCTGATGCATGCAGAAGCAGATTACACGGGCATTTGGCTGCAGCTTTATGAAAGCATTATGAAATATGGCAAGGTCACGATTGCTACGGAATATCCGGTTACTGTTGAGGACAGATATGTTATGAACCCCAGTCCGATCCCGAAATATGACAATCCCAGACTGCATGAGTCGGAATGTCTGTATTTATTCGGAGCAGGGCGCGAGAAGAAAATTTATGCGATACCGCCTCATACAAAGGTCGTGTCGCTGGCGTTTGACGATGTGCCTTTTGAGATCGAACATATGGAAGGCCGCCGCTGCCGTTTATGTGGAGCGGAAAATGTTTATTTTGACGAGCTTATCGACAGAGAGACAGGCGCTGTCAGCTATCAGTGCTCGGATACAGGTTACTGCTCTAAACGAAGGCTGCGCAAGGAGGCGGACTGCTGATGCGTACTAAAGAGGAATATTATGAAGATACATTAAAAAACAGGGCCTTGCTGGAGAGCCAGGAGGTGCTGGACTGCAGTTGTCCTTACAGACGCTGCGAATGGCACGGGAAGTGCCGCGAATGTGTAGCGCTGCATCGTTATCACGCCGAGCATCTGCCCTGTTGCCTGCAGCCGCTGCTGAGGGAGAAGATCACGGTGCTGGCGGGGTGCTGTGAAATGGAAACCACTTCCAGAGTCAAAGAATCTGAGAAATTCCGTGAATATGTAAAAGAGCAGGATGCTGTGCGCGGAAAGGGGCGGCAGATATGATGAATAAAGAAGAGGCCGTTTTACAGGTGCGCAATCTGCTGCTGCGTTATGGCAACGGCTGCGAGTACTGCAGCAGCCGGCAGCCGCTGGAAAAGAACCGCTGTCCCTGCTGCGGTACTGTCTGGGCTGTACGCAATGTATCCTTTGACGTTTATCCCGGAGAAGTATTAGGCATTGTCGGTGAATCAGGCTCAGGAAAATCCAGCGTGATGAAAAGTCTGTATTTCGATCATGAAGTAACAGGAGGAAGTGCCTTTCTGAAGCAGTATCAGGATGGAAAGGTCAATATTTTCGGCGCCAGTTCACAGCAGCGCCGGTATATCAAAAATCATCTGATGGGGATGGTTTATCAGAATCCTCTGCTGGGTCTGCGTATGGATTATTCATCTGCTGCCAATGTTGCTGAAAAGATCATTGCCGCCGGCAACCGTAATGTAGCTTTTATGGACGGCAGAACAGTGGAGCTTTTGGAAGCGGTGGAGATACTGACTTCCAGGCGTGCGGAACCGCCCAGAAATTTTTCGGGCGGTATGCAGCAGCGGGTACAGATCTCCAAGGCGCTGGCCAATAATCCGGGGCTGCTGCTTTTGGATGAGGTCACCACCGGGCTGGATCTTTCGGTACAGGCCAAGGTTTTAGACCTGATCAGGAAAATACGCAGCCGTTATAATATTTCGATCATTCTGGTCTCGCATGATCTGGCAGTGATCAGGATGCTGGCAGACAGGACGATGGTCATGCTGGATGGCCAGGTAGTGGAAAGCGGTCTTACCGATCAGATTTTAGAGGATCCGCAGCATGCTTATACTCAGCAGCTGGTACACTCATTGCTCTAACAGCGGCGCTGCCGCGGGAAAGGACGACTATGAAAACAGCTATTTATAATGGTAAACTGATCACACCTGCCGAGGTGTTGGAAAATAAAGTGCTGGTGTTGGAAAATGACCGTATTATCGATATTCTTGCAGAGGATGTTATAGATCTGGGGCAATATGATGAAAAAATCGATGCGCACGGAAGGTATGTCTGCCCCGGTTTTATCGATACTCATTCTGACAAGATCGAACAGATCATTCAGCCGCGTCCTACCAGCGTGATGGATTTCGAGATGGGACTGAAGGAGATCGAGCGGCAGTTGATCAATCAGGGGATCACAACGATCTACCATTCGATATCACTCTATCAGGACGATTATTTTGGGGCTTCGGAGCTGCGCTATAAGAAAAATGTGCTGAAGCTGGCTGAGCTGATCAATAATATCCACGAGCGTCATCACCTTATTCATCATCGTCTGCATTTGCGGATCGAGATCGATAATCTGGAAGCGTTTGATATCGTCAGCAAAATGCTGCGGGAAAAAACAGTGCATGAGATATCGTTTATGGACCATACGCCCGGGCAGGGGCAGTACCGCAATATCGAGACTTACCGCAAAACTATTACCGCTTATCACGGCGAAACTGTAACAACGCTGGGGTTTGAGGGCGTGCTGGAACATCATAAAAACAAACGGACCCTGAGCTTTGAACAGCTGCATGAACTGGCGGAACTGGCCAGGGCTAACGGAATCCCCGCAGCGTCACATGATGACGATACTGCTGCCAAGCTGCAAGTAAATAAGGAGCTGGGCGTTGCTATCAGTGAATTTCCCATTACGATCGACGTTGCCAGGCAGGCACAGCAGTTAGGTTTGGCTACAGTGGTCGGAGCCCCTAATATTCTGCTGGGCGGTTCACATACCGGCAATCTGTCTGCGGCAGAAGCGGTCAAGGAAGGCTGCGCCGATATTCTCTGCTCCGACTATTATCCTGCGGCAATGCTGCACAGTATTTTCATTATGCATAAGCAGCACGGCGTGCCGCTGCCGGAAATCGTCAATAAGCTGACGCTGAATCCGGCCAGAGCGATGTGTATCGATAACGATTATGGCTCGTTGGCGGTGGGAAAAAAGGCCGATCTGCTGATTATCAAGATTTTAGACGGTTATCCTGTTATTACTCACGCTTTGGTTGACGGCAAGGTTATTTCACAGTTGGAATACAGGGTTTAGGAGGAGTTATGGAGATACTTGCCATTGAAGGGCTGACGAAAAATTTTTATCTGCATAATTTGGGCAAAACTATCAAGAGCTGCCGCGATATCGGTTTCACGCTGCATGAGGGTGAATTTATCGGTATAGTGGGGCGTTCCGGTGCCGGTAAGTCGAGCATTCTTAAATGTATCAACCGTACCTATCTGCCGCTGCAGGGTACGATCGTTTATAACAGTCAGGCTTTTGGGCCTATTGATCTGGCTCAGGCCGACGAGCGGCAGATGCTGCAGCTGCGCCGCTATGAAATCGGTTATGTGGCTCAGTTTCTGAATGTGATGCCGCGTACGACGGCAAAAGAGCATGTTATGTCGGCACTGCTGGAGATCGGCGTCGCCGCCGGCGAGGCCGAGCGCCGTGCTAAGGAAATGCTGGATTATTTTCGTTTGCAGGAGGAATTGTGGGATATTTATCCGCAGACCTTTTCCGGAGGTGAAAGGCTGCGTTTGAATCTGGCGCACGCTATGGTCAAACGGCCGCGGCTGATGCTGCTGGACGAACCAACGGCGTCTCTGGATAATAAGACTAAAGTTTTAGTAAAGGATATTCTGCAGCAGTTAAAAGAAGAAAAGACCAGTATGCTTGGAATTTTCCATGATCTGGAATTTATGGAAGGCGTTTGTGATAAGGTATTCAATATGTCCGAAGGGAGTTTTGCCTGATGCGCGGTGATCTGCACTTACATTCTGCATATTCTGACGGCAGCGCTACGGTGATTGAACTGATCCAGCAGGCGGTGAGCAAGGGGCTGACCCATATCGCCATTACCGACCATGACCGGGTGCCGCGCTGCGGTGATATTCCGCCGGTCACTGCTTTGAAGGTGATGCCTGGAATCGAGATTTCGGCCTATGATTTTCAAAAGCAGCGAAAGGCGCATATTTTAGGTTATGCCATGCGTGACACGAGATCAGTAACGGCCTTCTGCCGTCCGCTGCTGGAACGCAGGCAGGCTAATAGCCTGCGTCAGATCGCCCTTCTGGCAGAGCATGGTTTTCGTATCCGTCCTCAGAATTTTGTGAAACGGGCCGGACACGTTATTTACAAACAGCATCTTATGGAATATTTGGTGGCGACGGAGCAGGTTGAAGAAATGTTTGGCACTTTTTATCATGAAACATTTAAAAACGGCGGTTATTGTGATTCCGATATTGAGTACCTGGATGCTGCTGCTGCCGTGCGTGTGATTACAGAAGCCGGAGGATTGGCAGTATTGGCCCATCCGGGGCAGCAGCAAAATCTTGAGCTTGTGCCTGAACTGGTCGGGTATGGCTTAAAGGGTATTGAGCTGGAACACCGTAAAAATACAGAGGCTGATAAAGAAGCTATTAGACAGATGGCTGGTCAATACGGCTTATTTCTTACCGGCGGCAGCGATTACCACGGCACACTGGAGGATGGCAGCAGTGAGCTTGGTTCCTGTCTGGCGACGGAAAACGCGCTGCGGATAATATTTAATAATAACAGTGATAAATAAAAAGAACGCATTATCCAATGCGTTCTTTTTATCATTTATGCTGTTGTTTACGTTCTTTACGTTTGGCACGCTTTTCTTCTTCTTCTTTTTTTGCGGCCGCACGTTTTTGATAATCCAGATAGAAAAAATACAGGCAAGCCGGTACGCCGACTGCGAAAAAACCTATCCAGCGGTTGCCTAAAAAATATTCTGTCGCCATACCGGCGGCAAAGGTTGCGAGAACTACATAAAGCATAGCGTTGCTCCTTTATAGTTTAAATAAATTTAAAAGCTTTTCACTGACGATGATATTGTTATGGGGCACTTTCTGCCAGCTGAACAACGGAAGCAGTTCTTTGGCACTGACTGGTTCAGGTGCCGGCAGCAGTCCGGCCAGGAAGGCAAGGAGGCCGATGAGCGGCTGAGGACTGACAAAATGCTGACGGAGAAAGCCAAGATCCAGATCACGGTTGCGTTTGGAAAGACGTCTGCCATCTGCAGCCATCAGCAGTGGTACATGAATAAAAGCCGGTGGGGTAAAGCCCAGCAGCTGGTACAGATAAAGCTGCTGCGGTGTGGAACTGAGCAGGTCACAGCCGCGGACAATTTCCGTGATGCCCATCAGGGCATCGTCAACGACCACGGCCAGTTGATAGGCGTAAACACCGTCGCTGCGCTGCAGGATGATATCGCCGCATTCAGCAGCCAGGTTCTGCGTATACGGACCATAATGTCCGTCGATAAAGCTGACAGCAGTATCAGGAAGCCGCAGCCGCTGTGCCGGGTCTTTGGTGCGGGCTTTGGCAGCAGTCTGTTCGGCTGTCAAATGGCGGCAGGTACCGGCGTACAGGATGCGTCCGTCACTTAGATGCGGTGCCTGGGCGGCGTGCAGCTCAGCCCGGTTGCAAAAGCAGGGGTAAGTCAGTCCCAGTTTTTGCAGCTGTGCAAAATAGGCGGCATAGATGTCAAAACGGCGGCTTTGATAATAGGGTGCATCTTTTCCGCCGGCGCTGCCTCCGGTATCCCATTCCAGGCCCAGCCAGTGCAGATCATCTTCTAAAAGCATGTCGCTGCCGGCAGGGCAGCGGGGCTTGTCAAGGTCTTCGATACGCAGTGTGATGGTTCCGCCCTGTTTTTTTGCTGACAGCCAGGCCAGCAGGGCGCAGAAAACATTGCCGAGGTGCATTCTGCCGCTGGGCGTAGGGGCAAAGCGCCCGCAGACGGCTTTTGCCATAAACCGACCGCTCCTTTCAGACTTTTTTATTATTGTATCACGGAGCGGGAGACAAAAAAAGGTTTGCTATAAAATAAACAGCACCTGCTGCTGAACAGGTGCTGTGAAAGTTTATTTAAAGAAAGGCCAGACGATAGGGATAACGATCATGGAAACGATAAAACTTACGAAAATCAAAGGAGTGCCAACTTTAACATAATCCATGAAACGATAGCCGCCAGGTCCTAAAACCAGTGTGTTAGGCGGTGTACCGACAGGAGTGGCATAGGCGCAGGCGATGCCGATGGTGATCGACATGACGACGGCGTGAGGTGAAGCGCCTATCTGTTGGGCAATAGCAACTCCGATGGGGCAGAGTAATGTTGCTGTTGCTGTGTTGGACATAAATTGTGTCAAAAAGCTGGATACTAAAAATAACAATGCGGCTACGAATAAGGGGGAAGGCGTGCCGCCGAGCAGATCGACGCAGAATTTAGCCAGCAGTTTGCCGGCACCGGTTTTATCCATGGCCGATGAAACGGAGATCATACCGGCGAACAGGAAGATTGAAACCCAGTCGATGCTGGCATAAGCTTGCTTTTCAGTCAGGCAGCCGGTCAATACGGCGACGAGCGCGCCGATAACGGCCGCCATTTCCAGGGTAATGAATTTCAGGTTCAAAGCCATAACGATGACTACGCCTAAAAGGATCAGACCGGAAATAAGCTGTTTTTGAGGATTGTCATTACTGACGTCGAATTCCTGTTCGATTTCTATATCGGCGGCCGCATTGACTTTAGGAAGAAAACGGTAGCCGATGAACATCATGTACAGGGTGCCGGCGATAGCGATAGGAATACCGACCCAGGCAAATTCAAAAAAGCCAAAAGGCCTGAAACCTGCTTCGACTAAAGCGTTGGAAGCGATCAGGTTCGGCGGTGTACCGATAATAGTGAAGATGCCTCCGAAAGCGATGCCGAATGCCAGCGGCAGCAGCTGCCTGGAAGCCGGAAGCCTGGCAGCGGAGCAGATGCCCAGTACAACAGGCATCAGGCAGGCCGTCGTGCCGGTATTAGACAAAAAACCTGACAGGACAGCGCCGATGATCATGATACCCAGCATCAGGCTTTTTTCGCTGGTACCGAATACCGAGACTACTTTTTTCCCGATGTTCTGCGCCAGCCCGGTATGGAACATTGCTGCACCGACGACGAACATGCCGGCAAATAGGAGTACTGAAGAATTGGAAAGGCCGGAAAAGACGGCTTTGGGTGTGATGAAGCCTAAGAGGCCGCAGGCAACGGCGCCGCCGATCGATGTGACGGCAAGCGGGATCAGTTCGGTAATGAAAAGTAAAGCAATAACAGCAAGCAGTAATAAAAATTGTACGTCCGGGGTCATGATTATCAACTCCTTCTCTCCAGAAAATAACAGTCTTGCTGAAGCTGGCAATAGACAGTACAGCAGGACAATTTATGGGTAAAAAATACCGCAAAGATAATGTGCCGCTTAAAGGTGTATGAGGTTACCTGTTAAAGGACATTATTTTGCGGTTTGCAAACGAAGCTATTTTATTTTCAAAGGATGTACAGCTGACTATAAAGGAATATTTCCGTGACGTTTCGCAGGGCGGGTCTCGCGTTTGCTCTGTAGCATTTGCAGGGCGTTGATGACAGTGGGACGGGTGTTCTGCGGTTCGATGACCAGATCGACCATACCTCGCATCGCAGCCTGATATGGTGTGGCAAAGTTGTCGATGTATTCCTCAGTTTTGGCTTTTACATCAGGGTCGTTTTTGAAAATGATATTAGCTGCACCGGCAGGACCCATTACTGCTACCTCCGCAGTTGGCCAGGCTATGACCTGATCGGCACGGAGGTCCTGTGAGCACATGGCGATGTATGAACCGCCATAGGCTTTACGGGTAATGACTGTGATCTTGGGTACAGTAGCTTCGGAATAAGCATACAGCATTTTGGCTCCGTGGCGGATAATACCGCCGTATTCCTGATTACAGCCCGGCAGGAACCCGGGAACATCTACCAGATTCAGCAGGGGGATATTGAAGGCATCGCAGAAACGGATAAAGCGTGCCGCTTTATCAGAGGCGTTGATATCAAGGCAGCCTGCCATGATTTTAGGCTGGTTGGCAATGATCCCAACAGTCTGTCCGGCCATACGGGCAAAACAGGTGATGATATTTGCAGCCCAGTATTGTTGTGATTCATAAAATTCGCCGTTGTCAACAATTGATGTGATAACGGTTTTCATATCGTAGGCCTGATTGGAATTGTCCGGCAGCAGGGTATTCAGTCTGGCGTCGATCCGCTGTGGGGCATCTCCTGTGTCGACGACAGGTGCCGCTTCCAGATTATTTGAAGGCAGAAAGCTGAGAAGATAACGGATCTGCCGCAGACAGTCGCTATCATTTTCAGCGGCAAAATGCGCTACGCCGGAAGTACCGTTATGGGTCATGGCGCCGCCTAATTGTTCCTGGGTCACATCTTCGCCGGTGACGGCTTGAACAACTGCTGGGCCGGTGATGAACATTTTAGAGGTGTTTCTGACCATATAAATAAAGTCTGTCAGTGCCGGACTGTAGACTGCGCCGCCGGCTGAAGGTCCCATAATGGCCGAGATCTGCGGGATTACTCCCGAGGCCAGAGTATTATTGAAAAAAATCTTGCCATAGCCGGACATGGCATCGACAGCTTCCTGAATACGTGCTCCGCCGGAATCGTTAAGTCCGACAAGCGGCGCACCCATTTTCAGAGCCAGGCGCTGGACTTTGACGATTTTTGCGGCGTGCATTTCGCCTAAGGAACCGCCTTCGACTGTAAAATCCTGGGCAAAAACGTAGACCAGACGGCCGGAGACAGTACCATAGCCGGTTGTGACGCCTTCGCCGGGCAGCGCCTTTTGGGACTGGCCGAAATCAGTACAACGGTGTTTGACGAAACGGTCTAATTCAACAAAGGAGTTTTCGTCCAGCAGTGAGGCGATCCTTTCCCGTGCTGTCATTTTACCGGCTGCGTGCTGTTTGGCGATACGTTTTTCCCCGCCTGCCGCTAAAACTACAGCTGTTTTCTGCAGCATTTTTTCTATTTTTACCTGGGTTGACAAGGGAAACACCTCCTGAATGGTTGGCTGTTAAAGCCAGTGTGATTTAAGAGAACTGTTTTACCGGCTGCGGTCAGTGGGTATTGGCGTTGATAAAATCGACGATATTACCGGTAGGCGTACCTGGAGTAAAGACTTCGGCTACACCGGCGGCTTTTAAACCGGGAATATCAGTATCAGGGATAACGCCGCCGCCGATAACCAGTACATCGTTTAAACCTTTGGCCCGCATTAATTCGACCACTTTCGGGAACAGGGTGTTATGTGCTCCGGAAAGCAGGCTCAGGGCGACGACCTTGACATCATCCTGAAGAGCTGCTTCAGCGATTTGTTCCGGGGTCAGCCTGATCCCGGTATAAATAACTTCAAAGCCTGCGTCACGTAAGGCGCGGGCGACGACTTTGGCGCCGCGGTCATGTCCGTCAAGGCCTGGTTTAGCTACTAAAACACGAATTTTCATTTACAACACTCCTCAATAAAATATAGTTTTTTGATTTAAGCGGCAATAAATATCTGCCTGAGTTTATTTAACCTAATTATATAAGCTGGATATTTGTTTGAAAAATATGGATGTTTGTTAGGTGAACGGGTCGAAATTGATAAGTAACAGTAAAAAATAAATGGTTAAAGGGCCAGATGATTATAAAAACTGTCTAAAACCATTCAGAGGGCAGCCTGATAGATATTCTATCCAGTAAAGTTGGTTGTTTTTATATATCCAGATATCAAAAAATATTATAATTGGATAATATTTTAATGAAAATTTACAAATAGCGGCTTTGTGATATTTTAGTAACATTGCAGGATAAGTTGACGCAAAAGCGAATTATAACAGCAGGAACAATCGCAAAGAGGTGATACCATGACCGAAGAAAAAGAATTACAGCCTGTCGATATAGAGTGGGAAGCTGAAAAGATCTGCCGCTGGGGAGCAGCCCGTGCCGGTGTGATTGTAGTTGCGCCTTTGGTGGGAACAATGGCTTTGATGGCTAACGAGGTCTATATGATTATGCGCCTGGGCGAGCTGCGCGGAGTAAAGCTGGAAGAAAGTGCTGTTTTGGGACTTTTGACTTCACTGGGGGCGACTTTTGTCGGTCAGACACTGGTAACGTTGATTCCAATAGCGCCGATCCAGGTGCCGGTAGGTGTATCGGTGACTTATGCTGTAGGCAAGGCCGCTAATGCCTGGATTAAGGCCGGGCGTCCCGAAGATATTGCTGAATTCCGGGAAGTTTATGAAAGCGCCCGTAAAGAGGGAATGAAGCACAGTGAAGATTTTGAAAAAATGGATTGCAAAGACACGCCTTTGGGCGATGAAAGCAAACGTTTTGAACTGCGTGAGCTGAAGGAAGCTTTGCGAAACAAATCAGGAAATTTGTTTTCTAAAATAGAAAAACATGCTGATCGGGCGGAAACGGTTTTATCAGAAAAAATCGCGACGGTCAGTGAAAGACTGCGGCCGTTGAAAGATAAGGGGCAGCTGTGGTTCTCGGCGCAGAAATGGGAGCAGCTGAGCCAGGGCGGTCTGGTAGTCCCTTATGATGAAATCGTGGATTATGTGCGTCAAAGCCTGGCCGGCAGCGAATTTACATTACAGTCTCTGGCTTATGCCGAGCCTGATCTGCTGCGGCTGGAGCTGCAGCATACAACGCACGGCACTTTGGAGCTGCTGCTGCAGGTCGAGGTGTTTAATGTCGATGCCGAAGCTGCTTTTACAAGGCTGAAGCTGGTCGATTTTGCTGTCGCAGACAATGATTTTGCGCAGCTGGTAGTGGAGCTGATGGGGAGCAAGCTGATCATGGCTATCGTAGATCTGGTGATCGACAGGGTGGATATCGATGCGGATAGTGTTACGACCAATTATGAGCAGGGCAGTATCAGTGTCGATTTTACGGCTGCGCTGCAGCAAAGCAGGCTGCAGCAGAAAAAAGTCCTGGATCGTTCACTGTTCGATGTAGTACATTTGGTTGAGCTGGTGCCTCAGGCCGATGGCGTTCTGGTAAAAGCTAAAACTGAATGGAAATAAAACCGTTTTATAAGGTGACGCTGCTTTGGGCAGCGCCACTTATTTTTTGCGTTTTTGCCGTTTTCGGTGTAGAATATACATACCTAGCTATATATATGTATGTATAGCTACGAAGGAGGAAATTAAGTGATTCGTAAAACTTCTGCCATGGTAGAAGCGGGCATTTTGGCCGCTATCGCCATAGTTTTTGCTATTATCAGCATGTATGTGCCGGTCATCGGCAGCTTTATCAATTTTTTATGGCCCCTGCCTATCGCTATCTGCGGTATGCGCAACGGATTGCGCTGGAGCGTTATGACGCTGATAGTAGCTGATATTGCCGTAGCAGTTCTGATCAGCCCGCTGCATGCTTTTTCGCTGCTGGCTGCTTTTGGTTTAGTGGGGCTGACCTTGGGCGAGTGTATGCGCCGCGGGTATAAGCCTTTCAAGCTGATGCTGATCAGCTCGGTGGCCTGCCTGATTTCTATCGGTGCCAGTTTTTTGATTGCGCTGTATATCATGGGTATCCAGCCGGTCGATATGATGTTTACTTCATTGGAAGAGGCTGCCCGTGAGAGCGTAGGCTATTACCAGTCCATGGGAATGAGCCAGACCGAGATCGACGCAGCCGTTAAAAGCAATGCCGAGATGCTTCGGATGATGCGACTGATCATGCCGGGAGCTTTTTTCCTGTGCGCTCCTATTATTGCCTTTGTCAATTATCTGGCCGCACGTAAAATTTTGAGTAAGCTGGGAGCTGCTTTTGAGGAGTTTCCTCCTTTTACGCAATGGAACGTACCTGGCTGGATGCTGTGGCCTTATGGTATTTCGCTGCTGATGGTTTCCTATTATGTTCAGTATCCGGAAAGCCTGATGTACCATATCTCAGTTAATCTGCAGGTGATAACCAGTGTTTTCTTTGTATTGCAGGGTATTGCTTTGATCTATTGGTGGCTGGAAAAAAACAATAAACCGAAATGGTGGGGAACTGTATCGGTGGCACTGTTGTTTTTTGTCCAGATATTTTCTCAGATTATTGTGTTTGTGGGCGCGTTTGACCTGGTATTTGATTTCCGTAATCTCAGCGGGAAAAGGACTTCCAAGCGCGCATAGAGATGAGGCGAGTATATGTTTAACAAAATTTGGGATTCGCGCAGTGATATCATACCGCTGATACTGATCGTTTTTCTGACGTTCATTATCGGTTTTTACGAACCGTTATGGATACCGGTATGTATTCTGCTGATCGGCCTGCTGTATTATTACAACAAAAAAAGTCTGCGCAGTAAGGAAGTACGCTTTAACAGCTATCTGGATACGGTAGTGCGTAATATTGAGCGTACTAATCATCATGCCGTTCAGAATCTGGATATCGGGATGGCTGTTTTTGCCAAAGACGGTAAACTGCAGTGGAAAAATGAGCTGTTCAGTAAATATGTGGGTACTAAAAATCTGGAGGGCAAACGTCCGGAAGATGTTCTGCCGTTGCCGGCCAATGCGTTCGACACGCTGAGCGTGAAGGACGGAGAACGCCTGATCCAGATCGAGGACCGCTACTATAATTTGAAGCATTGCCGGGTGCAGACATCGGAAAAAGGTGAGAAAAAAGGCACGGGCCTGATGGTTTATCTGAGCGACGTGACTGATTTTGAGCTGCTGCGCCAGAAATATGATAATGAGAAGCTGTGTCTGGCCTACGTCAGGTTTGACAATTATGAAGACGTGATGAAGGGTATGAGCGAAACGACCCGCGCCAATATCAGCGGCGAGGTCAATGAAGTACTGAGCAAGTGGGCCGAGGAAGAAAACGGCTTTATCAGCCGTTCTAATAAAGAATTGTGTCTGATTGGTTTTAATCAGGCGGTCCTGCGTGATTTAATGGAGCAGAAATTCCCCGTTTTAGACAGTGTACGTGAGATCCATGTCGGCAATAAGATCACTCCGACAGTGAGCATTGGTATTGCCTGCGAAGGCGACAATCTGGAAGAACTGAGCCAGAACGCAGTCAAAGCATTGGATCTGGCGCTGGGGCGCGGAGGCGACCAGGTGGTCGTAGCCGTAGACGGCGGGACACAGTTCTTTGGCGGTACGACTACCGTAACTGCTAAAAGTACACGCGTGCGCGCACGTATCGTAGCGCATACGATCCATGAACAGATCATTGCCGCAGATAAGGTTTTCGTTATGGGGCATATGATGGAGGACTTTGATTCGATCGGCAGTGCTATCGGCGTAGCGAAAATGGCGCTGTCACTGCAGAAGGAAACTTATATCGTTGTCAGCGGCGAAACTGACGCACTGGATAAGATCAAGGAAATGCTGCAGCGTGATGAACTGAAGCTGATCCAGGATGATGAACAGTACCTGGAACTGATGCTGGAAGGACCGGAGGCAATGGCCCATATTACGCCCGGCAGCCTGCTGTTTCTGGTCGACCATCACCGGCCGATGCTGTGCGCAAGCAAAGAGGTTATGGAAGCGATCCCGAAACGGATCATTATCGACCATCATCGCCGGGCGGAAGACGCCATCAAAGAAACGGTGCTGCAATATATGGAGCCTTCTTCTTCCTCGACCAGCGAACTGGTGACGGAGCTTGTAGGCTATTTTAATGACCGTCTGGAATTTACTAAAGGCGAAGCGACCGCGCTTTATGCAGGCATCGTTGTCGATACGAAAAATTTTGCCGTACAGACCGGTGAGCGCACCTTTGAAGCGGCAGCTTTACTGCGCCGCAGCGGGGCTGACCCGACTGTGGTAAGGCAGCTGTTCAAGGACGATATGGAAACCTTCCAGATCCGTTCGCGGCTGATTGCCGAAGCAGAAAGCCCGGAACCGGGACTGATCGTTTCCGTTTATGAACAGGCTCCCAAAGAAGCGAAATCATCAGTCATAGCGGCTCAGACTGCCGACACGATGGTTGCCATCAGCGGTATTTATGTCAGTGTCGTTATTGTGGAATATGTTGACGGTTCGCTGGGCATCAGTGCCCGCAGCGACGGTACGGTCAACGTACAGATCATTATGGAAGAGCTGGGCGGCGGTGGTCATCAGACTGTGGCCGGCGTACAGCTTGACAATAAGAGGGCTGTGGATATCATGCCGCAGATCATCTCTTTGGCAAAAAAACAGTTAGAGGAGATTGATAACAATGAAAGTGATCTTACTGCAAGATATTAAAAGTTTAGGTAAAAAAGGCGATATCGTAGAAACGGCCGAAGGTTATGGCCGCAACTATCTGCTGCCTCGCAAATTAGCGAAAGAAGCCAGTGCGGCTAATTTAAATCAGGCCAAGCAGGATCAGGCCAATGCTGCCCGTCGTGCCGCACAGAAGAAAGATGAAGCTACCGTTCTGGCAGCTCAGATCGAAAAAGTGACCGTTACCTTGAAGGTACGTGTCGGTGATAATGGGAAAATGTTCGGCTCGGTTGCGTCTAAAGACGTGGCGGAAGCATTGATCGAACAGACCAAGCTGGATATCGACCGCCGGAAGATAGAACTGAAAACACCTGTTAAGGGTTTAGGCAATTATACAGCTGTAGCTAAACTGCACCCTGAGATTGCTGCGGAATTTGCCGTAGTAGTTGAAGCGGAATAAGCGAAAGACAGGGAAGGTTATGCAGGACAGAGTACCACCGCAAAATATAGAAGCCGAGCAGTCAGTGCTGGGCGCGATGCTGATCGAGAAAGAGGCTATCCCCAAGGTCATGGAGATCCTGCGGGATACTGATTTTTACCGTGAGGCGCACCGCGTCATTTTTAACGCTATGCTGGAGCTTTACAATAAGAACGAAGCTGTGGATATGATCACGGTGACGGAGATTCTGAAGCGTGACAACAAGCTGGAGGATGTGGGCGGTATCGCTTATGTCACTTCGCTGGCTAATGCTGTGCCGACTGCGGCCAACGTAACCTATCATGCGAGCATTATCGAAGAAAAATCGATTCTGCGTCAGCTGGTTTCCGTATCGACGCAGATCGCTTCGATGGGTTATGAGGCTAATGATGATGTGAAAAACATCATCGACAGTGCTGAAAGCAAGATTCTGGAGATTTCCAACCGGAAGAAGACAGCTGATTTTACGCCGATCAATGAGATCGTTCTTGATTCTTTTAAGAGTATCGAAGCGCTGATGGGCAATAAGAATGGTCTTACAGGACTGCCTACAGGCTTTGAAGATCTTGATAATCTGACCTCCGGCCTGCATGGCAGTGATTTTATCATCCTTGCGGCCCGTCCTTCCATGGGTAAAACTGCTTTTGCGCTCAATGTGGTACAGAATGTGGCGATCCGAGCTGCCAAAAAGGTTGGCGGAGCTCCGAAAACAGTTGCTTTTTTCAGCTTGGAAATGAGCAAGGAGCAGCTTGTACAGCGTATGCTCTGCGCCGAAGCCAACATTGATTCGCAGCGTCTGCGTATCGGCGAGCTGCGTGATGAAGATTGGGCTATGCTCATCAATACGGCAGATACGCTTTCCAGTGCTAATATCTATATCGACGATACAGCAGGTATCACTGCCATGGATATGAGGTCGCGCGCCCGCCGGCTGAAAGCCGAACACGGTCTTGATCTGATCGTAGTCGATTATCTGCAGCTGATGCAGGGCAGCGGTAAAAAGAACAACAGCGGTGACAGGCAGCAGGAGGTTTCAGAGATCTCACGTTCGTTGAAAGCGCTGGCCCGTGAGCTTGATGTTCCGGTCATTGCTTTATCGCAGCTGAGCCGCAGCGTCGAAGCGCGTCAGGTCAAACGTCCGATGCTGTCTGACCTGCGTGAGTCTGGTTCTTTGGAGCAGGATGCGGATATTGTAGCCTTTTTATATCGTGAAGATTACTATAATCCGGAAACGGAGAATAAAAATATTACCGAACTGATCATCGCTAAGCACCGTAACGGCCCTGTCGATACGGTCAATCTGTTCTTCCACAAACAATATACCAAATTTGTGGGACTCAGTAAGCGTAAGGAGTAAACTCAGACCTGTGAGCAGATGAGAAGGAGGCGGCGCGTGGAAATATGGATGGAGCAGCTGATGGCTTTTTTGCAGAAGCATTGGCAGTTTACTATCATTGGCTGCGGCCTGCTGATTTTTATCGGCGCGCTTTTAAACTGGCGTTGGGTCTGCGAATTTGACCACAGGCGGGTGCGCCCGTTTGCCTTTGATACGCTGGTGCATGATTTTTTCGGCGATCAGGGGTACCGTTTTCTGATGGGTATCAGTGGACTGGTCATTATTTTGTGTGGTCTGGTATTTTTATTTTTGTCATAAATAATGGAGCGCTTTAAAGAGAAACAGCGTGAACGCCTTTGATAACAGGTTTTCACGCTGTTGTTTATTTTACGAATGTTTTAAATAAATTTGCAAAAAATGTTCAGTAGTCTTGCAGTGAAGAACTGAAAATGTTATGATATGAGAGGATAAAAAAGTTTATTTATAAGAGAGGAAGAACGCAAGCAGGCCTTCTTCCTATTCTTATTGCAAAAAACACCGATTTTACGGGGGGAAACAAAAAAATGATCGAACGTTATACTCATCCCGAGATGGGTCATATCTGGACTTTGGAAAACGAATTCCGAACAATGCTGCAGGTAGAAATTCTGGCCTGCGAGGCGATGAACAAACTGGGCATCGTTCCTGATGACGCATTGAAGGATATTCAGACTAAAGCTGATTTCCGCATCGAACGCATCAAAGAAATCGAAGCTGTCACCAACCATGACATCATTGCTTTTCTGACCAATGTGGCCGAATATGTGGGCGATGCTTCCAAATACATCCATAAAGGCCTGACCTCCAGCGATGTCAAGGACACCGCTTTGGGTGTGATGATGAAACAGTCTGCCGACCTTTTACTGAGTCATCTGGAAAAATTCCATGCTGTCCTGAAACGCCGTGCCGCTGAACACAAGCATACGATTATGATCGGTCGTACTCATGGCATCCATGCCGAGCCGATGACCTTCGGGCTGAAGTTTGCGCTGTGGATGGATGAGACAGAGCGCAATATCGAACGGTTGAAGCAGGCGCGTGATTTTATTGCGGTCGGTAAGCTTTCGGGCGCAGTCGGCACTTACTCCAATATTGACCCGTTTATTGAAGAATATGTTTGTGAAAAATTAGGTATCAAGGCTGCCCGTCTGGCTACCCAGGTCATTCAGCGCGACCGCCATGCCGATTTTCTGACTACTTTGGCGATCATTGGTTCTTCTCTTGATAAAATGGCTACGGAAATCCGTAATCTGCAGCGTACGGACATTCGTGAAGCTGAAGAATATTTTGCTCCCGGGCAAAAAGGCTCCTCGGCGATGCCGCATAAACGTAATCCCATCACCTGCGAAAAAATCTCCGGTATGGCGCGTTTGCTGAGAGGGTATGCCGTTGCTGCGCTGGAAGATGTCGCCTTGTGGCACGAACGCGATATTTCCCACTCTTCTGTGGAACGTGTGATTTTACCGGATGCTACTATCGCGCTGGATCATATGCTGCGTAAATTTACCGGTATCGTCGACAAGCTGCTGGTTTATCCGGAAGCGATGATGGCGAACCTGAACAAAACCGGCGGCCTGATCTTCAGCCAGAATCTGCTGATCGCACTGGTCAGCAAGGGCGTGCTGCGTGAAGACGCTTATAAATGGGTGCAGCGCAACGCTATGGCCCGCTGGCTTGAAGGCGCTGATTTTAAGACCAACGTGGAAATGGATGCGGATATCCAAAAATATCTCTCCAAAGAAGAAATCGAAGCCTGCTTCGATCCCAAACCCATGCTGCGTCATGTAGATTTGATTATGTCCCGCTTCGGATTATGATTTAGATAAGGAGATGCTCACATGTCATCTGTTGTAGTTATTGGTGCCCAATGGGGCGATGAAGGTAAAGGTAAGATTGTTGATTATTTGGCACAGAAAGCCGATGCCGTCGTACGTTATTCCGGCGGTTCCAACGCAGGTCATACGGTAGTCGTCAATGACGTTTCCTATAAACTGCGTCTGCTTCCCTCCGGTGTTTTGTACAGTGATAAGACTAATGTGCTGGGTAACGGCGTCGTTATCAACCCCGGCGTAGTTCTGCATGAAATTGCTGATATGAAGGCTAAAGGCATCAGCTGCGACAATCTGGTCATTTCTGACCGTGCGCATGTGGTGCTGCCTTACCATGCCCGTCTGGATGAACTGCAGGAAGCAGCTTTGGGCTGTAATAAGATCGGTACGACCAAAGGCGGTATTGGCCCCTGCTATATGGATAAGGTTGCCCGTACCGGCATCCGCATCTGTGATTTGATGGAACCCGATACTTTTGCAGAAAAGCTGAAAATCAACCTGGAAGCCAAAAATGCCATTATTACTAAAATTTATGGCGGCGAACCTTTTGATTATGAAACTATGCTGCAGGAATTTTTGGCTTATGCCGAAGAGCTGCGGCCGTATATTGCCGATACCGGCGTAGTTTTAGACGAAATTTTCAGCGAGGGTAAAAACGTGCTGTTTGAAGGCGCGCAGGCTACTTTCCTTGATATCGATCATGGTACTTATCCGTATGTTACCAGCTCGAACCCGACTGCCGGTAATGCCAGCACCGGCAGCGGCATCGGCCCCCGTTATATCGACCATGTGGTGGGCGTAGTCAAGGCTTATACGACACGCGTCGGCGAAGGTCCCTTTGTTACTGAGCTGCTTGATACTGACGGACCCGGGCATCAGATCCGTGAAACAGGCCATGAATACGGTACCGTTACCGGACGTCCCCGCCGCTGTGGCTGGCTTGATGCTTTCATGCTCAAATATTCCGCACGTCTGAACAGCCTGGACTGCCTGGCAGTGACCCGTTTGGATATTCTCGATAAAATGCCGAAGATCAAAATGTGCGTCGGCTACAAGATCGACGGACAGGAAATCAAACAGATTCCTGCCAGCCTGAACGTTCTGGCAAAGGTTGAACCGGTTTTTGAAGAGTTTGAAGGCTGGCTGACTGATATTACGTCTATCCGCACCTTTGACGAGCTGCCTGTTCAGGCGAAAACTTATCTGAACCGTCTGAGTGAGGTTGCCGGTGTCGAACTGGGTATTGTTTCCGTAGGTCCGGAACGTGAACAGACTATCGTACTGAAAAAATTGCTGTAAATCAAAAATTTAAACCGTCAGATTTTTTCTGACGGTTTTTATATTTTTGAAAATTATTTCTTGACAGAACAGTGAAAGGTAGTTATAATTATATCGTTGTCAAGTTGGCTTGAAACTTGATAACTATGTGATCCACTAGCTCAGTCGGTAGAGCACCTGACTTTTAATCAGGGTGTCCCGCGTTCGAGTCGCGGGTGGATCACCATTTTTTTTGTCTGGATGTTTGCCTGATGAAATAAAATCCCGCTTCTTATGACAGAAGCGGGATTTTTTGTTTATGCGGGCCTAAAGTAAAGCCTTCCGCAGTTTTTGTACCAGTACTGCTGGTTCCGGGCAGGTCATCAGGCTGCTCATCAGACAGGCGCCGGCGGCGCCTGTTTTTTTGATCTGTCCGATATTGGCAGGAGTGATCCCGCCGATAGCGTAGACTTGCAGTGATGTAGCGGCGCAGACGGCGCTGAGAAAATCAAGACCGCGTCCGGGCAGCCCCTGCTTGCAGCTTGTAGCAAAGATATGCCCTGCTAGTAAATAATCGGCGCCCAAGTCAGCGGCACGTACCGCTTCGTCAGCATGGTGGATGGAAACGCCCAGGCATTGTACCTGTGCCCGCAGCTGAGGCTGGCATAGGAGCTGCTGATAGCTTACCTGCAGTCCATACGTATCAAGCCGGCGGCAGATGTCCTGATAAGTATGCAGGATCAGCGGCAGCTGATGTGTCCGGCAGATTTTCTGCACCTGTGAGGCCTGCCGATAATATTCCTGCGGCGGTAATTCTTTGGCACGGAAAATAAGAGCGTCGATTTCAGAAGCAGCTAAAAGCTGGAGCTGCGTCCAAAAATTTTCAGGACAGGAAGCTTGGTCGGTAACGGCGATCAGCTTAAACATAGACATAATCACTCATGACCGGCTGCAGTCCTCGGTTCGTCAGCATTGCGCAGATTTCACGGACGGTACGGCTATCGTCGATCAGGAACTGTTCGTCGCCTTTGCTCTGCTGGCTGTGACCGCCGATGCCAACTTCAACGCCGGCAGAAATTTTAGTTGCGGCAAGTCCGACTACGTTATCGCGGAAACGGGCGCATTCACGGGAGGAAATAGTGAGGGAGGCAAAGGGCATAAAGATGCGGTAGGCGCAGATGATCTGCAGCAGCTGCCGCTCATGGACGTCTTTGGGATTGATCTGCTCATTGTTGATGATGGGGCGCAGGCGCGGACAGGAAAAAGCGATCTCGGCCTGAGGGTATTTACGTTGGAGCAGATAAGCATGCAGACCTGTTGCCAAAGCGTCACGGCGAAAATCATCCAGTCCCAGCAGAGCGGCAAAGCCAACTCCGCGCATTCCGCCCTGTAAAGCCCGTTCCTGTGCATTAAAACGATAGGGGAAAATACGTTTACGTCCGCCCAGATGCAGCTGACCGTATTTATCAGGGGCGTAGGTTTCCTGGAAAACGGTGACGAAGTCAGCTCCGCATTGATGCAGATAGGCATAATCACTGCTGTCCATGGGGTAGACCTCAAGACCGACAACACGAAAATATTTGCGGGCCAGCCGGCAGGCTGCACCAATATAATGTACGTCGCTCATAGTCGGGCTTTCCCCGGTCAGGATCAGGATTTCTTCCAGGCCCTGAGCGGCAATAGCCTGCATTTCCGTTTCTATTTCAGCGGCAGTAAGCTTGGCGCGTTTGATATTGTTGTAGCAGTTAAAGCCGCAGTAGATGCAGTGATTTTCGCAGTAGTTGGCGATATAAAGCGGGGTGAACAGATTGACGGCATTACCGAAATGTTTACGTGTTTCTGCCTGTGCCCTTTGTGCCAGCTGTTCCAGAAATGGTGCTGCGGCCGGCGCGAGCAGTGCGGCGAATGCTTCAGGCGTCAGGTGATCCTGAAGCAGGGCCTGTTTCACGTCGTCCGCCGTATAAACAGTTTCGTCGTAAGCTGCACGGGCGGCCAGCACCTGTTCCATAATAGCTGACGAGGTTATTTCCATATCCGGCTGATAAGCCATCGGATCGGTATGCTGATCGATTTTCATATTCATATCACCTGTCTTCCAAAAAGCCTGTCAGAGGCGATGAAGCAGCCGCACCCTGCTCTAAAACACGTCCCGGTCCGGCTAAGTAAGCGGCACGCCCTGCTTCAACAGCCTGCTTGAAGGCTGCAGCCATCAGAGGGATATCGCCGGCTGTAGCGATGGCGGTATTGGCCATGACGGCAGCGGCACCCATTTCCATGGCTTCACAGGCCTGGGAGGGGCGGCCAATCCCGGCGTCGACGATAACAGGCAGTGTTATCTCATCAATAATGATCTTGATAAAATCGCGGGTTGCCAGCCCTTTGTTGGAACCGATCGGCGCTCCCAGGGGCATGATCGAGGCTGCGCCTGCGTCACGCAGATCTCTGGCGGTGTTAAGGTCGGGATACATATAAGGCATGACGATAAAGCCTTCTTTAGCGAGGATCTCCGTTGCCCTGATCGTTGCCTGATTGTCCGGCAGCAGATATTTAGAATCACGGATGATCTCCAGTTTGATAAAATTGCCGCAGCCGCAGGCACGGGCTAGCCTGGCTATGCGTATTGCTTCTTCAGCAGTACGGGCGCCTGAGGTGTTGGGCAGCAGTGTGATGCTTGAGGGAATAAAATCGAGGATATTGTCCTGCTGCGATTGAGCGCGCCGCAGCGCTAAGGTGATGATTTGCGCCCCGGCCTGTTCGGCAGCGGCTTTGATCAGCGGAAGCGAATATTTGCCGCTGCCAAGAATAAAGCGGGATCTGAAGCTGTAGCCGCCTAAAATAAGTTTATCTTCTTGCATCGTAGTTTAAAATTCTCCTTTCGTTTAAGGTGTGGTGAAGCCCAGCGCCAGTCTCATGACCATGGTCGCCGCATGGGCGGCACAGACGCTGACGCGCGGGGCCAGCAGGCTGCCGTCCGCGGCAATATCGGCAGTACCGTCGCCGCACAGGTAGAAACGGTTCAGCCTGCGGCTGGTAGTAATAGCATTGGCGCTGCCAGCGCCCGCCATGCCGGAACAAACGATCAGTTTTGCCTGCGGCAGCCGCTGCAGGACGGTTTCTGTCAGCATGGCCTTTTGTTCAGGGTCGTCAAAAGCTTCGCAGATGATATTACAGCCGGCAAAAATTTCCGGGATATTCTGCGGCGTGAGCTTTAGAAAGTGCGGCTCGTAGCATAAATAGGGATTGATCTGCAGCAGCTGTTCTGTCAAGGCTTCGGGTTTAGGTATGCCGATGTCACAGAGTCGGTAGCTTTGCCGGTTGAGATTACTGATCTCGACCCGATCGCAGTCGGCGAGGGTCAGGTGTCCGATGCCAAGGCGCGTCAGCTGGACGGCAATGTTGGAGCCCAGCCCGCCTAAACCGGCGATACCGACACTGGCGGTGTACAAATGCTGCTGGCGTTCCTGTCCGTGCCGTTCAACCAGTGCTGCTGAAAGCTGTTGCCTGGTGATTTGTTTAGTCATTTTTAACCTCCGCCCACAAACTGTACAACTTCGATGGTATCACTGTCGGCGAGCTGCACTTTGCTGAAATCGCTGCGGCAGATGATTTTACCGTTGAGTTCGACGGCGACGCGGGCAACGTCAAAACCCTGCTGCGCCAATAATTGCGACAAGGTGCTGCCTGCAGCGGTGCTGATTGGTTGACCGTTGATTTGCATAGGGAACCCTCCTTGAAGAAAAATAAAAAAAGGCGCCACAAAAAGCTACACCCGTGGTGGTGTACCCCTTTGTGACGCCTTACGGCTTCACTCCTTTTTTAGCATAGCATCTGCAGGTCAATACTGTCAAGAGCTTGGCAGATACTAAAACCATGCTTTTTTTAATTGCAGCAGTGCCGGTCGGATGTCGTTTTCCTGAATACCGACAAAAGAAAGCAGGATCTCTGGTAAATTACCGTTGCTGTCGTAAACCGGCAGGATCCGGACGCCGTTTTCCAGTGCCCGTTCGGACAGGGTATCGGCAGTTTGCTGCGTGACGACAGCCAGGCGCAGATGCAGACCGGATTCATAGGCTCGTACAATGACTCTGCTGCCGAAGATTTCCGTTAAAGCTTGCCGCAGCAGTGTGTTTTTATTACTGTAGAGCCTGCGCAGTCGTTTAACGTGGCGGCGCAGTGCGCCGGCAGCAATAAAGTCGGCCAGTGCCAGCTGTTCGATCGTAGAAGACGTTTGGTTATAAAGGTGTCCCAGCTGGCGGTAACGGTCTAACAGCAGCGGCGGCAATACCATGTAAGAAATACGCAGGGAAGGCAGCAGCAGCCGCGAAAAAGAACCAAGATAGATAACTGTGCGGCCATCACTCATGCCCTGCAGTGAGGATACCGGCCGGCCGAAATAACGGAACTCGCCGTTATAGTCATCTTCCAGCAGATAGGTCTGCTGCTGCGTTGCCCAGCGCAGCAGGTTCAGTCTTTGCTGCGGCGAGAGCGAGCGGCCTTTATAGGGATTGGAAGGGCTGACGTAAAGCAGCCTGGGCAGGGAAGTCTCTAACTGGTCGGTGCTGAAATGCCGTACCTGCCAGCCATGCGAAGTAAAAAGCCGTTCTGCCTGGGCAAAGCCTGGCGCTTCCAGAGCAATACTGGTGATATCTGGCTGTAGAATGTCGATCAGGATCTGCAGCAGGCTTTGCACACCGGCGCCGATCACGATCTGTTCGGGGCTGCAGATAACGCCGCGGGCCACCGAGCTGTATTTGGCCAGTGTACGGCGCAGTTCTGTTTCACCCTGCGGCTCGCCATAGCCGGAAAGCAGGTGTTTATTTTTTAAGGCACGGTTCAGATAGCGCCGCCAAAGCTCGGAGGGAAAAGAAGCGGGATCGATATAATTATTGGCAAAGTTATAACGTACGGCAGGCGGTTCGATACTTTGTGTCACAGGCGCGTCGCTGTGCTTTCTCAGGCCTGACAGTGCTGCTGCAAAATAACCGCGTTTAGGTTCGTTTTGCAGATAACCGTCGGCAACCAGCTGATTGTAAGCGTTTTCGACAGTCGTGCGGCTTATCTGCAGCGCTGCTGAGAGCCTGCGGACAGACGGAAGTCTGTCTCCGGCTGCGATCTGGTCATTGTAGAGCTGGTTTTTGATAGAGTCAATGATCTGGGTATATAAAGGCGTTTCGGTCTGTTTGTCAAGTTTAAGATTAGTCAAAAGCATAAAACTGTCCCCTTTGGAAAAATAGTTTCTGGCTATTTATTACTGTACAGAATTATTGTATCATAAAAACTGTCGTTAACGAAAGTAAGTTTTTAGGAGGAATAAAGATGACAGATAGACAAATTTTAAATCGTAATTTAGCACAGATGCTCAAAGGCGGCGTAATCATGGATGTCACCAATGCCCAAGAGGCTGAAATTGCCGAAGCTGCAGGCGCAGTAGCTGTTATGGCGTTGGAACGTGTGCCTTCTGATATTCGCAGGGATGGCGGCGTTGCCAGAATGAGCGACCCGAAGCTTATTAAAGAGATCAAAAGCGCCGTATCGATTCCGGTAATGGCCAAGGTCAGGATCGGTCACATTGTGGAAGCGGAGATTTTGGAGGCGCTGGGAATAGATTATATCGATGAAAGTGAAGTTCTGACACCGGCCGATGATTTATATCATCTCGACAAGCATGCTTTTAAGATCCCTTTTGTCTGCGGTGCCCGCAATCTGGGCGAAGCACTGCGCCGTATCGGTGAGGGAGCGGCAATGATCCGCACGAAGGGAGAGGCTGGTACCGGCAATGTGGTAGAAGCAGTGCGGCATATGCGGACGATGATGGGACAGATAAGATTGCTGCAGAATCTGCCGCGGGAGGAATGGATGAGCTTTGCCAAAGAACAGGGAGCGCCGTATGAACTGGTGGCAGAAGTCGCTGCGGGCAGCAGGCTGCCGGTAGTTAATTTTGCCGCCGGCGGTATTGCTACGCCTGCAGATGCGGCCCTGATGATGAAGCTTGGCAGCGAAGGTGTTTTTGTCGGGTCAGGTATTTTCCGCAGCGGCGATCCGGCTAAGCGCGCCAAGGCGATAGTGCTTGCGACCAGCTATTATAACGATCCTAAAATCGTAGCTGAAGTATCAGAAGATCTGGGCGAGGCCATGAGCGGTATCGATATCAAAACTATACCGGCAGAACAAACTTTTGCGGAGCGTGGCTGGTAATGCAGAGTGTAGGCGTACTGGCACTGCAGGGGTCATTTTCTGAGCATCTGACTAAACTGGCGCAGCTGACGGAGGTTTTGCCGGTTGCCGTAAAAACGGCTGCTGATTTAGAGCAGGTGGACAGATTGATTCTTCCCGGTGGTGAAAGCACTGCTATCAGCAGACTTTTACAGCGAACGGGACTGTCTGAGCTTTTAAAACGGAGGGTGAAAGAGGGGCTGCCTGTCTGGGGGACCTGTGCGGGGCTGATTCTGCTGGCAAAAAATATTGTCGGTGAACAGCCGCATTTAGGAGTGATGGATATTACCGTGCGTCGTAACGCGTATGGCAGTCAGCTCGACAGTTTCAGCTGCAGGCAGTTGCTGCCTGCTTTGGGGGCAGAACCGCTGCCACTTGTATTTATCAGAGCTCCGTGGATAGAAAGGGTTGGCGAACAGACAGAAATTTTGGGGGAGTATGCAGGGCATATCATAGCTGCCCGGCAAGGAAAGCTGCTGGCGACCAGTTTTCACCCGGAATTGACAGACAGCGATGCTGTCTATCGTTATTTTCTGCAGCTGTAAAAATAAAAAAACGGAGTCTGCACAGCAGGCTCCGTTTTTATGTGCGGAATGCTTAAACCTTATGTTTGACATGATCCAGCGCCTGGGCAAACAGCGTCAGGACGTGTTCGTCGTCCAGCGAATAAATGACTTCTTTGCCGGACTTGGAAAACTTGACCAGCTGAGCATGACGCAGCTGCCGAAGCTGATGAGAAATAGCGGAATGGGTCATATCCAGCATTTCGGCGATATTACTGACGCACATATCCTCGTGGGACAGCAGTTCTAAAATTTTAATGCGGGTCGGGTCACCTAAAACCTTGAATATTTCCGCCATCGGCTGTACATATTTATCGGCCAGCTGAGGGTGGATTCTGGCGCTGTGTCCGCAGGAATCGCAGGTCACAGTATTGTTAGTTTTATTTTCGCTCATGTTGGGGCTCATCCTTTCTTATCAGCGCGGTAGCCCTTTGTAAAAAAGAACAGCAGCGTCGCATAATAAATAAAACCGCCGGCTTCGGTACGGGTAATCAGCCAGAAGGGAAACAGCGTAAAAGCTGCGATGATAAACAGCACGTAGGGCGCGCATTGCAGCAGCGGCGGCCGGCTGGCCAGAGTGCGCCAGCTGATGACGCTGTAGCGTGAGGCGAAAATACCGAAAAGGAAGCCGCTCAGGCAATATAAAATTTGTGAAAGCATGGTATCAATATTCATAAATTTGATTTATTTCCTTTATTAGCAAAAAGATTTGGCAGAGCGTAAGCAAGGATACCGCTTTTAATGATCAGTCCGGCGATGATACTGCCGCCGACAGTGCTGATCAGGAACGGCGGGATAAAGAACCAGGCTGCTGCCGCGCTGTTCAAGAAGAAACGGGCGATGACCCAGGCAGTCAGTCCGCCTAAAATACCGGTGCCGAAAATCTCGCCGGCCATAGCCGCTTTGACAGAGCCGAACCTGCTATAGCAAAGTCCGGCCAGACAGGCACCGATCATACTGCCGGGAAAAGCCAGCAGTGAGCCGGTACCGAACATATTGCGCAGGCAGGAAATGACAAAGGCCACTGCTGTCGCATAGCCGGGGCCTAAAATCACCGCTCCCAGCACGTTGATGGCATGCTGCACGGGAAAGCATTTGGAAATGCCGGCCGGTATATAAATAAGATGCGCGCTCAGGGTGCCGATGGCAACCAGCAGCGCCGCTAAAGTGAGCTTATGGATCTTCATGTAATGACACCTCTTCAGACAACTTCTATAACTTATTATAGCATTTCACAGCAAATAAATTAAAGGGAAACAGTAAAAAATGTAGAATATTATAAAGTATATTTTCAGAGGATATTTTGCAGTTAAAATATTGGGGGTCAGAAGAATGAAGGCTTTGACCGGTATCAAGGTGATAGATTTTTCTAAATGGCTGCCGGGACAGTACTGCGGTATGGTATTGGGAGATTTCGGCGCCGATGTTATCAAAGTGGAAACGCCTGCAGGCGACGATACACGCAGATTTTTTCCGGAAGCGCTGCCAGGCATGAGCTATTGGCATTTGGCGCTTAACCGTAATAAACGCGGCATTACGGCCGATATAAAAACTGAAGGCGGACGTAAGCTTTTATTACGTCTTCTGTCAGAAGCAGATGTATTTTTAGAAGGCTTCCGGCCGGGTTATCTGGCGCGTTATGGCTTGGATTACGCAACTGTTAGGGAAATCAACCCGCAGCTGGTCTATTGTTCGATCACTGGCTTTGGGCAGACTGGCAGTTACCGTCATAAACCGGCCCATGACCTGAATGTGATCGGACTTGCAGGTCTGAATTCACTGGATGACGTTGGCAGTGCCTGCGTTTCAGAGGTACAGATTGCGGCGCTGGGCAGCAGTATGAACGCTGTCAGCGGCATTCTGCTGGCTTTGCTGGCGCGCGAACGTACCGGGGAAGGTCAGGCTGTAGATATCAATTTATATAATACTTCACTGAGTCTGCAGACAACCGGCATCAGCAGCTTGTGGGGCTGTAAGGCTACAGGTTGTCAGCCTTTCGGGCGCACGGCACATTATTATAATATTTACCGGACGCAGGACGGCCGTTATTTGAGCGTGGGGACGATCGAACCTAAATTCTGGCGGCGTTTGTGCGAAATCCTGGGTTGTGAAGAGCTGATCGAGCGTCAGCATGATTTTGAACATGGTAATGAGCTTCAGGAGCGTTTGGCAGCAGTATTCCAGACCAAAACGCAGGCCGAATGGCTGGCGTTGATCGGTGAGGAAGAATTCTGCGTGACGCCGGTCTGTTCGCTGGAGGAAGCCTTAAACAGCGAGCTGACACAGCAGTCAGAAATGCTGGCGCAAAAACAGGAGGATATCGGCACTTTGCAGTATGTCAAACCGGCGATCCGTTTGTCGGATATGCCGGGCAGCATCGAACGCCGGGCGCCGCTTTTAGGAGAACATACGGCTGAGGTGCTGACTGAACTGGGTTATACGGAGCCAGAGATTATGAAGTTGAAAGAAACTGGTGCGATTTGACAGTTTACGTTAAAACAAGGGGTGTGAAAAGATGAAACGCTTTATTTTAGCAATAGTCTTTGTATTCTGCTGCAGCCTGGGGATGACGCCGCCGGCAGAAGCGGGGTTGATCAGCAAGGAACAGGAAATAGAGATGGGCCGTCAGACGGCGATGCAGCTGGAAGCTAAATACGGTGTCGTGCAGGATTATGCCTTGCAGGAACGTGTCAACCGGATCGGTCAGAGCCTGGTCAAGGTCAGCGAACGGCAGGATCTGGAATACAGCTTTAAGGTGCTGAACAGTGACGAAGTAAATGCGCTGGCCTGCCCCGGCGGTTTCATTTATGTATTCAAGGGACTAATCGATTATATGCCGTCCGATGCAGAATTAGCTGGCGTATTAGGTCACGAGATCACACACGTTGTCAAAAAGCACACTGTGCATCAAATAGAAAAACAGCTTTTAACGACTTTGGCTTTTGCTATCGTTACCAAAGGTGATTTAGGCATAGCGGGACTGGCGACGCAGGCTTTAGCGGCCGGTTACAGCCGTACCGACGAACGCGGCGCAGATAAGGGCGGTTTTAATCTGTGTGTAGCAGCCGGTTATAATCCTTACAGTGTCGTGCTGACGATCAACAAGCTGGAAGACCTGGCGAAGGAACAGGGTAATCCAGGCTATGGTATTTTTTCGAGCCATCCCGAGCCGGAAGAACGTTTGAAACGTGTTATGAAGCAGATCAAAGCGCTTAAAGTACATCCGGAAATAACTCTTAACGAAGATAATACAGCCAGAGTGCATGAAGGTGACTGGGGGTTTAATATCACGCAGACTGTCGGTAATGACCGCCCGGAATATCGCGCTTATATGCTTGCCGGCGGTTTATACTGCGTGCGTGAACGTGATAAGGGCCATATCGATCCATATCGCTTTATCGTCTATGATAACGGCGGCAGTGCCACTATTTACTATGATGACATCGAGATCCTCACTGTTTACAATCAGGATGCGTATGCGGGCGGCTTCGGCAGTGCCGGCAGCTATGCGGCGGCCTGTACCGAGCTGCTGCGCCAGTGGGTGCCGGTTGCGAATGCCAACGATACGGCAGTGCAGTCCAAGAGTAAAGATAAAAAGAAATAACTGAAAATTTATTGCCTCTTCTTGATTAATTAAGAAGAGGCAATTTTTATACATATTTTTCTAAGTATTTTTAAAATATATGATAGTTATTATTTATAAACTAAAGAAAATATGTGATATAATAAATATGGGATTTTATGAGTAAAGGACGGCTGTGAAGATGAATGGCATAAAACAGTTCCGCAAAAATAAACAGGGATTTTTACTGGTCGATGCTATGATCGGGGTTTTGGTAGTAGCTATCGGCCTGGCTGCATTAGCGGCTTTATATACTTATGGTATCGGTGTGATGGTATCGGCGGACAGACAGGAAAAGGCTGTACAGATAGCATCGGAGAAAATTGAACTGTTAAAGGCAGCTGATGGGCACAGCAGCAGTGATATCAGAGAAATAGTTGAATATATCAATAAAGAAGGTAATAATACAGTTACCCAGGACGGCATTGAGTACCAGATTAATGCTCGCGGCGGTGATGGAAGCCTGGGGAATAATTATCCGGGTGAGAGCGAATTGTATTTGGTCAGGGTAGAAGTGAAGTGGACAGATCCCAAGCCGCAGGTCTTGGATCTGCAGACATATATCCGTACAAAAGATTGATTTAAAGGAGCGGCGGCATGAAGAAGCAGTCCGGATTTACATTAATAGAATTAGTGGTAGCGATGGCAGTATTGGGGCTGATCATGGGGGCAATGGTACATTTGTTTGGCAGCAGTGTTACCAGTCTGCATGTAGGCGCCAGGCAGGAAGTCGTTTATGAAGAGGCGCGTTTGCTGATGAACGAACTGAAAACTACGCTGCGTTATGCAGATAAGGACAGTATTGATCCGGAGCAGCCGACGGTCAGCACAAGTAAATTTTCCTATAAAGGTAATCTTTGGGACAGGCATATGGATATTGCTCAAGGAACCAATAAAGAATATAAAGTGACTGTCGAGTGGAAAGATGATACAAAAAAACAATTGCAGGTAACGCGGGAAGATATTACTGACGGCAGTAAAAAAATAACTATTTTTCCAAATGACAGCAATAATAGTATTTTCGAGGGTAAATTTCCTGTTACTTCTGAAACGCTTACCTTAAATGACGGTAATACAGTGATCATGTATAAGATCGCTTTGCCGCTGCAGTATGAATTTAATGGGCAAATGAAAACACAGACCTTGGAAACTAAAGTTGTGCCGAGTAAAGATGAAGTAACAGAAACACCTGAAGAAAAAATGCGTCGGGAATACATGGAAATTTTAAATATTGGGTTAAAAATTGAAAATGGAGAGAAGCTGTCTGATAAAGAGAAAAAGGTTTATGATGAAGTAGGAAAATATTATAATAGATATGATAAATATCCATTTACTAATAATGATAAAATACGCGAGTATATGTGTAATGAAATTTATGGTGGACATTGGCCGTCTATAGATTTAACAACATCAACTGGTACTAAAATATCGTCAGTTTGGTTTCAACCAGTATGCTTTGATATGGCTAATGTAGATAATGTATTTGTAATGGGTCGTGAATTTAACGTTCAGGATGATTATTCTACGTGGGTTGGTGGATGGAGTAATGTGAGGTCGATTTATGATTATAAGAGAAAAGTTTGGAGAACTGGTACAAAAAATCTTGTCATGAGTAAAAATTGGAATGAGCTTGAAGCGTTGATGGAAAAGCAGAATTATCAGGATGTACAAAAAGTTGAGTATAACTAGAGGTGACGAAATGAAAGATCAACGCGGGTCGGTAACTGTCATATCTTTGGCAATGCTGTTGTTTTTAATGGTTGTTGCCGTAGCCTGGCTGCCGATGATGACAATGGAAAAAACGGCTGCTGCGTCTGATTATCGGGAACAGCAGGCCTGGAATGCTGCCGAAGCCGGCTATAAAAGAGCTGTGGCTGCGTTATCAAACAAAAATAATGACTGGAGATGGCTTACACCGGAAGAATATATTCGAGATAGTGATAGTGCGAATTTTGCGCATTTGAGTATAGATGGTAATAAAGTTGACCAAGATGAAATTTGGTACGCTGTTAGTATTATGGGAAATAATGCTGATATAGTTTCGGGATATATTCCTGAAGAAGATGTTGTTTACCAGATCACTGCTGTCGGTTCCTGTCAGGGCGTTCGTAAGGTTATCCGTAAAACGTATGTTTTAGGTGATGACGACAGTTCTGGCGGTGGTGACAGCGGCGGTGAGGAAACACTGGAATTACCAGGTCTGGTACAGGCTGGCGGTACTGTGACCATAACCAATAATCAGGCAGGAGAATTAAACGGCGATTTATATGGTTCAGGTTTTTTTGATTCCAGCGGAAACCAATTTAGTAGTGGACATACTCAGGGAACATATCCAAATACATTGAAGACACATATCCCTGAAAGTGTTTTTCAAAAAGAGAATTATCAAAACTTACAGGATATACCCAATGATTATGTTTTAAAATCTCTAAAAAATTATTTTTGGGATCTAAGTGAAACTTATAGTGATTGGTTTGCATTAAATGCACGAAATGCAGGTGGTATGGTCATCTTTATTGATAACAGCAGTAAATCGGAAATAAATACTAACGGGATATCAGGTCCTTCAACAGGATTACCGGTAACTATAATTTTCACAAATCCAGTAGTTATTAATGGTAAAATTTCTGGAAATGTAAGAATGTTTTTTGCCAGTGATTTTACTTTGGGAAATTTTGGTGATTCTGATGGCTTGATAATGTTCATGTCAAATGGAGAAATGAAAATAAAGGCTGCTATTAAAAATGGATTTTTGTCATCTGACAAAAATATAATAATTGCCAACCAGGCTTTCTATGGGCAGGCTCAAGTTAAAGGAAATTTCGAAACTAAAGGTACAATTCATTACAGTGATGCTGTTTTAAAGGCTCCTGGTTTTACAGTTCCCAAGGGTATGAATTAAATAACGCATAAAGAGGTAAACAGTATCGCCGCTCTATAATAGCAGCGATACTGTTTTTTTGAATTTTAGTAGCGTTATATATATTAGTTTAGTGAAGAATTGGCGTAGTATAGATTAAACAAATGTTTACAAAAAACTCGATATATTGTTATTTTATAATGAAAATGATATAATAATTAAAAAATAACAAATAATATATGCTTTTAACCTCAATTTATAATTTGTATTAAAAGGCAGCGGGGTGAATCTTGTGCAGAAACAACGTGGTTCGGTAACTGTTATAGCTGTAGTAATGCTGTTGTTTTTAATGATTATAGCAATAGCCTGGCTGCCGATGATGACAATGGAAAAAACGGCTGCCTCTTCAGATTATCGGGAGCAGCAGGCGTGGTATGCTGCTGAAGCCGGATATAAGCGTGCAATAGCTTCTCTTAATGATGGGAGTAGTGAATGGAATAATTGGTTAAGTAAAATCGCAGAAATAAAGTCTGGGGATTTTTATTTAAATAGCCTTGATAGCCAAAAAGCAGATAAGCAGGGAGTCTGGTATGCAACTGCGATTACGGAGATCAAAGATGACAATGAAGTGGATGTTACTATACCAGGCGATAAGGCCAACTATATAATTACATCAGTCGGTTCCTGCCAGGGTATACGCAAAGTTATGCGAAAAACCTATATTTTTGGTGATGATGGAGGGTCTGGCGGTGGTGACAGCGTGGGAGAAGAAGTTTTGGAATTACCTGGCTTGGTACAGGCCGGAGGTACGGTCACAGTAGTACAAGACCAAAAGGATTTTAATATTGACGATATAGATACTAGGTTTCTGGGTAAATTATATGGATCTGGTTTTTATAACGTGAAAAATAATAATTCATTTACGAATGAATGGACTGACAGTGTTAACAGGCCGACTCTAAAAACAAGACTTCCGGAGAGAATTTTTGATATAAGTAAATATCCTAAAATGCCTCCTATGCCTGATATGACATGGCCTTCTACAATTAAGACAGCAAAGAATACAGATTATTATTGGGATTTATCTAATTTAGTAGATGAGAGTGATCCTTATAATATAAAAAGAGTTAAAGTTGTAGATGCAGGGAACTCTGCCGGTAGAATAATTTTTATAGACAATCAAAATTACAATAATGGAATACAATTAAATCAAATCATCGGTCCTGAAAGTGATTTGCCTGTAACCTTTATTTTCAGCGCGCTTAAACCAGTAGTTTTAAGTGGAACGATTACAGGCAACGTACGAATGTTTTTTGCCGGCGATTTTCAGTTTGGCATGGGGACTGGGACCGTTGCCTATAATGGCTTGACGATGTTCATGTCTAATGGTGATATGAACATATGCGGCAGTATTTGGAGTGATAAAAATAATCCGGGTGGAGGATTTTTATCTTCTGATAAAGATATTACGATAGTTGAGAGTGCTTCATTTCAAGGTCAGATTCAGTGCAGGGGCAATTTTAAGACAAGTGGTCTGATACAGTTTAATGATAGTGTGCTCAAAGCTCCTGGTTTTACCGTTCCCAAAGGTATGAAATAAAAAACGCATAAAGAAGTAAACAGTACCGCTGCTATTATATAGCAGCGGTACTGTTTTTTTTGTATGGTATTGACAGGTTTTATATTTGTTTAATAAAAGATTATTAAATATAGACTAAATAAATATTTATTAAAATAGGTACAATATATTGTGATTTTATAATACAAATGATATAATAAATTAAAAAATATCAAATGATTTATATTATAGGTTTTAATTTATAACATATACAAAAAGGGCAATGAGGTGAAATGTGTGCAGAAACAACGTGGTTCGGTAACTGTTATAGCTATAGTAATGCTGTTGTTTTTGATGGTAGTGGCCATAGCCTGGCTGCCGATGATGACAATAGAAAAAACGGCTGCCTCATCAGATTATCGGGAGCAGCAGGCATGGTATGCTGCTGAAGCCGGATATAAAAAAGCTGTTGCAGCTTTAGATAATAAAAACAGCAACTGGACATGGCTGACACCGGAAAACTATATACAAGGCAGTGACAGCGGCAGCTTTAGACATTTAAGTATAGACGGCAGTAAGGTGGATAAGGATAGCGTCTGGTATGCGGTGGGAATTACTGAAAATAATGTTGATCTGGCATCTGACTATACTCCTGAGGACAGCGGTGCTTATCAAATAACATCAGTAGGAGCTTGCCAGGGGATTCGCAAGGTTATCCGTAAAATTCATACGTTGGGTGATAATGGCGGTACCGGAGGCGGAGAAGAACCGGAGCAGCCGCCAGATGCCTATATAAATGACAGCTTTATTACTTCAAGCGGAGCATTGATTATTAATGACGATGTAGATTATGATCCCAATAATAAGGTATATTACAGTGGATATTTTGGTGACTATACAGTGGGCGGGCAGGTAATCAATAAGGAGTTTGTGACAGAGCCTAAATATAAAAGTGCTGCATCGCCGGAAGTTTTTGAAAAAACTACTTATCCTGATCTTCAGTCTACAGGTGCAACTGAAGACAGGCCTTTAAGTAACTGGAATATTACCAACGGGCAATATTGGGCCGCTAAAGCCAGTTTTGCGGGAACGAAGATAAGTGTTGCCAATAATACTGTTTTATTGATCGGTGAACAGATGGGTATTGGCTATATGCTGTATAAAAATTTTTTAACTATGGATAACGTAGAAATCACTGTTCCGAAAGGAAAAACTTTAGAATTTATTATTTGTGACTATGGTAATATCAAAGATTATAATAATGTAGTTTTAAACAATATTACGATCAAGGGCGGCGGGCAGGTAAGCTTTATTTCCGGTGGTTCGATAGCTGCCAATTCGATCAAGTCGGTAGACAACAGCAGGATACTTTTCATTGCCAATAAAAATTTGAATATGTCAGACCCTTTTATCAATGCAGATAAACAGCTTGACGGCGGCTGTTTCCTTTCTTCGGCAGGTAATATGCAAATGCTGGTCAGCGGAAATGTGACAGCTACCTTTTATGGACAGATGCAGTCTGCAGGTCTTATTAGTATTGGCGGGCAAAGCGGTAGTACAGGAAAACTTGTTCTGCGCTTTAATAAAATCGGCGAAAAATTGAAAATGCCGAATATGTATTATTTAAGGGCCGCATAAGGAAAAGGACTGGTAAAAGTCGGCAAAAGTGGTAAAAAAGTTTAAACGTATGTAAGAGTAAAGAAAAATATGGTGTGTAAAATCAAACAGCCCCTGTTTCCTGAAGGAAACAGGGGCTGTTTTTGTTGAGGGAAGTAGATGATGTATAAAGGTAGTGGGTAAGGTGCTTATTATTTGTTGAAATAACGTTTCAGAAGGCCTTCGAAAGCTTTGCCGTGGCGGGCTTCGTCTTTTGCCATTTCATGCACGGTGTCATGGATAGCATCCAGGCCTGCTGCTTTAGCGCGGCTGGCCAGATCGAATTTACCTGCGGTAGCGCCGTTTTCGGCTTCTACACGCATTTCCAGATTCTTTTGAGTGGAGTCGGTAACGACTTCGCCTAAAAGTTCAGCGAATTTAGCTGCATGCTCAGCTTCTTCAAAAGCTGCTTTTTCCCAGTACATGCCGATTTCAGGATAACCTTCACGATGAGCAACACGGCTCATTGCCAGGTACATGCCAACTTCGGTGCATTCGCCGGTAAAATTAGCGCGCAGATCCATTTTAATGTCTTCTGCGACGTCTTTTGCTATACCTACGATATGTTCAGCAGCCCAGGTACGGTCGCCGCACATTTCGGTGAATTTGGATGCAGGAGCTTTACATTGCGGGCAGTACTCAGGAGCTGCTTCGCCTTCATAAACATAACCACAGATTTGACATACGAATTTTTTCATTCTTCATTCCTCCAAGTGCTATAAAATTTATTTTTTTTGTGAGCAGAACTTACGCAGATGTAAGTTTTCAATGTAATTATAATAGCACAGCTTTTGTCAGTTGTCAATAATAATTATCCGTTAGTATTATAGAAAAATAAGGCCGGGAATTTTTGCTTCCAGGCCTTATTTTGAGGTTTATTTAGTTAGATGATTAATAGATGCAGGTCAGAATTTGACGGTGATACCCATATTAACGCCTTTGGTTTTGACGTCGCTGCCGCCGGGAGCAGAATCTTTGAATTTGTTGTCATAGTACGACAGATTCAGCTCTACATTGGATACCAGAGTACGGCTCAGGCCGATTTCATAGCTGTTAAGCTTGTTGCCCACGCCTGCTCTGCCCCATAAAGTACAGAGAAAAGGCAATTCGACACGTCCCTGGACACCGACTTGGCCGGAACTGCGGCTGCGGCTGTCGCCGTGCAGTTTGATGTCACTGTCGACATAACCTGCGTAAACATCAAGTACTGGCAGGACTTTGTACATCAGGTTGAGCTGCTGGGCTTCGACCTTGTTACTGCCGCTGTTTTTGTATTGATTCCATTTGTAGTTGACAGCGGTATTGCTGCCAAGGCCTACGGTGATACCGGCATAGGGAGACGTTTTTTTGCTGCCGACGCTGTGTCCTTCATAAGTATTGCTGGTAGGGACGTTAAGTCCCAGATCAACAGCTACTTTGCCCGCGTTATAGTTTTTGAGCGGAGAAGCAGCGCAAACAGTGGTGATTCCTAAAGCCAGTGCTAAGCTTAAAATTAATGTCTTTTTCATTCCTTTATACCTTCCTTACTAAAACACTCAAGCGAGTCAGTTCTGGATTTTACCGTCAACGCCTTTGACGAACCAGTCCATACTCAAAAGTTCCTTATCGGTCAGAGTAGTGCCTGCAGGAACTTTCTCGGCACCGCTTTGATCATACAACGGGCCGGTGAAAACTTTTTGTTTGCCGGCAATGATATCTGCTTTGGCAGCATCAGCCAGTTTTTTTGTTTCATCGCTGACTGCGGGTCCGTAGGGAGCTATGTCGACTACTTTATCTTTCATGGAACCCCAGTAAGCGCCGGATTTCCAGGTACCGTTGTTAACCTGTTTGATGGTTTCTTCATAATACGGTCCCCAGTTCCAGATTGCGGAGGTCAAGGATGCTTTAGGTGCATTGGCCGACATATCGACATTGTAGCCGATGCCATATTTGCCGCGTTCTTCAGCTGCCTGCTGCGGACCGGGGGTATTTTGATGCTGAGCGATGATATCGGCACCGGCATCGATCAGTGTGATAGCAGCCTGTTTTTCGGTAGCTGGATTATACCAGGTATTGGTCCAGAGGACTTTGACCTGTACGTCAGGGTTGACGCTTTGCGCGCCCAGGGTAAAGGCATTGATGCCGCGGATTACTTCCGGGATCGGGAACGCTGCTACATAACCAATGACGTTGGATTTTGTTTCTTTACCGGCAACGATACCTGTGACATAGCGGGCTTCGTACATACGGCCGAAGTAGTTGCCTACGTTGGGGGCTGTTTTGAAGCCGGAGCAGTGCAGGAAGGTAATGTCGGGGTATTTTTTCGCGACGTTGATCGTCGGGTCCATATAACCAAAGCTGGTGGTGAAGATAACTTTGTTGCCCTGGGAAGCTAGTTGTGTAATTACACGTTCGGAATCGGCACCTTCAGGAACTGATTCGATGTAACTTGCTTGAACGTTGGGCATGTTTTTCTCAACATACTGACGCCCCAGTTCATGTGCCATAGAGTAGCCGCCGTCTTTGGCGGAGCTGACATAAACGAAGGCAACTTTGGTTTTGTCGCCTGCAGCCTTAGGGTCAGCTTTCTTTTCACCGCCGCAGCCGGCAAGTAACGCGCCGCAGGCCAGCAGACCAACCAGAGCGATGGACAGGATTTTCTTCATGCAAATGACCTCCTTGATAAATTATTTCTAACTTTAATTGTAACAATGGCCGGGCAATAAAGCAATATTTTGTGAAATAAAACCGAAAAAGCTTGTCAAAAAGTGGCTTTAAGGTGATAATTATAATGTATGAGTATGTGTAATTGTAAAATTTGACAAGGCGGGTAATCATGAGCGATACCGAAAAGAGTGCTAGCAGTAATAATAAATTTTTAAAAGGTACACTGATTTTGACGGTTTCCAGTATCGTCGTCAAGGTCATCGGTTCGCTGAATTGGATCATTTTGTCGCGCGTACTGGGCGGCGAAGGGATCGGCCTTTACCAGATGGGGTTTCCGATCTATCTGATGGCAATAACGTTGTCATCGGCAGGGATACCAGTCGCAATTTCGATTATTACGGCTGAAAAGCTGGCGCAGAAGGATTTTCTGGGAGCCAAACGGGTCTTTAATGTTTCTCTGCGGTTATTGTTCGTTACAGGCCTGGTTTTTGCATCGGCACTTTTTTTCGGCGCTCATTGGCTGATCGATAATCACTGGATCCGTGACAGCCGCGCTTATTACTCTATTATTGCTTTGGCTCCGGCCGTATTTTTTGTTACATTTTTGGCCAGTTTCCGCGGCTATCTGCAGGGCTGGCAGATCATGACGCCAACGGCGGCTTCCGAGATAGTAGAGCAGCTGATGCGTGTTGTGACTATGATCGTTTTTGCGAATATGTTTATGCCGCATGGTTTGGCTTATGCGGCTGGCGGCGCCAGTATGGGCGCCGGAGTCGGCGCCTTCTGCGCGCTTTTAGTTTTGATGTGGTTCTATGGACGGCTCAAGCAGAAGCTGAAAGCGGATCTGCAGCAGCAGAATCCACTGGCTACGAGAGAGTCGGCGCGGGCCATCATCAGCCGCCTGCTGCGGCTGGCGCTGCCTGTTTCCATGTCCAGCCTGATGCTGCCGGTTGTGGCGAACCTTGATCTTTTGATCGTGCCGCAGCGGTTGGAAGCGGCTGGTTTTCATATCAGTCAGGCGACAGAGTTTTTCGGTTATCTGACAGGTATGGCTGTGCCGTTGATCAATTTAGCGACTATCTTCACGGCGGCTATGACGATCAGCCTGGTACCGGCGATTTCTGAATCGCGGGCACTGAATGATGTTTTCGGCATCAGGGCCAAAACCAGGACGGCCTTCAGAGTCGCTTTGATCATTACCTGTCCCTGTTTTGTAGGTATGTATTTTCTGGCTGAAAAAATAGCGGCGCTGATTTATAATGCGCCTGGCGCTGCCGATGCTATCCAAACTATGAGCGTAGGTATCTTGCTGTTGGGTCTGCATCAGATCAGTACAGGAATTCTGCAGGGGCTGGGTCGGACTTCGATCCCGGTCATCAATATGATTTTAGCGGCTGCGGTCAAGGTGTTTTTAAGCTGGACGCTGACGGCGATACCGACTTTGGGTATCAAAGGTGCGGCAATGGCTACGGTAGTGGATTTTGGCCTGGCAGCAGTTTTAAATATGATTTTTATTTACAAATATACAGGTTTTGCTTTATCCTTCAGCGGTGTATTTAAGCCTGCTGTGTCAGCTGCAGCTATGGGAGCGGCTGTTTATGGCGTGATCACGCTGGCGGCAAGCTGGGGAGCCTGGGCGATTTTAGCGGCTATTGCCGTGGCTGTGCCTGTTTACGGCGGCGTATTGCTGGCAGTGGGCGGTATGGGTAAGGATGATCTGGAAAGTCTGCCTTTTATTGGGCACAGGCTGTTGGCAGCAGGTCAGAAGTTAGGGTATTTTAGATAAGAGGTTAAAATATGGAAGAGAAAGATTTACAGAAACAGCAAGAATATACCTTTACAGTACCTCGGGCGGAAGGGCAGAAAGTTTACCATTTTGGCGCCCGGCGGTTTAAATTGCTGGCCGGCGCTGTATTGATATGTACTGTCTGTATGGTGGGCGCGCTTGGTTATATGGGTTATAATTTTTATCAGTTCCGTCAGGAACGGACTGATTTTTTAGAATATCAGGCTAAAAAAGGCGAGTTGGAAGCACAGCTGCAAAGCCTGCTGGCGGATAACGAAAAAATGCTGCGTGATATGTCTGAAATCACGACATTGGAAACTAAACTGCGCCGGGCATTGATTCGTGACACTGACAGTACTAAGCTGGGCAGTGATTTGAGCAGCGCGTCAGGCGAAACGGCAACGGCAGGCAATGCTCCTCGTTACTTGGGACAGGGAGGTCCTGCTGAGTTGGGCGTGAAGGAAATGGCGGCAGTACTGACGGCTCAGAATAAAAATATGGCGCAGCAGATCGATGAGAAGAAAACTTCGATGAGTGAACTGCTTTCGGAGCTGGAAGGGCGCAATAATAAACGCTCGGTCTTTCCTGATCTGTGGCCGACCAAAGGTGGTACGATCAGCTCTCCCTACGGTGGACGTACGGGACCGATCGGTGGCGGTTACGACTGGCATCCCGGGGTTGACATTGCTGTTGAATTCGGTGAGCCGGTTTACGCCAGTGCGATGGGAACGGTAGAGGTTGCCGGTTGGAACGGCGGTTATGGACGCTATGTACGTATCGATCACGGCAATGGTTATGAAACTGCTTACGGGCATATGAGCGGGATTGCCGTTGCGCCCGGTCAAAGCGTGCGTAAGGGTGAGATTATCGGCTTTGTCGGCAGCAGCGGATATAGTACCGGACCGCATGTGCATTTTGAGGTTTTTGTCGATGGGCAGAACGTTGACCCGATGTATATGCTGAAAATCGGCCAGCGGCTGAATAAATAGCAGTAAAGAAAGGCATTGTTTCCTTGGGGAAATAATGCCTTTCTATGTTTAAGGACAGATAAAGCTTGCCTGAGAGCATAAAAATACTTTATGATAGAAAGAAAAGGACAGAACAGGCAGATGCAGTTGACCAGGATAAAAGGAGGCAGAGGCAATGGAATTGCGGATACTGAGGTATTTTCTGGCAGTGGCACGTGAGGAGAATATCACAAAAGCGGCTGAGCTGCTGCATATCACGCAGCCGACATTGAGCCGACAGCTGGCACAGTTAGAGGAAGATGTGGGAGTAACGCTGTTTTCGCGCGGCGCGCGTAAGGTGACGTTGACTGACGAAGGAATGCTGCTGCGCCGGCGGGCCGAGGAGATCGTTGATCTGGCAGATAAAACGGAAAAAGAACTGACAGAACGCGACGAGCTGATCAACGGCGTAGTATCGGTGGGCTGCGGCGAGTTGGCTTCCGTACAGGTCATTGTTGAATTGTTCCGGGCTTTTAAAGAAAAGTATCCTGCTGTAACTTACGAATTATATGCCGGTAATGCGGATTATACTAATGAACGTATCGAAAAAGGTCTGTCAGATATTGCTTTGTTTCTGGAACCTGTGGATATTGACAGGTATGATTTTATCCGTCTGGGGGTCAAAGAACGCTGGGCCGTGCTGCTGCCTGCCGAAGATCCGCTGGTGCAAAAGGGCTTTGTTACGGCGGCAGATCTGGTGGGGAAGGAGCTGCTTTTTCCAGCACGGCTGAAAGTGCAAAATGAGCTGGTCAGCTGGTTTGGTGATTATTTTCCGCAGGTCAGGGTTCCGTATACCTGCAATATGAGTACGAATGCTTCGATAATGGTACGGAACGGGCTGGGATATGCTTTTCATATTGAGGGTTCACGGCCTTTTTTGGACCGCTCACAGGTCTGTTCGCTGCCGCTGTATCCTGAACTTGCTGCTACTACAGTGCTGGCCTGGAAAAAACGACAGCCTTTCAGTGTAACGACGACGAAATTTATTGAGTTTGCCAAAAATTTTGTGAAAACATATAATAATAGGGAACAGTGAAGATAAAAGCAATAGCAGACAGTTGCAGCTGAATCAGAGGCTGTGGTCAGAAAGTGTAAGTGCAGATCACCAGAAGTGATTGCGCTTGCACTTTTTTTATTTGTACAGTCGTGGAAAATCAATGCCTAAAAGGCATTGATGGATATGAGAAATAGGTATTATACATATAAGAAAGAATAATTTATAATGAAAGTGATCCGGGAACACGTGTTATGGAAAAGTTTAAAGAGAGAATTTTTAGTGGGGCTGAGTAGCTATGGAAAAGATGCAGAAATGTACGCAGGAGAATTTACAGCAGATTCTGCAGTCGGCAGAACAGCGGCCGGAGCGGTTAAAAGCAGCTTTAAATATCATTGAGCACAGCGATAATACAGAGGAACAGAAAATCAAGCTGCTGAAAAATCTGCGCTTTTATCTGCTGGATGATATCCATTTTAAACAACAGCTGCTGGATAATGTAGATTACAGTATTTATCAGCTCAGGCATAATCACTGTGAGGAGGAGTAAAAATGACGATTCGGGAAATTGCCGCAAAAACCAATATGTCAACTGATACTTTAAGATATTATGAAAGGATCGGGCTGCTGCCTCCGGTGCCACGGAATGCGGCCGGGATCCGCAATTATGATGAGTATTTTGTAAATTTTATCAATTTTATCAAAAAGCTGAAAGCCAGCGGGATGTCACTGGAACATATCATTGATTATATTCGGCTGGCAGAAATGGGCGATGCTACGATACAGGAGCGTAAAAAGCTGCTGGCAGAGGCTCGTGAAACGCTGCTTGATAAAATCAACAGTTTGCAGCTGGTTGCGGAACTGGCAGATTATCAGCTGAGAAATTATGAGAATTTGTTACAGCCGGAAACATATGCTTTATTAAACAGGCATCCGGCGTCGAAAGCACTAGCAATCTGATCCAGAAGTTGATAAACAAATGATTTATTATGAGGAGGAAAATAATATGAAATTTTGGCAGAGATTCAACAAAAACACTTTTAGAGGAATAGCTGCGGCTCTGGTTGTGGCTGCTGCGGTCATGGGCGGTACAGATGCAGCTTTGGCAGCCGGTGAGCCTGTGACAGAGGAACAGACAAAGATAATCAGCGCGTCGCTGCTGCAGGCAGGTGGTACAGTATTTCCTATCGGTAATGATAATGCGGCTTATGCCAGATATTTTACCGGACAGAGCTTTCTTTTTCCCATGGCTAACGATACTGTAAGTGTGTCTAACGTGACTTTTGCTCCGTCCTGTATCAATAACTGGCATACTCACAGCGGTTCGTGTCAGGTCCTGGTCGGGGTATCAGGCCGTGGATATTATCAGATCTGGGGACAGGATCCGGTAGAAATGAAAGCCGGTGAAAGTGTGACGATCCCGGAAGGGACTAAACACTGGCATGGCGCTGCCGGCAACAGCTGGTTCCAGCATCTGTCGATTATGAGCAAGGGTGCAGGTACTACCTGGCTGGAGCCTGTTGACCAGAATGTTTACAGTCAGCTTAAATAAATATACGAAAATGAGTTAAGCATAGTACAGTAATAAAAAACTCAGACTTTCATAATTTATGGAAGTCTGAGTTTTTGCAGTTATATATAATTCAGCAGCGCAAAATAAACAGTGATCAGCCTAATTTACGTTCTACCATTTTAACGAGGACCGCAGTACCGCTGGGCAGAGCTTCTTTGTTCAGCTGCATATCCTGATGATGCAGGCCCGGAGCTGCAGCTGCGCCGACACCGAAGTAAGCAGCTTTGATATGGGGATATTTATTAACAAAGTAGTGGAAATCCTCACCGCCGGGGTTAACGAGTTCTTTCGCAAGTTTTTCTTCGCCTACTACCTCGACGATACATTCTGCAACTTCTGCAGTCAGTTCGTCATCGTATTCAGCAGCGGGGATCACACCGCCGGGAGTAGTGATTTCGGCAGTAGCCCCAAGAGCAGCGGCAGCATTGGTAACTGCACGGCGCAGTTTTTCTAGCAGTTCGGTCATAGCTTCGTTGGTTTGTGCGCGGGCATCGACGATCATTTCAACTTTATCAGGAATGATATTGGGGGCTACGCCGCCGCCTTTGATGCCGGTAACTTTACAGGACCAGGGAATGATAGGATTGATTTTAATAGCCGTAATCGCATTGATAGCGACAGCGGCTGCCTCGATTGCGTTGACACCCAGGTGCGGACGTGCGCCGTGACTGGATAAACCGTTGATAACGACGTTAACGAAGGTGCTGGAAGCATGGCGCACTGCTGGCGACATTTCGCCGTAGGCAATGTCCTGTACAGGACGGATGTGCAGACCAAGAGCGATATCGACGTCTTCAATTACGCCGGCATCAATAACTGCCAAAGCGCCTTTTAAGGTTTCTTCACCCTGTTGGAACAGGATGCGCAGGGTGCCGCGTTTAACCTTGCCTACCAGCTCGGAGGCAGCGGCTAAAAGCATGGCGGAATGGGCGTCGTGGCCGCAGGCATGAATATTTTTCTTTTCGCCGTCGATCAGAAAGGGCAGTGCGTCCATATCGGCACGCAGCATCATTACAGGTCCGGACTCTGAGCCTTTGATTTCGCCGATAACGCCGGTGCCGCCGATGTTACGGGTAACTTTGTAGCCCATTGCTTCTAATTTATCTGCCAGATAGGCAGAGGTTTTAAACTCTTCAAAACCAAGTTCAGGAATTTGATGTAAGTCGTCATAAATATTACGCGGATCTAATTTGTTCATAATGCATCGTTCCTTTGTTTTCAAAAATTAAAGCGGGCTTTAAAAACGCTTTAAAATAATTATAGCATCAACATGCCTAAGAAGCAAAAAAGGCACAGCAAAAGCTGTGCCTTTAAATATAAAGATTTATTTACCGAGGATGATTGAAGTCAGAGTGATGGGATCGACATATTTGCCGTCTTTATAGACGCGCATGTTACCGCTGGCGATTTCGTCGATCAGAATTACTTCGTCGTTGTTGTAACCAAATTCAAATTTGATATCGTATAGATCCAGACCCATTTTTGCCAGGTCTGCAGCAACGATTTTAGTGATTTTAAGGGTTTGTTCCTTCATACTGTTGAACATTTCCTGGCTCATGATGCCGAGAGCCGCCAAACCTTCAGAAGTGATCAGAGGATCGCCTTTAGCGTCGTCTTTTAAAGTAGCTTCAACGTAGCCGCCTTCGAGAACAGTGCCGTCAGCAATGTAGTCACCGTAACGACGGATGAAGCTGCCGGTTGCTTTCAAGCGGCAGATGACTTCAAGGCCTTTACCGAATACTTTAGCAGGCAGGACTTCCATAGTGGCGTTATCGATATCTGCGCTGACATAGTGGGTTTTTACACCTTCTTTTTTGAGGATCTCGAAAAAGTGGATCGAAGTCTCAAGATTTGCTTTGCCGATACCTTCGATAGTCAGCCCGACGGTATTCTCACCGGGATCAAAAACACCGTCTTTGCCGGTGCAGTCATCTTTGAATTTTAAGAGTACATTGCCGTTTTCCAGGGAATATACTGTTTTAGTTTTGCCTTCGTAAATTTTCTCCATTGGTAACAACCCTTTCACTTTTTAAAGTATTGGAACTGTTCTAATATTATATAATATTTGTCCTTGCAGTTGCAATAGAAGAAAATGTGAATTTTCTTTAATTTGACAGGCAATAGCTAATGTGATATTTTGAAGTCAAAGAAAACAGACAGGCGGTGGCAATAATGATCAATATTTCGATACCTGCGATCTGGATCGCATTTTTTGGAGCCTTGTTTGGGGCGATGCTGGGTGTGGCTTTGTCCTTCTGGATCATTAAGAGAGAGGTACAGCGGGAAGTAAGACGGATCGAAAACGAATATAAATTTCTTTTGGTACAGGGGCTGGTCGGCGGTGTGATGAAATACTTTTTTAAAGACGAAGAAACAACGGTCTGTAAAGAAGATGCAAAACAATCGGCAGAACAGTGATTATAATAAAACAGACCTCGGACATAAATATGCCGAGGTCTGTTTTATTATGGGAAGGGCTTAACAGATTTATGAATTTTAACAAAATAAATGCTTGTAATATTGATAATATGGAATAAATTAATTAATAAATTCAAATAGGAGATAGCACACAGTTGAAATTAACAAAAATGTTTTGTATGATGTATTTAAGCAGTAATACAAAATAGTTTAAGGAAGTGAATCGAATGAAATTGAAAAATGTTTTTTCATTACTGGCAGCTTTAGTAGTTTTATGTGTAGGCGCTATGGCTGTGGCGGCTCCTGCTCCCAGTCAGCTTGGGCAAAGCAGGGCGGCGATCGAAGTTGCTAAAGCAGAAATTCCGGCAAACTGTAATCTGATTGGTTATACAACTAAAGGTGATGAAAGCCGTATTACTTTTCAAGACCCTGACACTTTGGAATATTATTATGTGAAGGTTGCAACGGCTACTTCCAAAATCAAAGAGATAGAAGTCAAGGGTGCAACATTTGTCAAAGGCAGCACTATTATCAACAAAACTCCGGCAGATATCGAGCGCTTTGTTATGGCTGAATACCCGGATGCCCGCAATATTGTTGTAACTATGGACAAAGAAGGCAATAATTCCTACTATGAAGCCGAATTTACTACCCTTAAATTTAAGGGGGAATTAAAGTTTAATCCTGCCACCGGCGTTATTTTTGAGCGTGAGCTGGATTATTATTGAGGATTCAGGTATCATGGAATAAAAACAGGCCCTGTATGCAGGGCCTGTTTTTTTAGTGTTAACTGTTCAGCAATAAGTGCGCCAAAGATAACTGAGCGGCATTACGATAAATAAAGCCGGCAGCGTATTGGCGACACGGAAGTCTTTCAATTCACAGATACGAAAGCCGGTAATAATAGCTAAAATGCCACCGCAGGCCATAAAATCACCAATCATCAGAGGATCTGTAAGCGGCATGATGAAGCCGGCACTCCAAAAGAGGATGCTGAAAAAAAGAAACTGGGGGATTGCGATACAGGCGATCATAGGACCCATATGAGCAGCAAAAGCAAATGCTGCAAAAATGTCCATAACAGATTTTGTTAAAAGAACAGTGCTGTCGCCATTTACGCCTTCACCAATCGCGCCGAGAATTCCTGTACTGCCGGTACAGAACAGCATCAGCAGGCCGACGAAACGGCTGATATAAGCATCATTATCTGCTGCCGCAGTATTGGTGATACGTTCGATAAGTGTTTTAAGCCTAAGCGAAGCGAAATTGATCTGGTCTTCGATTCGAAGTGCTTCGCCGATGATAGTACCCAAGATCAGAGCTAATGTAACTGCCGGCATAGATTTTATATTTTGCAGCAGAATGATGCCGATGATGATGGAGCAGTAACCGAATAACCCATAAAGCGATTCACGCATTTTGACTGGCAGCAGTCTTCCGAAAAAACTGCCGAGCAGGCCGCCGATAAGTACGCAGGCTGAATTGACGATGATTCCAATAGACATTTTTTTACCTCCTTGCAAAAAATCGGATCATTATAACATTTCGTTTGCAACAATGCAAATCGTATAGGGGGTATTTTTAAGAAGTATCTAAATAGAAAAATATCTGGTAATATTAGAGAAATTATATTTTCACAAGTAATAAAATAAACCGTTTTCTAGATTAGAAAACGGTTTATTTTATTTGTACTTCTATTTTGTAAATATATTCGCTGATTTCATCAGTAAGCCAAAAGTTTTTTATTGATGTGATATAAATATCGGATATAGGAACGAGCATATTATGCTTGCAGTATTCTGACAGAGTGTTGATATACTTGTCATAATTGTTCATGTAGATACCTTTGAAATAAAGGGTAAGGTAAGTTCCTTTTGATTTTATGGAACATTTCGGATAATCGGTTTTAGTGAAAACAGGACAGAAATAATATTTGATATGACGAGGTTTTTTTTGATCTAAAAGTGAATTTTTATCTACAACATAACCAAAAGTATGATTGTTAAGGGGAATATGTTCAGCAAGATTTATAAACAGACTGGCGGATATTTTTGTTCTGTCTTTAAAGTTCATTTTGGGAGAGACTGGTTTACTTAAATATAAAAATTCATTGTCTGTTCGAACTGTTAGTACATCATTAAATTTAATGTTTTCCAATTGGTTAAGAATAAGGAGGGAATGATGCAGTTCATTTTTTGTTTTAATTATCTTTTTGAGTAATTTTTCAAGAAATATTTCACGATCAGACATAATATTTCTGTAATTAGTATAGGATTTGTTAGATAAATAAGTTTTGATTTCTGCTAAAGGAATATCCAGTTTACGCATCGTCAAAATCAATTCTAGTGCAAATAATTGAGTGCGTTTGTAATAACGATAACCATTTTCTTCAATAACTTCAGGCGTTATAAGACCTAAACTGTCGTAATAAAGCAAAGTTTTTCGAGGTATTTTGCAAAGCTTGGCTAACTCACCTGTTGTAAAATAATTATCAATTGGTTCTTTCATAAAATAATTATCTCCCTATTGACTGTCTAGTAGCTATACATAGTAATATATCATATATGATATTATAACATATAATCATTAATATAAAATAGAATATAATATCATAAAATATAAAAAGTGAATAATGATGTTATCAGGTGACGCAGGTCTTAATAGAGAAGCTGGGTGTAAAGCCCACACGATCCCGTCGCTGTAAAAGTGAGCAAATCCATATTTATGTCACTGGAGTTATCCGGGAAGGCTTGGAGGAGCGATGAACTTGAGTCAGAAGAACTGCCTGATGATTAATTTACTGCTGCGTGAGACAGTTTGGTAATGGAACAGCTTTTATCTAGCTATTTAATACCCTGTGCGTCTTATGCACAGGGTATTTTCTGATTCTAATAAAAGTTATTATGCATATATCTATTAGGTTAATGCATAAAATATTTTAGTAATATACAAAAAATAGGAAAGGGAGTTGAGTATGTTGAAAAAGGGTATGGGTAAAAGTATACTGATGACAGTACTTATAACTGGCAATGTCATTTGGGGGGGCACAGTAGTATACGCCGAAGAGGGGCTGCAGCAATTTAATCTGGATCAGATGGTTGTTACAGCAACCAGAACTATGAAAGAACTACAGGAGGTACCTTCCAGCGTCAGTGTTGTCACCTCACAGGATATAGAAGAAAGAAATATTAATTCTGTACCTGAAGCTCTGCAGACTCTGCCGGGCGTCTATATGAACCAAGCAGCACAGGGAGGGATTCAGATCAGGGGCTTCAGCTCCAGTGATATTTTGGTTTTGCTGGATGGGCTTCCGATGAATACTACTTATAATAACGGTATGGAATGGGAAATGGTACCTGTGGAAAAAATAGCCAGAATTGAAGTTGTAAGGGGAGCAGGCTCTTCTTTATATGGCGGTAGGGCTGTGGGCGCGGTTGTCAATATTATCACTAAGGATAATCCTGAAAAAAAAGGAGCCAGTGTAAATGCTGTAGTCAGCTATGGCAGTAATAATACCTGGAAAAAAGCTTTATACGCAGATGCAAGAGTGAATAAAAAATTATCTTTCGGCGTAGGTTATGAAAACAGAAAATCAGATGGATATAGGGGTTATTATTATACTGGTAGCGCTTCCAAAGGCAGTGGAGGGATTAAGCCTGACCACGAATTGCCGCAGCTCAGTAACGGCAAATATGTTTTAGGCGGACGCGGAGAAAAGGTTTGGGAAAATGAAAACATTTCCGCTAATGTGAAATATGATTTTGATGAAGACAGATCTTTAAAATATACTTTTATCCATACGGAAAGTGAGTATCGCTACCAAAATCCGTGGACGACAATTTATAAAGACGGTAAGCCCGTATTTAGTGGCAGTGTTGATGTTGGTAATGGACAGATAGTGAAGCCAAGCATTGGAACATATCTTGGTTATGACGGGCGGAAAGAATCCGATTTACATACATTGTCATATAATGACAATAAAAATAAATTCAGTGCCAACTTTGGGTACCTGGATATGAAAAGTAATGGCTATAGCAGTTCCAGCAGTCCAAAATCTATAGACTGGAACGGTGCCGGTACTGATTCTTTCTATCCCGGTGAAACCTATAATTTTGATGTACAAAAAGCGTGGGATAATGTAGGTAAACATTCTATTCTAGTAGGAGGCAGTTTTAAACAGGAGAGCTTTGATCAGCTGCGTAAATATCTTAGCAACTGGCGCGATCATGATTCTGTTATCAGCGGACTTGGCGATAACGGTGTTTATGAAAACCATGGCGGTAAAGCGCGGAACATAGCTTTATTTGTGCAGGATGAATATCAGATCAGCGATCCGATGACGATGTATTTAGGCGTACGTTATGATCATTTTACAAAAATGGACGGTAAAAGCAGATATTATGATAAAAATACCGGTGCTTTAACACGTTCTTTGGACTATGATGAAGTCAGTTATAGTGAATTCAGCCCGAAAATAGCATTTGATTATAAAGCTGATGAAAAGACTAATTACTATGTTTCTTATGGACATTCTTTTAATCCGCCGCCTTTGTATCAGGTCTATCGTGACGGCGGTGGCAGTATGGGCGGTGTAGTGGCTAATCCTGATCTTGATCCGGAGACCTCAAATACTTTTGAGATTGGCATGAAGAAGAAATTGTCGCGGCAGACTAATCTGGGGATCTCTTTATATCAGGTGAAAACAGATGATAAAATCCTTTATACGACCCATTATCAGCCTGGAACAACAACAGCAGAATATAAAAAATATGAAAACTACGGTACGGAAAAACGCCGCGGTGTAGAATTTACGGTCGACCATAAATTTAACGATAACTGGGGCACATATTTTAATTATGCCTGGCAGCAGGGGAAAGTGAAACAAAATGCGGTGGCGGGAACTAACCTGAAAGATGCTGACAGCGCAGACTATGGCATTCCTAAACATCTGCTGCATGCCGGCGTCAATTATAATAAGGATAAGTTCAACGCTATACTGGATTGTCAGTATGTGAGCGCTCGTCAGGCTCCTGATGATGTGACAGGAGAGTATGGGGCGGAAGACGCGTATTTTATCGTTAATACTGCCTTTAATTATGAAATTGCTAAAGGTACGATTTTACAATTCGGTATTAACAACCTGTTTGATAAAGAATTTTATGCCAGCGAAGCAACTTCCGGCAGGACATATAACGTAGGCCTGCGTTATAGCTTTTAAGTAAATAAAATCAGGGCAGGGATTTTCCCTGTCCTGAAAATTCATGGAAGTGGAGATAAAAATGGGGTTTAAATATCAGCGGCTTTTGGGGTATTTTTTAGGTTTTATTTTATTCTATGCTCCTTTTGCGCTATTTCAAAAAATAATATTTTTTGCTTTTACGGGCAAGTGGCAGCAGCTGACCATTCATAGCCTTTGTTTTCGCATTCAGACAGAGCATTTACTGGATGGAAAGTTGCTGCTGATGTCGCTTCCTTTTATTGCTTGTATCGTGATCTTGCTGATAGTTACTTTGTTTTTTGGTCCTGTATTTTGCGGCAGATTATGTCCTGCCGGAGCTTTTACCGAGTATTTAAGCAAAGTCATACCATCAAGGCTGCAGATAAGCTGGCGTACTTATACCGAGATCGTTCCGTTTCGTTATGGCATGCTGGCCGGGTTTGTGATATTGCCATTTTTTGATAGTCTGCTGGCATGTGCATATTGCAATTTCTTTCTATTTGATTTGTTTGTTAACTATTTCGTTTTTGGGTATTTTATTTCTTTGAGCTCCAGTATGATTCTGACGTTGTTTTTGTGGGCAGGTCTGTTTGGTATCTTTACTAAAGGCGGCCGCGGATTTTGCAATTTTTTGTGCCCTGTAGGAGCGGTACAGAATTTGTTGTATTCTTTCAGCAGCAGGCTGCCATTCGTTTATCGGTTGATTATAGACCGCCAAAAATGTATTGGCTGTAAAAGCTGCAGCCTTGCCTGTCCTATGGAAGCGATGGTGATAGAAGAGCGGAAAGCTGTGAATTGCGTACATAATTGTATCCTGTGTGGGGTCTGTATCAGTAAATGTCCGGAAAAGGCGATCAGATACGGGAGGAAAGATGATGAGGAATAAAGTAATTACTTTTTGTGCAGCTATGGGTATACCGATTTCTTCTTGGGGCAGCACCTTTGGCTGCACCGGTATTTGTGGCAGCTGCCAGTTAAGCTGTTTGCCGGGAGCGGCGGCTGTCGTTATTTTATCTGTTAAAATTTTTTCTAAGAAGATAGCTGAAAAAAGGCGGGCCAGGTATGAATAAACAGCTTGGGAAAAAAATACTTCTGGTGTTGGCTGCTGTTATGGTAATGATCTTACTCAGCAGTTTCAAAATGCAGAATGAAGGCGACAGGAGCTTTAAAAAAATAGTTTTGAATAAAAATAAAAGTGTTGAATATACTGTTGACGTAGGGAAAATGGGTCTGCTTAAATACTGGCTGGAGCCGAATGTTTTTTCCGTTGCTTTGCGTTGTCAGACGGAGGACGATACCTTGAAACTGCGTTGTGAAACAGAAGGCGTGGATGCTATAATTTCACAAGGTTCTAAAAAAGGGATTTGGAAAAAGTTAAAATCTGAAGATGTTTTAGTAAAACGCAGTAAAAATACAGTGCCAATAAATTTAGAAATCGCTGTACCTTCAAAAAATATTTATAGAAGAAATGTGCAGGAAGGTAAAATAAAAATTTGGAATCAGGACGAGCTTTATTCTGTAATAAATTTGAAGATCGTAAATTCCAGATATCAGTGACAGTGTTTTACTAACATATCATTGACAGAGTAAAAGTTTGCTGTAATGGTAAGCTTATTTTTATTTAGAAAAATTATAAGTGTACTCAAAGAAATAAAAAAGCCGCAGAACTAAGTTCTGCGGCAAAATATTTTATGGAGCGGGAGACGAGATTCGAACTCGCGACACGCGGCTTGGGAATGGAATAAGAGGAAAAAACTTAAAATAAACGATAAAAGCATCCTAAAAATTTCATAAAAAAGTAAAAAATAAAAGCCTAATAGGAAAAAAATAAAGATTAAGTGCAATTAAAGTAATATGCAAAATCAGATTTAAATCAAAACTATCTGCACAATTACCTGCACAATTTTTCCTAATAGGCTTATTTATTTTATTATTTATTTAATTTTGAAAAGTATTCTTTTATTTTTTTGTCTGTATCTGGATGAATTTTCTCAATATTAAATATAGGAGTTTGGCTCCGTTCAAGTATATTTAATCTATCAACTCCTTCTAAGGCAAAATCAGGAAGACCTAAGCCAAAATAATGTAATTGTAAAACTACTTGTTCAGCATGAAATATCTGATGATGAAATTCAATTTTTCCATTGTTATCTATAATAACACTATTATTATTTTCTTTTACCATGTCAATAAAGCGGTTTATTAAGAAAATGATATTTGCTCTTGCTGCAAGAGAATATCTTTCGTCTCGCTTTGCAATATCAGCATAGTCATTTAAGATAGATAATTTAGCATACGGATAAATTTGAATTTTTTCAGTCTTATCCAAAATAGGATTATAAACATCTAATAATATTATAGGATTATTGTTTTCATCGTAATTCCATAGATTATCTTCAATATTTTGAATCAGCTCTTTATAATATGGTGCCTTTGTCATTCCAAGTAACCAATCTAAAGATACTCCAGTATATAATGTTAAAGCTGCCAGCTTGTTCGCGGAAGGTTGGACTTTACCACTTTCATAATTTTGATAATTTCTATATATGGTATCTATAATTTTTGCTACATCTTTCCCTAATAGTCCATATGCTTGGCGTACTATTTTAAGTCGATTAGGTAAAGAGTTTTCCAGATTTGAATAATTATATTTATCAGAAGTAAACTTGATTTTATTAATTAAGGCGTCTAACATAATTTTCTCCTATGATTGTAAAAGGGAAATAAAATAAAGAAACAATTGACACGAAAAATAATACGCTTTATAATATAAATAAACGTAAAATATTACGCTTAAAAGTCAAAAATAAGAAAATACTTTTAATTAATCTAATTATAACATAGAAAGGAGCCAGAGTAATGGAAAAAATAATCTACTATACGCCGGAGGAAGTGTTAAAGTTGGTTTATATTGGTGCTAACGGTAAGTTATTAATTTCTAAGGCCTCTTTGCTAAATATGATTAAACGGGGAGATATACCAGCAACACAACTTGGCATGCGGCGCCGTTATTTTATTCCGTCTAGCTGGGTAGATAAAATGTTATCTAAAAAAGAAGTATAGGAGATTAACAATTATGAAAGGAAAAGTTCAGTATTTTGAAAAAGTTTCTATATATGAAAGTGGTTTTGATAATGAGGGAGTTTTATATGATCCACGGAAAGGGTATTTGTATAGCGTTAGCGCAAAAAATTGTAGAAAAATGTATAATCAATTTGACCTTAGAAAAATATTTTCGGATGGGGAAGAATTGATATTTTACCGGCTAAGCAGATATTTATCAGAGCATACGAATATTTTAGTTAATAAAGCAGATAGTTTTGAAGCAATGAAATTCGCAGATATATTGAGAGTTACAAATAGGCGTGAATCCACAGTTAGAAGATTTTTGGACAAAGCAAAAAAGAATCATATAATAGCTATATTTTGTAAAAGTTATGACGATAAAGTATACAAAATGTACGGTGTCAATCCGTTTGTTGCTTGTTCGGGTAGCGGATGGATAAATGTATATATGTATCAGATGTGGAAAGATGAATGTCAAAAATATCTGCCATTACAAGTCATACAAAGATTAGAACGAGATAGTGGCTATAAAAAATATGATCCATATAAAATTAAAAACGGTAAAATATATGAATCAAAAGCAATTTTTAAATTTAAGAGTTAGGTGATAAAAATGCCAAGCCGTAATCCTAATGGTGTTGGATCTTTTTTTTCAAAAACTATGAGAGGAAAAACAAGATATTGTTGGACAGTTTCGATAAATGGGAAAAGGAAACAATTTAGTGCATCAACGCAGGCAAAACTAAAACAAAAAATTAAAGAGTGGCAAGCTCACTTCCAAAGTTCAAGTTTTGACGCAAAAATTAATACCTTGGCCGAATTTATTGAAATATTTTTATCGGTGAAAAAAGCTACATTAAAACAACGTACATTTGATGGTTATAAATCGATCTGTCAAAATTTTTTAAACAAGCCGCCACTCGGAAATAAAAAGCTTGTAGAAATAAAACCTATGATGATTGAAGAATTTTTAACGTCTTTAATACCACGTTATTCAGCATCATATGCTTCTGATATACGGAGATGTTTACATACTGTACTCAATTCTGCTGTACAACAGGGTTATTTACAAGTCAATCCTTGTAGCTTTGCAAAGGGGCCTCGTCAACAACAAAAGGAGATAATTATGCTGACAAACGAAGAAATCAAAAATATGCTTAATATCGCTCGTAAAGGACAATATATTTTTGACAAAAATTTTTATGAAAACGATGCTATTGTTTTACAAAAACATGGATTTTATTATGCTTTACTGCTTACGATATTCACCGGTATTAGACGTGGTGAATGTTATGGACTTACTTGGAAAAATGTGAATTTAGATGAGTGCTGGATTAAAATAATACAATGTTTAAGCGAAGATAGTAGCAAACGACATCTTGATGAGCCAAAAACTGCAAGTTCAAAACGAACAATTTCTATTCCGAATTTTGTAGCAGAAGAACTAAAAATATGGCAAAAAGAACAACAAACATATGCTGATAAATATACTAATTTGTATCAAAACAAGTTAAACTTACTTTTCCCAAACACTTTTGGTAATTTAATGAATTTGTCGAATATTAACAGTCGATACTGGAAAAAATTAAAGGCAGCGTGTGGTTTACCTCAAAATTATCATTGGCATTATTTACGGCATAATCACGCAAGTGCACTTATTAAAATGGGCGTGCCTATAACCGAAATAACACGCAGATTAGGTCATAGCTCCAGTGCAGTTACATTAAAAGTGTATAGTCACGCTTTTAGAAATGACGATTCTGCTGTTATAAAAGCATTAGAAACTATGTGGAATGAAGGTAATAACAATGTTAGATAAACAAATATTAACTATGTGCAGGACTGTAGATTTATACGATTTTTTGCTATACTACGCTCCCAGAGAATGGCAGAAAGAGGGATGCAGATACCTGCGGAATAAAGAGCATAGCTCGTGCATAGTCACTAAAGGGAAAGGGTACGTATGGAACAGCAATAATTTAAGAGGGCGTAACCCAATTGATTTTTTAATAGCATTTTATGATTTTAGTTTTCTCCAAGCTGTACAGGCAGTAAACTCTTACATTTCTTTTGATGAAGATCTAGTTATAAATAACAATGTAAATAATACTATCAATAATTCATTTAAAATAGCGAAAAAACCATGGCCGGAACTATTTTCTTATCTTTGTATTAAACGTGGTTTAGAAAAAGCTATTATTGAAAGGCTAATAGATAATCATAAGATTTTATTAACCGTTTTTGGTCAGCATAAAAACATTTGTTTTTTTGATGAACAAACTGGACACTATGAATGTATTGGCATTGGCACTAAACGATTTAAACAAGTAAGTGATGGTAAATATTATTGGGCCTTCGGAAATATAAAACAAAAAGCTTATATATGTGAAAGCGCTATTGATGCCATTAGCCTTTTTCAATTGTTAAAAGAACCGTCTACTTATATTAGCATTGCCGGTAGTGCAACAAGAAATAAAATAATTGATAAAATCAAAAACGATTTTGATGAAGTTATATTGGCCGTAGATAACGATCCAGCCGGCAATAAAGTCGCCAACGCCTATCCTGACTTTAAACGCGTTATACCAATGAATAAGGACTGGAACGAGGATTTAAATTTAGGGGTTCAAGGGGCATCCCCTTTTCCCAGCGATTTTGGCGACAAAAAGGCAGCAAAATAGGACGCTGGCCCCTAAAATATTAATAGAAAGGAGTTGTATTTGGTGCCAAAATACAAGCTTGGCAAAACAGCGCGTTTAGTGCTACGGCTATTGCCGGAACAGAAAATTTTTATAGTTGATAAAGCCCGAAACGCTAATAAAACAATCAACGAATTTTGCACCGATATACTTCTAAACTTTGAGTATGTTGACCAACTGCAAAGAATAGAAAATATGCAACGAAAAAAATTGGCGTTATTGCAAAATTTGGCCAATAACATTAATCAAATAGCGGCACATTGCAATACTTTTGAAACCGTACCGCAAAAACATATTTTAATTGAGCTATTAAAGCAGGTATCAAAAAATGCCAATATTTAAATCAATAAAACCAGGAGCATCGTTAGGAAACATTATAAATTATGTTTCAAAGGAATATGAACGTACACAAGATACCAATACTATCAGGGGAGTAAATGTTGCTAATAATCCTGAGATTGCCAAAGTACAAATGCTTTACACAAAAAAAGAATTTGGTAAAGAAGAAGGAAGGCAGTATCAGCATTATGTTTTGTCTTTTGCTTCTAACGAACAAATAACTGCTAAAGAAGCGATTAACTATGCAGCTAAACATGCTGAAAAATGTTTTGGTAGCCGTTATGAAGTATTTCTAGCCGTGCATCAGGAAAGTGAAGGGCAAAAACTGCATGTTCATTACGTTGTAAACAGTGTCAGCTTTATTGATGGCAAAAAAATACAAACCAGTAAAGATAATTATGAATATTTTCGTGATGTGAATGACAAGCTTGCCAAACAGCGCGGCTTTAATATTATTGACCGTTCAGCAAAAGCCGTAGAAGAACGAGGTAGGCCACAATTATACGGCATGAATGAGTACCAAAATTATAAAACAAAAGCCGGCAAAGATATTCTTACATCTTGCAGCAAAGCCGTCTCAGAAACAATTAAAGAAAAGCCCACAAGTTTTAAGGAGTTTCAAGAAAGGTTAAATAATCATGGCTGGCAAGCCTATATGCGTGGTAAAAATCTGGTATTTACCAACAAAGAAACAAATCGGAAAATAAGGGCAAATACACTTGCAAAAAAATTAAATGTCCCGGAATTTAGCACAGCGCAAATATTAAATGCTTGTAATTATGCTGAATGGGAAAAATACAAGACGACAAGCAAAATTGAAAGCAATGCAATTGAAGCAGAATTAAAAGAAGCGGCTTTTAAATTAAAAACATTGCAAATAGCTGAAGATGTAAAAGTAAACAGTGGATTTAGTGTAAGGCTGCGTGACGATGATGATTATAGCAGATAAAGTAAAATAAAATTTTAACTGCGCAAGGGGGAATAAATATGAAAATAGAAAGTATAATTCAGGAATATAAAGAAGATAAGCCCAATGTAAATCAGGATAATGATATGATAAATATTAACGAAATTTATGCCTCGCTGGTATTTATTCAGAACGCTGTACAGAGTTTAAGAGCAGAAGTCAATGAATTAAGTAAACAGCTTGATAAATTTGATGAAGCACAAAGCGTGCGGTTTGATAATTTAGATAAAACTATAGCTGCTGTACCTGTACAAACACAAAGGCTTACCAGTAGTGATGCCAAAAATTTAATAAGTGAAGTTTCAAAAATGCAGAACATGGCATCAAAAATATGCACTTCGCTGCAAGAAACAATGCAAAAGCAAAACAAAATGGTGGAAAAGCAACTTGAAGTATTTAAAAACCAGGAAAGTGCCGTAAATAATTTATGGAACAAGATAAATTCTTATGAAAATTATTTTTTAGGTATACCGATTATTTATCTTATTATAATATTATTTATTACATGGTATTGATACACATTGCCCTCGCATGCAATTAATAGATGCTTAAAGTATATTTAAATGATGATATTGCTTTAATATATTAAGTTCAATATAATATAATAGAAGAGGTGATATAATGTATTTGGTCATCTTTAAACGTATGGATAAACAACCTGATGAAGTTTATTATTACAATACCCTAAGCGAAGCAAGATATCATTTTAATTTATTTAGAGACGATGATTCTAAATTATATAATCGCATAGAACTATCTAAGTGTAATAGTGTTATACAAATGCAAATTGATGTTTTAAAATTTAAACATTAAATTAATAAAATATTATAAAATAAAAAAGATAATAGGTCTTCTATGATAAATTTTAAATCATAGAAGACCTATTATTATGTAAAAAAGAAATCAATATAATATAATATAATAATATATAAAGTTAAGATAGTATCTAATAAAGGAGGAGTATATGTATACATACAAAACAGAGATTTTAACGGTTGGCACTAAATGGCTTTCAGATAAGGCAGATGCTAATGATATTGCTATGTTAGACAATCTGATTAATGAGAGAGCAGCTGACGGCTGGGAGTTAGTCACTTATGATTATATGGCAACATCTATGCAGATTAAAGGAGCATTTGTTGTTACATTCAGAAAAGAAAAAGATGATATCTTTACCCAGTCATCAACTAATTTATTTGAAACCTTAGATGTGAGATACAGCATAACAGATAAGAAAGAATTAGAGAATTCTAATGGATTTGGCAATTATAGTATAAGAGCCGAGGAAGACAATTCTTATGTTATAAGTATAGGCGATTGCCGTTTTATTACAATCAGATTTAATATTGA
>ERZ857982.284-NODE-284-length-82693-cov-18.807776_pt1 | contig 82693 bp, 57 predicted proteins | sample MGYA00519955_ERZ857982 | MGnify/ENA primary metagenome ERZ857982 (study PRJEB31778, sample SAMEA3449416) | human gut metagenome | biome: human gut; feature: human-associated habitat; material: faeces | place: United Kingdom | collected 2010/2012 ... | reverse complement strand
TGCTAAAATATTCACGAGGGAAACCTTGGACGTCAGGCGGTCAATTCATCTCCCGAAAGTGCGTTGCACTTTGAAAGGAGGTGAAGCTGTGTACATAACGCTAAGTGATCTAACACAGATAGGAATATTTCTTACTGCTTTCACAGTTATGATATTCACAATCTTTTCTTTTAACAAAAAGAAATAACCGCCCATGTCTCTCCAAACTGTGTGCGGTTATTCATCGTAATCAGGGAGCGACCGTCTGTCGTTTCCCTCTTTTTGTATCTATAATATAACATAAAATCAAGCCGGTGTCAAGTCCGGACAAGTTGCATTTCCCCCGATAATATGCTAAAATATTCACGAGGGAAACCTTGGACGTCAGGCGGTCAATTCATCTCCCGAAAGTGCGTTGCACTTTGAAAGGAGGTGAAGCTGTGTACATAACTCTGGACAACTTAATTCAGATTGGTATTTTCCTAACGGGATTTACCGTTATGATATTCAGTATCATTTCTTTTGTTATAAATTTTACAAATAAAAAGAAATAACCGCCCAAGCTACCAACTTAACGGTTATTTCATGCCTTAATTTTGGGAGCGACCGTCTGTCGTTTCCCTCTTTTTGTATCTATAATATAACATAAAATCAAGCCGGTGTCAAGTCCGGACAAGTTGCATTTCCCCCGATAATATGCTAAAATATTCACGAGGGAAACCTTGGACGTCAGGCGGTCAATTCATCTCCCGTAAGTGCATTGCACTTTGAAAGGAGGTGAAGCTGTGTACATAACGCTAAGTGATTTGATACAGATAGGAATATTTCTCACTGCTTTCACAGTTATGATATTCACAATCATTTCTTTTAATAAAAAGAAATAACCGCCCTATGTTGCAAGCTGAAGGCGGCTATTCTTAAACCTAATTCAGGGAGCGACCGTCTGTCGTTTCCCTCTTTTTGTATCTATAATATAACACAAAATCAAGCCGGTGTCAAGTCCGGACAAGTTGCATTCTCTCCGATAATATGCTAAAATACTCTCGAGGGAAACCTTGGACGATAGGCGGTCAATTCATCTCCCGTAAGTGCCTAAGCGCTTTGAAAGGAGGTGAAGCTGTGTACATAACGCTAAGTGATTTGATACAGATAGGAATATTTCTCACTGCTTTCACAGTTATGATTTTCACAATCATTTCTTTTAATAAAAAGAAATAACCGCCCATAGCGACCAAACTAAAGCGGTTATTTCTTAACTGACTTAAATGGGAGCGACCGTCTGTCGTTTCCCTCTTTTTGTATCTATAATATAACATAAAATCAAGCCGGTGTCAAGTGCATCGCCCTGCATAATCCGAAGAACCGCCCCGATTAAAAGGCGGTTTTCCGTTTATCCGGTTTTCCTCACAGGCCTTATATACTTCCAGTATCTCCTGCAGTCGTGATAGAAGTAGAACACCCTGCCCTGCGTTTTGTCAAGTTCATAGCCCGACTTTTCATAGTCAAAGTCCTTCATAGCCTGTTCTATCTTTGCCTCAACCGCACTGTTTTCGGTCTGAAAGTCGAATGGTCCGTGCTCAAACACGATATACTCGCCCTCAGGCACGTCCATGATCTGCATCTGCCTTGGTATCTCTCCGCTGTAGTCGGCAGGAAGCCTTACACCGTAAGCCTCAGCCAGCGGAATGCCCCAGCTGCATATTCTTCCCTCAGGCTCATTAATGAATGCCATCACCTGACCGCTTCCGCTGTTCGCCTCATCGCCGCCCATATCATCAAGCTTGCCCTTGATACTGTCAAGCAGTCCGCATATCGTTTCGCAGTCCTGTCCGGGAATACGGCTCTGCTTTTCCCGGAAGTCGTAATACCCTATACTCTCGTAGTTTCTGATATGCAGGAATTTATGAGCCGGTATCGTTACGAAATACACCTTAATATCACTGTTTGTCTGTGCCATACCTGTTCCTCCTATGCCTAAAAGATAGCAGTCGAAAGGTCTTATAGCCGTGCGGAGAATTACAGGTACAGGGTGTAAGCGGTAAGCGCTCGGAGTAATTCCGTATGCCGCTTTGAATGCCCTTGTGAACGCCTCGTGAGATGTAAAGCCGTAGTCAAACGCAATATCAAGTATGCCCTTGTCGGTATCTCTCAGTTCCCTCAGTGCAAAAGCAAGCCTGCGGTATCTCATATAATCCCTGAGCTTCATTCCCGATATTTCGCTGAATTTCCTTGAAACATAGTATTCCGAATAGCCAAACGTCTGCGACAGCCTGCCGAGTGTCAGCCTTTCGTCCTCGCCGCTTCTGATACACCTGTCTATGTCGTCAACAATATTCTGAATATTCATATACCATTCGTTTATCTCACTCATCTGTTTTCCCCATTACAGCCTTCTTCCGTCTTTTCGACTGTATTCATTTTATCACAAACGAGAAAGCCGAAACTTGATACGGCTTGCTGTTTTTACTGAAGGCAGCACAGTATTTTCATATCAGATCAAGATAAGTCTTAAGATCGCCGACAAACTGATTTCCGCACCGTGCAAGCTCACCGAGCACTCGATCGGTTCCTTTTTCGGTCGTATACCAGTTTTCTTTGGTGATGTTATAGCAATGTACGGGGCAGACCGTCATATCAACATTCGGGAAAGCCATTTGATACAGCATTAAGCATCGGCGAGCATGAAAGGCTTTACAAACAATTATACCGCTTTTTATCATTATGCCCTTTTCATCAACGGCTTTACGAGAGAGAAATGCGTTATCACGGGTATGCCCCGACTTGCTTTCTTCAATGATCGCAGTCTGCGGAACGCCGTTTTTTACGAGTACATCTGTAAAAAACTCGCAGTCTGACCGGTAATCGCCACTATAAATTTCCGCTTTTGAGCGGACGCCGTGCCATTTTTCCTCTTTAACGCTTACTCCTCCTGATGGGACTATCCAATCAGTCAAACCTTGTCGGTATAATTCTGCGGCATATTCGGGCTGTTCGGGGTGTGAGCCGCCCGGCAGAAAAATCGCATCGACCTTTTGAGGTTCTCCTGACACAAAGATATAATCTGAAATATCTGTGATGATCCGGTTTGGCATAGGGGTTCTCCTCTTAGTTTTTTTGTAAAAGAAAAATGCGTGATCAATACAGCTTGCTGTTTTTACTACTCTTCCGGCGTAAAGAACACATTCCCGTCATCGTCTGTCGTAAACACCGTGAAGCCTGTATAGCACACGTTTCCGTAAATGTCGTTTATAACAAAGCTGTATCTGTAGTCGCCTGCAGGCAGATTAACAAACTCTATCATATTGTCGCCGCTGTAGGTGCATTCATCGCCCTCCGCCTTGCCTGCAAAGTTACCCTCGCTGTCGTAGGTGTTGAATATCGGCACTATGACATCGCCCTCTTTAAGCGGAACAACGCTTCTTGCCGACTCGCCGTTTTCGTTTACGCCGTCCCATGTTCCGAGTACCGTTATGTCATACGCATTACCGTCCTGCGTCATAGCTATACGCAGATTTGTTTCCTTGCCGTTGAGCTTTATAGGTGATGTGTAAACCGAGCTGTTTCCGTTCTTCTCCACTATGAACATAGGGATAAGATTATTCTCAATCATATACCACTGACCGCTGAAATTATCCTCGACCAGTCCCGATGAGAAATCGACCTTTGTACTCTGGTCAACGCCGAATTCGATAAGCTCACCCGTTTCTTCGTCAACACGGTAAACCGAGCAGTTTACGCTCGCAAGGTTGTTTATAGTATCGTCCGTAACATTGAAGTAGAACGTTCCTTCATCATCAAGCACAGGTCCGACATCTATCTGTACACTGCTCTTATCACCGCAGAAGCCCATGTCGTCGGTCTTATTGTTGTAATGCTCCCAGTTGCTCTCATAGTCGGAATAATCCCCGTCGCTCCAGTACACCGCACCGTCCGCAAGCCATGTTTTTTCACCGCTGTACCCGTCCGTACTGCCGTTTTGTGCGCCGTATGCGATTCTGTCAACAAACGTCATATAGTACGGACTTACGCACACCTTGCCGAATGTGGCAAGCTCGGCAGAGCCTGAAACGCCGAACGGATAGTAGGTCGAAAGCCCTGTTGAGCCGTCCTTGTCCTCGCCGTAGATGTTATACACTACCGCCTTTTCAAGCGCCGACATAACCTTGTCCGCCTTGTCGCCCGATACCGTAGCCGCTATCATAGAGCCGAGATCCACCATGTTGGTATATCCCTCTGTATCGTTGTTACTGCCGTATGCTCTTACGGTATAGATGCTTCTTACCGCATTTGCAAGCAGTGCAGGGTCGGAAGAAATATCGTTCATTTCCTCGGCGGCGTCATTCACCGCCTTTACAAGTTCGTCTATTCGGCTGAGATCCGTTATCGAAAGCGTAGCCTCGCCGCCTGCGCCTATAGCCTCGCACGATGCCATAAAGCTGTCAGCGACCGTCTTTCCGAGTTCGGCTGTATCCGCTGTCGGATTACTTTCCATAAAGCCTGCTATCTCGGTATAATCCCAGCCGTATCCCGGCTCTGTTTCTTCCGATGCAAACATATAGTCTGCATGTGGAACAAGCATATTCGCCGTTTCGACCGTTGCCATAAGGCAAGCGTCAAAGCCGATGAACGCAAACTTATCCGTCATCTTGTCATACACAGACGTAAGCGCAGTGTCTATTTCCTCAAGCGACAGCGAATCGTTCTCGTTAAGCTCGTCGAAGCACACGCCGCTTATACTTCCTCCGCCGTGGTTCCAGAAGATAAGCCCCATTTTAGCCGCCGCATAGTTTTCTATACCCCAGCTTAAAAAATCGACAAGCACATCCTCCTTGCCCATATTGACAGACTCTTTTTCTTCGATAAGGCTTATTTCTCCGCCCGTTACAACATAACGCTGTGTCTTTTCGGCAGAGATGCCGTATGTATCCGCCCACGCTCCGGCACCGCCTGTCTGAATGACGAACTTCACGTTCTCGCTTTGTGACCCTGCGATCATTTCCTCAATGTCGCCGCTCGCAAGCCCGTTCTCGCTTTCAAGGTCGCTTCCGCACATATACACGAATACCGTCTGTGTGCCGTCCTCGCCCATAGGCTTTTCGGCTTCACGCTGTTTTCTTGCAATGCTTATCCCGTCCGAACCGCTGAACGTCAGCTTTGACGCACGACTGCCCGTAACACTTCCATCATATTTATTATCACTGCCTTCGCTACTTTCCGCATTGCCGCCGTCGCTCGTCTGCCTGTTGTCGCTTGCCGTGCTGTCGGAAATCTCCTCCTCATCGTCAAGGCAGCCGCTCGATAGCACAGCCGTTGCAAGTACCGATACCGCAAGCAGTGCCCGTAATATCTTTTCGCTTGTTTTTCTCATAAGCTCTCCTTTTCTCTTAGCCGTAATTATAACCATATTCTCACATATTAATTATAATCGTTTTTCTCGGCAATTGCAACGAAAAGGCACAAACGGTATTTAATCGGCTGAAAACGGTAGTTTTCCTTGCCATCCCACAACCCTCGCACAATCACAACCACCATTCCTCGCCCCTCACCAACCCTTCCAAAACCGCACTATCTCTTGCCTCGCATCACATTCTTGGCTCCCTTGCCAAAGGGAGCTGGATTGCGACAAGGCTATTTCTTATTATAAATTGCAACATTCTGCGATTTCATCAACGTTAATATCCGCTCAACCCTATCTGTCGCAAGACTGAGGGATCGTTCGCAACCACTGTCCCACACCAACCCTTCCAAAACCTCAACCACCAAAGTAAGTCCTAACTAACCTAATTTTTACAAAAAAATTTTCAAAAACCTCTTGACAAACGCCGAAGTATCGGTTATAATAAAATCAACAAATCAGTAAACGTTACTGATTTCACTAAAAACAATAAGAAAATAAAGATTTTATCACTATGAAAGGATAGGTAATTTACTATGAAAAAGTGGGTATGTCCGGTATGCGGTTACGTTCATGAGGGAGATACACCTCCCGAGTTCTGCCCCCAGTGCAAGGTTCCCGGCAGCAAGTTCATAGAGCTTAAGGAAAGCGAAAAGCTTGTATTTGCAGACGAGCACAAGGTAGGCATCGCAAAGGCAGTTGAGGATGAAGAGATCATCGCAGGCTTAAAGGCAAACTTCGAGGGCGAATGCACAGAGGTAGGTATGTATCTCGCTATGGCAAGAGCCGCTCACAGAGAAGGTTACCCCGAGGTAGGCCTTTACTACGAAAAGGCAGCTTGGGAAGAGGCTGAACACGCAGCAAAGTTTGCAGAGCTTTTAGGCGATGTTGTAAGCGCATCAACTAAGGAAAACCTTGAAAAGAGAGTTGCCGCAGAGCACGGCGCTACACAGGGCAAGCTTGACCTCGCTAAGAGAGCAAAGCAGTTAAATCTTGACGCTATCCACGACACAGTTCACGAGATGGCTAAGGACGAAGCCCGTCACGGCAAGGCTTTTGAGGGTCTGCTGAACAGATACTTCAAGTAAGCGGCGGCTGTGAGCCGCACCAAATTCGCCTTTTCAAAATTCTGCTTACCGCAGGACAGCGAAACGGCGGCATCATAAAAAGCAATAAACAAACTACAGCCGTAAGCACTCTTGCTTACGGCTCAGTTTGTTCTTATAGTAAAAACGCATCTGATACACAAAAAAGAACACCGGTCGCCCGGTGTTCTCTTTTTTTACTGTCAGCTTATTTGGCTGTCTTCACATTTGCATAAGTATAAGTGCTTGTATTTGCACCCTTATAAGACGCAATCCTTACCTTATACACGCTTCCGGCCCTGAGTCCGCCAATAGTGACAGTAGCATTCGTACTGCCCTTTAACGTCTTTTTGACCCACTTGCCGCCTTTGTAAATTTCAACCTTATATCCGTCTGCACTGGCGTTTTTACCCCACTTAACGGTTATCGAGTTGCTTTTTGCCGATACAACCTTGATATTGGTTACCGGTGAAAGCACTGCAGTAACCGTAGTATAGCTGTAATCGCCGTACAGATTGTCCTTATACGCTCTTACCCTTACTTTATATGTGATGTAAGGTGTAAGTCCGCCAAGCACAGCCATTGCTGTCTTATTATCGGTTATGGTCTTTTCGACCCACTTACCGCCGATATAATATTCTACGTTATATCCGTCAGCGTTTGCATCCGCATTCCATATAACTACTGCCTTTGAGTCAACTGCGCTCTTTACCTTAAGACCGCTGACCTTTGTCGGAGCGGTAGTGATATAAATATCGTCGAATGCACTCTCAAGCTCACCCTTATAAGCCTTTATTCTGACCTTGTAGGTTTTGTAGCCCTTAAGCGAGCCTATTGTAACGGTAGTTTTTTTATTGCCGGTCAGCGTCTTTTCATTCCACTTACCGTCTGCATAGTACTGAACGGTATAACCGTCCGCACTTTCGTTCTTATCCCATTTAAGCGTAAACGAAGAAGATGTTACTGTCTGCGTAATACCCGTAACTTTTGACGGGAGCGTATCGATATAGCCGTATGTATACGGACTGTAAAGGTCGCCCTTATATGCGCTTACCCTTACTTTATATCGTGTTCCTGCACAAAGTCCGTCTATAACCGCCGATATATTATTGTTGCCGGTAACAGTCTTTACGGACCACTGATTATTAATGTACCACTCTACCTTGTAGCCGTCCGCTCTGGCGTTTCTGCTCCAGCTTATTCTTACCGTTTCATCGGTAGCCTTCACCGTATTTATATTCCATACGGGAGAAGGAACAGTATCAACATAGAAACATCTGAATTTGGCGGTGAATCTTCCTGCATAAGCCGCTATCCTTACCTTATATTTAAGGCCTGCAGAAAGACCGCTCAGCTTTGCCGCTACTCTGTCGCCGTCAGCACTGCAGTTAATCTGCTTCCACTGATTGCCGACATAGCATTCGACATAATATCCGTCAACGCCGCTTATATTCTTCCAGCTTATATCGACTTCATTGTATGTTGTCTTTTCAACCGCTATTTCTTCCACGTTGGGAATAGGCTTTACGGGAACACGGTTTCCGATATATGAATCCTTACATCTTGTGCATTCAAATACGCTGTAGCCTTCGTTGCGATAGTCAGGCTCAACTACTTTGATTACAACATAGTCGTGACCGAGAGGTTCGCCATACTCCGCACCGCATATTTCACACTTTGCCTTTTTGGTGCAAGTAGCCTCTCCTCCGGAATGCTCACATTCGGTTATCGTAGCCGTTACAACGTCCGACTTCATCGAAACTCCCGCCGTTGTAGCATTGCTGTAGGTAAGACGGCAGTAGTACCTGCCCGTTGTGAGATTTTCGAGCGACAGCTTTCTGTCTGTAGCGCCCTCTATCTCTGTTTCGTTGCCGTTTTCATCAATGGCGATCCACTGATAAGCAACTTTTGCGTCGACCTCGCCTGAATACCACGGCACTGCACTTATTTGAAGTGACGGTATGTCGCCTGGATAATAGCCGTTGGTGTAATATACAGTATCAATCGGCTTGATTATCTGCATCGGACACACCCGTACCGTAAGGCCGCTTGTCGATGACGCCGTTGCCTTATTAAGACTGTATATATCTATCCACTCTTTTGTTCCTCTGTCCTGTACCCAGAAGCCGTGATCGATATAATCGGCTATCACCTTATTGCCGACGTTAGTTATGATTTCGGCAAACCCACCTGACGAAATGGATACATTACCGCCGTTTATAGTAAGGCAATTTATATTGTTGGAGGCCATTGTAACATTTCCGCCGTTTATGGTCACATTGCTGCCTGTAGCAAGCCCGTCAAATGTGACATCACCGCCCTGCACTATGAATGCGTCTTGATTCTCAAACGCTGTCACCGCACAACGTCCCGTAACCGTCAGCTTTGCCTTGCCGTTTATGATGATCGGACGTGAGAACGCTGTACGAACTGCGTACTTGAGCGTGAAGTTACCTTCGGTTATGACTAACTGACCGCCGTATCCGTTCTTGTTATAAAGCGGATATAAGGTACAGCCCTCGTTTTCGCTCTTCTGAGCGTCTTTCGCAGCCTCGTCAAGATTGTTATAATACCTGACATCGTCGCCCTTTGTTATCTTTGCATTGAACTTGCTCTCGCATATCTCGCAATATGTCGGCTCAGTAATGTTGCCTGCGGTTTCCTTGTCCGCTGTAGGATCGACCACCTGAGAATGATCACAGTCAACAAGGTCTATGCTTACAGTGTTCGACTTTATTTCATAGCCGTCATCGGTAATAACTACGAAGTATATCTTGGCAGCAACGCTGTTGCCCGCCTTATCAATTATTTCGTCTGCCGACAATTTAGCGTCCTTTACAAGTGCGCTTAAGCTGCTATAAATTATATCTCCGCTTACATAGGAGTTTATACCGTATCTCTTACTTACATACGAGTCGTTCAGGTTCGAGCCGTGAGCAAGAGCAAGGTTGAACTTCAGCGTGGGGTTTGCGTTGCTGTTGCGATACAGCTTGTTTATTTCTGTGCTAAGCGTTGCGCTCTTTATCGGCGCTTCTTCTACATTCACCGGTTTATTGTCGTTATTCACACTGCTATAAACGCTCTCTGCACGTTCTGCAATTGAAAGCCATGCACCGCCGTCCTTTTTATATGCATAACCGTCAGCCAGAACAGATTCAAGACTGCCGTTTGCTATCTCGATGTTGTAGAATTTACCGCCGCTGATTTTTGCTTTAGCGTTACCTATAATGGTCAGAGCGTCTATAACGCCGCCGCCTATTTCTGCGTCGCCGTCTATGTAAACCATCACCGATGTGAATTCACCGCCGTTGATGATTAACTTTGAGTTTGCGTAAGCTTTAATAGGCATCCGCATTTTGCCATCGCCGCCTACGGTAAACATACCGCCGTCGGATACTTCTACAGGTGCGTTGAAAGCAAAAGTGCCACCCAGTTTTTTACCGTTCAGTGCAAGCGTTACATTGCCGGTAATGGTAACGCCCTGTGTAAGTTCGCTGTTTGTAATATCCTTATACAGCGTTACAGTAGCCGTACCTGCCTCGTTAGCCTTGTCAAAAGCGTCATAAATATCGCTGAACAGATCTGTCTGCTCGCTTCCGTCAGCCGTATAGCTTACAGTTGCGGCGATTTCCTCATTGCAGTAAGGACAAAGGTTTCCGTCAAGCGCATAACTGTCGTTTTCGTCCTTATGGTCGCACTTTATAACATTAAGATAATTGGCTTTGGTCATGCTCTGAATTTCAGCATATTTGAAACCTGAACCGACAATCGCATTTAAGCCTATAACTCTGCTTCCGCTCGCAATTGCCCTGCCTAAAGTATAATTGCTTTCATTTTCGCAAGTGAAGATGTTGAACGTACCGCTTACTATAGAGACATTATATCCGCTTCCACCGGTCGTGTCTGCTTTCATGCTTAAATAATCGGCATTAACATCATTGATGACCGTGTCTCCGCCGTTTATCGTTATTGCGCCGATATTAGCACCATCGGCACTAACCTTTCCGGAATTTACAACTAAATAATTCAATGTGGCTTTACTGTCAATTAAAACATTGGCATTCTCACCCGATACCGTTACACCGGTAAGTGAACTTGAGGCTGCTTGCGATGCCGTAAACGTTATATCTCCGCCCTTGACATCAAACGCAAATGTTGTGGTGCCGTCATTTTTATTTAAATCAACGGTAAATCTACCCTTGCTTATGTCAAATATTTCACCATCATTAACACCACTGTAGTCTAACAGCTTTAATGTACAGCCTTCGCTTTCCTCGGCAGCGCCGATAGCGTCATTCCAGTTTTCGTAATACGATAACGTGCCGTCAGACAGCTCTACCGAAGCCGGTAGTGCTCTGTTGCATATACCGCACACACAACCGTTATCGTCACATTTTACGCTTTCGCCGGGGTGCCGGCAGGTAGCTACTGTAAGCGTTACCACATTCGACTTATAATCATATCCGTCATAGGTAAATATGCAGTAATATTGGATTTCTCCGTCTTCTGCCACCACTTTATCAACTTGATCACCAAGTAAATAACTGTAACCGTTTAATAATTCTGTTTTTTCGCTTATTACCGTTCCGTCAATTAAGCATCCGGTAATATAGAGTGTTTTATCTCCCGAATATGTCACATCGGCCGCGAAAGTTGAAGCCTTTTTACCGTTACGGTATATTATCGGTGACTCGTCATTAGCGGTAATTGTTGCACTCTTTATCGGCGCTGTCCTTACTTCTACATTAGCTATATCCTGCTTTTCACGCTCTGCAATAGTAGACCAGATGCCGGAATCGATAAAACTCCAATAGGCATAGCCGTCCGCAAGAAGCTGTCCTACGTTTCTGCCTTCGCCTGAAACCTGTAAGCTGTAGAATTGACCGCCTTTAATTACAGCGTTACCGCCGTCTTTAATTATGAAGTCAGAGAAAGTACCACCGTTGATTTCCGCATCGCCGCTGTTGCGAACGGCAACACGTTTTATTAAGCCACTGCCGTTAACGGTCAGCTTACCGCTCGTTACTTCTATGGAATACCATACATCAGTACCGGGTTGTGAGAGCCTTTTACCGTTAAGTTCAAGCGTAACATTGCCTGTAACAGCTATCGTATCTGTAATATCGTCCGTGATGTTCTTCTGCAGCGTTACAGTAGCCGTACCTATCTCATTAGCCTTGTCAAAAGCGTCATAAATATCGCTGAACAGATCCGTCTCTTCGCCGCCGTTTGCCGTATAGCTTACAGTTGCAACGATTTCCTCATTGCAGTAAGGACAGGGATTACCATCAAGCACATAACTGCCGTTTCCGTCCTTATGGCTGCACTTTTCAACAAAAATTCTATCGGTTTTGGTCATGGTCTGAATAGCTTCGTATGTGTAAATAGTAAAGCCATTTATATTATTGCCGAAAACTACGCTTCCACTCGCAATTGCCATACCTAAGCCTGTTTTGCAAGTGGTGCTGCCGAACTCGCCGGCTACGATAGAGATGCTACCGGACCCGTTGATATTCACGCTTAAAGAATCGGCTGTAACATAATTGATGACCGTGTCTCCGCCGTTAGCTTTCAGTGCATCAATATTTGCACCGTTTACAACAGTCTTTCCGCCATTTATTGACAGTTCTTTAATATAACTCTCGGCACTGTTTATTTTAAGCGCACCGCTTGATATTGTTACACTTCCCAGCTTGATTTTACCGTCAATTGTAACCTTAGCGTCCGCTCCGGTTACTTCGATTTTGCTTATCAGAGTTTCTACATCGGCTTGTTTTACCGAAGAAGTGAAAGTCACGTCACCGCCGTTGACATCGAACTGATAAAATACCTTCTTACCGTTAAAGTCAACAGTAAACCTGCCGCCTGTCACGGTAATGGACTCAGATACTCCTTCCGACATCAGCTTTACAGTGCTGCCCTCGTTCTCCTGTGCCAGCTTTATGGCACTCTCTATATCCGCATAACCTAACGACTTGCCGTCAGCATCTACTACCTCGGCTTCTATCAATGCGTCACATATACCGCAGATTACAAAACCGTCGTTTTCGTATAATAAGCTATCCTCAGGGTGCGAGCAGGTCGCAAGTGTAAGCTTAAGCACATTCGACTTATATTCGTATCCGTTGCACTTCAGTACAATGTAATATTCAACCTCGCCGTCTTTCGCCGCAAGCTTACCGATTTCATAACAGTGTACCATATATTTATTGTACAAATTATAATCTTTAATGCGATTATTGCCGTTTACAAAATCCGAATAGGTTGCACCCCTTGAACCGACCGCCAATGTGTATGTAACATTGACGTTTAAATATTTATCTCCGTTACGGTATACAACAGGCGTTCCTCCGCCTGCCCACGAAATACTTGCGCTCTTTATCGGCGCTTCCTTTACTTCTACATTAGTTATATCCTGCTTTTCACGCTCTGCAATAGTAGACCAGATGCCGGAATCGATAAAACTCCAATAGGCATAGCCGTCCGCAAGAAGCTGTCCTACGTTTCTGCCTTCGCCTGAAACCTGTAAGCTGTAGAATTGACCGCCTTTAATTACAGCGTTACCGCCGTCTTTAATTATGAAGTCAGAGAAAGTACCACCGTTGATTTCCGCATCGCCGCTGTTGCGAACGGCAACACGTTTTATTAAGCCACTGCCGTTAACGGTCAGCTTACCGCTCGTTACTTCTATGGAATACCATACATCAGTACCGGGTTGTGAGAGCCTTTTACCGTTAAGTTCAAGCGTAACATTGCCTGTAACAGCTATCGTATCTGTAATATCGTCCGTGATGTTCTTCTGCAGCGTTACAGTAGCCGTACCTATCTCATTAGCCTTGTCAAAAGCGTCATAAATATCACCGAACAGTTCTGTCTTTTCGCCGCCGTCAGCTGTATAGCTTACGCTTGCGGCAAACTCAGAGTTACAGTATTTGCATATACCGCCCTCATTAAAGGCATAACTGCCGTCCTCATTCTTATGCTCGCACTTGGTAAACAGATAATAGCTTACAGTATTGTTTTCGGAGTCAAAATTATTTTTTTCGGCTATATCGCTGTATAATAAAGCCGTTGCTGTTTTCTCCGCAGTCGGATCTGTCGGATTGTCGTAGCTTATCACACGCACACCGCTTGCGATTACGTCCTTTAATTTAAGCTGTCCGAGATAGACATTGCCGTAAGTACCGCCGCCTATAGTAAGCTTTACATCAGTTGCGTCTTCGCTTACAAATAAATTATCAGCACCCGCATTATTGTCAACATTGACGCCTTCGCTGACAGTTACGGTACCGCCTGATATAGCAATACTATCAAATCCGGCGCTTGAGCCCTCAGGTAATGTAAGAGATCCGCTCTTCACATTAACCTTGCACTTGATGAACATATAACCTTCAGCAATAACATCTGCACCGTCAATAGTTATTGTCTGGTTGTAATCATAGATAGTACCATAATTACTTGTGGTAATAGTAAACTGACCGTTTGACAGCGTAACCCCACTATTGATCTTACCGCTTGTTACAAGAGTGAAAACACAGCCCTTGTTTTCAGCCTTATCCGCATACCGTAAGCCCTCGGTTATGTCGTCGAAATACTTTACCTTTCCGTCGGCAGTAGTTACCTTTGCGTAAATTTTCGCACCGCACTCACTGCACACCTTGTTGGCGCTGTCTTCATCTACCTGACCCTCGCCGTCATGCAGACACTTATATCCGCAAGCGCAGTTGCCGTGTTCATCGTATGTATGCTTCGGGTGAGCCGTAACAAATATATTATCGCCTGCTTTGTATATTTGTTGTACGCTTGCATTCAGTATTTCTCCGCTTTCACTTGCAAGCGCCTTACCGCTACCCAGTATTTCAATTACACTTCTTCCCTGAACATAAATGCTCTTGAATACTCCGGCATTGATCAAAGCGTCGCCGTCTTCAAATGTTGCAAAAGTATCGAATTCAATATCTCCGTTTACAGTTACCATTCCATAGGAATAAACGCCGGTGGCGTTTATAACTGCACGGCTGCTTCCGCTGTTTTCAAAGGTTACATTTCCGTAAACCGCTACTGCGCTTATTTCCTCGGTACCGATCGAAACATTCAGCGTATGACCGTTCATGTCGATCGTTTTATTGCCGTTTATTATTATGCCCTTAACAATACAATCTACATCGCCTGTCAGCTTTAATACACCGTCAGCCTCATTTTCCGCAATATTTTTAAACTGTGTTTCGCTTTCAATAAATGTATAAGTTTCAGAGCTTTGTGTTGTCTCGGTAAATATAGCAAGCGCACAAACGCCGCACGGACACTTGCCCGTTTCCACGTTGTATCTATGCTCATGCGCTACAACCATGACATTTGTAAGTCTTCCGCCGATTGTCTTCGCACTGCCGTCAACTATACTTTCGGGGAGATGTGTGACACTGTTTAAGGTCGCAAATGCATAACCCTTTGCAAGCAGAGTGTTTACAGGTGTGCTGTTGCTTTCCTCGCCGCAGATGGTGTTGTACCTTCCGCCGTATAAAGCTACACCGCTTGCGTGTGCAATATAAACATTCTCAAATATGCCGCCGTATATTTCGACACACTTAGCACTGTTAATGACTAAATTGAGTACATCTGCGGCTGAACTGCCGCCGTCTGCAGTACCGTTTATAAGCGTACCGCCGTTTACACTAAAAGGTGCGTCTATGCATCCGTAGTAGGTGCTTTTCCTGCTGTCCTTAAGGTACAGCACACCACCGTTATTTACACTTATATCTGCCTCTCCGCCGAGTGAACATCCGTTCACATCGACAGTAACCGTTGTATTGCCGATTTCTACGTTCTGTGTAATCTCACAGTTCTTATACAATGTCAGCGTACAACCGTTGTTTTCCGCCGATAATGCCGCAGTAAAAGCGTCGTCTATATTATCAAAATACTTCGCTGTTCCCGCACTCGAAATGCCCGCAGTAAGCTGATATTCGCAGGTAAGGCATACACCCGTTTTGCTGTCAACATCCGTATGACCGCACCGCTTACCGCAAATCGTACACTTGCCCGTTGTGCTGTCGTAACTGTGACCTTCATGTGGTATTACAATAACAGTTGTTGCAAAACCGTCTTTCAACAGTGTTTTTGAGCCGTCTATCGGCTCAGGATTGGGAGACTTCATAAACATACGGTTCTCAGCCAACAAAGTCAGTATTTCTGCGTTTGCTCTGTCCCCGCCGCCGTTATAGCATATTGTTTTGAAAGCTCCGCCGTGAAGAATTACGTCACTGCTTGCATCGTTTATATTGAGTGTTATAGCAAATGTACTATAGCAGTCAAATGTACCTGCACCTACCGACACAGTTCCCATAGCGCCGCAGTTTTCGTCAAATGTCAGCTTACCGCCGGCCGCTACATTGAAATCGCCATAAATACGATTATTTTTTTCCGATCCCGTAACGGTTATATCTCCCGAAACAGTTAACGTACCTACATTGGCAGCCTCAGCGATCCACAGCGTGAACTTACCGCTGAGTGTTGTATAGCTGCCTGTATAATTCTTGTATACTCTTAATGTACAGCCGGTGTTTGCGTCACTGTCAGCCGCTTCAAAAGCCGCTCCCATCTCATTTTCTTCATAAACAGAAGCTACAGCCCCGTCCTTTACGATAACAGCCGCATACTGATATTCACACTCTGTACACTTGCCCGTTTTGCTGTCAACATCGCTGTGGGGGCATACATATCCACAGTCGCACTTGCCGTCAACATAGGTATGGCTGTGGTCCTTGACTGTCAGCGTTTCACTGCTTGATATTTCCTTAACGCTTGCGTTGAAAAGAGTTCCGTCAGCCTTGAAGAAAGCCTTACCCTCGCCGAGCATATCATATAATGTCTTGCTGTCCCTTGCGTAAAGTCCGGCAGGATATGTACCGTCTTTCAGTATAACCGTACTCGAATCATATACATAGATCGAAGTGTCTAAAACTACATCGCCGTCTATTATAAGCGTACCGCCGGCGTATGAAGCGTCGTTTGTCGGATATACATTACAACCGAGCATAACCGGATTGCCGCTGTTTTTGATCGTAAGCTTTCCGTTTTTGCAAGGAGTAATACTCCGGATATTAAATTGGCGTCCGTTTACGTCAATTGTAAGCTCTCCGTATAAGTCATACTGAGCGCTTGGTTTAGAATAATCCTTAAACAGCTTTATCGTGCCGCTTCCGTTGTATTCATTCAGTAAAGAGTGAAGCTCATCGGTATCTACATACTTTAAGCTTCCGTTCTTGTCTGTATAGAGTGCGACAGACACAACCGCACCGCAGATTGAGCAGATGCCGGTGTCCGTGTTTATATCACCGCCATGCTCGCAGGGCTTTCCGCACTCCTCGCACTTGCCTGTTCCACTGCCGTATTTGTGGTCAGCGTCAGTATGCTCAACAACAGTAAGCGCAACGGAATAACCCATACTTCCATATTCTTTATAAAGATCAAGATAATTGCCGTTATCTTCACGTCGCAGTGCCTGCCGGGTAACATCAAGAAGATTGCCTAATTTCAGAGCGCCGGAATTGTTTTGGCGATGATATGTCAGCCCACCTAACTTCATTCCCGTAGCAAGCTTTACAGATGTCGTTGTAGTTCCGTCATCATTCACGGATGCTATCACAGTCAACTGCTCTGTAGTTACTTTTGCGCCATCGTTTACAGCAAGCCGTGCACTGTCCTCAACAAAAATTGTATTAAATTCTACATTTGCTTCGCTGTCAATTATGAATGATCCGCCGCCTTTGCGAACATACACCTGCGTAACATAACTGCCCGCTGTGCCGGTTAATGTAAGCGTGACGTCTTTGTTGACCCCAAGTTTGTTGACCCCAAGCTTGATATTGTTCAGCTTGTGACCGTTAAGGTCGATCATAACATTGTGTTTTACATCTATAGTATCTAAAGTTGCAGTTGCCGATGCATCGCCGATATCCTGATAGATCTTAACATAGTTTCCGGTATCGGCAGTAATGCTGTTAAGGCAGTCTGCGAGCGTGTCATAGCCTGTCGGCGCATTGCCGTCTGTGCTGATCGTAGCAACAAACTGATGCTCACACTTGTTACACTTACCCGTGTTAATGTCAATATTGCTGTGATCACATAACGCTCCGCAGTTTGTGCATTTACCGTCGGAATAACCGTTTTCATGTGCACATTCTTTATATGTAAATGTAAATTTTTCTGTAACAGTTTCTGTGCTGTCACCGTCTGAATAGGTTATATCGCAATACAGAACATAATTTCCGGCAGGAATATTATCCGCAAGCTTGAATTCGCCGTTGCTTCCGGATACTGCCGCACCGAGCTCATCTGCACTGTATGCACTGTTCGTACTGTACCAGTTATAGCTTATGCTTTCACTGTCAACCGTATAGGTGCTTACAAGCTTGTAATTGTCCTTCTCTTCCTGCGAAGTGTTTGTATAGAAAACCGTTCTGTTTGTGTTGTCACCCTGTGTAACCTTGTTGAAACGGTTTGCATTCGACTTTACCTGAACGGTATTGGATACAATATCTCCGCACTTTATTGTAAGAGTATTATCAGTGTCGTATGTAACCGAAAACTCGGTATCGCAGACCATGCACACCCAGCCGTAATCGGTCTTGATTATGCTTGCTGATAAATCGGGTTCATCGCCGCCGAAATAGCCTCTTGCGTCTGCAAACTCTTCATCGCTCATATTCTTCAGAGTAATATCAAAGTAAACCGTACCCTTGAGCTTGGTATCAGTCATGCCTTCAATTATTTCATACTCTTCCGTCTTGAATATTCCTGTCTGCTTTCCGAGTATTATACGGGGAGAAGTATCAGGCTTTATAACTACCGTCTTAGCGTCCGCTCCGCCAATCTCATAATAGCCGCTGTTATACTTGACCTCGCCTGTCACAGCACTTTCCGAAGCCTTGAACTCGGTCGAGCCCTTTATTACAAATTCATTCTCGTCTATTGTCGGTACAGTTTGACCGATAGCGTATGAACCGCCCGTAGTGTAAACCGAGCCTGTACCGTTCATTATAAGGTTTACTTTGTAAATGCCATACTTAGTACCGTAAGCAGTGACCTTACCGCCGCTTATTTCGGCATCCATTCCGTCGCCGTTGTTTCCGCTGTAGTATATTCCGACTCTTGCTGCATTGCCTTCAGGCACAGTAATACTGCCGTTTTCGCTGACGGAAATTTTGTCACCGAAATTACTGGTAAGCAATATTGCACTGTTTAACGTAGATTCATTAGCACAACCTACTGCAGTAAGACTGCCGTTGCCGTCAACAGTAATGCCGCCGCTGACATTGACAGCCACACCCTCAAAAGATGCAGTTGTCGCATTTGCGTTCAGCACACCGTCATTATGTATTTCAAGCGAATTTGTCTTTACAGTACCTGTTGCGTTTACTGTACCGCCGTTCAGGATTATTGATCCGCCGAGAGAGCGTGCCATACTGTCTGTAGAGCGGTTCTCTGCATTCAGCACACCGTCGCCGCTGATCGTCATTGTGCCGTCACAATTGACCTCTTTATTATTTACGGCACTGAGAACGTATGTATCGCTTTCGAGGGTATCGGTCTGTACGATAGTGTTTTCACCGTTCAGCACTATTTTCGTACCGTCAGGGACTGTTACGACGCTCATCATATTCTCTTCTGTTGTCGCCTGAATGTTCACTCCGTTAAGCGTCAGCGTCTTTGTGTCATGATCCCAGCTCCAGCCGACACCGTTTTCGTCCGCCGTCTTTTCTCTGAAATCAAGCGGTGTCGTGATGACATTGCTCTCGCCGTCATGCGTATGTGCCTCGCCCTCGGCAAATGCCGATAGCGGTACAGCCGTCAGCGTCATTGCCGCAGACAGCACCGCACTTATGAGCCGTACAAATTTTTTCTTCATGTTTTTCCTCCTGTAGATTTACCCGTGCTTATGCCATGCACCTGCACTTATGCAGTGCCTCCTTGAGCTTTTCAAGCGGTATCGGCTTCTTGTGGAAATAGGTACAGCCAAGCCTGTATGACTGCGCCCCGAATCCCTCATCGTCCGACAGCCATATTACAGGCGTATCCCTGTCGGCATTCTTCGCCGCAATAACGCCCTCCATACCGTCCGCTCCGTCGGCAAGCACGATTATAAGGTCAGCCGTCTTACACTCATTCACAAAGCTCTCATACCTCTGACATACCCTGTAGGCAATTCTTCGATATGCCGCCGTTGCGATCTGTGTTATTTTCGCTTTCAGTATCTCCGCCTCGTTTGCGGTATCGTAAACGCAGATGAGCATACTTCTCCCCTTATAATTTTATAATTATATCATAACTCATTTGCTTTTAATTTTCAACTTTTTGGCACGAACGGTTGTTATAACGGCGCAAACGGTCATAAATGCGGCACATAATACAAAAAACCGGCGCCCTACAGACACCGGTCAAGTGAAATATTTTGCCAAGCACTATCCCTCCGCCCTGCACCACATTCTTGGCTCCCTTGAGTAAAGGGAGCTGGATTGCGACAAGGCTACTTCTTATCATAAATTGCCTTGCTCAGCGATTCAAGTATATTTAATATCCTCTCAACCTTATCTGTCGCAAGACTGAGGGATTGCCACACCCCTCGCCCCACACCAACCCTCCCAAAACCGCACTATCCCTCGCCCTGCACCACATTCTTACCCCCCTTGCCAAAGGTGAGGTGCTGTCACCCGAAAAAATTCGGGCGACTACCGGAGGGATTGCTCCCTATCCGCACCATCAATGAGATTTTCCGCACTATCCCTAGCACTAAACTTGCCTCCCTTGTCAAAGGGAGGTGGCTTGACGGAACGACACAAACTTTTGCTTTGTTGCTTTCTGCTTGTGATACACCTGCCTTTTCAATTTATCAAACTTTTCTGCCGTCAAGACGGAGGGATTGCTTTACACCCACCAACCTTTTCATCCCCACAACCATTGCAAAAGGACAATAATCCCTTGCCCCACACCATGTCCTTGCCTCCCTTGTTAAAGGTGAGGTGCTGTCGCCCGAAAAAATTCGGGCGACTACCGGAGGGATTGCTCCCTATCCGCACCATCAATGAGATTTTCCGCACTATCCCTAGCACTAAACTTGCCTCCCTTGTCAAAGGGAGGGGGCTTGACGGAACGACACAAACTTTTGCTTTGTTGCTTTCTGCTTGTGATACGCCTGCCTTTTCAATTTATCAAACTTTTCTGCCGTCAAGACGGAGGGATTGCTATACAATCCTTCGCCTCGCACTATCCCTCTCGCTTTTCGTCGGGTGAGGGTCTGTGTGTGCTTGTATGGCTTCGTATTTGCATTATCCCACCCACTTTTCGTAGGGCGAGGGTCTGTGTGTGCTTGTACAGCTTCGTATTTGCACTATCCCCCTCGCTTTTCGTAGGGGAGGAGCTCGCTCCTCCCGTTGCACCAATCCTTGTTGTTTACACTAATCTTTGCAAAAGAACACTTATCACTTGCCTCTTTATGAACGCTCTGCCGGTTTCACATCCGCACTATCCCACAAATAACACTATCGGTAGCCTGTTATCATAGTCAAAGCCGAATGATATAACAGAAGCACATTAAACAAAAGACTTTTCCTACAAGCTGAACTGACCGGCGCCCTACAGACGCCGGTCAGCTTTATTATTTATTTATAGGTAAATTCCTTCGAGAAATCATGCACCTTGCCCTTAGAATCGGTAATGCTCGCGATAATCAGATATTTCTTCCCCTTTTTCAGATTAAACCAGCACTCGTCATTGCCGAATACACCATAAGCCGTTTCTTCATCGCCATAGGCAATACAGTCAAAGCAGTTCGTTTTTCCTCCGCCAGTATAATTCAGCTTTACATATGTATTTCCGTAGTCGAGCCGGTCTTTTCTTGTTTCCTTCTTCACCGTAAGCTCGCCTTTAAGCGCAGAATTGTCATGCGCAGACACCGATGCCATTTTGAATATCTCTCTTGAGGAACTGTCACGCATCCTGTATTCTACGGTATATTCCCCGTATTCCGGCAGCTTAAGGGAGAATGTCGCACTCTTGTCCTTTACCGAAAATTTCGTTTCATCCATAAGATACGTTTGTGTGCCATCCTTTTCGTGACAAACGATTACTTCATAGTCATACGGCGCTGTACCCTCGTTTATGCTCAGCTTTACGGTAAGCGTCGGCAGCTTCTTGTTTTCATACTTGATATAATCGTCGGTATAATCAGCGTTTCCCCAGATTTCAAGATTTGACTTTTTCTGCTCATAACGGAGCTTGAGGTTTTTATCACCGACTGTTATATCGGCAACGCATTTCATCGGATCGGCAAATCTGAATCCCTTGTACCAGCCGATAACCTCGTCAAGATTTTCGGGATAGATGTATAATGTCGGGTTGCTGTTTCTTACCTTTCCGTAATAAAAATAGCTTGTATATCCGTTCAGCTCGTTATACTTGTCCTCTATCTGTGTGTCAAATTCATACCAGGTGTTTCCGACCTTGATATTGTTCCACTTATGTCCGGTATATCCTCCGCCGGAATATGCAACATTTCCGCCTATGCTGTAGCAGTCAAATCCCACAGCCCTCGCAAGCACCGTAAATGCGGAAGAATAATTGTCGCACACGCCATATCCGTCAGACAGAATCAGATAGGCATAATATGCGGTTATTGCATCTTCGTCTGATAAGTAGGCATTATCTCCGAAAGTCATCATTTCATCATAATCAATTATTCTCATTTCATAAGACGAGTTTGCAATTATGTAATCATATATCGCTTTCAGCTTCTGGCTGTTGGTCATACCCTTGGTGATTATTTTTGCCAGGATTCTGTCAACCAGATCGTCCAGCTTTTTTGTGTTGGTTCTGACCGGCTTCAGTGTCACCTTGTTTACTTCTTCTTCAAAAGAGCCGGCGGCAGGTACGTTTGAAGCAGGCTGAGCGGTCTCCGCAGGCTTTGTCCTACTCGTATAATCCTTGTGGATATATCTGCCGTTTTTCAATTTGTAATAATCCGTGTCGGTCGTAGCTGTGACAGCTATCTTACTGCCCCGCTTCAGTATCGAGCCGGCAGGCGCACCGATATACGCACCCGTTCGTTCATAGCAGTCCACCGTTACATACAGCGTTTCGTCTGCTTTATTTTCGATCCATTTCGGCTTTTCCGTTGCGGCGGTTGCCGTAGCTGAAGCAGATGGTGCGGCGGTTTCGGGTTTTACTGTTGTGGTGGATTTTGTTGTTTCGGGTGCCGTTGTTACCTGCGCCGCTGTTACCGGCACGGTTGTAACCGGAGCAGTTGTGACAGTTACCGAAGAAACAGATGTCACAGCCGCATTTGAAGAAGCTTCTGACTTAGTTTCGTATGAACTTCCGCCGCCTGAACTGCAGGATGTCAGCAAAATACACACGCTCATCAACGCAGAATATATCTTACATCTTTTCATTTGCGTCATATGATAATAAATTATCATTTCCTCCCACTTCAAATATTTATATAATCATAATAACACAGTAAAGTACATTTGTCAAGAAAACAGCACTTTAAACACAGTAATCGCTTCCCTTTCCGCACCCTCCGTCAGTTACAGTTCAACCTCCGATATTCACAACTCATTATACTTAAATCGCTATATTGCTTTTTACAATTATTCATATCATTTATATTGCAAGCGTAACATCATCCCTGCCCCCTCGATTTTCCACAAAACAAAACCCTGCCCTCTTCGATTTTTTCTCCCCCTCATTTCGTGACACTTCCAATTCAACTATTAGCTATCCGATATAACGTATTTTATATATTTGCCATTATCACTGATAAGCCGAACCGCATTATCCACCCCAACGCTTTCCATGATTTTCAAGTTTTTGCAATATCTCTCCCTTCGTGCCGAAAAAATCTATATTCATCAAGAATCATCATTCGGTTATTCTTGCATCAATCTGCCGTCACCCCCGATAACATAACGGTTTACGCCCTCTCAGACGTAAAAACCGATTCATCATAAATCATCACGCTGTGAATTACATATTCCACCTTTATTTTACATTTATTTGCTGTTGCCGCTTTACTTGCCGCTTTACTTGACAGAACAGCCGTTTTTGTATTATAATAAAGGTTGAAATTGAATTATACCGCCATATCGGGCGTATGAAAGGACAACTCGCAAAATGGAAGAGAAAAAATATGACTTTTCTGCCATAGAAAGTAAGTGGCAGAAATACTGGGACGAGCATCAGACATTCAAGGCTGAAAACGGCAGTACCAAGCCGAAATTCTACGCTCTCGTAGAGTTCCCCTACCCCTCCGGCGCAGGTATGCATGTAGGTCATATCAAGGCTTATTCGGGCCTTGAGGTAGTCAGCCGCAAGAGAAGGCTTCAGGGCTACAACGTACTGTTCCCGATTGGCTTTGACGCTTACGGTCTGCCCACCGAGAACACCGCCATCAAGACCGGCGTTCATCCCCGTAAGGTCACCGATAACAACATAGTAAAATTTACCAGTCAGCTCAAGCGTGTCGGCTTCTCGTTCGACTGGTCAAGGGTCATCGACACCACCGAAGAGCGTTATTACAAGTGGACTCAGTGGATATTCCTCAAGATGTTCGAGCATGGCCTTGTATTCAGGGATAAGACGCTCGTAAACTACTGCCCAAGCTGTAAGGTCGTACTTTCAAACGAGGACTCACAGGGCGGTCACTGCGACATCTGCCACAGCGAGATAGTGCAGAAGACCAAGGAAGTATGGTACCTGCGCATCACCGAATATGCCGAGAAGCTGTTACAGGGACTTGAAACGGTCGACTATCTGCCTAACGTAAAGCTCCAGCAGGAGAACTGGATAGGCAAGTCTACAGGCGCTTTCGTTAACTTCTCCATCAAGGAAAACGGCGAGAAGCTCCGCATCTACACGACCCGTCCCGACACGCTCTACGGCGTTACCTTTATGGTTATCGCTCCCGAGCATCCCATAATAGAAAAGTACAGGGATTCCATAAAGAACATTGCCGACCTTGACGCTTACAAGGCGGAGTGCAGCAAGAAGAGCGAATTCGAAAGAACACAGCTTGTCAAGGACAAAACGGGCGTAAAGATAGACGGTCTTACCGGCGTAAACCCCGTTACCGGCAAGGAAATTCCGATATACATTTCCGACTATGTAATGATGGGATACGGCACGGGCGCTATAATGGCGGTTCCTGCTCACGATACCCGTGACTATGAATTTGCGAAGAAGTTCGGCATTGATATAATCGAGGTTATCAAGGGCGGTGACATCTCGAAGGAAGCCTACACGGGCGACGGCGAGATGGTGAATTCGGGCGAGCTGAACGGCATTACGAACAAGAAGGACGCTATAGAAAAGATGCTCGGTGTACTTGCAAAGCTCGGTTGCGGCGAAAAGGGCGTACAGTACAAGATGAAGGACTGGGCGTTCAACCGTCAGAGATACTGGGGCGAACCTATCCCGATAGTACACTGCCCCGACTGCGGAATTGTTCCCGTACCTTATGAGGAACTGCCTCTGGAGCTTCCTCCCGTTGAGAACTTCCAGCCCGGTCAGGACGGCGAAAGTCCGCTTGCAAAGATAGATTCATTCGTACACTGCAAATGCCCCAAGTGCGGCAAGGACGCACGCAGAGAAACAGATACAATGCCTCAGTGGGCAGGCTCAAGCTGGTACTTCCTGCGTTACTGCGACCCCAACAACGACAAGGAATTTGCTTCGCAGGAAGCGCTCAAATACTGGCTTCCAGTTGACTGGTACAACGGCGGTATGGAGCACGTTACCCGTCATATGATCTACTCACGTTTCTGGCACAAGTTCCTTTACGATATAGGCGAAGTTCCCACTCCCGAACCTTACGCAAAGCGTACCGCACAGGGTCTTATCTTAGGTCCGGACGGCGAGAAGATGAGCAAGTCAAGAGGCAACGTAATCGACCCGAATGACGTTGTTGACGTATACGGCGCAGACGTTCTTCGTGTATACGTTCTGTTCATGGGCGACTATGAGCAGGCGGCTCCCTGGAACGACAGCAGTATGAAGGGCTGTAAGCGTTTCCTTGACCGTGTATGGAATCTTCAGAATATGCTTGTCCGTGGCGATGAATACTCAGACGAGCTGAGAACATCAATGCACAAGACGATAAAGAAGGTCAGCGAAGATATTGAGAAGATGAGATTCAACACGGCTATCGCCGCTATGATGTCGCTTATCAACGAGATCACCGCAAACGGCAAGATCAACGATGCCGAGATGAAATCACTGCTGATACTCCTGAATCCCTTTGCTCCCCACATCACCGAAGAAATGTACAATTCGCTCGGCTACGGCATACTGAACGAGGCTCAGTGGGTAACATACGATGAGGCACTCTGCGTTGACAGCACCGTTGAGATAGTAGTTCAGCTCTGCGGTAAGATAAAGGCTCGTATAAACGTTCCTACAGCCGCCGACAAGGACGAGCTGCTGAAGATGGCAAAGGAAGCTATCGCACAGTCGCTTGAGGGCAAGACGATCCGCAAGGAGATTGTTGTTCCCGGCAAGCTCGTAAACATCGTTGCTAACTGATAAGTCACAACAGAATACAGTTAAACCGCTCCCGGAGTGTTACGGGAGCGGTTTTGATATATGTGGTAAATTTACAAAAAGCGACCATAAAACTATTGACATTATACACAAATCAGTGTATAATATAGTAAAGTTAACTTTTTTATAATCCTATGTAAGCGTAATAATATAATCATATTTTAACTAAACGGCAATTAGATTATGAAGCATATAACAGTGCCAATGGATATTCTTCGGAACATTGGGCAACGATAATAGGCAAAGAGAACGGAAAATATCAAATTATAGATCCCTGGGATGGCACTAAGCGAAATTTAGATCAAATGGAAATTTATAAGAATAACAGGTCGGTTCTTGATTATGTAATTCTTACAAATGAATATTAATAAGCGAAAGGACATAAGCCATGAAATCCATCAAAATCACAGCGATAATCTCAGCAGTACTCATTATATCGGCAGGTTGCAGTTCTGCAACAAAATCGGATAATGCTTCCTCTTCAAACTCATCGACAGCTTTACAGGAAAGCTCTTCAACCGTAAGTCTGCCGGACTCTTTACCCGCAGATACCGAGCAGGCACTGAAACTTGTAAGCCGATACAGCCGCCTTTACAACAAGCTCTTTCCGATAAACGATATCAACAAAGATATAGTTGACACCTCGCAGAGCATAACAGCAGACAGAACGATAAACGGAAACAAGACGACACTTACATTCTACAAAGTGATAAAAGATGCACCCACTACAAAAGATGAATTTGAAAACGAACTTGACGAAATGCTTACACCTGAGATGAAGAGTGAATTTCTTGCCGATTCCGAAAGACATTTTGAATACAAAGATAATAACCTGTATGTTGCTTTAAGGGGTGCCGGCGGTATAGGAACGGGCATGGATAAGCTCGTTCTTGACTCTGCAAAGCAGGACGGTGATAAACTTACCATCAATGTTACCTCTTTCGGAAGTAAAGAAAACTGGGGTACAGACAACGACATCAAAGACAGCACTGAAATAACGCTTGAAAAAACAGCAGACGGTCTTCGTATCGGCAAATGCGACATAAACGCCGTTACTTATTTTTCTTTCTATGACAGCATCACCTACGAAGATATAAGCATTTCCCTAAATTAACCGCAAATATGCAAATATCAGAGCCGCCTGTCAGGCACATAACCTGTCAGGCGGCTCTATTTTGACTATATACTTTCAAGTGCGTAGCCTTTGCCTCTTTCGTAGGTGATAGTCACATCGGCTTTGTTATCATCAAGTTTTTTATTAAGCCGTGAAACCGCCGTGAACAGCGCATTTGCGTTGTCGGAATACGGCAGACCCCACACGTTTTCGTACAGTTCGGCTTTCGGCACTGTACTGCCGATATTACGGGCAAGCATCAGCAGAATCGAGAACTCTTTCTGGGTAGTGAGCAGGTCGTTGTCGGCAAAATATGCCGCCATTGAAACCGTATCAAGTCTGAGCCTTCCGAACGAGATATAACGCTTATCTTTCCGTACCGAGCGAAGTCTTGCCTCTACCCTTGCTATCAGCACCTGTATATCGTAGGGCTTCGGCAGATAATCGTCGCCGCCTGCTCTCAGCGCCGTTATAATATCATCGTTTTCGCTGAGTGCGGACAGGAACAGTATCGGAATATCGTACTTTGCCTTTATCTCACGGCAAAGTGATATTCCGTCGCCGTCAGGGAGCATTATATCAAGTATCACAAGATCGACATCGTTATTCGACAGCATAACGGCACTGCGCCGCATCTGCCGCCTCAAGAACACTGTAATCCTCCATAGAAAGACACGAACTGTTTATCTTCATTATATGCGGATTATCCTCTACAAGCAGAATCGTACTCACTTTGCATCTTCCTTTCCACACGGTACGGTAAAGCGGAACACCGCTCCGTTTTCACTGCTGTCTGCGGTTATTTCGCCGCCTGTCGATTCTATAATATCACGGCAGATATAAAGTCCCAGCCCGTTTCCGCCGTCCGTGCTGTAACCTTTGTCAAACAGATGTGCAAGCGCCTCACGGGATATTCCCGTTCCGGTATCGGATACCGTGAACACAGCGAAATTATCGCCGGCGGATTTTTCTGCCGAAAATGTCACTGTTCCGTTCTCGGTATGCTTGCCCGAATTTACAGCCAGATTTATAAGCACCTGAAGCAGCATTTCACGGTTTGCTATTATATCGGGGCAGTTATCCGCCCTTGTGACAAGCCGGTTGCCGTGCTTTGCAAGTATAGGTCTGCAAACCGCCGCCGCATCGGAAAGAACGTCCCTTGCGGCAAATCTGCTCAGCTCCATTGCCGTGACCTCGTTATGAGATACCGAGAGCAGCTTTGTCACCATATCGGACAGACGCTGAGCCTCGCTTGAAATCGTTTCAAGATTTGACAATGTTTCATCGTTTACGACATTCTTTTCTATCTGTTTTTCGGTAAGCTGTGCGTATCCGCTCATTACCGTGAGCGGAGTTTTCATTTCATGGGCGATATTGTGCATAAAATCGGTTTTCAGCCTGTCGAGCTTTTCAAGCGTTTCATTCATATGGGTGACCTGCGATTCACGCTGTTTCGATTCGTCAAGGCGGCGCTCTGTTCTGGAAAGATTTATAGTAAGCATGACCGCATTACAGAACACGAACAATATAGTCGCATAGGAGCGGATATAGAATATCTTCGTGAAGTAGGTAAGCCCTTCTATCAAATAAACGACTGTGGTAAGTACAACGGTTGAGCATACTATAATACTGTCGATGTAGCCCATAAGCCTGTGTTTTACCGCCGTAACACAGATATATACAGAAGAAAGAATCAGATAAACCGCCATAACAGCGCCTGCAACAACGGTAAAATGCGTATAAACGGTTGACGGCGTAAAGATGTAGAACAGCAATATCGCACCTGCAGAGCATACGGAGGTCACAACAAAATGCTTATGCGGTCTTAATCCGAGTGCGGCAAAGGCATAGAGCAGTATAAACACGAAGTAAAGTATATTCGTGATGTATTCGAGCTTATGCTCCGTGTACCAGTCAAGATAGGGGAACAGTACGCCTATCTGCTTGCTTTCGTATATGAGATAATGCAGAGCCGCAGTAAGACAGGACAGCGAAAACCACATCATACTGCGTTTTCTGTTTCCGAGAAGGAACATTCCGAAAAAGAATATTGCCATAGCGAGCAGAGTTCCCGCAATAAGTCCGTCACAAACGGTCTGTGCCCTTTCATTTGCGGATATAAGCGGAGCTTTTGCAAGGCACAGCTTTTGTATCGTGCCTGTCCTGTGATTAAACCATGCGTGACGGATTATTATTTCCGCAGTATCCGCCTGTGCGGTGAAATATAGCGTGTATCTGTCTGTCGCAGGGACAAATTCTTCGGCATTGTCGGACACCTTACCGACCTCGCTGAACAGTTTTCCGTCAATATAAACCTGTTGTGCATAGGTCGCCGTTTCTCCGGAAAGTCCGTAGGTAACACCTTTTTCAAGGGGCAGCACTATGCGGAATGTGGCATATTTATCATCGGGATCGCCCTGTGATATGTTGCCTTTTGCAAAATCGTCCGAGGTATACAGCCGTCCTGTGTAATATTCGCCGGAGGATATATCTATACCGACACCTTGCTTTGACAAATCGACATCAGCTATTTTGTCCGCAGACGGTATATCGACAGATTCCGGCATTGTGCCTGCGGTAAGAAGATAGAAAAACAAAGAAACTATTATTATAAACAATACGCAGACAAAAGCTGTTTTGGCATTTCTCCGCACATTTCCGTTCATACTATCACCCCCTTGTATTTTACTCCGCTTTTTCGGCGGATACGGCTTTCTTGCCGAATTGTAAGAAAATTCTTATTCTATTTTAACACAAAAAAGGAAAGCCGACAAGGAGAATACGCAAAATAAAATATTAACAAGCAAAAAAGTCTTTTCTTTTTCGGCGATATGTGATACAATAATAGGGAACATATTTAAAAATCTCCGATGAAAAGGAACGGAATAAATTATGAAGAAGATATTACGCTTTGCGTCTGCTCTGCTTTGCGGGGCTATGCTGTTATGCTCGCTTTCCGTTACCGCTTTTGCGGAAAACGACGACGAGGTATATGATTTTGACCCGAACACCGACAAGATATACAGTGAGGCTGTGTATATGGTCAACACCGATACGGGAGATGTGGTGTACAAGAAGAACGAGAGCAAGAAAATGTACCCTGCTTCAACCACAAAAATAATGACCTGCATAATTGCGCTTGAGCATCTGTCCGAGGGCTCTTTGTCAAAGAAGGTGGAAGTGCCTTATGACTGCTTCAACGATTTCTACGAGGACCCGAACTACAGTGACCCGTCAAATGCGGCGATAGAGCCGCTGCAGGACAACCTGACATACAAGGACTGTCTGTATGCGCTTATGCTCCCGTCTGCCTGTGAAGCGGCAAACATTCTTGCCTATAATATAGGCGGAGGAAGCATCACAAAGTTTATCGGAATGATGAACGAAAAAGCGAAGGAGCTTGGTTGTACCGGAACAAACTTTGTGAACGCTCACGGTCTGCATAACGACAACAACTACACAACTGCGGAAGACCTGTATAAAATGACAAAATACGCCTACGACAAATTTCCGCTGTTCAAGAAAATAACAAGCACCTATGAATATGAGATGCCGAAAAATGACGCTAACCCCAGCGGTTACTCTATATACAGCACTATCTCACTTCTTCGTCCCGGCAGTGTTTACGAATATGAATACGCATACGGAACAAAGACGGGTACTACCGATGAAGCCGGAAGATGCCTTGTTTCAGCCGCCAAGAATCAGTACAACTATATCCTTGTGACGCTCGGCGCACCGGTAAAGGACAAGAACGGCGAATACTATGACGACTGGTATTCGATGATCGACGCACTCAACCTCTACAAGTGGGCATTCACAAACTTTGAAATGGCTACTGTAGTAAACAAGGACGAGCAGATAACCGAAGTCAAGGTCGAAATGGGCGAGAGCGCAACGCACGTTATACTGACACCCGAAAGCGATTACACGGCGCTTATGCCGAAATCGGTAAAGGAATCGGGAGTGCAGAAGGTCTTTAAGGCATACGAAAGCGTACAGGCTCCCGTGAAAAAGGGCGATATACTCGGCGTAATGGACGTTAAATTCAAGGGCGAAACTATCACCACGATGAACCTTGTGGCAAACAACAATGTTGCAAGATCGGACGTGGAATATTATATAGAAAAAGCAAAGGACGAGTTCGACAAGCCGTGGTTCAAGGTTTCGGCTGTCGGAATAGTTGTACTGCTTATCTGCTTTATCGTTACAAGAACGATAGAAAACTCCAAGCGCAGAAAGCTTGCATCAAAGGAGAAGCGCCGCTTTGAAAGCTACGCTAAAAGACGCTGATGCAAGGTGTTAATATAATCTGCCTCGGCAGACTGAAGGAAAGCTATCTGAGAGATGCCTGCAAGGAATATGAAAAGCGGCTCGGAGGCTCCTGTGTGCTGAAAATATATGAGCTTGAGCCTGTCGCACTGCCAAATGAGCCGTCTGACAGGCAAATAGAGGACGCACTCGAAAAAGAAGCTGAAATGATAGAAAAGAAACTGGCGAAGAACGCTCTTACCGTTGCTATGTGCATTGAGGGAAAGCAGCTTTCAAGCGAGGAGCTTGCCGTTAAGCTGAGCGATACGGCGGTGCAGGGAAAGTCGGCGGTGAACTTCATAATCGGAAGCTCGTTCGGGCTTGCACCGAAGATAAAGGCGATGGCTGATATAAAACTGTCGATGTCGAAGATGACTTTTCCGCATCAGCTTGCAAGGGTGATGCTTCTGGAGCAGATCTACAGGGCGTATAGTATTATTGCGGGGAAAAGGTATCATAAATAAATACTAAGGAGAGAAGGAACAATGAGCATATTCACGATTATTGCCGGTGTCAACGGCGTGGGTAAAAGCAGCCTTACCGGACTTCTCAAGGGAGAACGTTCCGACCTCGGTATTATAGTTGATGTTGACGCTATCTCGGCTAAATGCGGCGGAAATATCAAAGGCGGTAAAAAAGCTATACAGATTATAAACGACTGTCTTGATAAGAAAATCAATTTCACACAGGAAACAACATTATCGGGAAAAAGAATATTCGGTACATTGGAAAAAGCAAAGAAAAACGGCTATTATATCAGGATGTACTATGTGGCTCTGAGCTCGCTTAATGAAAGCTGTATCAGAATAGAAAACCGTGTAAGAAAAGGCGGTCACGATATTCCGAAAGAAGATGTTACAAAGCGATTTGCAAAACGTTTTGACGATGTGATCAAAGTTCTTCCGTACTGCGATGAGGTTCATTTTTATGACAATGAAAACGGATTTATCGACGCAGGCGAATATAAAAACGGTGAAATTGTAATTAAGCAACATACGGAGTGGCTTGATCAACTGAAAAACGAATTTTCGGACAAACAGGTATAATGTGCCGTCAAACAACAAAAAGCGGAGCGATGATCTGAATGAACATCGCTCCGCATTATTTTTTGCAAAAGAAAAGCCGCTTTGATAATGATTATCAAAGCGGTTGGCACGCCAAGAGGGATTCGAACCCTTATTACCCCAAAAGTTTTTCTATGTTATCAGCAATACGAACCTTAAATTCTTCCATCGCAGATGGAAAGGTGTGCTGATAGACCTTTTCAATCATGTCAGTCGATGAATGCCCCATTAATGCCGCAATATATTTCTGTGGTATTCCAAGCAATAATGCTTGACTGGCGTAATAATGTCGCAAAGAATAGAATCTAAATATATGTAGCCCGTGTTTACGAAGAAATGAATTCCAATCACGGCTTATTTTATTTGAAGATATAACGCAAATCCGTTTTTTATCCGGAGTATTCATGAGTTTATCTCGCAGTAAGGGCGATATTGGTATTGTCCTATATCCGGCGTATGACTTAGGCGGCTTATATACTTCTCTGCCATGCTCATTTATTACAACTGCTTTGCGAATTTCTAATCCGTCAGCGGTAATGCAATCCTTTGTCAATGCACATATTTCCGAAGGACGCAATCCACATTGACTGGCTAATAAAAATGGAATCTCAAGCTCTGTATTTTTGATTAGTTTGTATATTACTTTTATTTCGTTTTCATCCGGTACATAAAATGATGATTTTATCTTTTGCGGTAGTGATATACGATAGACAAAATCGGGAGCGAACATTTGCAAAGAGGCGTGCAATAAACCATACGCATTACGTACCGTTTTAGGTGAATAACAATAAGATAATTTATTGATTGCTCGCTGAATAAGTTCCTGGTCAAGTTTAGCTATCTTAACGTCGTGCAAAATATACAAATAACGCTGATTTGCTTTTTTGTAACCGTAGATAGTAGATGGGGATAAAACAGCGGTTTTGCTTTCTATATAGCGATCTATCGCCTGTTTTACAGTGATATTTTTGTTATTATTTATTAAATCCTCTCCATTTCCAATTAATTTGATTATTATATCATAATTTGAGATGTTTATCAAATATTATAAAGCACGGCTCGTCCGTGCTTTCTGCTTTTAAAAAGGAGGTGAGCTGATGCCTGCAAAGATAATTGATTTTACTGCGCCGCACAAACGAAAAACCGAAAGTGAAATCAGAATATCAGAAGTCGAGAAGATGGCTCTCGATAAGAAGATGAGTTACGGACAGTATGTTGCAATGCTTGAAGAAGAAAAGAAAAAAGGCTATGACACAAGAAAATAGAACAATATGGTGCGACAGGAACGTCCTGTGCGATACGGTGTCGCACCTATATGAGAGCAAAAGCAACCTGCGAACAGGTGTTTGGAAAAAGATTGAAAGAGCTTCGCAAGGAGCATGGCTGCACCATCGAGCAGTTCGCAGATATGGTGGGCATATCCAAAAGCACACTCGGCTACTACGAGAACGACAAGCGAATGCCCGATATTGAAATCCTTGCGAGAATTGCGAATGTGCTTAACGTGAACGCCGACTACCTTATCGGCAGGACGAACACAACCGCACGGAAAGGCAAGATGAAAACGGTTTGTGAGTTTACTGGCTTGTCCGACAGAGCGGCGGAGTATTTGTCGGAGCTTGTGGAGAAAAAGGATTACGCAAAGCTGGAGATAATAAATCATCTGTTTCAGGAGCTTTGCGAGGACTATGATTTTTACTGCCACGAAGAGAAAGGCGGCGAGGAGGCGGCTTCAAGCATCCTCGGTGCGCTGTTCTTTTATTTCGACAAGTGCTTGTATCAGGATAGGGAATGGGAAGATTACATTGATGTAGGCATTGTTGAGCAAAGCCGCATTCTCAGGACGGCTTACAAGCAGTACCTTTTTGACCAAGTTGTGAGTGCGGTTAAGAACAGCGCTTACGCATATTCGGAGTATATGAAGCCGAGGGAGTGAGGCTTGTTAAATACGCTGCTAAAACTCCATTACAGCCTTATATATTAGCTTTCACTATATGTTGCTTTTGACAATTTTTACTATGCACTTTTGTTAAGAATGACAAAATCTGAAAATTCGTGCAATATTTTATATCAAATGGTGCCTTATGTTTTAGGAGGAGATAATATGGAAGATAGCCAAATCGTTGATTTACACTGGGAACGCAGTGAAAATGCAATGAATAAACATCCGAGAAATATGGGAACACATACCATATTTTGGAATACCAAGCTAAACCCACATTATTACAGTTTTGCTTAATGACGACAGATGCCCGTGAAAACGACTCATGGGCATCTAAAGTATTGTTGATAAGAATAAAGCTTAAATCCTGTTTTAAATGACAAAAGGGGACAGTCCAAACCGTCCCCTTGGTATTATTGTGTTACTCCAAAGCTCTAATCAAAGTTAATCGGGCAAGTGTTCGGGATTGATATTAAGCTTCACAGTCGGTTGTCCATCAACAGGAGAACTGCCATCATAGCTAACCTCAAACGTCTTGTTTAACTCAATATCGCTCACTAAAAATTCTTCACCAATAGCTTTACGTTCAAATGAAACTTTCAATATCCCATCGTCTGTATAATGGAATGTGTCAAATTTTAAGAGCGTGTATGACTCATCTTTCCACCAATCATTTTTTCCAGGCTGAGAAATTGCGGTGATTGGATCAACAGAAGTTACTTCCTCTATTGTCGAACCTATTGAAATGCCCTCAAAATCCTTTGACGAAAGTCGCTTGGAAACACGTATTTCTAAACCTGCAACTCCCCAATTCCAAGCTTCTAAATTATCAGTGTTCAAAGGCGTTTGAAGCTGTGATTCCTCATTTGCGCTCTTAACGGCAAGAAGAATATCTTCATCTTTTTTAAAGGGTTTAGCGTTTTCACCTTGACAAGATGTATAGAAATCATAGACATAATAATCACCTATACTTTCATCGTTCCGACGATAGATAGTGTAAATTGTCGTTTCATCAACAATTCCTGCAAGTTCAAAAGAGCTTGGATTACGCTGTGCTAACGTTGCGGGATAAAAGCTTATTTCCGATACATATGGAAGATAAAATCCTTGAGGTGTTGCTAAATCCATTTCTACAACTTCTGAATTATCTTCTGCGCAGAGTAAACCTTGTTCGTTTGAAAATAAGGTGGCAGTTATTTTGTCATTTAAAATGCTTTGCACATCGTTCGTCCTCTCGTTGTGTAATTCATACTCGTTTAGAGATGAATACCCAGAACTTGATGAAGCGCTTGAGTAAACAATCCCTGTTGTTAAAGTAACAACGCTTAAAGTCAACGCAATTATTTTTTTCATAGTTAATACCTCCATTTATTTTTTAACCGCGTAATAGACTGTTGAGCTACTATAAAAATTTGTGTAAGTTTTTATGGTTTGTGTTTTTTGATCAAAATAGTCGAGACTCCAACCATCTGATGAATTCGCATTTGATGGATTTGTTACATTACCTGAAACCATCTCAGAAGCAGCACGATGTCCATGCTTATTATACCACTTACCATCACTTGCACGATACCAAAAATGGTAATCATAATGATAACTATCATTATATTTTCCAACACCCACTCGCATAGCAACCAGCCATTCATCGGTTGCTAATGGTGCATCATATCTATAGACTTCACAGTACGCCGTGCAGTTTTGAATTGTCAAATCGGCTCTACAACTGCTTGCGATCTCATATGCAGACGAAACTCCTTGATCCGAGGTTTTTCTCCCTCTACTATATACATCTTCTGAGAAGTAAGTTTTGGTAGGTCAAATTTATACTATTTTTAAAGTTTGGCAATATTCAACAAATCTAATGCGCTTTCCTTGTCTAAATCTGCCGATATTTCGATTATGTAATCCCCGTTATCCCATATAAAAACAGAATTGTTTCGGTTATCACTGCTAAAATCAATATACAATCCCATAGTGTCGTTTATACTAATTTCCTCAAATTTGTTTTTTTCGGTATTGTAATGCGGTGAAAAATGCGTTTTTACCCATTGCCAAAAAACTATTTTTTGTCCGGTTTGCAAATTCTTATAGTCCATATAAACATAGCTTGGAGTTGAAACGGTTTCGATCAATTCAAAACCTTCGGGTACATTGGTTAAAGTATATTGATACTCTATCGTCTGAGGGCAGTTTTCCAAATCAGTAACAAACAACTGTGTGTTGTCTTCATAGACTGTTCCGTTAAAACGCTCTGAAACAAATTTAACAATAGCATTTACGCAACCCACAAGCAGCGTCATAAGAATAATTATAATTGTAGCTATGAGTATACGCTGTTTGAAATTGTATCTTCTTATCCTATGCTCGGTTATCGGCGGCTCTTGAATAGTTCCCACCTTTCTCAGTTTACGCGTATTTCTTTCAAATCGCGCAAATATCCTTTTCATAGCTAGGTGGTGTCGGAGCGAGGGTTTGAAGTCGGGCAGCTCGTCAATTTTTCCGCACTCAATTTCGTGTACTTCCAACAAAATCTCTTTAAGAACAGTTTCACTCATTGCACTTGTTCCTTTCATCAATGAAATTTCTGATATTTTTCCTCGCCGTTTTCAAATGCCATTTTACTGTTTCGCGGGATATTTTCAATTGTTCGGCGATTTCGCTTATTGACAAACCCGTTATAATGTGCAGTTTGAGAACAGTCCGCTGCTGTTCGGGCAATGTGAGTATGTATTTTACAATTTCCTCGCGAGTGGATTTTGCGATTACATCATTTTCAATTTGTATACTTTCGTCAATCATTTCATCATCAAGCTCTTGAAGTTTGCTTATACGATTACGCTCTTTTTTGAACGCACCTATAGCGGTGTTTCGGACGAGTATGTCAACAAATGTGACCCTTTGCGATTTCGGAATTTTGAAGAATATTTCGGGTTTATCCGCAATATCCGAAAAGACCTCTTGAATTACGTCCTCGGCGTCCAAGGTATTTTGAACTTTTTGCAAAGCTATGTATATAAATCGCTTGTAATTATCCGTGTAGAAAATTTGCAGTTCATTTCGCTGAACATCATCTGTGATAGTTGAAAATGTCATACCAACCATAGTACTCCCCCCTTAGTATCCAGTATAGCACAATTTCCAACAAAATACAAGTCTGATTTGTATCGACAACAAAGCGCCCGATTTCTCAGCCGCCTTGCAGCGTTATTTCAATCAAGCACATTGTAAACGCATATCTTCCCTCAGTCCGCAAACAGCAGTTTGAAAAAACAACATCTATCCGCTTGACCGTGCCGATTTTCACCACAAGCAAGCATTTATCTTGACACTATCTTTGAATAACAGCAATTCAAACGGGGCGGAGGCGTTTGTTAAATTATCAGGGTTTCCGCGGATTTCTTGGAGGTTACCATCAGTTGTCATTTTTGATCATCAAGTTAGGTCTACAGCCAATTAGTGTCATAAATCAAACGCCCTCCGCGTGGTGCGCAGAGGACGATTTTTGTCGAATTTTCGGTCATCTAATAATCATCTTCAAATATCGCGTTAGGTTAGTTCAACAGGTACAGGTTACAGGGCAAAGACAAGATTTGCTAAGTTCTTTAATTTGCCGGAGCTTATGTCAATGTTTAAAGAAGTTGCCGATATACGTACAGCCGATATGTTGGAGCTTCCGGTTCCTAAAGCAAATTTTCATAACGTTGCTGTAAAACCGTCAGAAATACAAAAAGATATGGTCGCAAAGCTCGCCGAACGTGCTGAGCTCGTGCGAAAAGGAAACGTTGATGCCAGTGTAGACAATATGCTGAAAATAACAAATGACGGCAGAAAACTTGCGCTTGATCAGCGTATGCTGAATGAGATGCTTCCCGACTTTGAGGGCAGTAAAATCAACGCTTGTATTGATAACATCTATCGCATATGGGAAGAAACAGCCGACAAGAAATCAGCGCAGCTTGTGTTCTGCGACCTATCTACTCCAAAGAACGACGGCACTTTTTCGGTGTATAACGACATCAGAAAGAAGTTGATTGAGCGAGGCATTCCCGAAAGTGAAGTCCGCTTTATCCACGAAGCAGACACCGATGTTAAGAAAAAGGAGTTATTCCAAAAGACACGCAAAGGCGAAGTCAGAGTGCTTCTCGGTTCAACTCAAAAGATGGGAGCCGGCACGAATGTTCAGGATAGGCTTATCGCTCTGCATGATATAGATTGTCCGTGGCGACCGTCAGATCTTGAACAACGAGCAGGAAGAATTATTCGTCAGGGCAACTCTAATCCTGAAGTTGAAATCTACAGGTATGTTACAGAGCAAACCTTTGACGCTTACCTTTATCAGCTCGTTGAAGGCAAACAAAAATTTGCCAGTCAGATTATGACAAGTAAATCACCGGTAAGATCTGCTGACGATATAGACGAAACTGCACTTTCTTATGCGGAGATCAAAATGCTTGCAACAGGCAATCCGTATATCAAAGAAAAAATGGATTTAGACATTCAGGTTCAAAAGCTGAAACTATTGAAAGCTAACTATCTTTCCGAAAAATACAACCTTGAGGATAAAATAATTAAATTCTATCCTCAGAAGATTGCGGCGTTGAATAACACTATAAAAGCGTTGGAACAGGACTTAGCTACAGCAAAAGCACATCCGAAGCCCTCCGATGACAGCTTTGTCGGCATTGAAATTGACGGCAAATACATTTCAGAAAAAGCCGATGCCGGAAAAGCTATCTTAGAGTTCTGCAAGCAAATGAATAACCCTGATCCGATAGCAATCGGTAAATACAGAGGTTTCGATATGGAACTTCAGTTTAGTTCAGGCGTAGTGCATTGTTATGAAATTGCATTAAAAGGTGCAACAACACAAAAAGTATCACTTGGCGAGGACGCAAACGGTAACATAACTCGTATCGACAATGCAATCGGACGTTTATCTGAGCATATCGAAAATACAAAAGTTGAACTTAAGAATATACAGACACAGTATGAAACTGCACAGATTGAGGTGCAGAAACCGTTTGCACAGGAAGAAGAATTAAAGGCTAAAACTAAGCGCCAGATAGAAGTTGAGAAGCTTATATCTTCCGGTGCGACCGATGAGCAAAAGCAAGAAGATATACCTGATTGCTACTACTTTCCTGCTACCGATGAACAGATAAATGCTTTAACTAATGCGTCTGTTTCTTTTGAAAAGCAAACCAAATCAGACGGTAGCATAATAATACGGGTTGGTATTGATGATAAGGAAAAAGCAGAAACAATTATGAATGCAAAAAAAGTTGTATTATAATTTTCTGACTGTAAACAAAGCTGTGCGGTGTGAAAAAAACACACCGCACACGTGTTTGTGCTACAGGTAGCACAACTTGACTGAGAAAGGATTATAATATGGAAAAGTTGTCCACAGTTGATAAAATCGAATTGATAGCAAGATATGAAATAAGGCACAATACACCCGAACCCGATCGTATCACGGAATGGTTTGGAGATAATGCAATGTATGCATCAAAAAAGCTCGACAGAGATGAAATGAATGATATTTTCGTTGCAAAATTCATTCCTTTGTTGCTCAATGAATGGTATATCGGCTTTCGTGGTGAGAAAAGCATAGAAAAGGAATTTTTTGAGCATACATCCCGTTTGAACTCCGAGTGCTTCAAAAACTCGCTTCCGAATAATCTTGAGGATTGGGAAAAAGCAATCATAAATGAATTGGAAGGCGTTAGCGAACAAGTAGCCTCCGGTAATATCCCCATATTACAAGAAAGGACAAAAATCTATATTGACATGGATGGAACAATAGCAAGGTTTCACGATGAAAATTTATACCTTGAACGAATGTTTGAAAAAGGTTTTTTCAATGATTTAAAGCCTTTTGAAAACGCCGTATACGCTATTAAACAATTGGTGAATGATAGTACGGCGGAGATTTTTATTTTATCTGCAACAGTAAACTCCTGCTCTTTGGATGAAAAGCAGAAATGGTTAGACAGATATTTGCCAAACATTGATAAAGAACACAGAATTTTTACTTCTCTGAATGTACCAAAGTCAGAAGCTATCGGTCATCGGCTCACCGATAAAGATATTCTGATAGACGATTATAATAAAAATCTATTGGAGTGGGAAAAGGCAGGCGGTACATCTGTAAAAGCCAAAAACAATATTAATCACAAAGGACTGCACGGAGAACTGTGGAAAGGTGAGATCGTTGATGTAGTGAACGGTGATATTTACAGCGATATTTGCAAATTGGCGAATGAGAACTACTATTATGCGTATATAAGTCAGAACGATGTTGAGCAACTTAAACAATCAGGTATTTGCTATCATCTTCGGATGTCGGGTGAAAGAATAATCGCAAAAGTCAATATCATCGATAAACCGATTCTTGACAATATAGTTGACAATAATCGTTCAGTAAATTGTGCTACAGGTAGCACAATCAAAATATAGAAAGAGGTGAGAAACTGTATTGTGCTACAGGTAGCACGATACGGTTATATGGATATACAGTCAAAAGTAATCAAAAATACAGATAACAAAAGTCCGGTTAAAGCTTATGCTACTGTTTTTCTAAACAACAACATAGCTATTCACGGCTTTAGAATAATTGATATAGGCACAGATGACGATGCGCTGTGTGTAGCAATGCCAAGTAATCGTAACAGTGACGGAAAATACTATGATATGGCGTTTCCTACACGTTCGGAGGTTAAAGAGGATATTATCAATTCCGTTATAAAAAATTATGTAGATAACTCCTCTTCTCCGTTAGCCGATAAATCACCGGTGGATATGAAGATCACAGTAAGACTTCATAAAACAACTGCATACGGCGATAATGTTCCTGCATCGGGAGAAATCAGGCTGTCAGACAGTTTTGTTATTTCAGGCATTAAAATAACCTGCCATGACGGAACAATAGATTATGAAATGCCAAAAATTAAGAGTAAAGACGGTAATTACTATGATATGGCAGTCCCTTTGAATGACCGTTTCGGACAATTACTCAAAGAAAAGGTGTTATCTGAATACGGGCTGTTGTCTACTCAGATATTATGCGGGAACATTAACCATGCGGAATTGACAGCTGAAGGCGAGGTAGCGTACAAGTTATTCAAAAACAACAGCATAGCTCAAAAGGTGATCAATCAGCTGTCTGAGCGCAACATCAAATATTCCGCTAAAATCAATGCACGGGAAACTACAATATGTTTTCTGAAATCCGATTTTGAAACAATGCGGGAAATATCTCTTAAAGCCGCATCCGAAACAGAAAATCATAAAAAGCTGTAATGCTGAAACCTGCCGCCGAACCGCAACAGAACAGGATATGATATTGATTGTATCCGTAACAGGAGGTACTTATATGAATATAACAACAAGAATAACAAAGCTTGACAACCCGGAAAGCAAGTTGAAAGCTTTAGCCACAGTCGTACTCAACGGCAACTTTGCCGTTGGCGGCATTAAGGTCATTGGAACCGAAAAGGGAATGTATGTCGCTATGCCGAATCATCTCGGCAAAGATAATCAGTACTATGACGACTGCTATCCGGTTACCGCCGAAATGCGCAAAGCTATAAACATAGCTGTAATGACAGCCTACGAAAACAATGACACTGCTGTAATTAAAAGCGAACCCGAAGCAATCGCAATGAAAGTCAAGGTGCTTCCTAACAACAATCATGATAGCAATCTTAAAGGATTTGCTCAGATAACCATGGATGATTGTTTTGTTGTGTCAGGTGTGAAAGTTTTCGACGGTGCAAACGGAATGTTTTTGCAGATGCCGCAGTATAAAAATTCCGCCGGCGAATACAAGAATATCGCTAACCCGGTTACCAAGGAATTTCATGATGAGCTGAACAACAAAGTGATAGATGCATTTAAAAATGCTGTAACAGCTACAAACAATCAGCAGGAAGCAAAGGCTGCATCAACAGCCATAAAGCGTTAACATAAAATCGGTCGGCGGCAGTTTTCTATATATTTATTTTGTGCTACAGGTAGCACAATAGGAAGGTCGAATCGGAAGATGAGAGAAATCAAAAATCGTTAAGCAGATTAAGCAATAGAATATCAGAGTGCAGCAGCATTTTAGAAAGTACCAATAGGGATAAAGATCAATGCTACAATGATATAGTACAGGCTACAAAAACTCTCGATATGTGCAAAGATGATTACGCTGGGACACGATGTCCCACCTTTAGTTGCAGCGCAATTTGACAATGGCTGACAACGGTGATAAAATAAGGAGTATAGATATGAAAATTGTACTTTATTCAATTCTTGTACCGAATACGGTTTATTGGATTACGTATTATACGATATGTGAGGTATTAAAAATGGATTCCTTAGTTGGTGCTATTGTCGGTTCGGCTGCTACAATATTCGTGGGTATATTAGGTTTGATAGGCGTTTGTATAAGCAACGGAAGAAAAAGCAAAAAATTAAATGACAATCTTGTTAAATTGCAGGATTGCCAAATCGGCGTAAAAGACGGTGAACTTTCAATTGCAAACCGACTCGGAGTAACAAACGGCGAAGAAACAAATCTTACGGCACAAAATAAAATTCTCAGGGAAGATCACAAGAATATTAAAATAATCCTAAATGAAGAAATCAAGAAGAGCATTAATATCGTTGCAGACAACGCAAAGAATACATACACATTTATTGTGAATGAGAGCGAAATGAGAAAACAAAAAGAACAGTTACTCCAAAGCAATGAATACAGATGGGCACAAGCCATTGATGATTTAACTTTGTTTAAAAACATATTAGGAGAGAAAAATCAACTAATTGCCGACTTGTATCGAGAAAAATCTGAATTAGAGGAAGCAAATAAAGAACTTGATGAAGTAATTAAAACGCAAGCCAAACAGATAGAAGAGCTAAACGCTAAACTCAATCCCGATAAGCACGTTCACTCTCAAGAGCAGGGAATGTACCCGACACTTTAATATATAGAGAGATCTAAGCGACTGAAATCAGCCGCTTTTTCTTTTTCTGAAAGTAAAAATCCAAAGCAGTCCGCACCCGTAGGACTGCTTTTTTATATCGGAGCGTAAGCGTATGCGGGTGCAACTCCCGTAGCTCTGAAAATAAAAGTGCGACCGGAGCGTCCGGTGCGACACCGTGTCGCACTTGAAATTGACATAAGTTAATGCAACGTGATAGAATAGGAGTAGAAATGAAAAACAACTACTATTGCCGAGCGTGGTACAAAGGCAAAAAACGTAAAAATCTTGAGCAGGCAGTGTCTTTATTAAAGCAATTTGACTGGTGTGACTGCAATGAATTATCACAGGACAAGCAGAATACCGCAATAAAAGTATTGAATAACCTCTCTGCAATTATGGCTGTTACACCGTATGATAAGAAGAAAGTGGAAGTAATCGACGAAAAGCGTTACATAGAAATTCTGATAAGAGCATTTAAATATCTTTTGAAAAACGATTATTGGAATTGCTGTCACGAATTATCGGATTTGTTCGAGCTTGAGCCTGTTTTTCAGCCACACATAGCATACGCAACACAAAAATTACTTGAAATGACGGTAAAGATTTGAAATAAAAGTTAAATTGTCGCTTACGGCGGCAATTTTTTTATATCGGAGCGTTAGTGTATACGGGTGCAACTCCCGTAGCTCTGACATTTGACATATAAAAACAAATATTGTAAAATAGGAGATAGATTTTATGAACAGAATTCGTAAAATAACTATAATAAATCCGATTACTGACGAGAAATCTGTTTATCAGATACGTCTTTTATATGATAGGGAAGATATGGGAAATAACAATTTATGTTTTTGTGGCAGTGGTATAAAGAAAAAGAAGTGTCATCCCGATATTCACGAAAAAAGCCTTTTCGCCACACTGCTTCATTATTATAAGGAACTTGAAGATGAAAGTAAAACTGTACAAAATCCTTTATGCAAAAAAGGCTGTAACGAATGTTGTGAAAGTACATTTTCGGTTTCACAATCCGAATTTTTTATGATACTCAATTCATTGAAAATAACTGATGAAATAGCTATATATAAAGCAAAAGCCGATGAAATCGTAAATAACAAGTACGAAATGCCGGATAAATGTATTTTTGTCGATGATTATACCGGAGCTTGCCGTATTTACGAAGTGCGTCCGCTTGTTTGCAGATTATACGGTGTTGTTAAAACTGATGATAATGTTTGTGAACAAATCAAAAACGATCAACATATCTATGATACTCTGCTGACTTCAAGCAGTATCAATATTGCCCATAATACTTTCAGCTTTGACAATGGAATTATGACAACGCCTAAACCTTTAATTTACTGGATTTCAAAATTGACAACTGACGGTGATTTAAATTCCGATAAACAGAAACGTTTATTTGAAGCAGCGAAAAGCTATCCAATAAGCGAATATCTGCGAATACTACAAATTTAGAAAACACATCCAGTGCGTCACCGTGTCGCACCTGAAATCAGCCGCTTTTTCTTTTTCTGAAAACCAACCGAATATGAAGATTCAAAGCAGCCCTCACCCGTAGGACTGCTTTTTTATATCGGAGAGTAAGCGTATGCGGGTGCAACTCCCGTAGCTCTGCTGATAAATACATTATTAAGGATGGAATGTAAAAATGATGTTACGAAATTTAATGTCGTTATTAGAAATATTAATGCCACTGGTTGCAATGATTGCAATTTTCGGCTTATTGTGCAAAATACTAATGAATATTTATAACAAAATTTACGCTCATAATTTATATTATGGATTTGATTATGTTGATAGTATAGAATGGACGATTATAATAGTTATAACCATCTTCTTTATGCCTGCAACAAGCCGAACGATTTCTATAACTCTATTGGCATTAGCAATAGTAAATAATATTTTGCTTTTTCCTTTTTGCAGAAAAACAGATAAATATAAAGATGACAGTAAATTTGATAAAATATTGTTGGCTTTTTCAACGTGTTTATTTTGCTGTGCAATGATAATAGTGATTTGGGGAAAATAAAACATAATGACAAGGTTGTTATAGGTGCGACATCGTGTCGCACCTCGAATAAGCCGCAGAAAAAAGAAATCCCGCCCAAAAGGCTGTAATCGTGTAACATTTGGCAGAAAGCAACAAAAAGCGATACTATACTTTGTCAATGTTTTTGTCGCTGTCGGCTGGACTTTTTGCCGTAAGTGTGTTACAATATACTTGAGGAAATAGTACCGAATCGAAAGGAGAGGCACAAATGGCAAGAAATATAGTAAAGGCAAAGCTGGATATAATATTCAAGAAGTTGTTCACGGACGATGGCGATAATGAACTTCTTATCGGACTTCTTGATGCGATACTCGAATTACCGGAGGACGAAAAGATAGCCGACATTCAGATAACAAAGAATGAACTGATGCCGGACAGCCCCGACGGAAAGGTAAGCAGACTTGACCTCAATGTCAAATTGCAAAGTGAAAAGGATAAGACGGAGAATAAATACAGGCTTATCAATGTAGAGATACAGCTGAATCAGAGGTCTGACTACGCCGAGAGAGCATTGTTCTACTGGTCAAAATTATTCACCGGCTCACTTAAATCCGGTGACGCATACAGCGAACTGCCGATGACAATTTCACTTAACATTCTCGGCTATTCGATGTTCCCAGACAGAGAAAAGTATCACTCGATATATTTACCTAAAGAAGAAAGTCATAACGATGTATTGACCGATAAGTTTTCATTGCAGTTTTTCGAACTTGAAAAACTCAATCACAGGAAAACCAATCTTCAGAGCAAAAAAGAACGTTGGTTAAGATTCTTGAATGCAGAAACGGAGGAGGAGCTTGATATGTTAGAAACAGCAAAGGATTCGACACTTGATAAGGCGATCACAAAGCTGAAATACTTCAGCGAAAACGAACAGCTCAGATTTGACGCAATTTCAAGAGAAAAGTATATTAACGACCAGGCAAGCCTTGAACGTTCTGCAATGCTGGCAGGCAGAGCAGAAGGAGAAAGAAGAAAAGAAGCTGAAATCCTCGCCAAGATGAGAAAGAGCGGACTTTCAGAAGAACAGATAAAAGCTATCTTAAACAGTTAAGATCAATCTACCAATCCCACAAAGGAGGACCCCAAAATGAAACGTACCCACACCATACTCGCAACAATAACCCTTATCAGCGTAATACTGACCAGTGCTTGCACGGCAGGCAATGCAAGCAGCACAACGTCCTCCGTACCCGAAACGGCGGTTACAACTACCGCTCCGGCAGTAACGGGAACGGTGATGGATAGGATCGACAAGCCGAAAGCAGAAACAACTACTGCTCAGACCACAGCTATCACAGCAGTGACCACCGCAAAGCCGCAGGAAACAAAGATAGCTGAAACTACCACCACCACAACAGCGACAACAACAGCAAAGCCAAAGCCGGCAACGACAACAACCGCCGCTACTACAAAGCCCGCACCGGAATGGATCGAGAGCAAGGCAAGCGGTACTAAGTATGTCAATACCGACTGCTACAGCCGTAAGAAAGCCGTACTCGGCGCTGAAACGGTAAAGCTGTACAACGTGAACGATAAGGTCACGGTAACTGCTAAGACCGATACAGGCTACTTCAAACTTTCTGACGGTAGCTTTATACACAGCGACTATCTGAGCGACAGCAAGATTGTTATACAGACTACAACAACCACAAAGAAAGCTGAAGCACCTAAGCCTTCACAGACAACAACGAGGAAACAGGAAAGCAAGCCGAAGTCCATATATGAGTATCCGTTCGACCTTGAAGCTATAAAGAAGGTCATTGTTGATGACGCTGTAAACAATTACGGACTCATAAATGATGATGATCCAAACTGGACGCCTGAAGGCAGTACATGGTTTCCACCGCTTGTTATATGGAAAGGGGTCAACCCTAATGTCATCCGTATGAGAGTGTCTGAACAGGCAGAATCAAGTTATACAGGTGGTTATATGAAAAAAGGCGATTACTTCAAGGTATACATCGAAACCATACCGGATTTAAAGAAAGACGAAAACGGCAACAGCATCGAAGGCTATGCAATATATTTTTTGAGAGGTCAAGGTCAAAGAGCTGACTCAGTTTATTCGTAAATCTTCATTATGGACTTGACAACTTGAAACTATATGTATATAATAAAGATACAAGAGCAACCAGATTAGACGGTTGCTCCCGAAGAAGTTAAAAGATTTAACCGCTCACGTTTGCAAGTATGGGGCGGTTATTTCTTTTTGTTATAAAAAGAAAGTGCAGTAAAAACAGCAATAACAAAATTAGCTAAAAATGAGCCGAATAGAAGAAGATCTTCTAATGTTATGTAGTTCATCACACTTCACCTCCCTCACAGCGTTAATTCTGCTTCGGGAGTTGGGTAACCGCCTATTCATCTATAGGTTGCTCTCGCAGATATATAATATCATAATAACGCTAATTTTGTCAACAATTTAATATACATTAAGAGCTTTGATTTTTCAAGGCTCTTTTTCTTTTTCTGAAAGTTAATTGAATATGAAAATCCAAAGCAGTCCGCACCCGTAGGACTGCTTTTTTATATCGAAGCGTAAGCGTATGCGAGTGCAACTCCCGTAGCTCTGAAAATAAAAGTGCGACCGGAGCGTCCGGTGCGACACCGTGTCGCACCTTAAATCAGCCGCAGAAAAAAGAAAGTCCGCCCAAAATGCTGTAATCGTGTAAAAGTTGGCAGAAAGCAACAAAAAGTAATACTATACTTTGTCAATGTTTTTGTCACTGTCGGCTGGACTTTTTGCCGTAAGTGTGTTACAATATACTTGAGGGAATAGTACCCAACCTCACAAAGGAGGACAAAATGATACTTTACCACAATGCGGACTACAAGGATTTGCCTTCTATACTTAAAGACGGTATTCTCCCGATGAGTGAAACAGGTAATAACCGATGGAATAACAAAAAGAGAGCCGATAATTCGCAAAATGTCGTTTACCTTTTTAACCCTATCGGCAAGCAAAATAGTTTTTTTCAGTATGGCATCTGCCTCATAGAAGTAGATACCGATGCAACGGAAAAAACACTTGATGAGAACGATTATAATCACGGGAAATACACAGAATATGTTGCCGAGTCTGTTCCTGTTAATCAGATCAAGGCTGTCTATATCCCTAATATATTTATGGAAAGGATTTCTTCTGAACTTGATTCAGAAATACTTGCTAAAATCACATGGTGTGATCTTTATGCCGAAGAAGTTGACGAGTATATTGAAACTGGCTTTTGCAAAGGATACCTCACTTACAAGAAAGTTTCTGATGAAAGATTGTCGATCTTCGCAAAAACAGCAGAACTGAAAGTTGATGGTTTCAATTATTTCAGAGGTGTCGATGAAACCAATCATATGATTGACCTATATAATATAATTTACAAAAAATAAATGCCTTTACGGCAAAACAGAAATGGAGGACCCCAAAATGAAACGTACCCACACCATACTCGCAACAATAACCCTTATCAGCGTAATACTGACCAGTGCTTGCACGGCAGGCAATGCAAGCAGCACAACGTCCTCTGCGCCCGAAACGGCAGTAACAACTACCGCTCCGGCAGTGACGGGAACAGTGATGGATAGGATTGATGAGCCGAAAGCAGAAACAACTACTGCTCAGACAACAGCAGTAACGACCGCTCGGACTACTGCTGTCACTACAAAACCGCAGGAAACAAAAAAGGCGGAAACGACAGCAGCTACAGCAGTCACCACGGCAAAGCCAAAGCCAGCAACGACAACAACCGCCGCTACTACAAAGCCCGCTCCCGAATGGACAGAAACAAAGGCAAGCGGTACAAAGTACGTCAACACTGATTGCTATAGTCGTAAAAAGGCTGTTCTCGGTGCTGATACTGTTAAGATTTATAATGTAAACGACAAGGTTACTGTAACAGCCAAGACCGATACAGGTTATTTCAAGCTGAAGGATGGTACGTTCATACATAGTGATTATCTGAGCGACAGCAAGATTGTTATACAGACTACAACGACCGCAAAGAAAGCTGAAACACCTAAGCCTTCACAGACAACAACGAAGAAACAGGAAAGCAAGCCTGCCGAAGATAACTGGAGATTTACAAAGCAGGACTGTGAAGATATATTAAAGGCTTGTGAAAAGTACGCTAAAGACAATGGATATGCATTTTTTAAACCCTCAGATGTCGGTACAACAAAAGGCAAAGTATATCAACACAGCACTTGGACGCAGGTTTATTCCAATCATCCCGATAGCTTGTATTCCAAAAAACAAGCTATAGAATATCTTTGCCAGTTCTATGAATTCAATGAAAGTCAAGGTTTTTCTACTTGCATAGACTACTGCCTTGCAAGCGAATATTGCCAATGGGCAAAAGAACACTGGGGCATTGATATTAGCAATGATACCGCCTGCCAGGACTTGACGGCTTATGTATTCTTCCCGTGTATGGGTTAAAGACAAATAATAAAAGCAAACAACTGAATATATTAGAGCTTTGAAATTAACTGTTCAAAGCTCTTTTCTTTTTTCCGAAGGTACAAATAAATACGAAAACTCAAAGCAGTCTTTTCATAGGACTGCTTTTTTATATATACAAATGCAAACCAAGAAAGGAAATCGGTATGAAAAACAAACTCAGAAAAATGTTGAGCTTAGTTTTATCTGTCGTTATTGCTATGTCGGCAATAAGCCTGAACACATTTGCGGCTACAATAATGAATATCGTAAACGGCTCAAATCAGAAGTTATATGTTGACTGGTACGATTATTCATATAACTTCAACGGCAGACTGAACACAAGCACATACGGACAGATAATCAAACTCAATGTTGGTAGCCCAACAGGACAGGTAGCGTATTGTATTCAGTCCTCAAAGGATGCTTGGACAAGCGATTATACGGCACAAAAGACCTACAATTTGTTGTCGTTAACGCAACAGCAGAATTTAAAACACGCTCTGATTTATGGCTATCAGGGTACAACAAAATATGGCTACAACGCTGATACTGAACGTATCGCAACGTCGATCGTCACCTGGAATATCTGTGACGGTTGGTTCAACAACTCTTCCGAAAGCACGGCTGTCGGTATATTCACCGAGGATATGTCAAGCTCTATGGCTACAAATGTCAAGGCTTGCTATAACAAGATCAAAGAGCAGATGTTAAGCCATCTTACTATACCGTCTTACGCTGTAAAGCCTACAGTAACAAATGTGCCAAAGCAGAAAATGACGACTAACAGCGATGGAACATTCACAATAACGCTGACTGATAGTAAAAATGTGTCTAAGTATTATGACTGGCAGACGGCAATTAAAAAATACAGCTATCTTTCGATAATTACAGACACCGAAGGAAAGCTCGTTATAAAGTCAACAAAGCCTATACCATCCAGCTCGGCTATAACGCTTACAGCTGAACGTAATAGCAGTAAGTATCAGAATAATATAGTTGATGTTGCACCGATGTATATGATCTCCGGTAGCGGCTCGCAGAGTTCTGCAACATTCGTAACAGACCGAGACCCCAGCACCGCAAAAATTGCTATTTATTCTGACAGTTTAGGCACAGCTCAGATCAAGAAAGTTTGGGAACACAAGCACGACAGCTCAAGCACACAGGCAAGCAACAGCGACATCTATTTCACGATAAAGAATAGTTCGGGTTCGGCCGTGAAGGCTACTGGCAAGGCAGGCTCGTATACCTACTCTACAAGCGGTTCCGTGAGCCAGTTCAAATTAAACTCAAGTAACACTTTTTTAGTAAAATCGTTACCTGCAGGAACGTATACCGTTACAGAACACGGAAAGAATTCAGACGGCTCGATACCCTATTACACCCGTACAGGCGGTGTCAGCAAGACGGTAACAGTAACAGCAGGCGGCACAGGAACAGTTACTTTCAAAAACACGAGAAATACCGGTACGGGCAAGGTTATAAAGACCTGGATTGATACCAACGGTAACGCCATAGCCGCAAGCAACAACGTTGAAAGAAATAAGCAGATATATTTCCGCATCAAAAACGCTGACGGAAAATATATAACTGTCAACGGTACGAAGTACAGCGGCTCATATACGTTTACAGGAACATCGACTAAAGCTACATCGCTGTATGTTAATCCCGGTACAGGTACTTTCACAGTTTCTGACCTGCCTACAGGCAAGTATACCGTATATGAGTACGGCTCACCGGATGGTTATTCTGTCAACAGAGCATCTCAGACAATTACCATCTCAAGAGATAAAACATCGTCCGTGTCTTTCGTAAATAGCGAGGACAGCGGTACGGCTCAGATAAAGAAGGTATGGCTGTCCGATACAACACTGTCAGCTTCAGAAAAAGCAAATCTTGAGAAAAACGTTTACTTTACTGTCAAGGACGCTAATGGTAAGTATATCAAGGTTACAGGCTCGGCAGGAGCGTATGTTTATGCCGGCACTCAGACTTCCGCAAATAATATGAAACTCAGCGGCAGTAAGTTTAATGTAAGCAAGCTCCCTATGGGAACATACACTGTAACAGAGATTAATAACGCAAGCGGTTACAATCCGAAAACGCAGACAAAGACAGTCACGATCGCCAACAAGGGCGAAATAAAGTCAATATCCTTTACGAATAAATCAACGCCAGTTGTTGTGATAAGAAAGCATTTCTCCGATGAGAACAATCTGACAGAAGCACAGCTCAAAGAACAGTATGCTAAAGTTACCGTAAATCTGCAGGTGCTTGGCTACAGCGGAAGTGTTTCCTCGAATCCGCCGGCAGGATATTATGTTAATTTTACCGGTAGCAATGGCAATTATACTTTCAAAGATGTAACTGCTACAAAGTCATCTGCATCTGACTTAAAGCTGAATGAAAACGGCGAAATGACTATATCGTTCGGCACTAACACCGCTCCGTATTACTTAGCTGTCATCGAAACGTACAGCGGTACGGATTACGATGTTGATAACCGGGACCAGCGTATTGACCTGGGCAATGGTGATCCAAACACCGTAATCGACCTTGATGACATTGAGCTTGACAATCAGCTTAAGACAGGCTCTGTGCAGATTGACAAGCAGTTCCTTGACACTGACGGCTCAGTCATAAAGATACCTGATGATAAACTTGCCGAAGTTGCTTTCAAGGTTATGCACAACGGCAAGTATCTGACCTTTACAGGTAGCGATGGCACATACACTTATAAAGGCGAGAACAATACGGGTACTACATTAAAACTTAACAAAAGCACATATAACTTTGTTGCAAATGAGCTTCCTGCAAGAGAAGAATACACTGTGTACGAAGTAAGCGGTACAACAGGTTACAGCTTCTCAATCGACCCCGTGACTTTCACTATCACTCCTGCTGGCTCGGTTAAAAAGGTATTCACCAACAAGGCAATGACGGGTACGATAAGTATTGTAAAGCACAGTGCGGACGGTGTATTAAGCGGTTGGCAGTTCCGAGTAACCGGCACAGCCAAGACCGGACAGAGTTATGACAAGACCTTTACTACCGATGCAAAGGGTACAATCACAATCAGTAATATCCGTATCGGTGATTATAAGGTTACAGAGGTCAAGACCGGAAAGACAGTCGGTTATATTACCGAGAACAGCAAAGACCTTGAGGTTAAGACCGATACTGTAACAACAGTCAATATCGAGAACAAGCCGTATGCGAATATCGTTATCAACAAGGTTGACAGCGTAAAAGGCACTGCTCTGAGCGGTGCGACATTCGGCATTTACACAGATGCTGAATGTGAAATTCCTGCACAGGCATATACATCGGCTACAGATGATACTCTGACAGACGCAGAAATCACAGAAAGTGCGACAGGCAAGTATACTTGCAATTATCTCCCTATAAGCAGTGCAACAGGTACAACATACTATGTCAAGGAGCTTACAGCTCCCGAACATTACGCTATTGACACAGACGTACACCCGGTAACGCTTAAAACGGCAAATTCAACCGTAGCAGTATCAAACAACGCTACATCGAAATTCTATGAAACGCCTTTAGGCTCGGTCAGAACGACAAAGGTCGACGCAGATCATCCCGATGTACTTCTGAGCGGCGCTGAATTTACTGTATACAATTCCGACAAGGCTACTGTATACGGCAAACTCGCAGAAACATCAAAGGGTACATATCAGCTTGACGAAATCCCGGCAGGCACATACTACCTCAAGGAAACAAAAGCACCGAAGTATTACAATATCGACAACACATTCTATCAGTTCACAATTTCTGACGCAGGCAAGGTTGTCGATGTGTCAATCAACGGCAACGACAAGTTCCCCAATGCTCCGCAGAAGGGCGATATAAAGATAGTCAAGAGAAGTGCAGTCGGTGTTCTTTCCGGTTGGAAGTTTGAAGTTTCCGGCACGGCTCTTAACGGCACACCCGTAGCAACCAAGACATACACAACAGACGCAAAGGGCGAAATCAATATATCAAACCTCCTTATCGGTACTTATACCGTAAAGGAAGTAAAAGACGGCAAGACAGTCGGATATATCACGCCTGCAAATCAGACGATTGAAGTAAAGAGCAATGCAACTACTACTGCAACGTTTGAAAACAAGCCTTTCGGTCACATTGTTATCAACAAGATTGACGCAAAGACCGGCGAAAAGGTAACAGGTGCAACATTCGGTATCTATACCGACAGCACTTGCAAGACTGTAGCAAAGGCATATAAGTCAGACACTGACAGCACACTCGTAAATGCAGAGATTATCGAAACAGCTACAGGAGTGTACACTTGCAACAACTTACCTATAAGCAGTGCAACAGGTACAACATACTATGTCAAGGAGCTTACAGCTCCCGAAGGCTACTACCTTGATGCAAATGCACACGCAGTAACACTTAAAACAGCAAACGCTACTGTATCGGTTAGCAATGAAATCGGAAAATCCGACTTCAAAGAATATCCTTACGGTCACGGTGCTGTAATCAAGGAATGGAAACTTGATAACGGCACAGCAGATATGACAGCCGATAAAATTGCACAGATGAAAGCGGAGCTTGAAAAGAGCCTGTATTTCACTGTAAAGGACAGCAACGGCAAGTACATCACAGCTACAGGTGCAGACGGCGTATACACATATAACGGCGAAAGCACATCGGAATTCAGATATACTCTGAAGAACAGTACCTTTACAATCGCTGAACTGCCTACAGGTGACTATACGATTACAGAGTATAGCACACTTCTTGACTACACAATCAAGTCGGAAAATCCCGTAAAGATAACTGTAGTAAGAAATCAGACAGCAACGGCAACGTTTGTAAACGAGCGTGACACAGGCAACGCAAGTATCATAAAGAAATGGACAAATCCCAACGGGCTGACAACAGCTCAGAAGGCAGAGCTTGAAAAGAATGTTTATTTCACTGTAAAGAATGCTGACGGTGCATATTTAAAGGCTGTATCAAAGAACGGCAAGTATGTATATAACGGCAGTCAGACAGCAGAAGCACGTTTTATGCTGACAAACAGCAAGTTTGAACTTACAGAACTGCCAACCGGAAAATATACGATAACCGAAATCAACAATGCAGAAGGTTATCTGCCTAAGACACAGGTCAAGACAATCACGGTAACTAAGGACGCAACTGCAAGTGCAGAGTTTGTCAATAAGGTTATTGTAGGAAATGTAACATTGACAAAGGTCGATGAGGACTATCCCGAAAATAAATTGACAGGTGCTATATTTACAGTTTATAAATCGGACAAGAAAACCGTAGTCGGCACAATGAAGGAAACCGAAACAGGCGTGTACAGCCTTGAGGGACTTGTGTACGGCGAATACTATGTACAGGAAACAAAAGCTCCCGAATATTTCGTCCGTGATGTGAATTTCTATTATTTCCAGATTGTAAATGACGGCGAAACCGTAGAAGTTTCCAACGATGAGCTTGGCAAGGGTACGTTTATCAACTCACCTCAAAAGGGCGAAATCAAGATTGTAAAGACTTCATATGACAACAAGGTCGAAGGAATACATTTTGAAGTAACCGGAAAGACATACACAGGTCAGACTTTCAAGAAAACATACACAACCGACAAGAACGGTATAATCCGCATTAACGATTTAAGAGCCGGTGAGTATACCATACACGAAGTTAAGGATGAAGCGTCAGCAGGCTATCTATTACCTGAAGATAAACAGCTGACGATCGACCGTGACGGTGCAATGCTCGTTGCCAAAATGCACAACGATAAAATACCTGATAATCCTCCGACAGGTGCAGGCGAGGACGGCTTTATGCAGACGGCGGTTATTATCATATCAACGGTAATGATGAGTGCGGCTGTTGTGCTTGCATTCCCGTTATCGAAGCGTAAGAGAAAACGCTAAGCAGCATTAAAATTTTATTGTCACCGGGCGGCAGAAAAGCTCTGCCGCCTTTGTGGTGGCAATTAAAGGAGGAGAAAGATGAAGAAGAATCAACCATATCATTCTCAGGTGCAACTACGGCTTACCAATCGTGATACCGGAGAGGTGATTTGCTTTAAATTCAAATCGGAACATTCGGATCCGAAAGTTATTTGTTGCTTTGCTATAAATGAACATCTTAAAGAGGGCGACTATTTGATTGAGATTATGTAAGAATGCTTGCTCGAAAACGTGCTATAGGTAGCACATTTAAAGGAGGGCGTAATGGCAAATAAAAACAAATTGCGGCACAAAAACAGCAAATCCGTCTTAAAGACCAGTCTTATACTTATCTCCGTTATAGGTGTAATCACATTCCTGATTATATCTTATCTGATTTACAGCTTACAGTGCTACGCATACGACAACAACATATCATCGGATAATTTAAATTTGTCGGTGCTGATAAAATCTATGCCATATTGGACTAATCCAACTTTTACAGCACCTTTTGACATCGGTGCGATAATGCAAATGCACGGTTCTGTTTGGTATATTTACGTTGTTGCTTTGTCACTGCTTGCACTTATGCTGTTCAGTAAAAATTACGATGATTACAAAGGCGTGGAAGCCGGAAGTGCCGATTGGGCAACAAAACATGATGAAAAGGAAAACAGCGATGAAACCGGTATTCCAATCGGAAACAAGTTCTATGTTACCGTTAACAATCCGCATGGACGTTACTATGAACCGCATAATCTGAACGAAATACTAATCGGCGGTCCCGGTGCAGTAAAAACATTCAGAAAAATCAAACCTGATATTATTCAGATGTATGGAAGCTATGTTGTGACCGATCCCAAAGGTGAGCTTTACAGAGATACTGCAAAGCTACTTATGGATAATGGGTACAAGGTGCGTGTGTTTAATCTGATAAACATCAAAAAGACCAACGCATACAATCCGTTTGTTTATATCAATGATGAGCAGGATATTGTTGTTTTGGCAAACACCTTTATTAACGCCTCTGCCGGCGACGATGATAAAGAAGATTTCTGGTCGGGTTCGGCAAAATCATTACTTACTGCAATTATGATTTACCTTTGGAAAGCTGAAGGCGAGGTGAAATGCTTTGGTCGTGTAGTCAGACTGCTTAACAGTATCACATATAAAAATGGAAGAATAGACGAATTGTGCGAATTGGCTCGTTGCCTTAATAAACACTCAATCGAGCATCCTTGTGATGCTGCTACAATTAACTGGAACGGTATCAAAGGTACTCCTGAGGAAACTATGGGAGGTATCGCAAAGACGCTCTCAACACGTCTTGATTTGTGGGCAGTAGAAGATGTCAACGACCTGACTGTAATTGATGAAATGGACTTTGATAACATCGGCGTTGAAAAGACGGCTATATTTCTGATAGTTCCTCCTGCTGATACAACGTACAAGGCTATTTGCAATATGTTCTATTCACAGCTTTTCTCTCGACTGATGTACTGTGCTAATTTCAAGCATAACGGCAGATTGCCATTGCTCGTGTCAGTCGAACTTGACGAGTTTGCAAATATAGGACGGATACCGAATTTCGATAAAATCACTGCCGTTATACGTTCAAACAACATCAGGGTTTGCGTTGTCTTGCAGTCGCTTCCTCAACTAAAGGCTTTGTATAAGGATAACTGGGAAAGTATTATAGGTAACTGCTCACTGTTTACTTATCTCGGCGCACCTGATTTAGAAACCCGAAAGTACATAGTAGAAAAGCTCGACAAGACTACTGTACGAATAGACACAAGGGGACACAGCCAAGGGACAACAAGCGGCGGCAGCAGTTCAGATAACGAAAGCTATCAAGGTCGTGATTTACTGACTACATCTGAACTGCTAAGAGCGTTCAAGGCTTCACCGAAAATCAAAAAGAAATACGGCGGATATATGATTGAGTTTCTCGACGAATATCCGCCGTTTTGGTTATATAAGTTTGACACATTATCACATCCGCTTATCAGTAAAGTCGGTAGCTCTTTTCCGAGCGGAATACCAAACAATACCGATATAAATGAGATGTATTCTGATAATGAGCAAATACAGAAACTCAAGGAGGTGAAAACAAAAATGGCACAGCTTATGGAACAGTCAGTGTCAGAAGAAAAAGCAATGCGTGAGCAGTCCGAGCAGAAACAGGCGGAACAAGAACGTGTCGAACAAGCAGAACTACAGCGACAGTTTGAAGAAGCCGCAAGAGATGCTCAGCTTAGTGAACATCAGAGCGTGCTTGCTGAAATCGACGAAGAAGAATTGATAGCCGATTATGAAATTCCGACTATCGACGAATTTATAGGATAGGAGGTATCTATATGGCACCAATGTTAGAAGATGAGATTATGCACGATGCTGAAAAGATGAACAGTAAAGTTGCCGGCATAGCTCGTACAGGCAAACAGATATATGACTTCATCGAACAGTTGAAACGTGCGAAAAATGCTGCTCCGGAAAATTTAGATAACGGTTTACCGTTTTCTTTTTCCGGTCAGATTACCGACCTCAGCTATTTCAATACAAGTGATATTTTGCCGAAAGAGGTTATCGAAAATATCCCTGACGCAGAACTTAAAGAAGCTGTCATATCCAATCTCGAACTGGCGGAAAAGCAAGGTTTGATTGATGTAGATCTGAATAACGGTAATATAACGTTGACAGATAGCGGCAGAGAGTATATCAATAATCCAAACTTCATTCGTGCGGCTAACATTAACAAGGCACATTCTGCTATTCGTGCAATGGAAATACAGCACGGATTAGAAAGCGATACAGTAAGATATGGCGTTACGCTTGAAGGCACCGATCGTGATCTTCAATTTTTCCGATTTGCTTCTAATCTTGATCTTGAAGAAGTCACACTTTCACCCGATAAGAAAGCGGCTCTGCAAGTTATGGAGAACATATCCAAATGGGAAAAAGACGGACTTATTCAATACAATTCAGAAAATACAAGCATATCGCTTACAAAGCTCGGTCAGAAAAAGCTATACAGCGATTTGGCAGATGGTGTTGATATGATTGATGAGTCAGTGATAACACCTAAAAATCTTTCCGCCGGCAGATTATCAAATGTGAGTGGTGTGACAGCTCAAACAACCTCACAAGCTGCCGCACAGGCTACACAGGTTACAGCCACTGCCGCAACACAAGCTACTACAGCCGGCGCAACTCAGGCAGCTACTACAGCCACCACTGCTACCGCAACAGCGGCTTCGTCGGCTGTACCGGTTGCCGGTGCAGTAGTGGTTACAACAAAAGTCGTATCAGATACGGCTAAAAAAATATCAGATGCGATAATTCGCAGATAAGGAGATTTTTTATGAAAAAAGCATTCAGGAAAATAACAAAGGTAATTTCAATCACAACCACAATCCTTCTTTCAAACGTATTACTTGCGTATTCAGCATTTGCCGAAGGCGGCATCGGAAATGCCCCATCTTCTGTAGATACTGCTACATATGATACGCTTGTAACACTGGTTTTTTGGGTAGTACGTATCGTTGTACTTGGATTAACCGCTATACCCGGACTGATAAAAATTGCGCAGGGCATTGGTAATGAAGATGTACGTGAACGCAACGGTGGCATATCACTAATGGTAATCGGCGGTGCGCTCTTTGCGGCAACATTTGCGATTGAGGCTTTATTCTAAGAGAGGTAGATATGAAAAAAATCAGCATCTTTCTTATATGCAGTCTGCTAATGATTTTCGGTTTATCATTTTCTGCCTGTGCGGATGCTGTAACAACCGGAGGAGTAACAGCAGTTGTTACTCCTAGACCGGTTGACAGCTTAGGTAATGAAAAGCAAGTTGAATTTGCAACTTCTGCAAAAGCAGAAACTACAACAACGGAAACCACCACAAAGCCTGCATACAACCAAGAAGAAATGAAAAAAGATCTTGAAGAACTCGGCAAAGAAGATATGGCTGCTTCGACAATAGGTATATTTGCATGGGTAAAAGGACTTGTTGATTGGACACAAGGAATTATCAATGCACTTGGTGCTGCTATAAAAGCCGGAATAAACAGTCCTTGGGGATTCGATCTTAAGGGTTTCGTTGATTTATTTGCACCGTTTTTCAAAACTATCGGATTCGCATTTTCAAATATAGATTATTCTTTGCTCCGTGACAAAGAGCAAGAAGAAACCTATCAGCGTTATCAGCGTTTATTGAATGCACTTCCGGTCGAAATCAACTTTCAGGAATTTATTATGAATTCTTCTGTTAATACCGCAAAGCTCAGGGATATACTGATAAGCAACAATGAAGAGATCTCCGGTGATTTACTGGATGATTACAATAAAAATCTTGAAACGTATATCACAAAGTCCGAAGACGCAACAAGTGAGAAAATAACTCTTGTTGCAATGTCGTACACGCCTAACGAAACCGTAGATAATGTAAACATACTGTTTCGTTACTATCGGGAATTGCAAAATTTCTATGCGGCAATGGGCAGTGAAACGCATCAGTTTATGCCTGAAGATGTGTTTGCTATCCTTTATGAATACTATCACCCATTCGACAATACTGAATTTCTTTTGCCGAATGATATATATTCACGTGGCGGATCGATCAAGGATTATATAGCGCCGTCAATGTTTGCATTCCGCCCAAAGGAAGTTGAAATCGGTAATTCGTATACAAGAATAATGTATATGGCTCGATATGACCGCACGTTAGACGACGAGTTTATAAGAGATATTCTTGATAACAATTGTAAAGTTGCTGTTTCAAAGCATATTAGGCATATAGACAAATCCGAAGCACAGGATAAGGTTAAAGACAACATATACTCACATCAAGGCAAAATTCAGGCACGCCTTGAAAAAAATCATAAAAAAGGTCTTAATTTTGTGCCATATCATTGGATGGAGCGTGAGCGTGAGCTTGAGGATTTGCAGGAGCGACTTTCCGATACAAACTGTGAGCTTTTCAAGATAGGCGTATATATCTCACTGTCTGCGGCTACAAAAGATGAGCTTGACGAGCTGACAGAAGCAATACGCTCTAAAGGTAAAAAACATCAGGTAGTTATTGATTGTTTGGTGCGTCAGCAGGAAAAAGCGCTTAATTCCGTCTTACCGTTTGGAATAAATCATTTTGATACCGCCAACGGAAACAGCGTTAACACTTATGTGTTATCGGATGCCGCAGGTATACTGATACCATTTTCTGCACGGTCATATTTTTCAGACACCGGTCTTTGCTACGGTATGAACAAGCATACAAACGCTATCATTGTTCTTGATCGAGCAGAAGAAATGAACGCTAACGGCTTCATTCTCGGTACATCGGGTTCGGGCAAATCTATGTACTGTAAATCCGAAATCATAGATACCATCATACGCTACCCGAAGTCAGAAAAGATAATTATAGATCCTGACGGAGAATACTATCCTATCATCAAACAGTTTGGCGGAGATACGCTAAAATTATCGGCTGATTCCGAAACGAAGATTAACATATTCGACACTGATATAAACATCAGCGAAAACGGCACTTCTGCTGTCGCAATGAAATCCGAACTGATTATGTCAATCATAGAAACAGCACGAGGCTTTCCCCTGTCTGCGGCAGATAAGTCAATCATCGACAGTTGCGTCAAAGAAGTTTACGCTGATTATGTGCTTAATAACGGTAATCCGGAATTCATACCTACGTTTGTTGATTTTTATAATGCTCTTATAAACAAAAAGCTACCTGAAGCAGATCAGATAGCTCTTGACATTGAGCTGTATGTTAACGGCAGTTTTAATACGTTTTCGGGCAAAACAAACATTCATACGGATAACAAATTGTTATCAATTGATATATCCGATATGGGCGAGCAGTTGCGTCCTGTAGGCTTGCAGGTTATTCTTGAGTATATATGGCAACGTGTTCGTGACAACAGAACAAAGGGCGTTCAGACTTGGGTATGGGTCGATGAATTCTCAATAATGTTCAACGATGGCAACGACAAAGAAACAGTGCGTTCTGCCGACTTCTTTCAAAAGGTTTTCAAACGTATAAGAAAATACGGCGGTATTCCTACAGGAATAACTCAAAATATTACTGAAGTGCTTGAATCGGGTCAGGCGAGACTTATGCTGTCAAACTCAGAGTTTGTTGTTTTGCTTCAGCAGAAGAAAACCGACCTTGATAAGGTGATAGAGCTGTTCAACTTATCTCCGTCACAATCAAGCTACTTGAAGACCGGCGAAAAAGGCACTGGACTGATTGTAAGCGGTAAAAAGATTATACCGTTTGACAGGCGTATATCAAAAGACAGTTCTATCTATAATCTTTGTCAGACTGATTTTAGGAGAGATGTTACATGAAGAAATTCCAATTGAAATACTCTGCACCTAAAACAAAGGTCAACTCCGCTGGAAAGGTTGAGCAACAAAATCAGAAAAAACCGGACCGTTATTGTGATACCTGTAGCACAATAACGGATATAATAAGCAAAGAACCGCAATCGGAAGAAAAAAGTTATAAACTGACAGGTTCGGCACTGTTTAATAAGATGTTTTCGGATATAAAAAAAGCTCATATCCCTGTATGCTCATTTTCCGTTTACGATAGTGATTTTACTTTCTGTTACGGAAATGTGATAAACAACCGAGCTGTCCTTCTGAATTATTATTCATTATCATCAGTTGCCGTTATCACGGCGGCTGATGGTATTCTTTCAGATCCGGCTCTGCGTTCTCGGCTTGTTTATAGGCTTTACCTTTCGACAAACAGCTATCTTATGATTATATTTGATTCGTTTGCTTACGAAACATTTAAAGATGAAAATCTAAAGATTATATCATCAATGCTTGATGAATTGAAAATTACACTAATACAGCAGAAGGCGGTGAATAAATGAACCTCGTTATAATTGCGGGAAAACGCAGTGTGCGTCCTCTTGAAACGGCTCTAAAAAAATCGGAGCAAACTGTAACAGTGGGTAAATATACTGCTGTCAAGCCGAATACTGCGGCTGAAATATTCGAAAAATACCGTCCTCACGGTATTTTGATCAGTGATGATGCTGCGTCAAAAGGCGTGTCGCTGATAGACTTTCTTAGCATTGTAAAAATGCGTTACGGCTATATGCGTGTTATATTTGTTTGCAATAACACCGATAGCTTTAACAAATACGCCTCTGCTTTATATTCGATAGGCGTATATGATATTGTTATGGGCTATGATCCTGCCGCTATAGATAATGCTATTTTATTTCCCAAAACGGATAAGCCTGATATTTTGATGTCAGAAAAGCCTTGTGATACCGAAATACATTATCCTAATCGGCAATTCTGCGAATACAGCAATTCCTTCGGAAGTATGAATTTGAACTATAAAGGTGCTTGTGACAGCTCTTATTCGGGACAAACAGTGCGATTAGATGAAAGCTATGAACGAATCCAAAGAGGAAATGTTATTATATCGGTATTCGGCTATTATTCTCGTTGCGGATGCACATATACAGCATTTGACCTTGCGTTTTACTTACGCAAATACGAAAATGCAAAGGTGTGCGTAATTACATCAGTGACAGAAGAATTGTGTAACTATTTTACGGTTGATATTAATGCAGTTAATCAGAACGGTTTGAACATTGATGATGTGGTTATCTATTCGGACTTCAATAAGATAAGCGAAACTTTTGATTATATCGTCTGTGATGACAGCACTAAGTATAACAATAATGCGTACATACACATTTTGCTGTGCTCAGCGGCAGATTGGGATATGCCGATTTTAACGAATTATATCAACGATGTTATTATCCCGAATAAAGTAGACGTAAATCTATGTTTTTTCCCCGTAACGACGAATAAGTTTATTTCCATCAATAAACAGTTGATTAAGTCGGGATTTAAAGCGTATATGCTCGAGCCTTCGGACAACTGGATGGCAACCAACGCAAATAACAATAACGTTTACAGCAACATTCTAAAAGCCTATATTATAAGTTGATTGTGCTACAGGTAGCACAATCCGGAAAGGAAAAATTATGATAGTAATTTATGCCGAAAAATACAGCCTCGGTCGGACAATTGCCGAGGCTTTAGGCGCATACAAAAAAACAGTGAATCCTAAGGAACCGTCTATCGCACACTGGGACTTAAATCTTAACGGTGAGCAAGCAATCCTTTGTCACGGTGCCGGTCACTTATGCGGTTTAGCTCCGGCTGAAGATTATGACGAACGTTATAAATTCTGGAGCTTCGATAATTACCCGATTATACCCGAATATTTTATTACAAGAGTAAAAGATAATAATTATTCCAGGCTTGCTTGTGATTATGTTAAGCAGTTCTTTGATAAGGCGGATCTGATAATCAATGCCACTGACGCAGACCGTGAAGGCGAATTGATTTTTGCATATTTATATGAAGTCTTACATTGCACAGTACCTTACAAAAGAGTGTGGATAACAGATTTAACGCCTTATAAAATCAGAAAAGCATTTGCCGAGTTGCGGTCAGCTCAAGAGATGAAGCCGCTTGAAAATGCAGGACGCATACGATCCGCAACAGACTGGCTTGTGGGCATTAACACATCTGTTGCAGCTACATTGAAATTCGGCGGAGCTGACAATGTGTTCGCCTGCGGACGTGTAAAAATGCCGACACTTGCAATGATTGTTAAGCGTGAACGGGAAATAAGGAATTATATTAAAAAGCCGTTTTATAAAATAGTTGCCAATATCGAAGCAACTGACGGCGCAAAGTTTACTGCCGAAGCGGCAGATAAGTACGATACCGAAACGGCGGCAAAGGCTGTTATAGATGAAATTAAATTAAATACGGCAAAAGCGATTAAAGTCGAGGTGTTGCAAAAGCAGACAGCCGCTCCGCTTTTATATAACACTACACATTTGCTTGCTGATTTATCAAAGTGTACGGATCTCACAATTGATATGCTTACAAAGCTCGTTCAGAGCTTGTACGAAAACAGATTGATAACATATCCACGCACAAGCTCGGAGCATCTAACAGATGCAATGAAAGATGAAACGGTAAAGATAATAAAGCTACTGTTTGAAATGCCCGAATTTGCTAAATATGCTATTCCTGTCGACAATTTTGCACCCTGTACACGTCGGCATTATGATGACAGCAAAGTCGATTCGCACACCGCTATTACACCGACCGCTCTTGTGCCGAATGATTTAAGCGGTATGTCGGAAAATGAGCGTAAGGCATATACTTTACTTGCATTATCAATTATCCGTACCGTTTATCCGAAAGCAGTCACAGAAAATGTCAAAGCTGTTTTTCAGATTGATAATCAGCTGTTTACAGCAACCGGAACGAATATAATCAGTCCCGGTTGGTTTGCTGTTGATGCAACGCCGAAGGTAATCGGGTTGCCCGAAATCGTTAAGGATAACGATTATAAAGTTATCGGTTTCGATGTCAAAGAGGGACAAAATGAGCCACCGAAGTATTATACCGATGCTACACTGCTTACGGCAATGGAGCTTGCAGGTGATAATATAGAAGATGAACAAACTCGCAACTTAATTAAACTTGAAAAGCGTGGACTGGGAACTGCCGCAACACGTCAAGGTATCATTAAAGAGCTGTATGAAAAAGGCTATATTGCTCGTAGAACCAAAAAAAACGGCAATATGATCAAAGGCATTATGCCAACAGAAAAAGGAATGTATATAATCGATGCACTTGAAAAGACGGTACCCGATATGCTGTCTGTTGATATGACCAGCGATATGGAAATGGAACTTGATAAAATTGCCCGTGGAAAGTCTGACGGAAATGATTTCTTGAATAATTACAAAAAGCTTGTAGCTAAATGGGTAGAGTTAATAAAAAACAGTGATACTTCTGCAATGGCAGGTAACACCCTTATTTGTCCGTTATGCAGTAAACCTTTAATTAAGAAAAAAGTAGGTTGGTGCTGTACAGGTTATTCCAAGGATAACCCGGATAGTTGCAGATTTTATATTGCAAATGAAATCTGCGGTAAAAAAATATCAGATGTAATCGCCAAAGAGCTTACATTGAAACGTTCGACATCTATCATCAAGGGCTTTACATCTCAGAGCGGAAAAACATTTGATGCGAAGCTAACAATCAAAGCAGATAATACGATCGGTTTTGAATTTCCCGAACGTCTTAAATGTCCTGTTTGCGGAAAAGAAATGATAAAAAGTTCTAAAGGATGGGTCTGCACCGGGTATAAAAACGGGTGTAATTTTTTTATAGCCGGAACTATATGCGGAAAATGTATTACAGACACGATTGCGACTATGTTATGCGCTAATAAGCGAACAAGAATAATAAACGGATTTACTTCAAAGTCGGGCAAAGCATTCTCAGCGGCACTTATCGTTAAAGACGGAAAAATCGACTTTGATTTTCCCGCACAATCACAAAAACGCAGTAAGTAGGTTTTACTATGAGCGTTCTTATAACAATTTTATTAGCTGTAATTATAACACAGGCATTCCGCATTCGCCGTCTGAAAAAAGAAATTATCAAGCGAGATACTGCCGATGAATTCAGTAGGCAATGGTACTGGATAGAAGATAAAAATAACAAGCAACGACAACCTCTGAAAAAGAGGAAATCGTTGCTTTCTTTTTTAAGGAGCTTTTTATGAGTTATTCTAAATCTAAACCAAGTAACTACGTTACAAAAGAGCAAATAGAGCGTGCAAGAAATGTAGATATGGTAGAATTTCTTGAAAGAACAGAAGGCTTCAGCGTAAAGAAAAGCGGTAACGGCTACCGTTGCGATGTTCACGACAGCCTTTTTATTACAAACGACCGAAAAGGGTGGTATTGGAACAGCCGTGACGAGGGCGGCAATAACGCTATTGCGTTTTGTATGAAGATTTACGGACAAAGCTTTACCGAAGCCGTTAAATCGCTTTGCGGCGATATTCAAATGGAATATTCACCCAAATATAATACGAAAAAGAAATCGTCAGAAGAAAAAATCGAAGCTCATCGACTTATACTGCCTGAACAGGATCACAAGGAAAACGGACAGCGAAATTACAGCAATGTTATCGCATATTTGTGCAAAACCCGTGGACTGGAGTATAACATAGTAAATCAGCTGATCTATGACCGTAAGTTATATCAAGGTATCGGTTACAGCGGTCTTCAGCTTGTCGGATATGACAGTTCGAACACTCCGTTTTATCGTTTTAAAAACGATATACCCACAAACGCACCGGAATATGTTACCATAGAGCTTCAGGCACAGAAACAAAAAGGTGAGAAATATATTTGTGAAGGGTTTAGCGGTGAACATATACCGGAGCTTATCGAGCGTGGCATTACTAAAAAATATGTAAATATGATCGCCGTAAACGGCGACGGTATTATGTCACGCTATGCGTTTTGTCGTTCTGTATCTGATAGCTCTACATACCGTGTCGATTTGCCGGGAAGCGATAAAAAATATTCGTTTTCTTTACTTGGTACAAATAAGAATAAGCTGTATGTTTTCGAGTCTGTAATTGATATGCTGTCCTATGCGTCCTTTTACGCTATAAACAACGGACAGGACGCTTGGCAGCAGTTGACTATGCTATCGCTCGGCGGCAAATCAGATGTTGCTCTTGACGAGTTTTTAAAGAATAAGCCTATTGCCGAAATAACGTTCTGCCTTGACAATGATGATGCAGGTAAACACGCTACTGAGCAGCTTAGCGACAAGTATGCTCTGAAAGGATATGCTGTTTCAAAAGATATACCATTAAACAAGGACTTTAACGACGATTTAAAGGCGTTCAGAGCGTTGAATGAGAAAAATACTGTACAAGCAACAAAACCGCTTAAACGTTAAAATACAACAAAATACAAGGATGTGTGAAAATGAAAAGTTATTTTCTGCTGTCTAACTCGGTTATTACCTCAAACGAGCTGACGCATAACGAGTTTGCAGTTTATACATACCTGCTTTCTGTTTATTCAAATATCCGAAGCAAAGCAGGACACGAATATAAGCGTGTAAGACAGCAGACTATAGCTTCACACTGCGGTATAAAGTCTACGCAGACAGTATCCAAGATAACCGATAGCTTAATGAGAAAGGGCTACATTACACACATTTTAGCGGCTTACCGAAAGGATAATCGCAAGGGAACATATACATATGTTTTAAATCCCGAAAAGAATAAGGTGTCGGCTAACTATACGCGAATAGAACGAAATGTGTTCGGCAAAAACTTAACAGCGATCGAATTGCGCTTATATATCCTTATTATTAAATCGCTTGACAGCAAGCTCGGTTACTGCTTTAAAAGCTTCAACGACCTTGCCGATGAGCTACGCATAAAGCGTGATACCGCTATGAAAATAATCAGCAATCTTGTCAATCTGCGTCTTATACGTAAACAGCGTAAAATGCGTTATGACAACAGCAAAGTTTATGCGGACAATTCATATAGTACAAAGGTTATCAGATTTATCAGGAAAAGAAATAAGCCCGGATCACACCCCGGGCTTATCTCATTTAAAAACATTCATAAGCACACTGATAATCCCACAATCACAGAATTAAACAGCCTGCGTAATTATAATAACGCTATCGGCGGCATTTGTCAAGTGGGTAAATGTGTTTATTGCATTGTTTTTTTGAAAAACAGGGGTAGCCCCCCGAATTTAAGGTCTATACAATACCCAGTTATACTACCTTCAGAAAGACAGAATATCTTTTATATACGAATATGATACTGCTATATTAAATATATATGCGGGACTTTTTCAGATTTTGTTTGTCCTTCCGGATTAAGTTTTCTGAATTTTTCGGTATCGGACTTGCAGTATTTATCGTTGTTATACCGCTTGTATAATGGATTTATAGCTTTTTTATTTCTGAAGGTTAATTTTAAGATATTTTTGACCATTTTAATTAAAGGAGTTTCGTCATGAATATTGATAAATTCAAAACTTTAGAAAACAAACTTTCAGCTGCTTATAAAAACAATAATTTGCTTTTCATTGCAAATATTAATACAGCTGATGATTATGAACTCTTGACAAATTTACAAAAAGAGGATATGATTATTATAGCTGAAAAATATCAGTATGATATTTACAGAAAAATCGGCATAGGAATAATTTCACCTAAAGATATGTCATTTAACAGCTGTGCTTTGAAGTGCGGTTTTTCTGCCTGTTATCTTCATTTTGCTCATTTGTAGCTGCTGACTTTTTACTTTGTGTTTTGCTCAGCTCTACAATATCATATTAAAACCGTTTACCTATCTTCTCTACCGCTTTCTTTACGCCTTCACCTCCCGCAACCAATATCAAGCCTATGAAAATTATCACGGTGATAATGAGATTAGCAGGTGACGCGCTTCTCTCTGCGGTGCCTGAAAGGTACGGACATATCCATATCACGACAAAGCTTTCGCTGACAACGCAAAGCCCCAAGGGTAGAACAAATAACAGAATATTTACCGAAAAGGCGGTTATAAGATTAGCCGATAGCTTTGATACACACAGCATAAAAAAGCCGCAGGCGAGCATAGAGAAAAACCGTATCAGGTATACCCGAATTATGTATTGCAATATTGTTTCGTTTGTTTGCATACCGTAAAGTGCCGTAATACTCTGTAAGGGTGCGTCTAAGAATGAGAGCTTGTAATTGTTCATTACGAAAACAAATTCGGGTAGCCATACCGCTACAAATACTATTGCAGAGATAACAAGAGTTATTACGCCGTCTATGGCAAAGCGCTTGATTCTGCCCTTTTCTGTAGTACGTAGGAGCTTTGTCAGTCCTCTCTGATTATCAAATGCTATCATAGGCGATATACACAGCACAAGGGCTATAGTAGCGAGTATACACATAAGGAAGTCGTCCTTATAGCCGTTTACCGACAAAAGACGGTTAAACCCTTCTTCAAAAACGAGCTGTAGGTTGCTATTTTTATCAGACTTAATAACCGACACACGGTCACATATCTTATTAAATGCATTCTCATAGTCAAGCTTTTTTGTAATATCGTTCAATTCCTTATTGTAGCTTTCATAATCCGATTCAGCGGGTGTCTGCGTCAATAATTCTTCATAGCGTAGCTTTATATTTTCAAATTCCAGCTTTTCATTTTCCAAAAACAACAGAGTTTCATCCGTCACTTCCCCGCCTATCTGTGCTACATAGCTGTCGTAGCGTTTTTGCTCGGAATCGTAGCCTGCACTCATATTCTGATAATTGCAGAACCCAATAACAGCGACAACAACAAGAACAAGCAATGCTTTTCCCGCTATTGCCGTTTTATATACCTCGTTTACAACAAAATTTGCCGAGAGCTTGCGTTTTACTGTAATATATGAAAAGATTTCCGATATTTTACCTGAAGCCGATATAGCGCGTCTTGAGCAATAAACCGCAAAATAAATAAGCAAAGCCATGATAAGAATTATTACTGTTGTAATTACACAGACGGTAAGAGCCGATACGGGCTTTCCAAAAATGTTTAAATGATAATATCTGTAAAATAACTGATGTGGACTTATAAAACAGCAGAAATTTATGTATTTTAATATGTTGTATGCCGATATATCACTTATAGAAGTATAAAGCCATATCGAAACACCACTACAAACAGAGATAACAGCAAACGCCGCCGCAACATTTTTAAGGAAAGTACATATAATCATCATTACAACAACGACTATAAAAAAGGCTGATGTTTTGAATAAAAAGTGGATAACAAGATACTCTCCCACGGTCATATTTATATTGCATAGCGTAAACTGCGGGATTGACTGAATACATCTTGATAAATCGCCAAGCCCGAAGCGAATAGTACCTGTAAGCAATACCATACCGTATAACAACACAGCCGAAGTAACGGTAAGCAAAAAGCAGGCTATCAGCTTTGCTCCTGCACTGTGAATACGCCCTTTGGGAGTTTGTCTTATAACCGCCGCCATGCCTGTCATTTTGTCGCGACAGCATACAATAACCGTCAGCATAAGCACAAAAACAAGCATCATTAAATCGGTATCTGCGCTGTTTATATAGCGTTCTGTTCCGTAGTCGGGATAAAAGGACGGTTTATTTTCAATTACATTGTTGTATGCTGTGAAAATATCCTTGAAGCTAAGCTGTGTAAAGCTGTTTTCCTTAGAAAAAACCGATGGTTTTGAACGCTGTTCGGCTTCGCTTTTGATATTCCTGATTGTGGTATTGTAGTTTTTTACCCGATTTAATTTATCCTCATATTTCTTGTCCGGAAATATATTCTGTAGCACATTGTCTTTTATATATTTGTTTGCAATACTCTCTGCGACAGACAGCTTTTCCTCTTCCGATGTAGATAAATATACCTTGTTAATTTCACGAATACATTCATCGGGTACGCCAAGGACAGGCGTATATGTTGCCGAAAGAGCTAAATTCAGCAAAAACAGTGCTACAAACAATATTAACAGCACTTTGCTTTTTAACGCTTTGTAAAGCTCATACAGAGCTATTTTCATCTATAGCACCTCCTGCCGTGTTTTTCTCGGGAAAGTGCAACATATATGCGTTTTCGAGTGTCCGGCGTTCGTGCGGGAGAACACTGACAAGCTGTTCAACAGTTCCGTTTGCGGCAATTCTGCCCTGCTTCATAATTATTATTTCATCTGCAATAGTTTCAACATCAGATACTATATGTGTGCTTACAAGGACAATTTTGTCCTTTGCTGTTTTATGTATCATATCCCGTATGATAACTCTTTGCTTTGGGTCAAGACCTGCCGTCGGCTCATCAAGCAGAACAAGCTCGGGGCTTCCGAGTAGGGACTGTGCAACTAAAACTCTTTGCTTCATGCCGCCCGAAAAGCCTCCGATAGCTTTATCCATTACGTCATGCAGTTCAACTTCACTTAACAGATACTCGGTTTGCTCTCTTGCTACTGCTGTAGAAATTCCTTTGAGAGCTGATATATACATCATAAACCGTCTTGCGGTAAAGTTGTCATAAAGCGCCTGCTGTTGCGGCATATATCCGACCTTACGGCGAAATTTACTGCCAAGCTTAGTTATGTCTGTGCCGTTCCAGCAAAGCTGCGAGCCTAAGTCTGGTGCAAGGTTATCTGAAATAATGTTCATAAGCGTTGATTTTCCTGCGCCGTTGGGGCCTAAAAGTCCGTAAACCCCGTTTTTAAAGGTCATCTCAAAATCAAAAAGAGCCTGTTTTTTACCGTAATGTTTATTAAGATTTTTAATTTGAAGCATTTTTTACACCTCTACTTTTTAGCCTGAACATTTTCCGCATTTTTTACCGTAAAGGAAAACCTGTCCAGACTATCGCTTTGCCATATAAGCTTTATATCGCTGACCGTTAATTTTGCTGTACCAAACGGTTTATTTCTGAAATCCTTTGTGAGCCACTCGCTGTTATCTGTGTTGCCTGCATAAAAATATACACAATCGCCATATAGCAATACACTTGTTTTAGAAGCATTGGAGGTAAGATAACTACTCTCTATATCACCGGAAAACCTCGGTGAAAAACCAAGTGCATTTTTTAAGCTTTCGGGATAAGGGAAAAACAATATGCTGTTTTCTTCTGATATGTACAGATCTTCATCAAGAACTACATACAATACGCCTTCAAGAGTAACCTCTCCGCTTAATGTGATTTCTGTGTATACTGTTTGCGATATTCCCGGCTCGGTAGAATTTGTTTCCCGATTGTATTCGAGTGTTTCTTTAACGGACGAAACTGCAGAGGTGACGGTAAGCCCACTTTCTGTAACATCACCCGATTTCAGCAATTTTATCATTTTTTTTGCTGTCCTGCGGCACTTCACCTTTGTAATTCATATTATCATCGAATTTATCAGGAGAAGTAAAACTGTCACAGTAAAAAGTATCATTAATTTTACGCACAGCGGCAAATGGTGCGTTCCATAGCTTTTTATTCTCGTCATAGGCAGCACCTTCCTTGACTATTTGCAGACCGTTTTCGTCAAGAATAAAATATCCGTCGCCATGATATATTTCTCCGACAAGACTTGTAACACTTTTCTCTTTGTTACTACTTTGAGAGCTTTCTGTTACATCTGAACAACTTGAGATTAACATAACCACCGCAATGGTCGCCACTATTAAAGCTATTCTACTTAATCCTTTTGCCATATCTTACTCCCCCAGAATATCCGATTTTGCTACCTTTTCTTTTGTTACTGTTTGTTCTTCGGCGTTATAGACGCTGATAATATAGCTGTCCTCGTACTCGGACAATACCTGTGCATAAAGCCCTTCGCCATAGCTTATATCATGCCTTGCGGGAGCTTCATCCTTTAAATTATAATAATACCACTGTGCATTATCGCATTGGAACAGATAATCGCCCAAAATGACGGTTTCAGACAATATCTTGTCGTTATGAATAACAATCGGTTCAGAGGTCTTCGGAGTTAACACTTCAATATTGCTGTCATTGTTATATGCATAGTAATCATCGCTAAGTCTGACAGCAGGCGGCTCGGACGGCATAGTGTTTTCACTATACTTTCCTGTCTTAATGTCGTACACCGAGCTGTTGAAATAAAATTTGTTGTCATAGACACCTAAAATCTTTGTTTTATTGTTTTCCGTTGCACCAAAATCGGTAAATTTTCCGGTTTCTATGTCAAGCACTCCGAAATGATTGGTATTATCGCCTGTAATCGCTCCTTTTTCGTCATAAGCAGACTGATAAGGGAAAAACAGCAGGGTGTTGTTTTTAAGTACGCTTGTGCTTATCCAGTCGCAGGAAAAGCCTTCTATTTTGCATACTTCCTTTTCGGAAGTACCAAGCGGGTCTGATGAGTGAAGTACCGCGGATTCTACTGCTTTTCCGTCTTTGGTTTCGTATCTATCCTCGAACCAGTAAAGCTTTTCGTTATACAAAAAAGGCAAGGTTTGTTTGCCGTAAGCAAGGCACGGAAGTCCGTCCTCTGTAACAGCATTTGAGTGGTCGCAGTTTGACTGACCGCATAGCGCAATTGTACTCATATCAGAATACTGTAAAAAGCTTAGTACTGCGTTTTCGGTAACTATCAACTCGCCGTCATTATATATTGTTCCGTATACTCGCATATATCTCGCCTGTTCATCTGTTTTTGTATCCGAGCAGGCGGAAAACGTGGACGCAAATGTAGCAATCAGTATTGCAGTGCCTATAAGCTTTAATTTCCTGTTCATAATATTGCCCTTTCATAAGTTGTATTTATGTTTTTATTTTATTATCTGTGTCAAAAAACATAAGCAGTAATTATATTTTACACGCAGGAGCATCTTTCGTTTTTTTCCTTTTTTGTCTTATAGATACATTTATAACACGTCATGTTGTGCCACCGTACGTGCAGTCGCTAAACAAAAGTTAATATGTGTAGCTGACTGCCCAGAATGGTTTGTATGTACCAGAAGTGCAATTTATAGATATATCTACAAACTGTATTTTGTATCCTGCTGCTTTTTCAGCATCAGTCAATGCTACTGTTTTTGTCATTTTTTCAAGTCCGGAATATTCGCCGTTACCGTTAGTCTTATTCTTTATGACAGTTTCTCCATTTTTTGTAGGAATTATTAATTCACAAACCACTGAAACTCTTTTTTCGCCGTTTGGAACCTCCGTCCCACCGTCGAATACATATTTTGCAGTTGCTGTTTGTTTACTTTGATTAATAGTGTATGACATGACTACGCATGATGTTGGTCCCATAGGAACCAACTTGTAGTTTGATGCTGCTTAGTAAGTGACAGGTGATAATGCGTTTCCTGGTAACACCATAGCAAATGCCGATGAAATTACAGCTGTTGTTGCTATAGTTGCTTTTATTATGTTTTTGATTATCATCATATTATACCTCTTTCTTTTTCCCAAGCTCACATATATTATCCACCGATACAACAGTACCGATTAATCCGCTCATACCGCCTCTTTCTGAGGATTTATAAGTAAGCTCTGAAAATGTTATTGTGGCCTCTTTATAATACACATCCTCTGAAAATGTATCGGAGCTTAAAAAGTCGCAATCTTTTAAATAACCGATATTTATAATACCATCGCTTGTTGTAATCGCAAACTGCGGATTGCCCCAGCTGTAATTATAGAACATAGCACAGCTACTCCCTCTATATTGAGCGTCAACATCAAAAAGGAACGGCACAGCCTCATGGTATTCCTTAGAATAAGGCATAAACAGTATTCTGCTTTCGCCATCATGCTCCGAATTCTCTATATTGTAGCGTTCGGCAAGCAGTATACCCGTAAAGGTTACTTCACCCGTCAGAGTTATTTTTGCGTCCATTACATCATAGCCTATGCCAATATCTTTTTTTAGCGTTTCGCTATACATTACGCGAGGTGCTACGCTGATGTAGCACGAGTCTACTATCAGACCCTTACTGCCGATGCTGTCGCCTTCATGTACTATTATTTTATCCTTGCTTACCACGGGTCCTTTTTGAGAGCCTATACATTTCATTTCGTTCAAATCGTAATCATCTGGATTTCTTATGCTGTTGTTGTCAAACGGTTCATATTCATAACCGCCCATTGAACCACGGATAATATATGAACCTGCCGCATTGGGATCGGCTTCAAGGTCGGCAAGCTTTACAAATTCGCCGTTGCCGAGGTACATTTCATTTTCGGGGTCTTCGGTATAGAATTCCGGCAATTCCTCCACAGGTTCTTCGATAGATGTATTGCCTTTATTAATATCCTCTATGAGTTTTATGTATTGTAATGCGTCCTCACAATATTCTACCGATTTAATACTATTGTCTGTGTTTAATATAATTCTATAGCCTTGTTTGGTTTTCTCATCTGCATAAACATATACATTATCTCCGCTGTCTGTGGTAAAGGTTTTGAATTTGTTGATTTCTATTTGCTGAATCGGTTTTTTGTCGTTATCTTTAATTGAAATAAAGCATATAAACGGCTCATCGGAACCCGATTTATATCCGTAAAGCTCCACGGTGTTATTATTGTTATCGGTAAGCGTTTTTACAAGCTCACTACCTTCGGGTGCTGTTATACTCCCGGTTTTTGAAGTATCGGTAACAGTATCGATACTGCTTTGTAAGGACGTTGTATTATCATCTGCCGCTATACTACTGTTTTGTTCGGGCTGAGAACAGCCTGTTAAAGCTACTGTGACCGATAAAGCCATAACCAACAATATTAATCTTAATCTGTCATTCATATTAAGCTCCTTTATGCATATAATCGAGTCGAGGATATCTTTTGGCAAAATTCTTGTATGTGAAAACCTGTTTGTTTATTTGGCAATGTCCTGAATAATTTGACGATCCAGCTTCTAATAAGCTGGAATTAGATCCGCACCCGTTAGCATCATAAACTGTAATTGTTGTATCAGTTTTTCCCGCTAAAACTATAGAGTGGTTATTATTGTTTGATGTTCTTACTCTCAAATGCGTGCCCACCGGTAAATCGGAAATCATAATTTTCAAGTTTCTTGCGGTTAGGAATAAATAATCATTGTTGTCGCTTCCCCAACCAAAATCATTACATTTTGATTCAGATAAATTTTTAGTAAATATACCTTTATACACAAATGCTGCAAACCCATAGCATTGATAACAACCGTCAAAACATCCACATGTTGCAGTTGATGCCTCAGGACTGAAAACACTATGTGCTGAACAAGATGATTTACCATTTACAAAATACTCGCCTGCAGTAAGATTAACATTTTTAGAACCATCAACATAATAGCAGTAATCAATGTTGCCATTATTATATTTGATTTTAGGGGTGTAGCTTGTAAAATGTGTTGCGGCACTGGCCGATGATGCAACCGCTATAGAGATCGCCGCAATTATTGACAATGATGAGATGGTTATAAATATTCTTTTTGCTTTATGTATGAACTTAAGCTTCATTTGATAATTTCCTTTAATTTTAACTCGGAATAAAGCCCGATGTAAGCATAGCTTTTCATCGGCTGTGACGAAGAAATCTTGCCGCAGGAGCGTTAGCTCCTCAGCTTTTCTGTAAGGCAGTAATTCACCTACGATAGTCTGAATGGAACATGCCGCCTATAAAGGCGGGGAACATTGCGGCATTAGGTTACAACTTGATACATCATAAAAATCAATTATCTGTATCAATTTTTAACATAACTTCAAAAATTTATATATATTTGTTTTTTCGCCAATCCTTTCATCAATATATTATAACTCAGGAAATACTGCCTTATAAATTGTATAATTTTCAGATTTTCCTTATGACTGTAAAACATCTCCTCCTTCATTATTACTATCACACTTTCGCACCTTGCATTATCGTAACATCTGCCACCTCCACTGTCCATTCTTTGTAGCCCTGAGCAAAACGCCGCAAACGTAGAAAAGAAGCGGATTTGCAGGACACAAAAAATAATTTTATCACTAAAAATATATAGAAACAGCCAACCAACTTTGGTATAATTAAATTGTACGAAAACCACACGAAAGGGGCTGGCTGTTATCTATCGCCAAGAAATTTTACAGGACATCACATTGTTCACATCTGCACCGAAAGCACAATTCTATGAGAAGCTTTTTCTTAATCTCGCCTATCTCATTTTCCCGAAGCTGCCGCAAAAACAGGGAGAATCGGTTTTTCAAAAAGAGCAAGGTTTTGCACTTTTATTGTTATAAAATGCGAATGTTTTTCCTGTATCACAGATTTAGTGGACTATCTCAATAACAATCTGATAATCGCACATTACTGCGGTTTCAATATCATGAAACCATTGCCGTCCTACTGGACTTTCGACCGTTTCATCAGAAATCTTGATAACGCTCTGCTTAAAAAGCTTATGCAGTCTCAAGTGCTGAAGTTGTCCAAAATGGGTATTATCGACACTTCATTCATAGCTCTCGACTCTACTCCCATAAGTGCAAATACTAAGCAGAATAACCCAAAATCTTTCGCTAAAAACAAGTTTGCAAAAGGCAATCAGCCTAAGTCTGACGAAGACTGCGGTTTGGGTGTTCATACCGCTTCAAATCAGCATAACGAGCGTAATTTTGAATACTATTGGGGTTACAAGAATCATATTCTAGTTGACTGCATTACAGGCTTACCAATCTTTGAAATGACAACTACTGCCGATGTTGCCGACAGCACTGTCGTTCTTGATATTCTAAGCCAAACCAATGATTTTCTTTCAATTGAGGAATGCACATTTTTTGCTGATAAAGGTTACGATGTTAAGGCAATTTACAATGCCGTCAAAGATATTTATCACGGCGAATGCTTTATTCCCATCAACAAGCGTAACACTAAAAATCCGAAGAAGCTTTCAACAGGTCATCCGATTTGTGAAGCCGGTCTCGCTATGCACAAAGACGGCAAATTCTCTGACAATGGCAGAACTCGCCAAAAATACTGCTGTCCGTTCAAACGTTCAAAATCAGGCTGTTGTCCATGCAATCACAAGAATTGGAACAATGGCAAAAAAACTCGCGGTTGTACTAAATATGTCACGCTTCCCGATGATTACTGACTTTCCATTGACCGTGAATGTGTTTCGTTCAAGAAGATTTATGCACTCAGAACAGAGGCTGAGCGTTACAACTCTCGTTTCAAGCAGACCGGTCAGGAACGTCTTTGGGTGCATAGCTTTAATGCTGCACAAAACCTTAATTCTGTTGCTCATATTGCTTTGCTCGCTGTCGCTCACGCAACTGTTGTCACTAAATTCGAAAGCTCTTATCGCAGTCTTAAATCCGTTAAGTGTATTGCTTGACGAGTTGTTTTGAATATTTCTGCCGGATTTCAGCTCTGTTCGGCTGATGTCAGCTTTGCTGTGCCGTTTTTCTGCTTTTTTATTTGATACTTGCCTATTTTGCGACTTCTGTTAGTTTTTGTTTCATGTTTTGCTCATCTCTATAAAAACGATAATTTTTTCAGAACACTAAATTTAAAGCGATTCCGTTTTTCTTTGTTTCAAATTCACAAAACGCTTTACAACAATGAGAACAATAGTGTGAGCAAAAATGTCCATTTTTTCGATCTTTTATATTGACCTTGCTTTTTTTGGATATGCCGAATATTCCCTTTTTGCATTTTTATTCAGAGTACCACTCGATAATTGCACACGGTACACTTCCTGTGGCAGAAATAACAATCATTCCGCTTTCCATTTCATTGTTGCAGTAAGGACATACCAACCTAATCACCTTTCTAATCATTAATGCTATATCAAATATCAGTTTTAGACATCTTTTGTTTTTCTTTCAAAACCTTTATCATTGTAGTCATATCATTATTTCCTATTATAAAGGGCAGTACGCTTGCGGTTGCATAACAGATATTAACAATGGAAAAATAAAAATTAATGAAATTGCTAACAAGTAATAGTGAAACTCCAATCAAGAAGACATTGCCAACCGCTCCACTCAAAAAGAAAATAACAAGTTCGTGTTTTTCCATTTCGAGAAGGGACTCTTTTTTTATTTCAACATAGCCGTGAAACACAACGGGAGATATGTAAAGTTTGGCTATTTTGATTCTCATAAAATTTGCACCTATATAGATACCATCTACCGGTTTTTTGAAAATAAGGGATGCTATATAATAGAAAATTTCATGGTATATTCAATACTAGAAAAATGAAAAGAAGTGAAAAATGATAAAAGCGCAAACAGAAAATCGGTTATATATAGTTACTCCTTTTTACAATATGATCACTATTTCTTTTATTTCTCCGTACATTCGCTTTGTCCTTGTGTAATTGTCCGCTTCACAAAACAAAAAATTGCACAAACACTCACCCGCATTTTGTCAATTCTGTATACTATACATTACATCAATTGAATTGACAAAACTGTAAAAGTGTTGTATAATAGAGTAAATAAAAAAACACCACACACAGGCTGTATAGTTCCTGCAAGAACGATACAGCCCCTCATCAGCTCGATGCGAAACCATCTGACTGACTTAGTGCAATAGTGCCTTTAGTGTGCTTTATTATAGCACATTTAATACAATTTTGCAAGAGCTTTCAGAAGTTTACCAGACGCTGGAGGCTCTTGTGTTTTTAATCTGATATACAAGGCGTAAATCCGCAGTGTATATCCCCACCTGCCGCATATCAAAGGCAGTACAAATTGAATGCCGACCATCGTCAGAGATGACCTACAGCCGAGATAACTACGCATTAGTTCTGAGAACATCGCGTGAGTAACACGGGAGAGGAACAGTAAACACCGATTTACTGCAAACCACCGACTAACAGTCACAGTTCAGAAACGCCGCACATTCTGCGGAGCGAGTATACATACTGTACTACTGATACAGTTGAGCTACATCGGACTGGGTAGGTGTTAAGCTACGGAGAGATGCGAGAGCGTTAATCGAAACTATGAGTCGGAACACAAAATGTATATTATCACAGTGGAGCAGTTGCACCTGCTCTGCTGTGTGATATATGATTTTATTTACAGTTTCAAGGACACTACTACTGTAGTATCCCTAAAAGTGTAACTAATGTAAATTGGCACGCCAAGAGGGATTCGAACCCCCGACCCTCTGGTTCGTAGCCAGATACTCTATCCAGCTGAGCTATTGGCGCATATCTTGTAAATTTACTAATATATTTTAGCACATCGAAAAGAGTTTGTCAAGGGGTTTTATAAAATTTTTATAAAAAACGGGAGCGGTCTGATGGTATCCGCTCCCGTTAAATGTTCATCTTATATTACTTTGTCGCTTTATCGAGTGCCTGAGAAATATCCGCAATAATATCGTTTATATCCTCGATACCGATAGTAAGTCTTACCGTACCCTCGCTTATTCCTGCGGCTACGAGCTGTTCGGGCGATAACTGGCTGTGCGTTGTTGAAGCGGGGTGGATAACCTGGCTTCTTACATCACCGACATTAGCTACTATCTGTAAAAGCTCAAGGCTGTTCATGAACTTTTCGCCTGCGGGCTTGCCGCCCTTGATAACGAATGTGAACACACCGCCTGCGCCCTTGGGACAATACTTTTTGCAAAGCTCGTAATACTTGTTTGAGGGCAGTGCAGGATAATTTACCTTTTCAACGGCAGGGTGGGCTTCAAGGAATTTTGCTACCGCAAGTGCGTTTTCGCAATGGCGCTGCATACGCAGAGCAAGCGTTTCCATACCTGTAAGGCAGGTGTGAGCCGCAGACGCTGAAAGGCAAGCGCCTATATCTCTTGTTATTAGCGCACGGAGTCTTGAGATGAATGCCATTTCTCCGAGGTCGGCAAACACTACACCGTGATAGGATACGTCAGGCTCGTTGAAGAGTGGGAATCTGGGATTACCCTTGAACGTGAACTTTCCGCTGTCTACTACAACACCTGCCATCACACTGCCGTGACCGCCCAGAAACTTTGTTGCGGAGTGAATAACAAGGTCTGCGCCCCACTCTATAGGTCTGCAAAGATAGGGTGTTGTGAAGGTACTGTCTACTACAAACGGGATGCCGTGCTTGTGGGCTATCTTGCCGATTTTCTCAATATCCGCTACGTTTGCGTTGGGGTTGCCGATAAGCTCGGTGAAGAACAGCCTTGTCTTGTCGGTTACGGCATTTTCCCAGGCGGAAAGGTCATCGGGGTCAACGAACTTTACCGTGATGCCCATTCTCTTTAATGTGATTCCGAGCAGGTTTATCGCACCGCCGTAGATGTTTATGGACGAAACAAGCTCGTCGCCCTCACTGCAGAGGTTTATTATAGTATTGAATATAGCGGCATGTCCGGACGCAAACGAGAGTGCCGCAACACCGCCGTCCATAGCTGTTACCTTACGTTCAAGAATATCGCAGGTGGGATTCTGGAGCCTTGAGTAGATGTTGCCCGGCTCTTTAAGCTCAAAGAGCGTTCTTGCGTGTTCGGCATCCTTGAACACATAGGCATTTGTTTCGTAGAGGGGCGGAGTTACCGACATTGTAGCTTCGTCTGTTTCATAGCCTGCGTGAACCGCAAGCGTTTCTATTGAATAACTGTTCATTTTTATCCTTCCTTTTACATCAGCGTTAAATACCCTGTTATACACGGGGAATAAGGTAATTCTACCACATTTTTCTTTGTTTGTCTATAGAAATATTCTATCGGCAGGCCTTTATCGCTCAGCCGCAATATTGACACCGATTATTCCGCCGATACAGCCGCACACTGCTGAGCTTATCAGCTTAGGCAGAAATTCCGTTCCGGTAAATCCGCCGGATATAAGCGTGACGGCAAAGCAAAGGGCGAACATTGCAAGGCCTCCGAGCGTTCCCCACGCAAAGCCGTTTTTCCCTCTGCCGCCGCCGAAGAACATTCCGCAGACGACAGCGGATGCGCCAAGTGAAACATATGCCATTACGCTGTCGGCTCCCGAAGGAGCATCGGCAATATTAAACAAAAATGCACCGATAACGGTAAAAACCGCCGCTGTCACTGTTCCGGCTATAGTTCCTTTCACAAAAGGTCTGAGCTTCTTTATCGCCGCTTTGTAACTTCTGCGTTTTACCATGACGTTACCTGCTTTCGTTTTTTAGTACAAATATATGTTGTGGGAGGGTGCTTTATTACTTTGTCCGGAAAGTGTGAATGTGGGATGAATGGCGGAGACTTTGAAAAAAGTCTTTTAATAGATGTGCTTCTTGTTGCATCATCCGGCTTTGACTATGATAGCAAGCTACCGATAGTTCTTTTTGCGAGATAGCACTTCTCGGGTTCGCTATTCGAATCGATGCACCTATCAATATGAACGAGGGAAAGAACCAAAGAGACTAGGGCAAGGGACTTGACAGCCCCTCTCCCTA
>ERZ857982.278-NODE-278-length-83257-cov-10.173457_pt1 | contig 83257 bp, 77 predicted proteins | sample MGYA00519955_ERZ857982 | MGnify/ENA primary metagenome ERZ857982 (study PRJEB31778, sample SAMEA3449416) | human gut metagenome | biome: human gut; feature: human-associated habitat; material: faeces | place: United Kingdom | collected 2010/2012 ... | reverse complement strand
CATGGGACGAAATTACCACACCTTTTAAAATCAAAAAACATGCCGGACATCCTCTTAGCCATATTTTCCGTAAAACTCTTTGTCCTCTGTTATAAGTATGCAAAAAGGAGATTTCCATCATGCTTGCACACATTATCAGAGAAAATTACGCCGAAGAGACGGCGCAGAGAAAATTTTCCCCAATCCCGCCAGCCTCCCCGTACAAATGCGCATCCCTTGCGATGGACAGACATTGCCTCGGAAACATCATGGACAAGGTCATTGGTCATCTCGCGGACAATCATACCATAAGGTACATGAACATCCTCGAAGCCCTGTCGACTCTGCAAGGTCCTGAATGGGACACCCTTTTCACGCTTGAGGACGAGATCAACAAAGCCGTCTTCATGCTAAACCAGGAAAGATGGACCTATCTTCATCCGTACGGGTTCGTTCCATTCAACTACGTCAACCAATACGGCAATCGCTGGCTGGAAAACAGCGTCGACATCATTGAGGAAAAGTCACCTGAAAATCCGCACATCGCGAAATACATCCTGTCCAGGAGCATATCCTTCATGTCCGAACTCCTGGGGCACATGGAGTACATCAGCAAACTCTATACGCTTGGTGGCATTCAACAAGCCTGTTCGCTGTTCATGGCTTTCCATATGCAGGCGTTCGCGTGCGCGCGCCCGGAAACAGGTTTTGGAGAGATGGATACACACGATCTTGTTACGGAATATCTCAGGCTCGAATCGTATGTCATAAAAGACTTCCAGGTACTTTCAAGAATGCTCAACGAAGAAGTCACTGCCAGCGTCTGGAATACATACGAAAAAGTATGCAATGTACTCAGGTACTCTGTCCCGACGTATGGAAGGATGCTGCTACCCGGTACGAACGTAAAAAATCTGGTAGCCATGAAAAATATCATCCTCAATGCCAGAAAGCTGCATGGTGACGTCGTGAATAACCAGTATGCCGGTGACTGTCCGGAAGCGGCCGAGCGTCACTGTTCACTTATCGGTGACGCCGCGGATCTCGAACGGATCAGGTTCATCGACAACAACCGCACAATCTTCCTTCACCACAGGGGCACGAAAAACGGTACCATGCCCGGGTGCTGCGTCGGGGTGGAGCTGCGCAAGGCCCCGCGCCTGCTTGTCCCCGCCTTCATCGGGAAGGATGACACCGGCATGATCTGCCTTCTCTTCCCGTCAGCTCGAAAAGTCGCGGCACTCCTCAGAAACCTGTACGGCATGGAGGCTTACGACCCGCTTGTCAGTTTGGGTATGGAAGAGAACGTACTCATGAATCCTGAATCACTGTCTTTCCCGGACGTCGTCACGGGCTTTCTCAGGGAGCGCAAGCCCGGTATCGTCTCTTACTGTGGCCTGACCAACGTGCTTGCCTATCTCAAGAACGGTCGTGAAGACCAGTCGCTTCTTCTTGGAGGAACGTGTGGCGATTCTGGATGCAATACGGGCACGGCAGGCACTGCGAATACGGTAGACCCCGTGAATCTGTTCCACAAAATATATCTGCTTTAACCACGCCCCAAAAACCACGACCCAAAGGAGACTTTATGCCTACTGACCAAAATGCCGCATGCGAGAACATCAATCGCATGTTCTTTACAACTGTCAGCACGAAGCAAAGAAAGGAGCAGCTTGTGTTCGACCTCGATGCTGCGAGACGACGCGTCATCCTCTTGCAGGACGAGCTCGATACCCTTGAAAAAATGGGAGACGTCAGGAACCTCACTTCCAGTATGCTGGAAGAACTCGAAAGACTGTTCCCCTGGCTTCATGTGACCACATGCACGGAAACGAACGAACTTGTTATCCATACCGTCAGGCAACCTCTTTTGTTCCACGGGAACAGGAACGTGTCAGGCACATCCGGCAATGATCTCGTAAAAAACCGCGAGATCATCTACATGACGTTGCCTGTGTACGAATTCGAGGCAAGGTTGCAGAGAAACGGCGGGATAAGGATGCAACAGTGTTCCGCGTATGTTATGAAAAATGGCGAGGAAAGACTCAGGAAAGAGCAGGTCGGGCACCCCCACGCCATCAATGACCGGCAGGGCTGGTTCAGCTCCGTATGTCAGGGAAACAACGACTTCATGCGGCTGTACGACGAAGGGTGCAGGGGACGGATGATGCCGGAAACCCTCATCCTGGTCATCAGGAAGATCTGCCTGTGGTTCCTGGAGGCCAATCTCTCGGACATGTACGGTACATCACCCTGCGGGATCGTGAACCTGCCGGACAGCATGACGTTCTTCCACACGCGTACGTGCTTTGACATGTCATCGGAGCTCCTCGCGATACTGCAGGAACGCGTTGGCGTACATGCCGTCATGGACAGGCTGCATGAAAGGGTGATCGCTTTTTCCGACAATGTCGGCAAAGACGTGCAGGACAACTTCCTTGATCCGCTCAGACTGTATTGCACGGCAGCAAACACTGCTGAAGCCGGTCCGGAAACTGCTCTGGCGCGATATATGGATGCGTACGCTTTCCTCTGGGCGAGCGTCCTGCATAGCTGGGCATCGTCCAGAGGTGTGAGTAACGCCTTTATCAGGGACTGCCTCATGCACGCCATGCGGAACGACATCAGGCTTCTGAAGGACACGACTGAAGCAGCCGCCCCGTGCATATACAGGCCCTGGATGTCTCCGGCCACCATGCTTGCCGCGCCGTCAGCATTGCTTGATTACGGCCTGGCATGGGGAATTGGCGGTGAGAGCATGTCGGCACTCCGCAGATATCTTGATCCCGGACATGAATGGATCGAGGCACGGCTGCACGAATGGGATACGGCTTTCGGGAACAGTGTGGGCACAGGCATGCCTGCGGACACAGACGAGGGGAATAGGGACGAAGAGGAGAACAGAGACGAAGAGCGATAAGACCCATGCAAAGCACCACAAAGACAGCCGAAGGGCCGTCGGGGACATCACCCGGCGGCCCTGAATTTTTTCCGGGCAGCGTGACAACGTTACCCGCGGGCAACCACCAAAACAAAGGAGAAATTCTCATGTCGTGTATCGCGAACATCCAGAAAACCATTGCCGGCGCTCTCACCGGGAGCAAACCCGCTGGAAACAAGCAGGAAAACAAGCAGGAAAATAGGCACGAAAACAAATCGAAGCCGTCCCCATTTCACTACCCCTTCCATGACCCCAATCCTTTGCGCATCAGCGACTGGGATACGGAACTGGTATCGGAGGATGCCATGTACTTCCCCATTCCCGGGCAGAAGGACGTCCCTGTCAAAAGTCTCGACACACTCATCCATGAAGGACGTGTACCGGTCTTGTGCTTCACGGCGATGCTGTACCGGGAGATCCGACACATGGTGGAACGGAACGCCAACAGCGAGCTGGCCATGTTCCTTACGCTGAAGCGTCTCCACGCGCACAAGCCCGTCTTCCTGGCCTTCGACTTCTTCATGCCGGGCCAGGAGGCGAGTGGGGGCGGTGTTTCCCTCGATGCCGATGACTGCCGCAAGTACTTCGATGCGCTGAGGGAGGTTCCCTACTACAAAGAGAACGGCCTGCACAGGCATCTGTGTCATCTGCACAGCCACGGCAGGAACGGTATCTTCTGGTCCGGCATCGACGATGAGCAGCAGTTCTCCAGGGATGACCTTGGGTACATGGACGACTACCGCTTCTACGTCGTGGTCAACGCCGACGGCGGCATCAAGTGCAGCCTGGTGACCTACACGCCTGTCCTTGCCAGGGTCGACGCAGCCGTGGCCCTCGCGTGCAACCGTCCCGAATACGTCGAATGGCTTTCCAGAAGCCGCAAGAAGGAACTTGACGACCTTGTTGGCGAAATGGTCAGGGACACTGTGGCCAGAGGCATGATGGCAACGTTGGAAAGGGATCCGTATGGCGATGCATGCGGTGACTTCCTGCGCGACGGCCTTAACCTGCCCGGCAGGGGAAAGGGGTCACCGCTGGGTACAAGCGCTGCCGGGGGCAGCCTCAAGAGCTGGAATGGGGTCTGCGGTCTGCACAGGCCGGCTCCGGTCTTCCACACCCAGGAAAAGAAGCCAGAAGGAGAGGCTACGGCGAACCTGGCCGAACTGGTGAACTTTCTTCAGGACATCGGCATTGGTGAAGATGTGGATCTTGATGCCAGTGATCCGTTCTACCTCACTGTCGGAGGCTACTTCATGCGGGAACTCCATGAGGGGTCGGCGTCACGCTACGAGCAAGACAAGATGGGTGAGCTGTTCAATATCACCATGTGGCTGCTTGGCCTTGACGGAGGTTGGGCGAAACGTGCCGGAGACCAGGATCTTAACGATGAGAACAAGCTGCGTTTCCTCGGGACGACGCTCGCGAAGTACATGCGCAATGTGTCCCGGCTCTACGGGGCTGGGGAACTGGACGCCGTGCCGGATAGCCGGGAGGATAGCCAAAAGGATAGCCAGGATGATCTGAACGATCCGACGATCCCTTCCCCTTCCGTATCCGCCCTGCTTGCCTTCCCGGATGATTGCCTTGAATCCTACCAGGAACCGGAGGACTACGCGAACGACGTTATCAACGCCCTGTGCAACGACATCATCTACATCGTGTGCAAGGCCATCGACCTCGGCAACAGCCACGAAATTCGAAAGCAGTAATCTTGGGAGCGGCGTGCATAGTAACATGTACGCCGCTTTTTGTGAAACAAACAAATGGAGTGGGATATGACGCAAACAGAAGTTATGACACAAACAGGACAGACGACCGCAACAATTGAACATGTTATACAAAACGAAGAACAAGTCACATCCAACGAAGAACAGGACGCCGCCTCATTCCTTGAGATGCTTGTAGAGTCTGTATCTGGAACTGTATCTGATTCCTTGCCTGATTCCGGAATTGCCTCCCACGGACAGCGTAACAAAGACGCCCTGTTCGCACAGGCGTCCGATGCCTACTACGCCGCCCTGCGGGACAAGGCCGTACGCCTCCAGGACGACCCGGAATTCAATATGGACGATGCGGATACGCGCTTTTCCACGGCGCTGAACCTGCGCGCCGTGAAGCAGGCTTCCTGCTGCATCATCGGCGCCGGGGGCCTCGGCAACTGGCAATGGCGCATCCTGCTGTCCATGGGCTTCCGGCAGGTCATCATCTACGACGATGACACCGTAGGTATCGAGAATGTGGGCCCGCAGGCACACAGCATCTTCGACATCGGCCTGCCAAAGGTGGAGGCTGTCAGGCGCGCGGCCTTGCAGTACAGAGGACTCAGTATCGTGGCACGGCAAAAGCGTGTCATGACGCATGCCGATATCGCGGACGATCTCGGCTTTGTCCCGGACATCATCATCGGATGCACTGACAGCGCCGAGTTCCGCAACAGCTTCATACATAAGTTGCGGGAATCCGTCATGGAACACATCAGAAATGGTACCGGCAATACGGTAAGGGACAAACTGCCCCAACTGTTCATTGATTACCGCATGTCCCTTGGAGACTGGAATGCTTACATCATCCCGGCAAGGAACATGGGGCTGTCGGAAAGAGAAAGCTTCAGGGACGCCTCGACGTTTTTCAGCACTTACATGGATGAGGCCTGTTTTCAGGCGGAGGATGCTGTCCGGGAGGCTTGTACGGAGCGTGCGATATCCTACACCGGGGCAAGCGTGGCGTCCTTCACCGGTGCCCTGCTCCACTGGTGGTTCAGTGGCGGGAGGAACGGGTTACTGGAAGACTGGAACATGCTCTACAAGGAATTCCTTCGTACAGGCGGCAACACGAAGTTCACCTGGAAGATGTCGTACAGCTCCAGGGACTGGGAATCCGTCACGCCGGCACGACGCGAGCTGTTCCTTGAGAGGAAATTGGCCGAGGAAAGGGGCAGGCTGAATGCAGCGCGGGATGAACTCGAAGCCGCCCGGGATGAACTTGAAACCACGCGTGTTGTACTCGAAGCCACGCGTGGTGAACTTGATTTGCTCAAAGCAAGGCTGGACGCCGCGCAACGCCAGATCGACAGGCTGAATTCCACCCAGATAACCACGGAAGAGCCAGCGGTGGAAAACTTGTCTTCCGTGCCTGAGGATACGGTGTCGGTCCCCGTACAGGTCACGTCGCAGGAACTTGTGGCCGGAGACAGGATAAACCTCGGTGTTCCCAACGAGGATTACACGGTCCTCGCCATCGGAAGGCAACTCAGGCTGAAGGATCTTGCCACCGGGGAGGAATTCCTGTGCAGGCACTTCGCGCATCCCGTCATCAGATATACGGAAGAAAGTTGGGCACCGGAAGAGCGGCAGGCACCGGAAGAAATGACAAACACCGGAGGAGAAGCCTGATATGGACTATCTTGTGTACGTTGACGGTCTGTGCAAGCGAAACGGCAGCAGTGACGCGGAGGCCGGAGGAAGCTTCGCCGTATACAGGCTCGAAAAGGGCGAAAAAGTGGATGACAGTCTGCATGCCCGTCTGGCCAGGCGAATGCCTCTGTATCATGACAGCGAGTTTGCCGTTGTTGTCTCCGAGCAGGAGCAGGCAACGAACAACTACGCCGAAGCGGTGTCCCTGCAGACGGCCATTGCCTGGCTCATATCCGGCGGTCTGCTCGTTCAGGGAAACACGATCCACATATGCATGGACAGCCAGCTTGTTCTGAACCAGATCGTTGGCATGTACAAAACGAAGAAAATACACCTCAAAAAGATCTACATGTCGATATATGACATGCTGGACAAACACAGCAAAGCCATAGGAACCAATGCCGAGAAGCTCATCGCTTTCCACTGGATCAGTGGTGACGTCATGAAAGCGAGCGTTATCGCGCATTAACTTCCACAGTCACAAAGGCACAATCACAAAGGAAAACGGGCATCATGGCCCGTAAAAACGGGGCTGGCGGATATTTTCCGCCGGCCCCTGAACATTTTCCGGAAGCCAGGCAATCTGGTTACGGCAACCATTTGGGAGGGGACACGAATGATTACGGATCAGCTTATCAGCAACCTCATCTACTGGTTTGGGTGCGGAGCACTGGCGGCGCTTGCCGCAGCCGCGCTCCTGATCGCTTTTTACGCATTGTTCCGTCTGTACTTCTTCATGATGCGGGAAATACTCTTCCGTTCCATATACGGAGACATCCATATGTGGCTCATGTTCCGCAAATTTAAAGCTCTGTACTTTGTTTGTGAGGACGATCTGTGCCCGCGTTGCAAAGGAACAGGGATGAAAAATAGCGAGGGCGGAAACAGAAACTACTTCGCTGAACTGCGTGATATTGCATCCAGACACAGAAGGATATGGGAAAAACGCTTTCGTGAACTCGAGGAAAATAACGGTCGCCATTCTTGGTGACTGAATCAAAGGAAAATGCAACAAACCGATGGAGGTACTCTTGCAAAACATAAACCAGGGAAACATGACCCCCGAAAACACTGGCAAGAAAATCTCGCCCATCCGATGCCTGAATCTAAAGCTGGATGACGCCAAGAAGCGGCTGTGCAACCCGTATGTCGTCTGTATCCATCACGGCACGGATCTTGACGGATGGACGTCGGCGGCCCTGGTGCAACGCTGGGCCGAAGATAATGGCCTGATGCCGTTCTTCTTCCCCATGAACCACGATGCTCCCGTCCGTTGCAGGGAGATCATCGAGAACTTCCGGCCAAGATACTTCATCGTGGCTGACTATTCCCTGACACCCGATGAATTCAGGGAACTGCTCGATGCCCGGAACGATCTTGGTGAGCCGTGCGATTTTTTGTGGTGTGACCACCACATTTCGGCGGCACGCGACTGGAACAAGGCCGGATATATCAGTGACAATGATATGAGAGCCTTCGAACGTGGGGAGCAGATCATGATCTCCGTCCCCGGAACGCACCACGACGAAGCCCTGCTGGGCAGGAATAAATCCGGCTGCCGCCTCCTGCACGAAATGCTGTTCCCTGAAGAAATGCTCCCGCACTTTGTCTTTTACGCAGACAGATACGACGTATGGGACATGGATCCTGATATCCGGCCTGATGCCGAGGCCTTGCAGCTTGCGTGCAAAGTGTACGATGTGCGGAATCCGTCAAGCGGGTTCTGGAAGGATGTCATTTATCCGTCACTGGAGAGAGCAGTGATCAAAACGGAGGCGTTGATCCAGGAAGGAAAAATGTACAAGGCCTACCAGAAGAAGCTGGACGAGGCGACCATGAGCAGCTCGGCCTTTACCGTCGCCTGGCGCGGCTATGTGTGGCTCGCGGCCAACACCCTTGGTAACTCACAGATCGCGGACAGTGCTTTCGTTCCGGGTGTCCATGACGGTGTCCTGCTCTTTTCCTGCCTCGGGCACGGGAAGAAGCCCTGGAAGGTCTCCATGTACAGCCATGCTTCCCTTCCGGAGGAAAAGAAAGCCTCCCTGGACTTTTCCGTCATTGCAAAGGAATATGGTGGAGGAGGACACCCCGGCGCCTGCGGATTTATGTGCGACTGGCCGCCATTTCTGGAAAAAATTGACAGGTGTTGACAGAACGGCAGGTTACTGGCATCCTGTCTTTAACAGGACACCTCCATTGGTCCCAATGACTCCATCCATCGGGTCTGATGACACGCCTGTGCTGCTCAAGACGTCAGGCATACCCAAACGTAGCACACAACCTGACGTCACGGTTCCCATTCCCTTTCGATAAGCCCCCCGCGTCCCGCCTGCGGGGGGCTTATTAGTTTGCAATAATCTACCTAACTCAAGATAAATATGCCCAAAATGTGCATATTGCCAAAGTATTCAGAATGCCTTAAATTTGTGAGGCCGTGAGTTCCACGGTATCAGCCTGTGGAGAGTTGTGAGACCTGGGGGAATAGGCGGTTGGTTCGAACCCGTAAAATTCCCCACGCGGGAATGTTTGCGGCAAAAAACAAGCCTTTTCCTCTGGGCATTCTCTGTGAAGCAGGAAGTTAGCATTGAATCTATTTGTTTATTTTTGAATAGATTTAAGTATGTCTAACAGAACGGCTTATTAGTTTCCGGCCCCGCCTGTCATTCTTCTCCGGTCATGCCACCACCCGTTTTGGCACTGCCATTGCCAAGCCTGCTGTAAAGGGTAGATCTTGGTACGCCAATTTTTTTAGCTATCCTGGCAAGCGGGATACCCAGTTCCACATCCTGACGTACACGCTCGAGGATCTCTTCCGGGATGCGCTTCGGACGGCCGAGGTGCTTTCCGGAGGACTTCGCGGCGTTGATGCCTTCCCTCTGCCGCTCGCGTATCAGCGCACGTTCAAATTCGGCAAATGCCCCCAACATCTGCATCATCAGCCGGCTCATGGGGTCGGCGGCCCCCTGCTCTTTTGGGGCAAACCGCATGTTTTCCTTGTGGAATACTATGCTGACTCCCCTGTCTGTCAGGGAGTCCACGAGTTGCTGCAGGTGGAGGAGATTCCTGGCCAGGCGGTCTATGCTGTGGACGTGGAGCGTATCCCCCTCACGCAGGTACCCCAGGCAAGCATCCAGACCGGGCCTGTTGCGGCAATTGCCGCCAAGGTGATCTTCGAATACCTTGTCGAGATGTATGTCGGAGAGCTGCCTGGCCGTATTCTGGTCCGCCGAGCTCACGCGTATGTATCCGATGTCTGCGCCAAGTGCCATGCTGGGTACTCCTTTAGCATGACGCCAAAAGTACCTGCGCATGGCTGTTTAGGCAAGCTGTGCCTGTTCTAATCCCTACCCTGCGATCACACGGATGCTTCCATCCCCGTTGCCGAGGGCATCCATGACGTCGATGTGCGTCCACGTCATGCCGGGAAAGTATTCGTATCTGGCCAGCAGCTTCCAGGGCGCTGCCGCATCGTCCGTACGGTCGCGAAAACCGGGCTTCGTGCAGCCCGCGGCGGCAAATTCTTCGTAAACTTCTTTCGGTGAGCAGTTTTTGCAAAGAAAATCGACAGCTTTGCCTACCTTGTGCGGTGAACAGGCGGCGCCGGTCGGCGTGTCAAACACGCGCAGCCCTGATTCCTTGCGCGGGCCCCCGGCACCCCAGTTGTTGATGATGATGGGACCGAACTTGTCACGCAGCTTGTCGATGGTCCGGAGAATGCGCTCGTCGAGCATCACCCACAGCTTGTCGACACCACCACGTTTGCTTGCGAAGTGGTACCAGTCAGGGCACACCAGTTCCTTGATGCCGAAATACTTGCATGTGTACACGGGCCGTACTCCTGGGAAGATTATTTTGCCGTACTCCTAAACATTGGGACCGGGCAGGGCAAAAATTGAGGAAGCCCGTTGTTATAAGATGGTGGTTCACGAAGAACCTGATGGTTCACGAAGAACCTGGTTGTTCACGAAGAACCGCATTGTATATTTTGCCGAACATATTTTACAGAAGGAGGTAGGCTATGGCTGCTTATGCAAACAGATCGGTCAGGGAAAACCGGGAGGTGAACATGGAGGGAAAAGCGGCTGACACCAGCGACAGAGGGTATGACTTCAATGATGCCTTCAACCGTCTGTGTGAAGTGCTCGGTGCGGGAAGGCAGGTGTCTGTCGGGAAGATCCTCGGTGTAAGCCAGCCGTCCATCTGCTATGCCACGAAACGGCGCTGCATCCCGACCACTTGGCTCCTGCAGCTGGCGACGTGGGGCATCAATCCGGAGTGGGTCTTGAGAGGCGCACCCAACAAACCTTATCTGAAGGCGACGGACGAGGCACCGGCCACCGGCCCGGCCGCGGAGACCGCCGGTGTCATGGCCGGCATGCGGAACAGGGATGGTGATACTGTGGCCCCGGCAGAAGGCATGACACAGGAGGATCCGGAGTCCGTCGGGTATCAACCTCTCGGCGGGATCGTCAATGTGCAAATAACAAACGAAAATGGTATGATTATTGGCGAGGCACAGCAGCGTTTCGAGAGTATCTAGCGCGTCGAAAAGGTACACCTTTTCGACACATCCCCTAAAGGGTGTCGAAAAAACCCAAAAACGGCACTATGACACTTTTGCCGGTAAGGTCTTAGACCTTACCGGCATTTTTTGTTTGTACCGGGCGCTGAACCTTGCCGGTGACGCGCCCAATCTCTGGAGAGTTTTGCAGCAGAAAAGGAGAATGGATATATGTTTCAATCCACAGTCGCCCCGTCCGCCGACTGACTCCGCGGCCGACGGATAGGGGTCGTGCGGATTGCCTCTTCCCAAAGGGAAGGGGTTACGGAAAAGGATTTCACCGGCTCCGCCGTCTTGTCAACTTCTCTTTTCCCCCTGAAGGGGGGGGGGGTCTCAAACCACAAAGGAATTTTTGATGAGTATCCTTACTAATAAAGTTGGAATTAACGTGCTCCTCGAAGGCGTCGACGGCGCCGGCAAGTCCACGGTGGCAAATTTGCTTGTGGACAAATTCGCCGAGCATGGGTTCGAGGCCATCATCGTCAAAGCCCCTGATGAACGCTTCCGGGATCTCCTCTCCCGAAACAGCTTCTCACGTCCCGGCAAGGTGCTGCTCTACGCTGCCGACATGCTGGAGTCGTGCAAAAACATCGTCGTGCCTCATCTGCGGGAAGGAAAGGTCGTCATCCAGGACAGGTCCGTCCTGTCCACGTTCGTCTACCAGAACCTGATGAACCTGGAAGGTGGTGATGACTTGGAGTCCTTCGTGCTCAGAGAGATCCTCGACCGCGTCAACGATCTGATGACGCAGGCGGATACGGGGATCCGCGCCGCGGTGCTGATCGCATTGCTGGATGTCCCGGCGCGTGTGGCCATGGAACGGTCGGCGGCACATGTGAAAGACGAGTACGAAGAGGCGGAGTTCGAAGAGTGGGCACGCAGGGTGCGCTGCTACCGTGCGCTGTCCGACACGATCGACGGATTCAGGGTCGACGCCATGAGGCTTTCCGCGGACGAAGTCGCCGACAGCATCCTTGAAGAAACCCTACGACGCCATCACATGATGACGGCAAACAGTACCAGCAATAACGATACCAGCGATACCGGCAAGAACGACATCTGCCGACCTGAAGGAGACGCCTGATGGGTGATATCAGCCTCAGATACAAAAAGACACACCCCGACGCGACCATCCCTGTCTACGCCAAGCCCGGAGACAGCGGGGCCGACCTGTTCGCGGTCGACGACTACCTCATCCCGCCCCAGGGCACGGTCAAAGTCGAGACAGGGATTGCTTTCGAGATCCCTCAAGGATTCGAGATCCAGATCCGTCTCCGCTCCAGCGTGGCCATGCACACCACCCTGGTGATGCCCAATGCGCCGGCCACCATCGACAGCGGCTACCGCGGGCCTGTCGGCATCATCCTCTTCAATGCCGGGACAAAGTACGCCGTCATGGTGAAGAAGGGCGAGCGCATCGCCCAGGCGGTGCTCTGCCCTGTAGCGCACATGAATCTCATCGAGACCGGTGAGCTTTCAAAAACCGAGCGCGGGGAGGGTGGTTATGGTCACACAGGACGCTTTTAAGAACGAGATGTCGGAGGAGAACCTTGTCGATGCCGGACTGGCCGCGATCTTCGGATGGACGGACATCGAGCAGACGGACTTCGGGGCTGTGGTCGGAAAATCTCCGGAGACCTGCTGCACGGAGAACATACCGAGACCTTCGAAGAATATCGCTTCATTCCACACCTTGCTCAAACGGGCGGTCAAGGAACGCAAGCTGAATATCCGGCTTGCCTGGGATGACGGATTCTTCGTCCAGGCGGATGACGGCGTCTATGTCGTCACGGATACGGAGCAGAGCCTGCTCAAGGCCGGGGCATCCGCTATCCACGCGGTCCTGTCCATGTATGACGACGTTCCGGCGGCACAAAATACAGAACATACAGAAAACGAGGAAGAACTGTGATCTACAAAGTGATCAAGCGGGACGGCACCGAAGTCCCCTTCGAAGCATCCAAGATCGAGGACGCCATATGCAAGGCGGCGGTCGCTTGCGGCCTCAATGACGAGGTATCCCGGTCCGTGGCCAGGGATGTCACCTGCAAGGTCGAAGACCAGCTTGAACTGGTCCGTGCCGACAGAGCCGACATCGAATCCATCCAGGACCTTGTCGAATCCTCCCTTATCGAATCCGGCTACGGCGCCGTGGCCAAGGCGTACATCCTGTACCGGCAAAAGCGTACGGATGTTCGGGAAAGCAGGTCGCACATGATGAAGACCATGTTCGACCTTACCTTCCGGGACGCTGTCGAGAGCGACAACCAGCGCGAGAATGCCAATATCGATGCCGACAGCTCCATGGGGACCATGCTCAAGTACGGCAGCGAGATCGCCAAGGAATACTACCTGAAGGAGATCATCAACCCGAAATTCGCCCAGGCGCACAGGGAAGGACGCATCCATATCCATGATCTGGACTTCTTCGCCCTGACGACGACCTGCACGCAGATCAATCTGGGCAGGCTCTTCGAAAAGGGCTTCCATACCGGGCACGGCTACATCCGCACGCCCAACAGCATCGGCTCGTACGCCTCGCTGGCGTGCATCGTTATCCAGGCCAATCAGTCAGACCAGCATGGCGGCCAGTCGATCCCCGCATTCGACTACTACATGGCACCGGGCGTAGCCAAGACCTTCCGGACGACGTTCCTGGAGTACGGGAAGCTGGAAGGCATCGTGACCCCGGAGAACATTCGCGAGATCGAAGAGACCTTCAATGACCGTATCGCCCAGGGGGTGACGGTCCTCGACCGGACGACCCAGCTTGTCATCCGTTCGAAGGTGCTCGCGGGCGATGACGGCAAAGAGATGCGCTTCGTACGTGTCTGGCTCGCCGCCATGGAGAAGACCCGAAAGGCGACCTATCAGGCCATGGAGGCCCTCATCCACAACCTCAACACCATGAACTCCCGCGCCGGCGCCCAGGTGCCCTTCAGCTCCATCAACTACGGCACGGGAACGTCACCTGAACAGCGCATGGTGACGAGGGAATGCCTGCGGGCCCTGGATGCCGGACTGGGCAATGGGGAGACCTCCATCTTCCCCATCCATATATATAAGGTAAAGGACGGCGTGAACGCCAAGCTGGGAGACCCCAACTACGACCTCTTCCAGCTGGCCTGCCGGGTATCGGCAAAGCGCCTGTTCCCGAACTTCGAATTCCTGGACGCGCCCTTCAACCTGGAGTTCTACAAGGAGGGCGACCCCGACACGGAAGTGGCTACCATGGGATGCCGCACCCGTGTCATGGCCAACATCAACGGTCCCTCGACAACATCAGGCCGGGGAAACCTCAGCTTCACGACCATCAACCTGCCGCGTCTGGCCATCGAGGCCAGTAACGAAGCCAACCCTGGAAATGGGGACGGCGCGACGGCGGGGGCTGTCTACGCCCTGTTCATGCACAAGCTGGACGACGCACTCGACCTCGTCATCGGCCAGCTCCTGGAGCGCTTCGAGATCCAGGCTGAACGGCATGTGTACAATTACCCCTTCCTCATGGGGCAGGGCGTCTGGATGGATTCGGACAAACTGAAAAGAGAGGACACCGTGCGCGATGTCATCAAGCACGGGACCCTGGGGATCGGCTTTATCGGCCTTGCCGAAGCCATGAAAGCCATCTTCGGCAAGAACCATGCGGAGTCGAAAGAGGTCTGGGATCACGCCTACAAGGTGGTGGAACGCATCCGCAATCTTTCTGACCAGGCGACGAAAGCGTATCATCTCAACTTCTCGGTGATCGCCACGCCGGCTGAAGGACTCTCCGGACGTTTCGTCCGCATCGACAGAAAGGAATTCGGTGAGATCAAGGGCGTGACAGACCGCCCCTACTACACGAACTCCTTCCATGTGCCGGTGTATGAGCAGACGGGCGTGTTCCGAAAGATCGACCTTGAGGCGCCGTTCCACGCACTCTGCAATGGAGGACACATCACCTATGTGGAACTTGACGGAGATGTCTCGAAGAACCCCGAAGCCTTTGAAGAGATCATCACCTACATGCGTCATGCGGGCATCGGTTATGGCAGCATCAATCATGCTGTGGATTATGATCCTGTGTGCGGGTACACTGGCATCATTAATGATGTCTGCCCTCGTTGCGGACGACGTGAAGGAGAAGGTATCGAACTGAGTCGCCTGGAAGAACTTCGCCGCCAGAACGGCGGAAAGTAGATCCCAAGGAGGCCGTTATGCCGGATAAAGGAAATGTGCCCGGTAAAGAACATGTACCGGGCGCAAATATGGCAAGTGGCAGAAAAACAGGTGGTGCTGTTGTGGGCACAGGCGTGGGATTCAACAGGATCCGACGCATCACAGGTTACCTGGTCGGTGACGTCAAGGCACGCTTCAATGATGCGAAACGGGCTGAAGAGCACGACCGCGTAAAACACGGAAGCCTGTAGCATACCGGGGCAGGGGGGCACTCCCCTGCCCTGTTCTGTTTGAAGGAGGATGATAACAATGTCAGGTCTCAGGATAGCAGGTATCGTTTATGACTCCATCGTCGACGGGCCGGGCTTGAGGACAACTGTCTTTCTTCAGGGATGTGGCAGGAACTGCCATGGGTGTCATAATCCGCAGACACATGACTATTCTGGCGGAGAGCTGATGTCTCTTGAAGAAATATTCAGTAAAATAACTGCCACTGTGTGTAAAAATGTTACATTCAGTGGTGGGGAACCTTTTGATCAGGCAGATGAGCTTATCAATCTTGCGATCCTGCTTACTGTTCACGACTACCATATCATTGCCTATACAGGTTATACATTTGAAGAAATCGTAAATGACAGTAAAAAATTCGCTCTGCTTCAGTACATCGACATACTTGTCGATGGCCCATTCATAGAGGAACAAAAAACAATATCGGCTTGTTATAAGGGGTCGAGTAACCAGCGTGTGATAGATGTATCCGAATCTCTCGCACAAGGTGCTGTCGTTCTGTCTCCATGCGACAGCTAAACAGGCCCAAACAAAACCAAATGGAGAGGTTATGGCCTTATACAAAGACCCTTCCGAGCAGGCCATACACTGTCCGGACAGAGGGTATCAAAAGCCGCTGCTGGGATGCCTGGCATGTAAAAAATTCCCTTGCGCGGCCATGAACGACGAAAGGATGACCGTCCTTGAACGGTCTCCTTTCGTACAGACGGAATTCAACGGATTCTTAACGAGGAGGAAGAAGGTGCTTCTGTTCCATATGACGGATGGTTCCTACAAAGAAGCCCCAGGGGGCTTCGATGTGGACAAACCTGATCTCGGCATGCTTGAGGATGTCGAGGAAGTCCTGGTGGTTGGAAAGGTCCTGGTAAAACAGATCCGTCTCGTTCCCAGGCCGAAGGAGGAACGGGCACAGATCAGGACGGCGATGTCCGAAGGTCTTGCCACACAACAAAAGCCGGGCATCGAGCCCAAAAAGCAGGCAATGAAAAATCAAAGGAAACGAAAAGTGGCGTAATACGCTGATAATAATTGATAACCATGAATAGCACAGCGCGAGCGGCCGGGTATGTGAATACCCGGCCGTTCTTTTTTTCTCTCAGGGACTGAACGAGCCCAAAAATCAGGGCAAGTTTAAGTATCGAACATTTTAACCGGAGGTATTTTCAAATGCAAAGCGAACAGACCAGGCTGCCCATCGACTCCGAGACCATCAAGGAGATCGTCGACATGTTCATGACGGTCAGGCAGTTCATCCCCCTGATCGAACCTGTGGCCGCTTCTGTCCTCACCACATATCGGGACATCAAGGGGGGCGAGCATACCAACGAGCTCCTGACGGAATGGAAAGACGATTTCCTCGGATTCTGCTACCGGATGAACGAAATCTGCGTACAGCAGGACATCAAGGCCATCAACGCCTACAAGGCCGCCGGCATTTCGGAGGACAATGCCGTTGCCCTGCGCTGCGCGCGCGCCGCCCGCAAGATCCCGGAAATCAAGATCAACGCGAAAGCCCAGTAGGCGGCGAATGCCGTACACAGGCACGTCAACAGTTACGTCCATAGCACTGAAAGCCGGCATCACTGCCGGCTTTTTTGCACAAGGAGCAACAAAGGAGCAACACATGTCCCTGACAGTACAAGACACGAAACAAGACACGAAACAAGACAGGCAACTTACCGATATGGACCTTCTGGAGTTCGAACGCGGCGTCGGGTTCGAGGCTCCCGACTTCATCATTGCCGCGGCACAGAAAGACAACGCTGACGACATCCGTCTTACCGACAGCCAGCTGGTGATCCACGATGCGCTTGTGGATTTTGCCCTGTACCCGGGGGACAGATGGTACATCGCCATGTCCGGATATGCAGGCACCGGCAAGACGACGGTCATCAGCAAAGCCGCACAGCGCATCCTGGACGAGGAGCCAGAAAGGCGCATCCTGTTCTGCGCGCCCACAGGCAAGGCGGCGCAGGTGATGAAGTCCAAGCTTACCTTCCTCCGGCACGGTTGCACGGTGGGGACCATCCACTCCGCGATCTACACCATCGACACCACAAAGAAGAACGGCCCCCGTGAAGAGCTGGTCTTCAAAAAGAAGTCACAGAAGGTACTCCCCTACGACCTGATCATCGTGGATGAAGCTTCGATGCTTACGGAGAAGGTCTTCAACGACCTGCTCTCCTACAGCATCCCCGTCATCTTCGTCGGCGATCCCGGCCAGCTCCCACCGGTGGAGGGAAAGCCCGTCGACATCCTGCACACGACGCCCTTCGTGCTGACGGAGGTCATGCGGCAGGCCCTGGAGAACCCCATCGTGCAATGGGCCACGGACGTACGCGGTGGCGGGGCACTGCCGTGGACGCCGGTCCCCTGGTCAGAGGATGAGAAGTGCATCCGCATCAGGATGTCGTCCGCGGCAGGACGGGGAATGCTCAGGGGATTCGCTGATGACGCCGTATCCGGCAAGGCGGCCATCCTCTGCTGCAAGAACAGCCTGCGGGTGAAACTCAACGGGCTTGTCCGCGCGGCCGCCGGCTTCTCCGGCAAGCTTCCTGTGGTTGGGGAGAGGCTGATGTGCCTGCGGAACATGAAGGGCTTCGGCCTCTACAACGGGAGCACCTATACCGTTTCCCGTATCGGGGAGTGTGCCAACGACGCCTGCTACAAGGTCTGGCTCGATGACCGGGAATACCCCGTCATCGCCTGGGCCGGGTGCCTTAACTGCGCCGACGGCATGGAAATGGGCCGGCGTCTTAAAATCGACAGCGCGGACATCCGCGTCTGCCTGTTCGAGGAGACGTGCACGCAGGAAGAAGCCGCCATGTTCGACTTCGGCTATGCGTCCACCGTCCACAAGGCCCAGGGCAGCGAATGGGACAGTGTCCTGTTCTATGACGACCATTCGCTCAAGATGTCGGAAGCCGAGTACAGACGCTGGCTCTATACGGGCATCACCCGGGCGAAGAACGAACTCTGCATCCTTGCGTAGGAGGGGGCGGATATATGGAAAAGAGTTATGTGACACTCGAACAGCATGCCTGCCCTGTCTGCCTGAAAACGTTTGATACGGGAAATCTGCTGCTCGATGACGAGCTTCGTGATGTGTTCGAGAAATATACCGTTACCGGTTACGGACTGTGTGAAGAGCACAAGAAGGTAGTCGAAGACGGCTATGTGATTCTTGTCGAGGTGAGGGAACGTCCCCAAAAAGGACAGGACCCGTACAGAACTGGTAACACGGCCTATCTCAAACGGCATGTCGCGAAAGACATCTTTCCGGATATGGATGTACAAGATGTCGCTTTTGTCGAAATTGGTGTACTGGACAAGCTTCGTGAAATGCTCGTCGTACAGGATGACAAGGATGACGAGCATGGTGAAGATAATACTGATGAAGAGATCCACGAAGAATGACAACGGAAAGACGACCAGCGGAGATAAAACAAACTAACTGAAAACACCTTGGAGCGTGTAATGGCTGATTACTACACTGAGTTGAGCGTCGAGATCTTCCAGAAGGATGTTGACTTTCCTCTTGACGATATCTACGCCGTCCTGACGGCTATGGATGAAAATGACTTCAACAGGTTGCCAGAAGTCTACAAAAAAACCTTCCCAGAAAACTTCGACGATGACGACTACTTTGAGGGAATGCTGGGAATCAAGGTCATCAATAATCCGGATTCCTTGTGGTTATACAGCGACGGAAGTCCGAATATCGAACTGGTCGTGAACGCGGTCCAGGCGGTTATGCGAGAGCATAAATCAAAGTGCTCTGTAGGATTTGAATGGGGATATACCTGTAGCAAGCCGCGTACTGACGGCTTCGGAGGCGGAGCCGTATTCATCACGAGGGATTCCCAAGACTGGTTGTCGACGCAAGGCTGGCTCGCCGGAAAGTGGCAAGACTTCCCAAAGACAAAAGACCATGGTGAAAAATAATGCGAAAATATTGCCCGCCATACGGTGGGCAATATTTTTTCCGCAAACGCTGAACAACCGGGAAAATTCCGGCAATATGGAAGTATCCGCGTCCGCGTCCGTGACGGTCCTGTGAAAAGCCGCTTCGTTGTGTAGGTTTCAGGGCGTGCAGCCGCGTATCAGGAAGAGGCAAAACGGCGCCAAAGAGGTTAAGGCCGGGGGCAGACCACCCGGCCAACCACGCCGGTGTGGCTCAATTGGCAGAGCAGCGGATTTGTAATCCGAAGGTTCGGGGTTCGAGTCCCCGCACCGGCCCCACGGAAGGGTGGCAGAGCGGTTGAATGCAGCGGTCTTGAAAATCGCCGGCGGTGTGATGCCGCCCGTGGGTTCGAATCCCACCCCTTCCGCCAAATATGCTATAACATCTGGGTGTTGCGCAGTCAGGTAGCGCACGCGTTTTGGGGGCGTGAGGTCGCAGGTTCAAATCCGGCCACCCAGACCATCTCCCGGGGACGTAGTTCAATGGGAGAACGTCGCTTTTGCACGGCGAAAATGCGGGTTCGATTCCCGCCGTCTCCACCACACGACACGCAACCGCAGCTTGTCTTATGTAACGTATCAGGTTACAATCCCCCTCATGATCAAGTCATTCGCCCACAAAGGCCTTGAAGTCTTTTTTCTGACTGGCAGCACACGAGGCATCTAGGCCAAACATGCCCGCCGCCTTGGTATGATCCTTGACTTGCTCGACAGCGCAAGCGCCCCGTCCGATATGTTTCAATCCACAGTCGCCCCGTCCGCCGACTGACTCCGCAGCCGACGGATAGGGGTCGTGCGGATTGCCCCTCCCTGAAGGGAGGGGTTACGGAAAAGGATTTCATCGGCTCCGCCGTCTTGTCAACTACTCTTTTCCCCCTGAAGGGGGGAGGTCTCAAACCACAAAGGAATTTTTGATGAACTTTCCCGGCTCCCGCTTGCATCTGCTGAAAGGTGATCTTGCCGGCCTTTGGAGTGTGACCGTTTCCGGCAACTGGAGGCTAACGTTTCGCTTCCACGATGGAAACGCATACATTGTCGATTATCAGGACTATCATTGATGGGAAATATTATGGAAAGGACAAGAAAGCCGTCTTTGCCGGGGGAGATACTCAAGGAAATGTATCTTGACCCGCTGGGGCTGACCATCACCGACTTTGCCGGACGTATCGGCGTTTCACGCAAGACGGTTTCCGCCATCGTGAACGGACACACTCCTGTCACGGTCGATATGGCGCTACGCCTGTCCCGTGCTTTCAGCACCACGCCCGACCTGTGGCTTGACCTGCAACGGGCCGTCGATCTTTGGGAGGCACGGCAGAGGCATGGGAGCTGGACGCAGGTGCGGCCCATTGCACAGCCTGCATGATCGACTGTTAGAGCTCAGACCGGCAAAGAATGAGACTCATTCTTTGCCGGTTTTTATATATAAAAAACATGAAATAATAACTCAAGGAGCAAGATATGCCACAGAAAAATACGGAACCGACCCTCTTGAAATGCAAGGAATGCGGCACAGAGTTCCATCCCCGTGCGCATAACCAGGTCTTCTGCTGCAAGAAATGCGCCTGGCGTAACAAACGCCGCCGGGAGCGCGCGGAGGAGCAGGCGGCGCGACCGGAGATCAGGTGCCTGATCTGCGGCAGTGTCGTACCTCCCGGCAGCCGGAGAAGGTATTACTGCTCTCCAAGCTGCGCACAAAAGGCGCGGAATAGGCTGATGAAAAGCACAAGGCGGCGTTGATGACGCCGCCTTTTTGTTTGGTGTGTGGGGCGCTTTACGCGCCCCTTATTTTTTGTGCCTGGCACGGCAATATACAGGCAACGGGAAAAACAGGAGTGAGCTGTGTATTCGACAGACGTGTATCAGACAGAGAAATGCGATTGTGCCGGGACGCCGCACAAAAATCTGGAACTGATCCTGAAGGATGCCGGTGTGGTGCACTGCAAAAAATGCGGCCGTATCTGGACCGAGAAGGACAGGAACCTGATCGACGACCTGCCCTGCGACCTTGGCCCTGTCGTTTTTCCGACGGACGCTGAACAGCATACACGGGCCACCATGACACTGACCATGTTCGATGCCCTCATCAGGCGTTTTCGTGGGGAGCTGGAAGCAAGCGACGCCGACGCGGCCATCATGGAGCATCTGAAAAAGATGGATGGCACCGTGACGGCCCTGGCAGACTCCATCAGAAAGAAGCACCTGTCGGTTCGCGCGAAGAAGGCATTCGATGGGTTCGTGGACCTTGCCGGCAGCCTCTATACGCTCCCGGAGAATGGCTACGACAGGCTGAAGAGCTGGGTGGCCCTGTTCTGCATGGCCGACACCATGCTCTGCGGTGTGCTCGCGCGCTGTCCGAGATATGCGAAGCAGCGTACCTGGCGGGATCTGTACGCCCTGTCTGACATGTGGGTCGATTCGTGGCTGGAGAGCTGCCCAGGACAGGATGAAGAAGGAGAGAAGATGTATGAATACGTTTGGGAAAGAATTCCGGAACTTCGCGCTTAAGTTCGGCAAGTTCACGATCTGGAACAAGATCGCCATCTACCTGGAATTGTATAACTACAGTTATTCGGAATTCGCGGACAAGGTCATCAACGGAATCATTGCCGGCGGCGAGATCGTGCCGGAGAAAAGTGACAAGTACCAGCTGTGCGTCAGGTACAGAGGCTCCGAGTACTACGTATGGGTCGAGAACCTTTGGTACGCGGCCCTTTGCTCTGTGAAAAAAGGGAGTACAATGACAGAGGTGTACGGCAATGCGCGTCCGTCACGGAAAACCGTCGTGGCCTTTTTCAACTGGCTCGATGCCTGGATCCAGAAGAACATGGATGGTATCATCAGGGAGGAGCTGGAAAGCCGAAAGTACGCCATCGAGGATTTCATCGAGAATGACATACTCTGAGTTTGTAGAGCGCACTATCAGTGTCCTTGAACAGATTGACCAGTTGGCAGATATTGCGGAAAGAAGTAGCAATAACAGCAAAAAGATGGAGACAGCTTGCATGTGGCTGAACATGGCGGCAAGGCATGTTTCCAAATGCATTGAAGACCTTGGAAACTAAAATATATCGAGGAAGTATATGAGATCGTTTAATCCTGGGGACATCGTATGTCATTTCAAACGACACATGGTCGATAATCCAGTCACGGAGTATCTCTACCAGATCGTCGGCATCGCCACACATAGCGAAACGCGTGAACAGATGATGGTCTACAAGGCACTATACGGTGAAAAAGGCCTGTACGTTCGTCCGCTAGCCATGTTTCTGTCTGAGGTTGACACAGCCAAATATCCGGGAGCAAAACAGAAATACCGCTTCGAGCTCTTCGAATAGCGAACGGAGGAATACTCATGGCTAATAACCTCATCCTTTTCGACTTCAACAACCTGGCCTGTCGCTGTATCCACCAGCGTGGACTTGGGTACGGCACCGACCAGCGGTCATGGGACTTGCTGGCGTACATGATCTTCACCATCATGTACGACTTCGTCATCCAGTGCACGGAGCACTTCGAGCCCGGCGACACCGTGGATGTCGTCCTGGCGCTGGACAGCAAGGACGGCTACTGGCGCCGGGACCTCTACCCGCCCTACAAAGCCGACCGCGCGGAAAAGCGCGCGGCCGACGGCATCGACTGGCCACGTGCCTATGCGGAATTCGACAGGCTCACGGACGCGGTGGGCGGCTTCACTCCGTGGAAAGTGGTCCGCGCCTCCAAATGCGAAGCTGACGATGTCATCTACGCCTTGAGCCGGCTCCACCAGACTGAGCACCCGGACAGTGTCGTCATCATCCACAGCGGCGACTCGGACTACCTGCAGCTGGTCTCCGACAGTGTGCTGCTCTATTCTCCCATGCAAAAGGAGTTCGTTGACTTCCCGCACATCTGCTCGCTGTCAGGCGGCAAGGTGCTGTGCGAGTCGGCTGCGGAGTATCTGGAATACGCCGTCATCACCGGCCAGGGCGGCAAGGACAATGTCTACAACATCAAAACGCCGACGGACTGGGACACGTCCGCAGGCAAACGCAAGCCTGGTTGTGGTGTGGCCGCGGCCCGAAAAATGATGGCTTCCATGGAAGGGCTGGAAGCCTGTCTCAGGAACAATGGCTTGTGGGAGAACTACGAGCGCAACAGGCAGCTAATCGATATGCGTGAACTTCCCTCCCGGTACATGCGGGACATCAGCGATGCCTACCGGGGCATGAAGGCCGGACAGTGTGATATGGACGGCCTGCTGTCCGTGTATGTCTGGCCTTCCGTGCTCATCGAGAAGGAGTCCTACGCGGCAACGCTCGACTTCCTGGCATTCGGTGAGTCTGGGGAGGACGCCGGAAGGCCAGAGAACGCCGGAATATCGGCGGTGCCCGGTGAACTGTCTGACGATCCTGCGTTCTTCCTGTAGGCTGGCCGCACTCCTCCTCCGACTTTGGGTGGGGGAGGAGTGCGCAAAAATATTTAAGTTCAAAAAAATCAGAAAAATTGTATTTTTTCGAACTTAACTTTCATGGGCTCTTGGGCTAAAAAGGAAAAAAGGACGGAGTTCGTGAAAAGAAAAGTCGAAACGCTGCTTTTGAATTGGAAAAAGAGGCCTGACGAAGAACGTAAGCCGCTTCTTTTGAACGGTGCGAGGCAGGTTGGAAAAACCTACATCCTGCGCAAGTTTGGGGAAGAGCAGTTCAGCAACGTTGTCTATGTCAATCTGGAAGCCAATCTGACGGTGGCTTCTTTTTTTGGTGAGAATATATCGCCGGAGCGTTTGATCCGTTATCTGGAATCGGCAAGCGGTGAAAAAATAGTTCCGGGAAAGAGCCTCCTTATTTTTGATGAAATACAATCCTGTGAACGGGCGCTGACCTCTCTGAAATATTTTTGTGAAGAGGCTCCGCAATATCACGTTGCGGCTGCCGGCAGCCTGCTCGGCGTAGCGGTCAACCGGCAACAGTATTCGTTTCCTGTGGGCAAGGTTGAGACGGCAACGCTGTTTCCTCTCGATTTTGAAGAATTTTTATGGGCCAGAGGGAAGAGTTCTTTTGCTAAAGATATCCAGGCGGCCTATAGCGCCATGGAGCCACTGCCTGACGGCCTGCATCAGCAGGCGGTGGATCTATACAGGGAATATCTTATCGTAGGGGGGATGCCGGCCTGCGTGAAAACATTCTTGCAGGAAAAGAGTTTCCTCGACGTCAGGCTCGTACAAGGACAAATTGTCGATAACTATGTAGCCGACATGGCGAAATATGCTTCTGCTTCTGAAAGCGTCAAAATCAGAGCATGTTATCAGTCCATTCCCGCCCAGCTTGCCAAGGAAAACAGGAAATTTCAATATAAGGTGGTGCAAAAAGGTGGGAGTTCAGCCGTATTTGGAGCTTCCATCGAGTGGCTGAACCTTGCTGGCGTCGTTTTAAAATGCCAGAAAATAAGTCATGCCTGCGAGCCGATTTCCGTTTATATGGAGCTTGCATCGTTCAAGCTCTATATGGGAGATGTGGGACTGCTGACGTTGAAGTCGGGTATCGCACAGCAAACCATTCTTTCCGACCTTGAAAATCAGTTTTTAGGTGCTCTTGCGGAAAATTATGTTGCCCAGCAGCTTACAGCCAAAGACTATCCTCTTTTTTATTGGGAAAGTAACGGATCTGCCGAGCTTGATTTCGTTTTGCAGAAAGGATGTGAAATCATCGGCGTTGAGGTGAAGAGTGGAATCAATGTGCGCTCGCGCAGTCTGAATGTCTTCAGCGGGAAGTATGCCCCGGCATATAACATACGATTTTCTCTGAAGAATTTTGGGCAGGTCGATAATCTTCGTTCCGTGCCGTTGTACGCAGCTTTTTGCATATAGCGGCTCAAGCGCCGCATTGAAGGTGGTATGGTACTTGCTCTAGAAACTGCATAACACAGAAAATGCCAATAATGTTGGCAGAATGTCGTGCCGACCAGCAAATTTGTTCAAACTGGCAGCAACAGCAACACCGGAGGTACCAATGAGTCAGGCAATCGGAGGCGTCACAAGAAACATTGCAGCACAGCAGCAACAAAATGTCGGAGGGCCTGAGGCCAGGTCCGGAGCTCCTGCTGAACTGCAGGGCGCGCACGCTTCACCCCTGCGCACTTTCGGACGCATCCTGGCGGGTATTTTCACACTGGGTATTTCCGAAGGCATACGTGCCATTATCCGTCATGTAAAAGCAGGTGAAGCCCCGGCTCCACGGGATCCCGCAGCGGACCTGCCTCCGGCTCCACCGCGAGCGGACATCTTCAACAAAAGCATTGCCTCGGAATTCCAGGCAAACAATCTTCCCCCGGATTTCAAGGCAGCTGTAACCGAGGCTTTTGACCGGATGGAAGCACGCTTCGGCGAGGATATGTTTCCAAAAGACTCCAAGCTTCGCACCAGCCCACAGACCAGCCTGGGTTTTGAAGTAAAGGATGCCCTGCGCCAAACCGATGAAGCCATCACGCCGCAGGCTTTCAGCGCCCTGGTGGAAAAAAAGGCCACATATGCCCTGCTGCATAACGTCATGACCACGCATGCAGCGGACTTGTGTGCCAGGATCGGCTACCAAAAATCCCCCTCCCTGCTTGCCGGGAATTTCCTGGGCGGAAATCCGGAAATCATCGCCGCCATGGACAACATCACTGACAAGGCGTCACTGGACCATTTTATGGCAACGACCCTGCAGCGGCTCGAAGCGTCTGTCCGGCACAACCATGAGCTGCATGTATCCAAGACCCAGGCACAGACAGACGCCATCCAGACTTTTTCCCGGCAAACCGGCCTCAGTGAGGACACGGTGCGTCAGCGCATCAATCTGGGGGATCTGGACAATCGATTCACCTACCTCTCCGTGGACATTCTGGACGGCAAACGTCCCCTGGCCGGTCAGGAAATGCGGGACGCCTTCACCCAGGTGGCAAAGACCTTTGCGGAGCGGAAGGCGGCGCTCTACACATCGGTGGACACGCTCGATCTTCCGCCGGATATCCGTAATTCGTGGAAGGATTCCGTTCTGACCCAGAATACACTCACCAAGGGTGATTTGTTCACCACATGGTATGGCATCAGCCGCGGGGTCGCAGTCAACGAATCCATCCTGCCCGCCTTGAACGATGGCGTTGGTGACCGGGAACTGCTCAGTATGCTGGAGATCCTTGGGACGCAGGTCCGTGATGCCGTCATGGCCCATTATGGGCAAGAGGGCTGGGCGGAGCTTGGCGGAGACGGACAGTCGGACGCTCTCTTCTATACCGGGCAGGCAACACTGGCAGCTCACGACGAACTGCGCCAGGCCCTTATGGACCGCCCCGAACTGGTCGACAGATTGTACCAAATGGCAGGTGATGACGTGGCCCAGGGATTTTCTTCCAATACACTCGCTGCGGCAGAGCTGCGCTGTGGTGCACAGGGTGCCATGCTGCTTCTGAATAGCGTGCAACGCACGGAATAGGACGATCAACACAGCCGTCGCACCGCGCGCTTGCGGAACTCCCAAACGATAAGGACCAGACATAAGGAGTCTTTTTATGCATATCAGTGAACTTGTTGCTGAACTTGGAGCGAATCTGGGTATCTCCCTGCAGATGAGCGATGCCGGAACCTGCCGCGTCATCTTTGGTGACGATGCCGTGGATTTCGAGCAATCGGGAGAGACCCTGTACATCATGGCGGAATTGGCCCCAGCCACGGGAAGGGAGGATGCGTACGCACGTTTGCTTGCGGCCAACTGGCTCGGAGCGGAATCCGGCGGAGCCTGCATCGGTCTGGATGAGGAGAAAAACTCCTTTGCCCTCTGGGCCACGGAACGCGGTGATGTTCCCTATCCCGAATTCGAGGCCAGGCTGACTCTCTTCATCAAGGCCCTGCGCTACTGGAAGGAGTGGCTCTCCCTGCCTGCGGCCGAGCCTGCGAACCAGACAGAGGATCAGCAAACCCCGGACATGTATGGCATGATCCGTGTGTAGTCCATGCCGCATTGCTTTTTTAGCCTGTTGCCGCTAGTGTCGGCGCATGAGTAATCAAAACAGGTCCCTGGAACTCACCGCCGAAGAACGGAAGTACATCATGGAGCACAACCCGGCCATGCTGGACGGCATCCTGGCCGGGAATGCCGTCGGCCTGGCATACCTGGTGCGTATCAGGGGTATCCTCTATGGTAATAGTGGTGATCAGTCGGGGAAGAACGACGCGACGCCGGCAACGTCCGCCAAAACGAAGAATGCCAAAAAGCAGTGGTTCGGCTACCCTACGGACATCACCCGGGTTTCTCCCTTCTTTCCGCTCAACCGGCAGGAAATGGGGAAAAACAGGCGTTATTTCGAAGACGTCAAGATCGTCGACAACTCGTGGGGCAGCATCCATTACACAGGGCCGCAACTGAGCATCGTTGATGAGGACGTCTTCGTGGCGCTCATGGTGCTCATCAGCGGCAACCACAAGCATATCCATGTCGTGGACGACAAGACGACATTCGAGTTCAAGGGAGGCGCGTCCGACCTCCTTCGCACCATGTATCCAAGTGACCGTCGCCCTTCCAAGAGCGACTACACGCGGCTCATCGACTCCCTCAACCGCATGATGGCAGCCGTCATCAAACTGAGTGTCGTCAGTCAGGTCGACAGTGACGGCAAACCGATGAAGCAGGTCTTCCTGCGTCACATGCTCGAATACGCCAACTGGGACGAAGTGACCAAACAGCTCGAGGTGCGGGTGAGCCCCTTCTTTTACCTGGCCTACACCCAGGGCAACGTGACCTACCTGGACTCCCTGAGCCGCTACGACCTGAGCGGTTCGATTTCGAAAGCCATGTACCGCTTCATCCAGAGCCACAGGGAAAAATACTCAGGCGGATATATGGTACTGGCCGCGGCCCTGAACATGAACCTCACACAGCCAAGGAAAGAGATCCGCCGCAAACTGCGTGATGGCGTCACCGAACTCGTCAAAAAAGGCATTTTGACGGAGGAAAGCGGATTTTCGGAGCATGACACCGACATCATCATCCTTGAAAAGACGAAGCAAAGAGCTGTGAAGGGCTCTGCCAAAGAGGCTCCAAGGCAGCTTAAACTGGCGTAGCCAAGCTTCGTGCTGTGGGCCACCTGACAGGCAAGGCGGGACGAAATGTCCCGCCTTTTTTCGTTCGTGCCATGGGCCACCGCATTTCGTTTTTTTAACCACCATCAAAACCAAAGTTTCGTGTTATGGACCACCTTTTTTACGCACAACCATCGAAAACATCGTGCGCCGGCTCTATATCATGAACGTGTTATGGACCACCGGGTCTGCAACTCCGGCTACCGTCCCCTCGTGTTATGGACCACCACAGTCAGAGAGCGAAAACAGGCAAAATTTCGTGCCATGAGCCACCACCTTCGTGTTTTTGGCCACCGTTATTTCGTACTATGGGCCACCCAAAGTAATGCCAGCTATCGGACATCATTGACGATACCGACTGGTATGCCAAACAGGACAGCTTCCTGACAGCTCGTGTTATGAGCCACCCAGGCATTTTTTGTCGTGTTATGGATCACCACTTTCGTTTTATGGATCACCCAGTACGTGCTATGGGCCACCGTCATACGTGTTATGGGCCACCAAACTGCCCATGATTTCGTGTTTTGAGCCACCGTTTTACGTGTTATGGGCCACCAGTGTTCAAGAAAAATATGGAAATAATTGAAGAATTTTCCCCTATATAGTCATTGATAGTCTAAGAAAAAAAGTACCCTGACCGTAAGATCAGGGTACTATCCAGAAGCCGGGACTTCGGCTACAGGGGAGAAAAAGGCAGGCCGTGAGGAAAGGACTTCCGACCACGACGGCCATTGTTCCAGACACGCGGCGCCGTGACGCATAGCGCAGGACGCGTAGAGCAGACCGTCACGCGAAGCCGTTCTGTGAAAGAACCGTCAACCGATGTCCACGTAGTCCGTCATCTTGAGTTTTCCGGCATAGTAGGCTTTCCATGCGGCATCCACATCGGGAAAACGGTGTACTTTGGCATTCCCCTGCGGCTTCCCGACGTTTTCCGTGACTTTGTACAGGCCGATGATGGGCTCGCGTGTGGGAGCCTGCAGCAGGTCACCGGCTTTTTTATCCGTGAACAACTGCCTGGAAGGGAACATCCTCTTCGCTTCCTCGATGGCTTCGTCGGAAACGGGCAGATGGATTTGCATGGCGTCGCCGTCGTAGTCGGCGTTGAGGCCTTTTTCCCAGATGGAGTTCACACGCAGGTTCTTCCCTGAACGCAGCAGGGGTTTGGCGGCCATGATGCCGTGCCGCCAGAGCGTCGGGGCGCGGTTCACGATGACGGGACGCTTGTCCATGTCCTCCTTGAGGGCCTTGACGGCCGCCGGGCTTTTCTCTTCGATGGCCTCCCTGGCCTGCAGAGGGGTGTAGCCGATCTGGGCGAGCCTGCGCATGACGAACGGGCTGTACATGCGCCAGGCGGTCTCTTCCGGCAGGCCGATCTCGTCAAGGCCGAGTGTCGTATCCGGGGAGATGGTGGCACGACCGGTAAGGTTCATTTTCCCGTAAATGACCTTGTGCTGGAAGTAGCCCCCCTTGGGAGTATCCCCGGAGATGAAGTCCAGGGCCCCCTTCACGCTGCGGCCGCGAAGCTGCGGATCGCCAGGCGCGACAAGACCTGCCAATTCACGCATGCGAGTGTTGATGGCAGTGCGATTTTCCTCGATATCCTTCTGCCCGAAGGCGCCGGAAGCCTTCATGCTCCGGAAGCTGTTGTTCTGCAGGATGAGATCACGGTACAGGAAATCCGCGTCATTGGTCATCATATCGCCTGTGGCCCCCACAGTGATCGGGCGCATGACAGGTGGCGTCACCGGGACAACGCTCATGATGTAGGCGTCGCCGGGCTTCATGTCCATGTCTCTGAGGGCACGCAGGTATTTGACCCGCTTTACGGCCTTGTCCAAGTCCGCCTTGCCGAGTTTGCCTGCATAGACGGCATCTTCAGACTCCTTGAGCTCCTTCGTGACGTCGATTTTGTTCAAAGCATCGCGTATGGCCGTCCCACCCTGTTTGACAACCATTTCCTGAAGATCGTTCCGCCCCATGCGCAGCAAGGATCGGACGGCATCCGTGAAGACGGGGTTCACGACCGGCTCGACGAGCTTGATATGTGACCAGCGCGTCCCCTGGATACCGCCGGTGATGGTCGGGTCGAACAGGCCTCCGGCTTCCGGGCGCAACGCTTTGGCACTCAGCATGAGGCCATTCCGCAGCTCTCCGGAGCTGAGTTTCAATACGTCCTTGTCCGTCAGGGGAGCTGCCACGAGCTCGTTGTCCTTGCGCGTCACGTTGATCCCGGCCTGCTTGAGGATGGCGATGAAGCGTGTGAACGTCTTCTTTTCATCAGGCATCGTCGGATGAAGACCGCTTTGGAACTGCTTCCAGAAGTCAAGGTTGCGCGCACCGCGCAGTACCGTCCCCTCACGCAGCAGCGAGCGGGCGTTGTGGGCGATGAGGGCATTCACTTCCATGCCGCCGAGAGCTTTCGGACCCGTGATACCGTTGCCCGAGGGCGCGTCATCCTGGTCGTAGCCACCGTCGATGCCGCGCGCCGCGAAGTTCGTGTCCGTTGTCTTGAACAGTTTGTGGCAGTGCTGGACGCCGACGAAGACGCCGGGGATCTTTTTGCCGGTGACGGGATCGGTAAGCGTCTCCGTGTCGCTGACGTTGTGCTTCTTCAGCTCGTCCTTGACGAACTTCACATAGTCCGGCTTGCTGTAGTTCTCGATCTCGTAGACCTTGCCTGTCTTTTTCGCCACCTTGCCGAGCGCGCTTTCCAGGATCTGGGCCGGATTGATGCGTGAGATGACGCCGGCGGACGTGAAGATGCCGTCCAGGACGTCGCCATCTTCATCGCGCGGCATCTGGTCATCAGGCAGGATCTTGGCACAGACGCCCTTGTTGCCGTAGCTGCCGGCGATCTTGTCGCCAAGTTGCAGCGGCTTCTCGATGCGCAGCACGACGGTCTTCACGGACGGAGTGGACGCGACGGCGACGACTGTCGCCTGGTAATGCTGGTCGTATACCTCGGCCCGGTCGCGATACGGGTGCCTCAGGCTTTTGTGCAGCATGCCCAGCACCTGGTTCACCTTGCTGCCGCTGTTGTCCTCCATGGCCAGGATGACGGGGGCACCCTCCTCGAGCACAGCGCCCTTCTTCGCCAGTCCTTCGTCATCCAGCTTGGCCAGCTGCGCGGCGCTGAATGTCGTCGGGAAGGCCGTGCGGTATTTATCCTTGCCCATGACGATGTTGCGGCTGACCGAAAGCGTGATCTTGTCCGAATGCACGGACGTCATTTTCTTCGCCGCGGATTCCGACAGGACCACACCATCCTCATGGTTGAGCCCATGGAACGGCATATAGGCGATACGCAGGTTGCGCCCCATGGTCAGTTCCCCGTCCTTGCTGAACCCGCTCCCACCCAGGGGCTGCCCTGCCTTGACGCTTTCTCCGGGTTTCACCGTGATGTCGTTGTGGAGGAAGGTCTTGGTCGCCAGGGCGAGGTTGTTCTCATAGTCGACAGCGTGCAGCTTCCCCCGGGCATCCTTGATGTAGACGTACTCGTCGTCGATCTTCTCGACGGTACCGTCCACGGGAGATGTCGGCAGTGTCCAGCTTCCCAGGGCGTCCACGGTGCTTTTGTACTTTGAAGCATCCCCCAGCACGGCCTTCACCAGGCGCTTCTCAGGTTCCTTGAGCGGAAGGGCCTGCTGGATGTGCTTGTCGCCCATGAGCAGGCGGTTGCCCTGGTTGGCGGGCATGAACGGCAGTGTGTTGGTCGTCACCGTGGCCAGGTCGTGCGGCGAGGCGATCTGGTAGTCGAGACGGCTCCTTGGGACATGCACGAGCTTGCCACGGTAGATGGCGGCCATGTCGTCTGTAGGCTTCCGCTCGTCCTTGTTGTAAACGGGATCCGGGAAACCGAGGTAGCTATCGTACAGATCGATGGAGCGTTTGGTCGTGCGCTCTCCCGTACGGCAGTCGACGACCTCCTTGTAAAACTCGTTGTCGCCGCCTTTGAGCGCTCCAAACGTGCAATGTGCATCGATACCTACCTTGAAGCTCTCCGGAGCCGCTATGGGGTCAATAAGGCCCATATAGGAGTAGTTCACGGCACGTGTCCCGAAAGGCACGGCACGGTCCGACGAGATGGCGCCCTCCCCGAGGCGGGTGATGATGGACGCCGTATCGACGAACTCCATGGGATTGATCTGCGACGGCATGCGTGAAAGCGACGAGCCGGTGATAAAACGGCGCAGCGGGCGCGTGAAGGTGTCCGGGGCAAGGGCTTTGCCGAGAGCGTCATCGCTGATCTTGCCGTCAGTGAGGCGCAGCTTGTCCAGACGCTGCCGGAGCTTCGCTGTTATCTCGGACGACTTGTCGATGGTCTCGGCCAGAAGATCCTCGACGGTGTGGATCTTCTGGAACTCCAGCATGTCGCGCTCGTCGATGTCTTCAGTGCCTTTGTAGACCGCCAGGATCTTCTTCATGGCCTCAAGGATGGACATGGGTCCCACGGACGAGAAAGGCTTGCCGAGAGTGATCGCCGTCGTTTCCGGATCGATCGCGGTGCCGTTGAAGTAAGTGCGTATGGCACTGTCCTTCTCTTCAGCCGAGACGAGCTCCCCAGGGCCGTCCTTGCGGTAGCGTACAAGCTTGTCATACAGCGTCGTGCGGGCCCGGTTGAGCTGGCTGTCCGTGAGCTGGCCAAGGTTCTTCTCCGCGAGTTCCTTGCCCAGGGCGTTGAGGATGTCCTGTCCACCGGCGCCAAGGATCTTGAGCACGGCCACCGCGAGCAGCGTGGCATTCAGGATGTCGATCTTGAAGATGCCCGTGTCCGGGTCCATGATGAGCTTGAAGTTCGCCCCCTTTGCCAGGTTGAACGAGGACTCGATCTCGTCGTTGCCGCGCTTGCGTGTGTAGACGCCGGACTTGGTGCGCATCTGGCTCACGACGGCATATTCGTTACCGTCCAGCATCAGCGTGTACCGGTTGGTATAGTACGGTATGTTGCAGATCCGCTTGTTGATGAGCCTGCCCACCGTGCGGCCGGAGGAGTTCTCCACGATGTCGATATCGGCGTAGACGCCGTCCGTCGCATTGTGCCTGGAAAGCAGGAGCTCCGACTGCTTGCCGTGAGAGAGCTCGCTGAACTTCACGGTCGCATTTACGAGCTTTGCCGTGAAGTTCCTTCCTGCCACGGGAAACTTTTTCCGCACGGCCTCCAGGACTTTTTCATGGATGGCCTGACGGATGTTCGATGGCTTCGTGATAATCCTGCGTATATTCGTGTATGGGATCATCTGCGTATATCTCTGTGGAGAGAGTTGCTTGTCTTGTTACATAATCAACAAGGGAACCGTCTATGGAATCATGAAAGGAAAACTCTGGTGAGGCGTCTTACTTTTTTGTGACGCTTTCCGGGATGATGGCATACCTTGAGACGACATGGTAGAAGCCCTCCTTGTCGAAGGTGCCCTGCATGTCGAGCACGGCAAGGTCTCCAGGGTTTTTGAGGTAGTTCTGGCAGCGGAAGGATTTCGTCAGGATGGACTCATATTCCAGCCGCGTGGCCTCGTCGTTGAGGCAGCCCAGAAAGAAACGGAACTCGGTCTCCTCAGGATACGGCAGCGACCGTTTGTCCCTGCGCCGCTGGCCCAGGAGAGGTTCGACACTGTCCTCTTCGTTCATAAGATCTCTGACCGCTTTGGATTCGATCCCCATATCTCCATACCTCCGTATTAGTGCTTTGCGGCCAGGAGGCCTACCCAGCCTGCATGGCGCCGCCCTGCGGCTGCTGCTGGTCACGCATCATCTCAAGCTGCTTGCTCACAAGCGCCCACATCACATAGTCCTCGTTCTGCAGCTGGGCGAGGACAGAACGCCGCTGTTCGTACGGTATGGACAGCATCTGCATGGCCTGCTGCTGGGCCGCGGCTATCATCTTCTGCTGGTTGTACTGTGACGGGAAGCCAGTGGCCTGTTCCTGCTCCTGGGCCCGTGCCTGGTTCGCGATGTCCTGCTCCCGCTGCTGGATCTCCTTTTCCACTTCACGCTGGGACTCGTGGTCGTCGAGCTGCTCCTGCTTCAGACGGTCGCGTTCCTTGTCCGGCTCCAGATTGAGGGCTTCCTGCAGCGTCGAGCGGGAAACGATGCCCTGGGCCTGCATGAGGATCTGCTTGTTCATCATGTCGTCGGCCAGACGGAACGGCACAAGCTTCACCGCGCAGTAGGCGCGCTTGGTATGCGCGTTGATGCAGTTCACCGTCCAGTTGATGAACGCGGTCAGCTGCTCGATGTAGGGTGTAAGCTGGTTTTCCAGGATGCGCAGGCCGACGGCGCTGTTCTGGATGTTGGTGTCTCCCATGATGAGCCCGGGCGGGATATCCAGTGCCAGGGACATCTCCATGCGGGCATCCTTGATCTCCTCGGTCGGCGTGAGCGCCCTGCCCTGCGAACCGATGTTGGTGAAGCCCGTAGGGTACGGAGCCGTCATCACGTAGTTCGGGTCCATGCGCCAGCGCTCGATGGCCGTGGTGATCTCTCTTTGCCAGCGGTCGATGGACGACATGATGCACGGGTCCGTGGAGCCGCTGCTCTGCGGGAAGAGGATGGTCTTGGGAGTGATGTGCTCCATGCCGATGGCTTCCGCGGCCCGGCGGAGCACGGCGATGTACATGTAGTTCTTGAGCGCCGGCATCAATGGCGGGATGCCCCAGCCGCTGGCGAAACCGGCAAGCCCGGATGTCTTCGCATGATAGAAGTTGCCGCCCATCTCGATATTGCGTCCGGCCAGCGCGGCGTCGATGAATATCTTGGGTGTGTCGTGCAAGACGGTGATGTCGCCACGCTGGCAGGCTTTGACGAATTTTTGCGGCAGTGCGTAATAGTACTTCGTCTCGCCGGTGATGGGGTTCTGGCTGAGCTCTATCTGTTTCGGATCCCAGCGGACGATGCGGATCTTTTCAAGGTCGAAGGTCGCCGTGTCTTCCACCTTCGGGACAACGAACACCTGGCAGTTCGGGCACTTGTGCTCGATCTGCTTTTTCCTGACGCGCACGTTGGCTTTTTCGATGGCGATCTTCTGGCCGCATCTGGGGCAGGCGAGCATGCGCTTGAACGGGAAGTATATGGTTCTGAACACGTTCCCGTATACATAGTAGTCGCTGCCGAACTCGAGCAGTGCCGATTTCATCTTCAGGGTCGTGAGCAGTTCGCGGGTCTTTTCCCGGATCGACTCGGCATCATTGGTGAATGAAAAGTCGGTGATCGGGTAATTTATGAGCTTTCTGACGCCGTTGGAGATGGTCGGCATGCTTTGGTGCACGACCTCGCACCACTTGAAAAGCTCCTTGATGTCCTTGGGGAGCATCTCGGAGAGGTAATCGAAATGGGGGTTGTTGTATAAGCGTGTGTACCGCGAATTGAGGACGGTGGCCTGCCCGGCGATGGGGCTTATGATCGGTATGGACATGCTGGAGCTCCGGCGACTTTCCCCAAATATTGGGCGCCGGGCCCCGGCCAGTTCACGGATCAGTCCATGACATGCCGCACGGAAAGCGGCCGCGGTGCCACATGCCGAAAAGCGGCCTGCCCTTGTTATAAGAAAACGATACGACGCCATCCATGTGCCTGAACGTCATGCGCATGGATGGCAATTTGTTTTCCGACAAGCAGACAGGAGCCGGCCATGCCGAACATCATGCATTACGATCAGGAAAAGGACCGGTTGTGGTTCGATCACAACAAATCAAACATGTGCACGCCGTTCTCCAGGGGGAGGAACGGCGCTTCATTCACACTGTCCTGCAGCGCCAGGTACCCGGTGTCGCTTATAGGGTACCGCAGGTTTCTGGCACTCTACCCGGACGGTGAGCTGTCCCCGGAAGCCCGCGAGGTCATCGACGCAGCCGGGGCAGTGCCCGACGCCATAAAAGAGGAACGGTATGTGAGGAGGTTCGATGGCCTCTTTCGCGTGCCCCCGTTCCAGCACCAGCGCGAGGTCATCGAAATGATGATGTATTATCCGAAGCTGGCCATTCTGCTGGAGCAGGGTCTCGGCAAAACATTCATCAGCATCAACGCCCTGGCCATGCTGCGCGAGTTGAACGGGCCGGAGAAGACCATCGTTATCTGCCCGCACATCGTGTTCCAGAGCTGGATCGACGAAGTGGAAAAATACTCGAGCCTTCGCATCGCCCCTTACCTCGGCGGGCCTGAGCAACGGCGTGCCCAGCGTGAGGTGGTGGCAGCCGGGGAATGGGACATCCTCCTGACCACGTTCGACATGCTCACCGACAGGAGAGCGTCACCAAAGAAGCGGGCCTGCGGCATGAGCAACGACGAGTTGTGGGAGACCTGGTGGCTCATGGGGGACAAGATGGGGGACATGCGGGATTTCTACCTGGAGAGCTGGCGCAAGGACGACCTGCTCGATAGCAGGGAGGAAGCCGCGCTGCGTGGTGACGCGACGAAAGCCGCCAAGCTCAAGATTCTGGCGAAGATCCCCCAAAACGCGTTCCCGCGCTCTGTCGTCCGTGAAGCCCAGGATGCCGCCAGCAACGAGATGTTCTTCAAAAGGCTGGGTTTCGACAACATCATCATCGACGAGGCCAGTCGCTGCCTCAACCCGGAATCACAGCGCAGTCAGGCCATCGACACTCTGGCGGCACGCGCCGGGCGCGTCTACCTGCTGTCCGGTACGCTCTGTGTCGGACGTCCCACGGACTTCTTCATGCCCATGCACATCCTCGATCCGGCCATGCTCGGCATGAAGTTCGACAGGTTCAAGCAGCTGTTCTGTGTCTTCTCGGCACATAATCCGCACATGATCACCGGGTACAAAAACCTGGATATCCTCAAGCTCTACATCCAGCCGCACATCGTCGAGCGGTCGAGGAGCGAATGCATCGACCTTCCCAAAAGAACCATCGTCAGACGGTATTACATGCCGTCCGACGCCGCCATCGATGCCCTGGAGCGTATCCGTACGAACGACACCATCAGGATAGGGGGAAAAGTTATCGGCGTGGAGCAGCCTGTCGTAAAAATAGCCCGGGCGATGCAGGTGCTGAATGGTTTCCTGTACGTCGGTGAAGACAATGATGCGTGCAATTCATGCGGGCACGTCGTTTCCTGCGTCTCGGAAGGTATCCATCCGGGAGGAAAAGGTTGTACGAAGCAGGTTGCCAAAAGAACGGACAGGGAAGTCCATGTATTCAAGGAGAATCCCAAGCTGGCGCTCCTTGAGGAAGACCTGTCAGATTCGAGGCCTGAGGAGAAGATCATCATCTGGGCCTGGTATCGTCAGGACATCAAGGTCATAGCCGAAATGCTGACAAAAAAAGGCATAGGGTTCGTGACCCCGGAAACAAAGGACTGCACGCGCAAGTTCAATACTGACGACAGCATACGCGTGTTCCTTGGACAAACCGTACAGGGTATCGGTATCACGCTGAATGCCGCGACGTGCACCATTTATTACTCTCACGGCATGTCGCTTGAGCCAAGACTGCAAAGTATGGACAGAAACTATCGTATCGGACAGACGAAGCCTGTCATCGTAAAAGACTATGTCGCAAAGGGGACCGTCGAGGAGAACGTCGTCGAGCTGCTGGAACACAAGAAAGATGTAAAGGAATTCATGCAAAAGGACATCCGCTGTCCAACATGTGAACATTGCATGCTGTGCCTGAAGGAAGGGATAGAATACCTGAAAAAAGGCTGTGTCCATTTCGGGGAAAGGAAGAACGCCGAGACGAAGAAAGGAGTGTGGCTGTAATATGAAGTACGAACTTCCTCGCGGGTATCTCTCCGCGAGCTCCATCGGCATGTTGCAGACATGTCCGAAGCAGTTCGAGTTCCGGTATGTGAAGAATATCGTCATTCCTCCGGGAAAAGCACTTGTCCTCGGGTCATCCGTCCACAAGGTGTTCGAGACGTACTATTCCGATGCCATGTCGAGTTCATCAAGGCTCACGCCGTCACAGGTGGCCGAACTGACCGGAGACGTATTCGAAGAGTGGCTGGACGGGAATGAAAACACACTTACCGACGCTGACAAAAAGGAGGCACATGCCATCCTGCCCGGCATGACGTCCCTGTATGTGGAGAATGTGGGCAGACACATAAAACCGCTGGCAGTCGAACAGGAAGTGCGGTTCGAGACCAGTGACGGTGTCCCCCTGCTCGCGTACATCGACCTTCGGCACGAGAAGTTCGATGCGGGGACGGGAGAGGCCGGCGAAGGCATCGCGGACTACAAGGTGACCAGCAAGCGCTGGGATGCAGGGCGGCTGCGCAACTCCTTGCAGTTTAACCTCTACTCCCTTATGACGGGGATTGGAGATATCGAGATCCATAATCTGCTCAAGGAATCCGGCAGGGCCATGAAGCGTCCGAGCACGGATCCCGGCATTACCGACTACGCCACCAATCTGCGTGTGCTCAGGCACCATTTCGACGGGAGCCAGGCGGGCCACTTCGAACAGCTGGTGGAATCAGCGGCACGTTTGATCACTACCGGTGTGTTCGTACCGTGCGACCCGACATCCTGGGCGTGTACGCCCGAGTGGTGCGGTTATTGGGGGCTGTGTCGTGGCAGGAGGTAATCATGGAAAAAAGCCGGAAATGCGACCGGTGCGGGGTCGACCTGGCCCGTGTGGAGTCAGTCCGGTTCGGGGCTGGAGAGCTGTGCTTCCCCTGCGCTGAAAAGATGGAGGACGAGCCGGGAAAGTGCCCCGTATGCGGGACTGTTTTCAATGCTGACGACGCTGTGGCCATGCTCATGACGCGGGCGACGGCCACGCCGCAGGAACGGCTTGCGGCGCATTCGGCGTTGATACAGGTATGCCCGAAGTGTCATGTGCTGTTCTTCGACAACTTCCAGTACGGCTTGCTGGAAGGACTGACAAGAGGCAGCTAAACACACAGATTAAGAATAAAGGCCTGCATGGTTGGTATCCATGCAGGCCTTTATTGTTTTTGCCCTACCTATCTTCCTCGTCTGCCAAACAAATTCCGGAGTCCACGGCAGCGCGGACAGTGGTCTATATGTGGAGAAATGCCTCGGCTACTGAAAGGTCTCATGTACCAGCGATAGACGGCATATACGGCAACAGCGACAATGATTACCAGGAACAGTGCGGACATATGCCCTCCTTTTTCTTTTAGGATAGCACACTTTTGCGCGGGATGGTAGTTCCGGATACCTGTATCTTGCCAGAATGCCGTTTTCCTGTATTTGTCTAGTATTCCTCAAGTCCGCACAAGTTGAAGTACCCCCTGAGTTTCGAGATCGCCGAGGTGTGTATCTGCGATATGCGGCTCGGGGCGCATCCCTTTCCTTCCGCTTTACGCAATTTCGCGATGTCCTTGTAGACCGTCTCCTTGTTCCCGAACAGTCCGTTGTGCAGGACAAGTACACGTCGCTCGTCGTCAGTCAGGACTCCGGCTTCAGGGCTTATGGCATCTTCCAGGAATTCGACGAGCTGGATGTCATGCAGCAGCGCGTCGAAGTCAATGGTGTGAGAGTTGGCTTCGCGCTGTGTGTGGTAGGCGAGGCTGTCGTCGAACAGCGTCGCTGTGGCAGGCGTGTTCCCCAGCGCCGCATAGCCGCTGTCCCGCATCTCCACATCTACGCTTTTGGGCTCGTCCCCGGCATCCGCAGTGCCGCTCTCGTCGTTAGCGACGGGATTTTCAATACCGGAAAGGCTGACAGTTTCATGAGCAGGAGCCCCGCCGCTGTTCTCAGTGACGGAACGTAGCATCTTGCGACGGGTCGAAGGTATCGAGACAATGTTTGTTTCACGAAACGACTGTGCGATGGCGCCACGAAAATACCCCACGAGGTAGTTGGTGAAGGAGAAGCCGATGCCCGGCTGGAATGCTTCTATGGCCTGCAGGATGCTTATCGCCATGTTTTGCGAGGCATCGTTGAACAGGTCAGCGGTCATGAAATAACTTTTCTTGATGGTGTACGGGATGAGGAAATACGTACGCAGGAAGATCTCGTCGCGCAGCCAGGCGCGTTTTTTCCTGTCAGTTTCCACGATATGATAGATATACAGCAGTCTGTCCACGGAAAGACCGTTGTATTCCGGATACCGGCAATGCCGTTCACGTATTTTTTTGTAGATGCTGACGGAGCTTACGGCATCTTTTGAGACTTCATAATCATTGAAATCGTCCGCATCATCACAGGTGTATCCTTCGTCAGTCCCCACATTCTCCGGACATTCGTCCAGTTCTTCGTATCCTTCTTCGTATCCTTCACCATCCCCGCATGCGGAGGTATTCCCGTCATCCGGCATATAGCCATTTTCTTCAGAAAAAATGGCCGCTCTTTTCGTAATGCCAGATTCAGTGGCGTGTGTTTCCTGCATGTGCCCTCCGTTTCAATCCACAGTCGCCCCGTCCGCTGACTGACTCCGCGGCCGACGGATAGGGGTCGTGCGGATCGGCCCTCCCTGAAGGGGGGAGGTCTCAAACCACAAAGGAATTTTTGATGAAAAGTATCACCGAATACCTGCAACATTAGCAAACTCAGGATTTCATTGCTACAGAAATAAACTTATATTCGAAAAATATAAGTTTATTTAATGTTATAAGGGAGAGATGTACGGTGAATGCGCGCCATCCTGAATATTTTAGAGAGTCGCGCCATTATTTAACAACAAACTTACTGAATGGAGAAACCACCATGTATGTACCCGCAACCGTGTCCGGACAGGATCAGGGCAAAGAACTCCTCGTCAAAGCGCAGCAGGGCCGCTTTTTGAAGAATGTGGACTACAGCGGCCTTGATATCCGGCAGGATGATGATGGTGACATTGCCGTCATCGACGGTCAGGAGATCCCGCTGCTGGACGTCGCCTTCAACATCAAGATCGTCCAGCCCGGCCATGTAACGGAAAACAAGGTCCTGAAGGACCATGTGGCTAAGATCCTGGTCATCTATGACGAGAATGACCCCACCCAGGAATCCACGGATCATCTTAACCTCGCCCCCATCACCATCGTCGGGACGTCCATGCGCAATTTCGGCAACTTCGATTCGGCATCGTCCGACAAGAAGCTGCTCTGCTACTCCAATGACGGCATCGTCCCGGCGGATCGCGTTGAAGTGCCGCTCAACCCCTGCTGCGCCGAGATCGTCATGGGAAAAAACGGGCCCCAGCGCAAGGTCGTGTGCCCGGAGGCCGTGTGGAAGGACGGCAACAAACCCTGCTGCCGCGAGGAAGTGACCGTGGCCTTCTTCGACATGGACCGCAAGATCCCCATCCTCATGCGCCTGCACGGCACGGCCATCGGCGCATGGAACGCCCTGCAGCGCAGTTACCGTACCGCCAAGAACGTCGCTCGTCTGAAGCGCAAGTCCATCGGTGACTACTTCATCGAACTGACCGTCGACTACAGCGGTACCTATGTGACTCCGGTGTTCACCCTCAAGGAAGGGACCGCTGAGACCGGCAAGTCCTCTGATTACACGCGGATCTGCAAGTACTACATGGAAAAGCTCTTCATGCGTGCGCCTGAGGAGACCCCGGCGGCTTCCTCCTCCGGTGCCGTTGTGACGCAGGCCCAGGAAGCCGTCGTCGCTTCCGCTGAAGAGGAGGACGCCTCCGAGCGTTCTTTCATGACCATCTAAATCCATAACCCATTGAGAGAAAAGACAATGACCAAAAAAGAACTTGTCGACAGACTGGCCGAGAGCTTCGATTTGACGAAGAAGGCGGCCGAGGGAGTCATCACCGCCGTTATCGAGGGCATTCATGAAGGCACGGCCCGGGACGGCATCAGCCGCATGGGCAAGCACATCTTCAAGCGGGTCACACGAAAGGCCCGTGTCTGCCGCAATCCGCGCACCGGTGAGGACGTGAACGTGCCCGAGAAGTCCTACGTGGTCTACCGAAAGGCCATCTAGGCGCAGGCCCGGTACTCTATCAAGGCCGCGTCCCCAGGGTATGAGGACGCGGCCTTTTTGACGAAACAACGGAAATCCCGGCGGGCTGAAAGAAGCCACTGAAGGAAGCCACAGTGCGAGACAAACTCTTGGGCGGGCTGTTCAGGCAGCTCGAAAAATATAAGGGCGCGTTGCCCGCGTCGTGGTCGCGCATGGCCATGCTCGAACGTTGCCCGCGGCAGTGGGACCTGCGTTACCGAAAAGGCCTCAAGGAACAGGACATGCCCGCGGCCGGCATCACCGACCTGACGAACACTCGTGCGGGCAAAGCCATCCACTGGGTGCTCGAGAAGAGCGTCAGAAGCAGCGCCGATCTCGGACGGGACGGGCGATCCTGTTACGACGTCTTCTTCGACCATGTACATGCGGTGGAAGAGGACGCACGCGTGCTGGAGCGGCTGGACATGCTGCGCGAACCATCCCTTCAGGTGTTGCGGAGGGTCATGGCCTTCGCAGGAGCGTCCACGACGTTCCACACGGAAAAGAGGCTGCGCATCACCCGTTCGGGAAATGCCGTACCAACCTGCTCCTGGGCGGGCACGGGATGGAACGGCGTCGTCGATCTGGAGATAGAACGCCGGGATACACTGCTGATACTGGACTACAAATCCGAGGCGTACTCGGAAGAAAGGGAGAGGGCGACCAGGCTCCAGACCGGGATGTACGCGTACGCGGAGATGTTGCGGCGGCCGGAGCTCAGGGAGGTCGTGACAGGCTGCGCTTACCTGATGTCCAACGACATCAGGCTTGACGAGCCCTTCAGGAGAGAAGAGTTCCCTGTCCTGCGCCGGCAGGTCCACGGGCTGTTCTCAAGGTATCTGGACTTGCTGGAAAGCGGGACGGCGGAGCCGCAGCCGTCGCGATACTGCAAATATTGCGGGTTCGCGAAAGACTGTCCGGCGCTTGGAGAGACTGATGGCACGAAAAGCGACGAAGAAGACGAAGCAGGGAAAAGCACTTAAACCGGAGGACATAAAGCAGTTGTGGCGGAAGGTGACGCCCCAGGAATGGCTCACGCTTCTGCAGCGGATAAATCGTGACGGAAAATGGTCCATCAACGGACATACCATCAAGGGCTGCTGCCCGTATCATGACGACAAGACACCGAGCTTCTTCCTGAATTTCGACAAATGCATCGGGAAGTGCTTCGGATCCTGCGGCAAGGTCGTCACCGACCTCGTGCAGCTTGTGGCCAGGCTCCAGAAAAGCTCCTATGTGGCCGCCCTCACCTGGCTGAACACCGAGCTGAATATCCAGGAGATCATAGGGGACGGGGCCGACGACCTTGTCGAATACAATGCCCAGCAGGAAATGAAGAAGGATGCGGCTGAAGCCATGCGCAAGGTCATGCAGGAGTTCGTGCGTGACAAGCCGAGGCACCTTGACTACCTGCTCCCCGCCATGCGCTATCTCGTGCACGGCCGGAAGATCCCTCTGGACTGCCTGTACAGCCTGCCGCTGGGGATCTTCGCCAAGCCGGAGCATGTGAAGAAGTACATGAAGCAGGAAAACCACGCGCTGTACGACACCTACTTCGACAGGGTTTCCGGCCCGGCGTTCTACGGCGGCGTGTGTTTTCACTACAACAACGCTCCGGGGTGCATCTCAAGGTTCAAGATACGGAAGATGCAACTGGATGCTGAAGAAGTATGCTCGAAATACGCGAAAGGTTCCGACATGCCGTATGACGTTGTCAGGAACCTGGCGGACAAGGCATTCGTCATCGTCGACGACCCGTTCATAGCGGAGCTCGGCGTGTTCGGCCTGCACCACTACAACCGGATGATAGGCTCGGCTGACGCCAACGCCTACATCACCGAAGGAGAGTTCGACGCCATAGCGGTGATGGCTTCACAGCTCAGGGAAGGCCGTGACGACTTCATGATCTTCGCCATTGGCGGGAACGGGAACAGCGGACTGTCCTTCCTGCGGGAGCTCGGCATACGCACACTCTGGTTCGTTCAGGACGCGCCGCACAAAAATGGCGATGACGTCGCCAAGCGTCTTCTCCTCAACAAAAAGAACTTCATAGGCGACTCCATCAACCGGCCGCTCGCGTACAAGATCTTCTGCTGGACGGCGGAGATGCTTGGCGGCGACCTCGATGAAGCCATACAGCTCATGGGGTACGACCGTGTGTTCAATTACCTGTACAACGAGCGGTCGTCCTTCTTCATCAACTCCTACAACTGGGTCCTGCGCAAATGCGACGCCGAGATAGCCGCCATGCGGCTGGACGTCGAGAACCAGTGCAAGGCCCTGGAAGATACCCTGGAGGACAGGAACAGAAAAGAGAACCTTGAAAACTCGCTGACCGCCGGCGTGGCGGCAACCGTCAAGAACTGGTTCGGCTGTGTTCACGAGCAGGTGGACAGGCTCACCTTCATCCAGAAGTACACGATGTCGGAAGGCATCGACTTCGAGAAGCTGCAGGAGGTGAACACGTCCATCTACGCCCTGGATACGGTGGACGGGGCCGTGGCCCGGCTCAGGGATGCCCTGCGCGAGCATATCGAAGTCGTGTACTACGAATCCACGAAGGCCGGGAGCCAGTTCACCCTCTGGTCCCGCACGGAGTTCGAGACCGCGTCCATCCCCATGAACGATTCCGGCATGGAACTCGTCCTCTCCCAGTATCTGGGAAAGGACGTGCTTGTCTGGGCCAAGCAGCTTCTCAACGGCAGCCCGCTGCTTCTCGGCAAGAGCTCGGGAGACGAGATAACCGACCAGAAGCGCATCCAGCAGAACATCCTCTTCCTGCTCCGGCGGACCATGCTCAGCATGGTGTCGGAGAGCAGGCAGATCAGCAAGCTGCGGATCGTCGGGCAAGGTATCCACTACGCGGACCTTCCCGGGGCCAAGGCGGACAGGCATGTCTACTTCGTCAACGGGACGCGGGTGTTCCGCGGGGAGTTCAACCCCTCGTCAGGGGCACCCATTGAATGGGAGTTCGTGAACAGCGCTGTGGACGGCAACCTGCTCTTCACGCTGCACCCCGGCAAGAAGTGGTCCGAGGTGGAGGACGTGGCCGAGCTCTACGCCGGTACGCAGGTGGACCTGCGCTCCCTCTTCGGACAGGTACGGGATATCCTGGATGGCTGGAAATTCGAGCATCATGACGTGATGCGCGATTACCTGGCGGCGTGGATACTCTCCCTGCCGATCCAGAGAGCCATGGGGATGGTGAACATCACCTTCCTGACCGGTGAGTCGACATCGGGCAAAACGAGCCTCGTACGCGGCCTTCTGGGCGGTTACGGCAGCTCAGGCTACGATGTCCCGTACATCGTGGAGTCCGCCAAGTACTCTTCCGACGCGACGGCGGCGTGGATCTACCAGGAAATGGACCAGACCGCCCTGCTCCTCAGTCTCGACGAGGCGGAGGCCAGGCAGGACAACGCGCACAGTTCGAGGGTGGCGGACATCCAGCAAATGATGTTCTCGATACCCACGGGCGGCGCACGCATGTCCAGAGGCGGCTCATCGGCGGACCAGCGGGCGGACTACTTCCTGCAGATGCCCGTCATCATGGCGGCCATCAACATGTCGTCAGACCCGGTGTTCCTGACCCGTGTGGTGGTCATCTACACGCAGAAGGACCTCCAGCGGCGGAACATCGGCGACTACATCGCCGACAGGTTCACGGACACCCAGATACAGCGCATCAGGACGGGGATAACCACAGGCATGCTCTCCCACCTTCCGGAACTCCGCCGAAGGATGCTCGACCTGCGTGGCAAGCTTTCCCGGGTCGAGACGTCCACGAAGGTGACGAGCCGGTATGTGAACTCGCTGTTGCCGGCGCTCGTGGTGTACGACTTCCTCGGGTTCGACGCCGTGAACATGTTCCGCTGCATGGTCGACAACAACCGGGCGCTTCTGGAAAGCCTGAACTTCCAGGATTTCCAGTCCGAGATCCTCAACGCCGTACTCTATTCGGAGGGAGTGAAGACGATGCTGGACGACAATATCGCCGGCTTCTCTTCGCCCAAGGCTCTCATCATGAGCGGGGATTTCCACATCCTGAACAACTCCGGCTGTGGCGTGAAGATCCTTCCCGAAAAGAAATGGATAGTCATATTCTGGCGTGACGCCAAACAGACACTCCTTCGTACGACCGTCTACAGAAACATGTCGGAAGCCGCCTTGAGGGAATCCATCGCAAAGAATGTGTATGTCATCACGGATATCACACCTGATGACCACAAATATATCGTAGAAACATTAGGACGTGGAGACATAAAGCATTCCTCCGGGTATTCTGTCATCAACTCCGCATATCTTCTTACTGATGAGCAGCAAGAAAGAATGCTTTCCGGATTCTCTGGAGGAAATAATGGTGGAGCCGGAAACGATGCTAAAAAAGGAAATGGAAACGGTAGAGGGAAAAGAAATGATAATGGAAGCTTTGATTATGTCAGTCAGGAAATACCTGTTGATGCCTATGAAAGTACACCAGAATGTGACGTAAACAATTCCATGAATGGTTCCCTAAATGGTTCCGGTAATGATGTCAGGAGCACACGGATGCGGCCGGGAGCCGCGCCATCGGAGGACCTTCAGTTTTCCCTGTGACCATACGAAGCGCCCGGCGAAATCCGGGCGCTAAACTTTTGTCCACCGAAGGACAATTCTTGCGAAGACAGGAGGAAATTCATGTCTGTACCAGCACTTTGTCAGGAATGTCCCCTATGCGGCAGGCCGCGGATGGCTGCCGCGCATTTCCAGAAACCGGATGTCCTCTTCGTGGGGGGATATCCCCTGGAGACCGACGTGAAAAACGGGGCCTTCATGGGGAAAAACAGCAGTCTGCTGAGGAAGCTCATCCAGACGATGCAAAGCAAAAGGAGCCCGGGAGACCAGCTGCTCATCGATTACGCCTATGCGTGCCAGTGCAGCCCGGCCTATGACTACGAAAAGAAGAAATTCCAGATATCGGCCGAGGAAATAAAACGCTGCTCAAGGTACCTGCGCGAACGCATCGACCGCACGCTTCCCGCGGTCATCGTGGCCATGGGCGCTGATGCCCTCAGGGCCCTTGAATTCAAGGGAAACCAGCGGGACATGCGCGGCGGGATCTACCACTTCACACGCGGCGACGGCGCCAGGGTGCCGGTCGTCGCCACCTACCATGTGGTCGAAGTGGCCAAATCCCCCGGCCTGGTGCCGACCTTCCAGAAGGACCTTGAAAAAGCCTTTACTCTGGCCAGGGATGGCATGGCCGATGCGGAAATGGACATCAGCACGCCCACGACGGTTGGAGCGATCCTCGAAGCTCTGGACGGTGTCCTGAAGGTCGCGGCCGCGCGGCGGAAGGAGACGGGGCGTCCCCTGGGCCTGTCGGTGGATACGGAAACGACGTCCCTCACGCCCCATGTGCGGGAGGACAGGGTCATCGCCGTGTCCATGTCCTGGGCCAGGAATACCGGCCTCGCGTATCCCTTCGAACACCGGGCCGTCCCGTTCACCGCGGACGAGTCCGCAGCGATCCGGAAGAAGACGGAGGAAGTGCTTTCCAGCCCCGACGTGGCGCTGATCTACGCCAATGCCAAGTTCGATATCCAGTGGCTCAAATACCACTATGGGCTGGATGTCGGCCCGCTCCGATACGACGTCATGCTCGCTGAGCATGTTCTCGATGAGGACAAGAAGGGGGAGTACAGCCTGAAGGACATCACCCGTGACCGCTTCCCGAGCATGGGCAAGTACGAGGAGGAGCTGAAGGCCCATCTTCAGGAAGTCTGGGGCGCCAAGGATGCCGGGGTGGACGAGCTGCTCGCGGAGCACAAGCGGCGCTCCGACAAGGCGGTCGTCGACTGGTGGGTCGGCCTTGACCGGGAGCGGCGGCTTTCCCTGCTCAGCGACTGGGTGACGGAAGGGTATCTTGCTCTTGCCGACACCACAGGGCTGCATGAGGTGAAACGTCGCAAGTTCAGGGGGGAGATGGTCATCCCCAAAAAGTACCAGCAGGCCGTCGCGAAGCTGCTTGCGAACGTCCCGCAGGAGGAGTTGCCGGAAGAGGCCCGCATCCCGGCGCCGGAGATACCGGACGACCTGCGCGTGCACTCGTACGAGGATGCCGATATCGGTATCCTGCTGCGATATGCCGCCATCGACGCCCTGACGACGCGCATGATCTGCGAGGCACAGAATGGTGACTTCGTCCGGGACATCGTCCGCGTACGGAACATGGAGGCATCCCTGGGCCGCAAGGTACCGGCGCTGACATGCCGCCAGGCCATGGACAGGATCACCATCCCGCTGTGCGAGTGCATCGCCCACATGGAATACCACGGCGTACGGCTGGATCGTGAGAAGGCGAAGTCCTACCGGGACATCCTGGTGGAGAAGATAGCCGAAGCAAAGGACGTCATGTTCACGGAGGTCGGGCGGAAGTTCAACCCGAGTTCGAGTGCGCCTGATCTGGGGAAGATCCTCTTCAACGAAATGAAACTGCCCGTACTGAAAAGTACGGACTCCGGGGCGCCCAGCACGGACGCCGAGACCATCAAAGAACTGTCGGACCGGTTCGACCTGCCGTTTCTGGGCAGCCTGCTGGTTTACCGCAAGCTGGACAAATGCCTGCATACGTACATCAACAACTGGCTCGACATGAGCCGGTATGATGGACGCATCCATGCGAAGTTCAACCAGATAGGCACGGCGACGTATCGTCTGAGCAGTTCCAACCCTCTGCCCTGCTAGGGGTTGTAAAACGACGTGAATTCGGTGAAGGACCAGACCGGTTAACACCGAGCCAAGTTTGCTGGCAGTAACAAGCTGACGGCGAAAAGGTGTAACGACTATCTCGAAAGAGAGTACACTCAAGTGGGTGGAAGCGCGTCGCAAGGGTGCGGATAGAGAAACCCTTGATGATATAGTCTGCTCCGGGCAGGAATGTCCGGCAGCCTTGAAAAAGGCGGGTACGGAGTAACGACCCGTATCGAACACAAAGGAACCTGCAAAACGTCCCGTTCGCACTCAAGGAAGCGAACCTGAATCTCAAGGCATTGTTCATACCTGACAGTGATGATTATGAACTCTATGACCTTGATATCAGCAACGCTGAGATGCGTGTGCTGACGGGGTACAGTAAGGACGAAGCTCTCACGGGAGCTTTCAATCACGGGAAGGACCTGCACTGTCTTACTGCTGCGGGTATTTCCGAATATACATATGATGATATCAAGGAGCACAAGGAAGACAAAACGACTGACCAGTATCGCAAGCGCCAGCTTGCGAAGAAGGTTAATGAATTGGCCTTCTCTAAACCCTGTTAATTGCTGGGACATCGCACAGCGACAATCAGCAGCCAAGTTTGCTCCAGAAGGGCAAAAAGGTTCAACGACTAGCCGAAAGGCGTAGGGCCGAGTGGCTCGAAACGCAGGGTGCGCCGTCATGGCGCAAAGATATAGTCTGATCTGCATGGCAACATGCAGCTGCTCGAAAGGGCGGCGTCGGCGTAACGAACCGGCGTGAACATATTGCAATTTCGGTAAACGGTTGCCGAAGTAAAACGCACTCAATTGCTGGAAACCCTAACTTTGTATGGACAAAGAAGGGCAATCAGCAGCCAGAGTTGGTGGGAACACCTTCAAATGGTTCAGAGACTGACAGCGTTTCCAGACCGGAAGCGGCTGCGGCGTCGTAAGGCGCAATACGGTGCGGTATGGTGACAGCCATACAAGGTATAGTCCAACACCTGTGGTAACACGGGAATAGGTTGACAATCTATTGTATGAGTCCTGACAGGCTCAAACAGCAATTATGGAGTGAACTCCGTATTGATGAATCAATTGAGCAGTGCCAGGAGTATCTGGACAAGTTCTTCGAGACGTATCCAGGCGTGCGTCAGTATATCGAAGAGACAAAAAGGATGATCCGCAGGTACGGATTCACCTGGACGTACACAGGCAGGCTCAGACGTTTCGCCATCGCGGCGTTCAGCCGGTCGCAGATGTCACGGTTCGAACGGCAGGGCGTCAATGCCCGTATCCAGACGACGTCTTCAGACCTCGTCATGTCGAACCTGATCGACTTGCAAAAATGGCTCCTTCCGCTTGGCGGACGTGTCCTGCTTACTGTCCACGACTCGCTTCCTTTCCAGCTCCCCAAGGGGAACGACGGGGTCAAGAAGGAGCTGGACAGGATCATCATGGAGAATACGGCACAGCGTGCTCCCTGGTTACCCGTGCAGTGGAAGTACGATGTCGGCAAGGGCCCCAATTACGGGGATACGCATGGCAACGTCGAATAGTCAAAAAATCGTCGTATCCATGTTATAAGAAGACGGAATGACAGGAAGCCTGCCGGTCATTCCACGTTCGTGGCATGGTGGACAAATGAGGTGAATGTGCGAGCACAAACATCAGAAGACACCTTTTCCCGTCTGGCTGAAAAGTTCGAGGGCAAAGAGGTGCGTGTCTACCTGGCGAATGGTGCGATCCTTTCCGGTCGCATCACTTTCAAGGACGGGTGGGTGGAAGTCACCGAGGTACGCAGCGGCAAAAGCTCGTTGTGCAACCTCAACCATGTGATCTCCATCTCCCGTATGTAATCCAATGTTTCGCAAGCCGTTCGGCCTGGACAGGAAACCTGTCCACACAAGGTCCCTGATCGCGGAGCGATCGGGAACTTCAGCTCCTCCGACCTGGATGGAGCACAGGAAACATGGAATACATCAACGGCATTTCGCGAGTACGGATCCTTCGGGAACGTGCGGGCCGGGAAACCCGGTCACTGTCAGTTCAGGCCCAAGTAAGCCACTCCGGGTCCCTGTGGGGACACCTACGTGAGCTTACTGGGCCGGGGGGCATGCGCACACAGGAAATGTCCGTGAACAGGCTTTCGGATCGTTGCTTTGGTACTGCCATACCATGGTCGCGGAAACCGCGACACCTGCCGGCCTTCGGATCACGACGGCGACCAGGCTCCGGCTTCACAGCCTCCGCCCTAGCGCCTCTGTGATCCCAAGAGGATACAGAACGGTCCGAAAATCAAAGGGGCCGGTACGACAGTATTGTCGTACCGGCCCCAAATACGTCGAGGTCTTTTGTTTTTAGCCGGTCGTCAGACGGTGGCGGTAAATCCCATGCGACCGCTCAACACCCTGCATCCGAACCAGCCGAAGACCATGCTGTGGAGCGAGTCGTCAGGATTCGCCGGACCATGCCGCCAGACACGCTTGCTCACGCCGCGATCTTCCCCGATGACCTCCTGCCGTATATTCAGGATGTCCCTGGCGAACGGCTCGAACTCCTCCCAGCGGAACGTACGGACATAGCCCGCTTTCATGTCCATGAAGAAGGCGTCAATGATCGCCGTCCTGTTGACGGTGTAACGCATTGACCTCTCATCCCATTTGTAGGGGGCCGAGGCATCGGAATACATGATCGGGATAAGGCGCATGTGGGCCGGTATCTTGCCGGACAGGGCCGACATGGCGAAGTTGCCGCCGCCGTGGTCGCCACAGACCATGTGGACGCCGAACCGTACAAGCCACATGGCGATGTCGTCCACATGGTTGGCCGGCTCCCCCTCGCCGTAGATCTTTCCGAAGATCTTTTTGTAAAGGGGCTGCTCAGGGTAGCAGGCATAGATGCTGAGAACGGTGCGGCTCACGCCCAGGACGCCACCCCCACCCCAGTCGATGCCGGCGACGATGAACCTGGCGCCGCTCCCGTTCTCGGGGCACAACCTGTCCATAAGGGGCAGGGAGGGGATGCACATGGCCCGTACCATCTCCGGCGTGATGGGCGATGTGCCCTCGCCGTTGGGCAGGCCCATGACTTCGTTGTCGAACTTGACCTCCGAGTAGACCTCGCGCTTTTCCAGAAGGCGCTTCCACTTCTCTTCGGAGTTGCAGTGCATGGGCATGATGATCTGCGGTATCCAGTAGCCGTCGGCGAAAGGTTTCCTGTCCTCCGTGCCTGGATTGAACGGTATCCATACGCCTGAGAACGTGTCGAGCGCGTGGCCGCATTTCTTGCAGATGAGCCCCCTCAGGCCGAGGTTCTCGTGCGAGGGCCTGTTCCATGTATTGCAGCCCTCGCACTTGATGCACCAGGTATTCTGCGTTGATTCCCCCCAGAGGAACTCCAGAGGCGTGTTCAGGCTCTTGCTCGTCCCGGCATAGGTGAAGCGCGGACTTGGGGCCGCCGACAGGCATTCCTCGGCGTCGATCATGGCGTCCCAGAGCATGTCCTGGACTTCGTCGAGGTACATGTCCTGCCCGGAACGTCCGCGGACACGGTCGGCCGATTCCGAGAAATAGCTCATGATGATCTCGGCGTAGTTGGACAGGAACTTGTTGTAGACGTTGTCGATGATCCCCCTCCCCTTCAGCAGGTTGTGGTACACATAGGGGCTTTGCTGCAGCATGGGGTTCAGCTTCGATGTCGAGAACGAGGCCGTCTGTGCCGCGGACGAATTGCAGTAGATGACCTGCTTGTAGGGGGACGTCGTGACGCGCGTGATGATGTCGGAAGCGATCACTGTCGTTTTCGACACCTGGCGCCCGGAGCGCATGACGCGCCTGGGGTGTGGTGAGTCGAATACCCGCACGAACATGGGATAGTTGCGCAGGGAATACGGCTCCCCCTGAAGGCGCAGCAGTTTCTGCGCCATCTCGGCGACCGTGTAATCAGTCTGTACCTGTCGCATCATCCGTCCGGGCGTAAGGCAGTGTGGGATCGTAGAGCAGGGCGCCGATCATGCGGCGTACGAGCAGCGTGGCTTCCGTGTCGGTCTCCAGCATCCTGATACTGTCGTCGGCAAGGAAACTCTCGGCGTCGGCCTTGTTCGTATTCTTCGCGAAATCGCTGATGACGTCGAGGATGTGTCCGTGCTCCTTCCGTAATCTGGAATCTTTCCGCAATCCTGTGAGCTCGTCGAGCATGTCCTGGGCGAAGGCCAGGTTTTTGGGCAGGATGGTCCAGTCGCGGAAGCGGGCGACGCTCGCCACATAGCCGGGCACCTCGCCCGTGAAACCGCAAGCCATGTCACCGTGGACGGCGTGGAAGATCTTCATGATCTGGTCGACGGCGTAACACATCTCTTCCACTTCCGGCGGCTGGATGACGTCCATCACGCAGATGTTGTTGGCGAAGGCGTTGACGGTCTTCTCGAAGGCGGCGGCTGACTCGAACACGGCCCCGCTGTTGGCGGCCACGGCCTGCACGGCAAGCAGCTTGTCGACGGCGGCGTCGGAAACGTCGGAGCGCAGCTCAAGCAGCAGGGTCTCCGGCTCCCACGAGAGCCAGGCGTCACTCTCGAAGACGTGGTCGCATGCCAGGTAGATGTCGAAGGGATGCGCGGCCAGCAGGGGGTCGCGTTCCCGCATGAGGGCCATGGTCTCACTGGGCATCGCCGTTCCTCTCCCGTTCCGTCTCTTCGGTCTCCGTCGGGCGCGCGCCGCCGAAGAGCTCGAGGAGTTCCGCAAGGCGCTCCGTATCTATCCGCCCATCCCCATCTTCAACCTCTTCCAGCGCTCCGGGGCCGAAGCGGCCGATGATGTCGGATTTGTCCATGGCCCTGGCCACATCCCCGGCTTTGCGTCCGTCATCGGCGGCCATCTTCGCTTCGGACGCGAGTTCCCCGGCCGTCTTCAGGCGCATGACGCTGTGCCAGGCATCGGGGATGCTCCGGCTGAACCTTCCCCGCTCAAGACCGCATGCTTCGTCGGCCAGGCAGACCGCCCCGGCCAGTTTCATGAGGTCGTCCCTGGAAAACGCCGTCACATCACAGGAACGCAGTTCTGAGGCAAGGACGGCATAGCCGGAGCTGTCCTCACCCATCCTGTCCATGGCCACCTTTCGCAGCAGGATCTGTTCGGCCATGTCCTCACGCGGGACGACATGTACTCCGGTGTACAACCTGACCTCGTCAGGAACGTCAGCTCCCATTTCGGACGCCACCTTCAGGAAATTTTGGGCGAACGCCACCCTGTCACGCCCGGAGAGCTGCCGGTATCCGGTGGAAAAATCCTTGCCGGCCTGAACCAGCTCGCTTTCACAGGCAACTTTGCACTGGGGCAGGAGTTCATGGATCATGGGGACGGCGGCGGCCTTCTTCTCCAGGGGGCGCATGGCGGCGTTGACGCTCACGCCGTGCAGGATCTCGAAGGTCCTGAGACGCTCATCGATCCTCCCGGCCAGGTCGGCTGCGATCTTCTCGCGCTGCCCTTCGAAATAGATGCGGCTCAGGATGGTGTCTTCGGGCGTGTCTGTCGGGAAGCTCGCCGTTTTGTCCAGCGGCTCCGGACGTTCCATGCTGAAAAGGGTGTTCATGGCGGCTTCGGCCAGATCCTGGTCATCCAGACGTTTGGCGATCTTGACAAACGCCGCGCCTGACCGGTCCGTGCGCTGGTCAACGACGGGATGCTGTTTTACTGCGGAATGCTGTTTTGCTGTGGACATGGCAACTCCCGGATTTTTGGAGATATTTGGGGAAAGATTGTCCGTCGGGAATCCGTCTTTTCAACGATTGCTTGTTATAAGCAAGTGATGGCAATGGGGCTGTACAACAAAACACTAAACGGAGGTGATCCCATGCTCCAGTCAATCGACATATGTCTTGATGAACAACAGCCTGAGACAAGGCTTGTCAGGTTCGAATCGTGCAGAAATATATTTTTGGGGACAACATCAAATGATGAAAGGAATGTGCTCTACACAAAAGTGACATTTAATGCAGACGATTTTGAAGGAAGGATAAATAGAAAGAAAATAACACTTACCTTCATAGATGTTGATATGTACGAAAGAAACAAGGACAGCGTTCTTGATTTTAGTCATGTTTTTATCGTGGCGAAAAGTGTGACATGGAGATTTGTAAGGTCATTGAAAGATGAAGTCAGAGACAGATTCATAATGTTTTCTATGGACAAGTATCTTGTAATTCCGCTTAATTTCGACGGATACAGATTTAAACCATACGGAATTGAATTTGATGGTGTGACATACTCAAGGAGTAGAAAACCAAAAATATCAATACATGATCTTGAGATTATTGATCTCATCTATTTCGGCAAGATAATTCCGAAGATGGAGAATCATATAAGATTATATTCGGTACTCGGTAATCTGGATATCAAGATGCCGGATATCGAACGGGCTATCAGTGCGAACACTTCGGAAAAACATTCCATCCTGTGAGGGAAAACGTCGTGGAAATAACGAGAACCCATATCACCGGTGGGGCGGCCAATCCCGTCAGCCACATTGAAAACTGGTACGATCTTGCCGCTGTGCTTGGTCTGAAAACGGGGACCCTGTCGTATGCCTTGCGGGAGAGGGACAAACTTCAGACGAAGATAAGGCTCGGTGACCGTACCGTGTACAAATCAGGAAGGGCATTGAAAGTCATCCAGAGCAGGCTGACCACGCTTGTGGAGCCGCTCTTCGATGCGCTTCCAGGCAACGAATGCGCCCTCGCATACCGCACCGGAGTCTCGGCGACGGACCGGATACGGGAGATCCCCCATGCGAGGATGCTCGTGACCTTCGACATCAGGAAGTATTACGACAACGTGACGCTCCGGCACATCGAGGAGTGCCTGCGTGGATGCGGGTTCCGCACGCTCGGAGCCAGACTGGTCGGCAGATACTGTGTTGTCAGGAGGGAAGGGCGCTGTACGCTTCAGCAGGGAAGCCCCGTGAGCCCGGCGATCTCGAACATCGTCGGGCATTTTTATTTCGATACACCGATCAGGGCATGGCTTGGGGAGGAGTTCCCGGATGTGCGTGCGACCTATGTCCGCTACTGTGACAATATCGCGCTTTTCCTGCATGACGGGGTTCCGGAAGGATTCACGGACAAATTCAAGTCATTCGTCAGGGAGACGTTCAGGAGCGGCGGGTTCCGTACGCACAAATGGAACTGCATCACGGACTCCAATCCGGTGAAGAACCAGAAGTTCCTCGGCGTCGTCCTCAATGCCGAAGCCCGCGTGGAATTGGTCGTCGTCGACAGGCTGCGGGCCATCCTGTTCAACTGGTGCCTGTTCGGGGGGCAGTGCACGGCCGACCGGTTCATGTCCGAGGAGGGTATCCAGCTCAGGGACTTCATGTTCGATGGCATGAAAGTAGGAAAGCTCCGGCAGATCATGCGCGGGCATATCAACTATGTGAAGCGCATCAACAGCAAGCATGGCTTATGGCTCGACAAGCTCCTGGGCGCGGCGTTGTATCTTGACGAAAAAGGCATGCCCGCCTGCGCCAATGAGGAAATGTTCCGGCGCGTGAAAAAGTACAAGGACTGCAACGAGTCCTATGATGACTTTATGGCCGGCATCGCATCGATCACAGGCTAATATACTTATATTGTTGCAAAGCTCCTAAACAAGTAACGGATGGCGGACAATCTCTGTCTGACTTCGCCATACTTGTTTAGGAGCTTTGCGTTGGAAGAGAAAACAGTTGCCGGACACGATGCAAATTCGTGTGTTTCAATCCACAGTCGCCCCGTCCGCCGACTGACTCTGCGGCCGACGGATAGGGGTCATGCGGATCGGCCCTCCCTGAAGGGAGAGGATACGGAAAAGGATTTCACCGGCTCCGCCGTCTTGTCAACGTCTCTTTCCCCCCTGAAGGGGGAGGTCTCAAACCACAAAGGAATTTTTGATGAAGAGGCGGAAAACCGTGAAAGGCTCGCAGGTGTCTTCCAGCGCATACACCGACGGCACACGGCGCGGAAGGTGCATGACCGCACGCCGTACACCGCATGCCGCAAGTGTGGTGCCATGGCCTGGGAACAGGCCTACGATGATTGGTACTGCTTCCGGTGCGGGAATCGTGGCTACTGGCACGGCGCCGGTGCGGAACGTGAGTTCGTACAGGGGGGCGCGCATGGAGCCTGATGCCAATCGGATATTTGTTGGCATCGACCCCTCGTCACGCAATACCGGCGTCGTCTGTCTGGACGGGGATGGGCGGCTGGTGGCCGCGGTCAACGGACGTGATTTTTTTAGCCCCGGAAAAGAAGCCTATGACATCAGGCGCCACGTTGCCCAGGCGTCCGGCATCCGCGATTTCCTGTCGGCGTTCTCCATAGCCGCCATAGCCTGCGAGGACTACTCCTTTGGGAGCGTCCACCGTGCCTACACGCTTGCCGAGTTCAACGGCATCCTCAAGGCCGGCCTGCTTGACGTCTTCGGCGGTATCCCGATTTTTGTGGCCCCTACCGTTAACAAAAAATTCGGCACGGGAGACGGCAGGGCAGGGAAGGAAAGCGTCATGGAACGCGCTGGAAAAGAGTGCCCGGACTTGCTGAAGCTGCCTGAAAAACAGCTGACGTCAGACGTTTGTGATGCGTGGTCATTGGCGAAACTCGCCTGGTATATCGTCGGGCCGGAACAGGCCGCGAAAGTCGATTTCGGCAGTGACCTGCTCAGGACACGGCTGGAGATCGCGGCATCCGTCAGGGAAAAAATACGGGATATTTAAAGAAAATTGAAACATGAACCAAACAGGGAACTGTATAAGGAGAAAAATAAATGTCTTTGAACGGACATACGCATGGTTCATCCCGGGAAGGATACGGTGAGGAATGTCAGGACTCCCGCACGAAGCTCGTGCTGGTCATGTGCGACATGAAGAAGGGGGCGTTCGACTTCATAGGCGAGGAGCTCCCCAGGCCGTATTCCGGAAACGTCCGGTTGCGCAACGCCCTGGTGCTCGCCTACGGTGAGAAGCTCGTCCTTGAGCGTCTGGACGACCTGCACGTCCCGAAGGGCATGATCGACCTGGCCTTTGTGGAAACGACCGTGGAGATCCCTTCGGACTGTGTGGCGTATACCGTCACCTTCCCCGCCGACTCGGCCTGCGAGCTGGCAAGGATGTACGGGGACTTTTTTACCCGGCCGGTACACTAAAGGCTTTCGAGATACCGGGATTTCCGGTACGTTAGGTCGTCATGGCAATGCTGACCATAACAAGGAGTCCTGGAATGGCCATAATTGAGGTGCAGGTGGATGACGGTCTGCTGGAACAGGCCAGGACTGTGGCTGCAGGAATGGGCATGGATCTGGAGACGGCGATCAGAGTTTTTCTGGTACAGATGGTGCTCAGAAACGGGATGCCGTTCAGGCCGTCCGCAGGCCCTGTTCAATCCGTGAAGTCGATCACGCCACTGGGCACATTGTTCCCCGGTGGCAATGGGTCACGGTAACGCATGGTTCGCGCCTGTTCGGCCAGGGTTGGCAGGCGCACGGCGATAGTTCCCCGGGAGTGCTCCGAAGGCAGACCGAACTCCCGCACGCCGTTGACACTTTTTTCGTAAAGACGGACAAGCCAGCCGGTTTGCCCGTCTTTTTTCATATCGGATGTCGACCAGGTGGCCATATGAACGCCTTATTGGATGACGGTGGCGCGGACGTCCCGGCAGATGACGGAGACGGTGGACGTGACGGGCACGGCCCGGCGCCAGGTGATGGTCGTGGCCCTGTCGCCGTCGCTGCCGGAGGCCTCGTCGTAATCGACGCCGCGCACGCACAGCAGGCCGTCCACGAACACCTGCAGGCCGTTCCCGCCGACAAGGTATTGGGGAACGGTATACGTATCGCCACCCGCGTATTCTTTCAGACGGGTACCCGGCAGGGAATCGGCGCGTTCCGTGATCACGCCCAGGCCGTAATCAAGCATGGCGGACTGGACGATCAGCCGCATGAGGTCCTTGACGGTCACGATGGTCCCGTCGAGGATGCCCGCGTTCTGGAGCCCGCTTACCGGGATCTCGACCCGTATGTCGTGGGACGGGTCGATGGTGTCGTTGAAGCGGATGTAGTCCGAAAGGTCTCCGGCCTGTCCGGCCTCGACATACTGTTCCCGTTCCCCGGCCTCGCAAAGGATGCCGTCAAGGAAGACGCGGAGCTGACCGGCGCCCACGATGTATTTAGCCGGAAGCTGGAACTTTTCGTTCGCCGGGATGGCCTCTTCGCGTGAGCCGGCCGCGGACGTGAAGATATGTGCCGTCCACGGCTCTTCCAGCTGTGTCAGACGGCTGTCGGTACGGTTCATGTACCAGTTGAACCACTCGTGGGGCGGGACTTCCTTGATCCAGCCCTGTTTCTGCTTGTCGGTGCTGGGGGCGGCCACGTTGTTTTTCGGGGCTTCGGACGCCCAGATGACATTTGCCTGCATGTCTAATCCTCAAGTTTTGATGTGAACAACGCGGCGCCGAAACCAGCGGATCTCTCCGCGCCGTAGAAGCCGAACCGTATATGGTCGGCCGCCAGGGTGTTGAAGCTTGCATCATTGAAGCCTGTCGCCCGCAGGGCGCCCAGGAAGCCGAAAAAGATCTCGATCGGGACGAGGCTGAAGTCTGTGGGCTCCGACCAGGCAGACCACTCACCGATATCGGACTGGTGCCGGCAGGCGACCGTGTACGCGCCGTTGACGGGCAGCGTGCCTTGGTCGATCAGGTCTATGGGTGCCTGTCTGCCGGTAGTGAACGTGACCACAGGCGTGCCCGTGGCCTTGTCCGAGATGCGGTATTCCGTCTTTGTGAACGGGTCGCGATAGGCATTGAAGTACCCGGTGTTGTCCAGCACCAGCAGGTCGCGGAACACCTGCTGGTTGGCTATGGGGCTCGTGATGTCCGGCGTCCTGATGGTGCGCACGCTCTGTTTCACCGGGGTGGAGAACAGGGCCATGTGCTTCACCCGCACGCCGGGAGCATTTTTCGTGATGGTCACACGCAGCTGCGTGAATCCGCCGTCGACAAGGTAATATTCGTCGAACCACTGCTCATCGGTCGTCATGGAGACCTTGCGCAACGTGGCGTCCTTCCACGCGCCGGAAACGCGGCCGTCACGGTACTGGACGGCCAGCTTTCCGGAACCGGTGTCACGGCGTATGACGAGCGTGCCGCGCGGCGACTGTTCCAGCACGGTCGTGATCTTGGAGTAGTACACGGCTCCCGGGGCGCCCGTAGCCAGTCCTTCCGCGATCTCCCAGTCCGTGTAGCCGAGGATCGCCGGTGTCCGGTAGGTATTCTTCAGCACGTCCTTGAGGATGATGCGGCCCTTGTCCAGCAGCTCCCTGATCTCGACTTCCTCGGCGCTGGCGCCGTCGGAGATGAGCAGGCGCATGCCCCGGCGCAGACCGGACGAATCCGTCACATCGACGCTGTCGTCGTCGGCGACCGCGCAGGTGACCGTGCGGTTTTCGATGTCCCGCATGATGAGGTCACCGGTCCACATCTCGAATTCGAAGCCGAAGTCCGCGTACTTCCAGTCCAGCAGGACCGTCTTCGTCAGGCCGTGGATGAGGATGCCGTCATTGCCGATGACGTCGACGACGTCCTTTTTCAGCTCCCCGACTTCTTTCGTGGCTCCTTCCAGCGCCAGGGTGACCGTCTTCAGCGGCACCTCGAACAGCAGCTTGCTCTCGTCGATGGCCGCGTCGTCAGCGACCATGTCGTTGGTCACCTGATGCCGTCCGCCTTCCGTGTGCTCGGCCTCGGCGCTCTGTTTCAGGAAAGCGGTACGCTGGACTATCTGCGTCGGCTGGATGTTGATGACACCGTCCTCGCCACCGAGGATGGCGTCCGTCTTCTGGATGCGGTAGATGTCATCCACCCAGCGGGCTTTTTCTCGAATCTCTGCCATGAGTTACACCGTGGAATCCATGTGGATGAAGATATCGGACCAGCGGGAGACGCTGCCTTCCGTGTCGGCATGCCGGATGCGCAGGTACAGGGTGGGCGCATCGGTCAGATCCCGGACAAGGGGAAAGGTGATGCTCCCGTCTTCCATGTCTTCCGCCGGGATGGTGACGCTGTAGTCGTCATCGCCCATGTACACGGATGCGGACACGGTGGCTTCCATGTACGCTATAGGGATTCCATACAGGGTTCCGTATTTGCTTCCCCTGATGGTTATATTTCCGTCGTGACGTGAGGCGGAAAAGATCTCCGGCTGCCTGACGTCCTCGATCCAGGTCACGGCGACCACGGGGCGCACGACGATGTACCGGACTTTGAAAGGATACGTCCCGCCTGTGTAGCGCAGGCGGATGGTCATCGTGCCCTGCGGCAGGGCGAAATTGTCGTCCACCGTCCCGTCGGAGTATTCACGTCCGGGGAGAGGCTCGGCGGTGCGCCATACGGAGCTTCCCGCCAGGCGGTATTCCGCCGTTGCCGTTATCTCACCGCTGTCACGGCAGACGATGAGTTTTCCGGAAGAGGCGCCCGCCAGCACGTCCAGCTCTTTCGAGATGTAGGTGAAGTCACCGTTGGCCACGGCGCCGGTCAGGCTATCCGGATCCGCCAGCAGGTTGGTAGCCGCGAGGAAGCCGCTGTCGCGCGTGATGTGCAGGCGCTCCGTGCAGCGGATGCGCCTGTCGGTAAGGATGGACATGATGACGACTTCTTCGGGCCTGCCGCCATCCTCGTCGCACACGACGTACGACTTGCCGGCTTCGAGACCGGCCGTGCTTTCGACGTCCAGGGATTCGTCGCCGTCGATCTCTCCCAGCAGTTTCGTGGACATGAAGTGCATGGAAGTCACGCTGTCCGTGAACAGCTCGTACGCGCTGCGGTTCCCGGAGTATTCCTGGCTCAGCGGGATGAGGCGTATCATGGCACCGGAGAAGGACAGGCTCACGTCCTGCATCATGTCGGCGCGGGTACGAAGCTCTTCGGCGGTGAGCATGACTTTGCCGATAGCCGTATACAGATCCTTCGTGCCGTGGTCCAGGGCGAGACGGTCTTCCGGGATGTTGATGCCCGGCTTGAAGTCCTTGTCCTTCAGGGCATGATGCCCCTCAAGGCTGTGTCCGGTCTCCAGGAACTTCCTCAGATACAGCGTACGGTCACCCAGCTGGAGCCACTGGATGTTCGATGGTCCGTCCTCGCCTGTAAGGGGGTCGTAGCCCAGCACCCTGTCCGTGATGGCCAGCTGGTGGATGTATTCATCCCACACCGGCTCGCAGGGAAGGGCGAATGATATCTGTGGCTCAGGCATCGCTTTCTCAGGCATTGCTCTCTTTTCAGGCATCGCCGCCCTCCATGCTTCCGCGGCTGTACTGGGCGCTTTCCGACCAGAGGGACACATTACCATCGTCCGCCCTGTAGCGGGCGCGCCACCATACGGACTCCCCGGGGGCCACGGGATGCGCGGCGAGCACGGTGTCCTCCAGGCCCCAGACAGGCGCTGGGTCGCTCGAGGCCGGGAGCGTCACGGTCTCGACGGAGTCGGCGAAGTAGTTGTCCGGCGCGAACTGGATCTCCGTGCCGGCATGCTTCGCGTCGTACAGGGCGCCGAAGCGCTGCAGCCTGAAGTCGGGCGCGATCACCACAGGGGTGCGCACGGTACTGGGCAGCACGCCCGTCGTGGTGGACATCAGGACGATGTGGTCGACGCCGGTGTCCCCCAGCGCGGTGATGCGGAAAGCCAGGCGCCCGCCGGGGACGTCGTATATGGAACGGTAATCGCCACTGACCTGATCCATGTACGTCCGTGTGCACGGCACCTCCGTCCAGTCGGTCGGGCTGTCGCTTTCCCGGTGGTATTCGACCATGAAGCGAACGTCTTCCTTGTGGCTGATGATGAGGCTGCCCTGTTCGATGCCGTCGAGCAGCGTCGTCAGCACGGTCATGTACGTGGCACCGGCATCAGCTTCCGCCTTGTTCCCGGCATATCTCCATGCGCTCTTGGTGAGCACGGCCGTATCGTTCGTGGAGAACTGCATGATCTCGTGCAGCAGCACACGCCGCCCGGTAAGGATCTCCTTGATGGTCACCTGCTGTTGCATGCCGGTCGCGCGGTCGATGATGAGGTAGGCTTCCCCGGAAGCGATGGTGGCCGTGTTTTCCAGGTCGATGGAATCGTCACCGGCGATGGTCTCGATGACCCGTACATCCTGGAATGCGTCGCGCAGGGAGAAATTGTCCGTGAACAGCTCGAAAGCGTAGCGGGTGTAGCCGTACTCCCAGGACATCATCAGGGCGTCATAGATGGCCCTGAGCGGTGTGCCCATGGTGCCCGAGATGCTGTCCAGGCCCTGTTTGATACCGGCCAGGATGACATCCAGCCTGTCGATGCCCTCCCGTATCCGTCCGGTAGGCACGGAGAGGCGCAGCTTGCTTTCGGCTATGGCCGCCAGACGGGCGATGTGGTGCTCGCAAAGCAGGTGGGAACCGTCCGGCTGGTGGTCCATGGCCAGCAGGGCGCGCAGATACTGGGTACGCCAGGCAAGCTGTCGTGCCTGCACGTTGTTGATGCCGAATTCCCCGCCCATGACGGGGTCGGTGCGCTCGATGGCGTAGACCGGCGTGACCCAGACCGGCGACTCTTTCAGAACGTCCATTGGGCCCCCTAGAAGATGATGGACCACTCGCCGTCCACGGCGATGTCACTCGCCTTGTAGATGGCCTCGCGCGTCTTCCTCGCGAACAGGCTGTCGTCGTCGCACAGCAGGCCGTACTCGACGATATTCATGCCGTTGGCCTCCTCATAGCCAAGCTGCCACCTGAACCGTACGACGCCCGGTTCCGGAAAACCATGCCCCACGATGGCGTTGCGGTACATGCCCGTGATGACGGTATCCGCAGGGGTAGGCGTTTCGTCGTTGACGCCGACGGCGAAACGGGTGATGCGTTTGGACTGGTCGCCCTCGCTCACCAGCCTGGCAAGGGCTTCCCGTGCCGTGTTCACGATCATGTTGTGGTCGCTGTACTCGCGGATGACCTTCCCCGAGCGATCGATGACCCGCATGGAAAAGACGCCCCGGAGGGGGGATGTTTTGTCCAGGATGGAAAATTTAGCAGACATGGTAGCCTCTATAGGTGGATTCACGTTGCTAAATATTGGGCGGGTGATGCCTTCCCCTTAAGGTCTTCTGGTGACTGTCACACGGAAGTTATCATGCGTGGGCATGCATGCATCCGCGTATGCGCCGAACGACACATGCCCGCCGTCCAGTATGTCATTGCCGAACAGCATGTGGTTCTCGCCGAAGCGGTATGTGCCGTCAGCATGGGTCATGCCCGAGTAGGTCAGGACGACGTACCGGTCGAGGTAGGGAGACGTATCCCAGGAGTAGGTATCCTCAATGGTCCTGTGCCGGGCGAGTATCTCGAGGATGTCGCTCGTGTTGTCGTGGGACAGGTCCCAGCCTGTATCGTAAGGGATCGTCCCGTTGAGGAAGGCCGCGCCCGTGATGGTCTCCTGGTGGCGAAGCTGCTTTTCCGGCGCGCAGGTATACGACTGCCCGCCGTCGAAGCGTATCGGGACGGCGACGGCGTCCCTGCCGTGCGCCATGTGGGGATCCATGTAGTAATGATAGACGCCGTCGAAGCGTCGCGCGTGCCCGTAGTCGTATGCCGACGCCATGACCATGTCGGCATTCATGTCGTTGTCACCGTCAGCGGCCTTTTCCGTATCGACGAACACGGCCCGGAACAGGGGCTCGACAAGAGGGTAGAGATAGACGGGGAATCCGGACTCGATGATCTTGTGGAATTCCCGGACCTGTCTGAGATATGTCTGGTACGTCTCGAAAGAGACACCGATCTTCACATAGACGGTGTTGTACTTGAGCACCTTGTCCATGAGCTCCATTTTTTGCTCATGGCCCAGCCCGCTGTTCCCATCGAGCAGGGCATCGGGGAATATCGAGTGTTCCCACCATCCCGGTGCGTTGACGTAGTCGAGTACCTCGTTGAATGTGGCCAGCAGCGTGAACTGCGGCACGGTATCGCCAGGCTTCGCTGTCAGCTTCGAAAAGGCATATGTGTAATATTTGGACTTGTCCGTTTCGATGCAGATGTACGGAGCCTCGTCGATGATGCCGCGTTCAAGGTCGGCATTGACGTAGTAGCTGTCGACGATGGTCTCATCCCTGTACCGGGTATAGGGGACACCGTACATGATGTTGAGGACATCCGAGATGCTCTTTGTCGTCTTCGCGTTGGCATAGAAGCGCATGAGCGCCGAGACGAACCACTTGTACTGCTCGCCGTCATTCGACTTCCGGTACAGGAACCGCCCGTAGCGGTTGTAGATGACCGTGCTGGACAGGGCCAGGTCACAGGCCCAGAGCAGGATCTTTTTCCGGCCGCTGATGTCAAGCTCGTACGAGTAATCGGCGATGCCCCTGTCACCGAAGAGGTCGACATAAAAGCGGTAGCCCTTGCCGGGGATGACATCGAAGTGCCTGCCGCGCTCCAGGACGACAGGAGCCTCGAACAGGGAAGTGCTCAGAAAGGCCGTGTCGACGACACCGGGGAAATCGACCTCGTAGCAGGCCACCCCCATCCTGTACTCGTCCGTGTATACCGTACGCAGGTCTGCCGCGTCGATGACGAGCAGTTCGAACTGGCTTGCATCCGTGATGGGCACGTCCAGGATGTTCGAGGCCCGAACGAGATCCAGCAGCCGCGTATATTCCTTCGAAACAGCGGCCATGCTCCCGGACGCGGCAAGCGAGACCGGGACAAGGTCCCGGTAGTAGGCCGTCCAGTAGTCGCCCAGGGCCGTAAGCATGGATCTGGCCTGCAGGGAGTGGTCGCTGATCTCCAGCAGGTGGATGGCCACATCCGGGGAGATACCTTCCGCCTTGTACGGGATGATCGCCATACGCCGGTCCCCTTACGATTTGGAGAAATTCACGGTCACGAGCCCCTCATCGGTGTAGAGCTGCACCGTGTTGTCTGAAAGCTGCGCCGAATGGGTTTCCGTGATGTCGGCGACGGAGAACTTGTCCGGCACGTCGAACCGGAGGACTTTGCCGCTGAGCGGGTCGAAGAGGGAACCCTTGCAGACCACAGGCAGCCTGATCTTGTGGACGGCATCCACAGCGTCGTGGACGGCGGCCACCAGTTCGGATGCGACCCAGGGAGCGCCGGTCTTCACAAGGCTGGAGACGTAGTCCGTGGCCGCCAGCCGGATGCGGGTCGAAATATCAGCCAGCGCTTCTTCGGAGTAGCCTGACTGCAGGGGGACGAGCGTCACATCGAGCACGGGGCGCAGCACCAGGGGGATCTTGTGCTTCACCAGGGGGTCGTAGCAGACGACACGCTGCCCGCCGGCCCGGACGAAGTCGCTCACCCGGTTGAGCACGGGATCGGTAAGGATCTCCAGGGTAACTTTGGCCAGGCCGGACGTTCCGGAGACCCTGATGGATTCCGGCAGGTAATTACCGCTCCCGAAGAGCGTCTCCTCGCAGGCGACCTCAAGACCGGTGGGGGTCCCGTCGATATACGCGCCCGAGAACCCGGCGACAGAGACGTCCCCGGGAAACTGGCCGGTGCTGATATATCCTTCGGCGTCCGCTGCCACGTCGTACATCTGGCGTGTGAGCCCCGTGGCTATCCAGATGTCGGCCTTGTTGCCGACATGGACGCGCACGCCCTGGAAATCCACGATGTCCCGGAGCTGTTCCTTCTTCCCGTGCCCGGCCACATAGAGGTCGATGATCTCGTCAAACTCCTCGCGCAGCACGGTGTTGATGGCCCTGTCCGTGATAAGCTCCCGGGTGGTGATGGCTTTTTCCGCGCGGCGGATGAAATCCTCGCTGCTTTCCACAAGGACACCGGCGACGAATTTGGACGGTATCGAAGCGCGCAGGAAGTAGATGTCGCCGACGGTCGCGGATACGGTATCCGTCACGTCCGGGGCAAGGTCGGAGTTCCCGTCCGAGCGCACGGCGACGTCGATATAGTATTCGTTGATGTTGTCCGTGGAGTTGTACAGGCAGCCGAAGCTGTCTTCCGTGAAGACCTGTTCACCGTCGGCCACAAGGGAGAGGGGGGCGGCCGTGACCACCGGCGCGGTGGCCGGTTTTGTAGCCGTGCCGACCGGCTGGCCGTCTTTGTACTGCAAAAAGTCCACCGGTTGCAGGAACCAGAGGCGGACATGACCGTAGGAAGGCTTGCCGTCGTTGCGTGTCACGAACCAGTTCGACAGGATGCCGTCCACGGCGTCGTCGTAGTCCTCCTGACCGATGGTGTCCTTTAGCTCCAGGGCTTTCTGGAGGCTCTGGTAGGCGCTGGCCCTGTCCACCATCTGGGCGAACAGGCCGTAGATGACGGCATTGGGCTTGATGACGGCGTCATGCAGGCCGGTACCGTCCTCGAGGGAGCCGGAGTAGCCGGAGTCACGAAGGAACTGGACGATGGTGTTGACCGCGGAATCGAACCGCTCTCTGGAAAGGATAAGATTGCTCATGAGGAAGCCTCAGTTACGGCGCCGGTCTGTCGTGAGGGCCACGACGGCGCGGTTGTTCTTCGTGGTCAGTATCTCCAGGTAGACGTCCACCCTGTCCGGGGACAGACGGGCGTTGTAGCGGATGTCAAGAACGTTGATGCGCAGCAGGCGCTCCTGGTCGTTCCCGTCGATCTTTTTGATGAACTCCGTGCAGCGCCGCACGTCGTCATGGACTTCGAGCGTCAGTTGCGGGATGAACGCCTGGGAGATCTGGGTATGATGCATGGAAACGCCGCCGTATCCGGGGTCAAAGGCGTCCGAGCCCCGGCCGGTGAGCAGGTATTTCACGACCTTGCCGGCAATGACTTCGATGCCGGAGGCGGATGGGTCCTCAGGTCGCACGAGCTGCATGTACTCGCTGGAATTCGTCTGGTCGGCGTAGTTGCCCGTGGGGTTGTACAATCTGAGGTCGAGCACGGCCTATCCCTCCGTCGTGGTCTGGGCCTCTGCTGTTATCTGGGCCGCTTTGGCTTCCTTCGTCCCGGACAGCATGGCCAGGATCAGCCCCTGCTTGTATGCGAGCCGCGACTTGCGCGTATCGAGGTCCCTGGAGGCAAGGTCATAAAAATCCTTGCGGTCCCGGTTATACAGTTTGGCCATGCGGGTGCAGGCCTGCGTGGCGTCGTAGGCGTCGGACATGGCCAGCAGTTCGGCGGGCATCTTGGCGTGGACGGAGGTGAAGACGGCGTTGGCGATGGCCCTCCCGTCCGTGGAGAGGGCGGCCATGCCTTCCTTCTGGGGGAGCTCTTCCGGCGTCTTGTCGTCCGTTTCCCCCGAGGCTGTCCTGTCCCCTTTGGACAGCATGGAGCTCATGGAGCCCAGGTACTTGACTATGTCTGTGGCTGAGGCGGTGCTCATCAAAAATTCCTCAGTGGTTTGAAACCTCCCCCTTCAGGGAGAGGCAATCCGCACGACCCCTGTCCGTTGGCCGCGGAGTCAGTCGGCGGAACGGTTAGAACAGGCCGACTGTGGATTGAAACATGTATGGCTCCGGGTCAGGCGAATTTGCGGCGGATGCCGGGGCGGGCCATGATGCCCTCGATCTTCCTGCGCAGGAGGTTTTTGCGGTAGGAGAGCTGCGAGAGCGTGATGCCGAGCTTTTTCTGGAGCTCCGCGTTGGAGAGCACGGCGGCGCCGTTGAAGCCTGTCGTGTGTTCGAAAAGACGCTTCTCGTCCGGGGTCAGCTCCATGTAGATGCCGGACAGCAGCATGTCGTCATCAGCATCGTCACTGGCGGAGAAAAAGTCGCCGGAAACGGCAGGGCCTGATTCCAGCAGGTCACGCCGGTTGTAGTCCCGGAAACGGGTTATCTCCGAAGCCGTCCAGCCGAGTTCGTCATGCAGTTCGTCCGTGGTCGGTTCCCGGCCCAGGACCGTCGTGAGCTGGTCTACGGCCATGTTATAGGTGTTGACCTTCATGGTGATGTTCTCGGGCATCCTGACCGTGTTCTGGTGCGTATAGACGATACGGCTGAGGGGGAGCAGGGAGTTGGTCACCCATGTGGCCAGCGCGGCGCCGGAATGCGGGTTGTAGCTGTCCAGGGCCTTTTTCGTGAGCAGCTTCGCCTCGTTGATCAGCACGTCGCGCGGGATGGGCCCGGCCCATTTGTTGACCTGGTTGTTGATGACGCCGCTGAACCTGTCCAGCAGCTTGCCGAGGTTGTCGGGCGACGGGACGCGCTTGTATTCGTTCCAGAGACGCATGTCTTCGTCGAGGAAGGCGGCGTTGACAGGGACGGGTCGGACTGCGGGCATAAAAAACCTCCGCGGAAAGATTGTCCGCGGAGGTTGGGGGGATACAGGTGGGAAGGCGGTTCAGGTACACTGAATAATATAGTTCAACCACATGGTTTTACTGATTTTTAAAAGTCTATTGACGATTTTTGTCGTGTAGGTTATTTAGAAAACAATATGGATCCAGTATGGGTTAGAACAGTTTGCAAATAATCTACCTAAATCCAGATAAATATGCCCAAAATGCGCATATTGCCAAAACATTCAGAATGCCTTAAATTTGTGAGGCCGTGAGTTCCACGGTATCAGCCTGTGGAGAGTTGTGAGACCTAGGGGAATAGGCGGTTGGTTTCGTACCCGTAAAATTCCCCACATGGGAATTTTCGGCGAAAACCAAGCCTTTTCCTCTGGGCATTCTCTGTGAAGCAGGAAGTCAACATTGAATCTAATTAATTAGTTTTGATTAGATTTGAGTAAGTTTGACAGAACGGTAATGGATCTAAAATAAACCCATCCGTATACGCAATGTAGATCCAGCATGGTTGACATCCTCCCCCGCCTAAAGTCGGGGGAGGATGTCAACTTCGATATAATAGATATCAATTGGCATGGGGCAGGCTTGCAATCTTCTGGGAGAATGCTTATAAAAAGGTGCCGGGAGAATGCTGCGAACACTCCCCCGGCAGGTACGACGCATGCGCGTCCCCTTACTGTTACATGGCTGTGTCACATTTTTCCAGCCCTCGCCCGGTGCCAGCCGGACGGGGGCCTTTGTTTTAAGCTACAGCCGGGACGAAGCCCGGAGCATCAGACAAAGGAGCGTCAGCAGCGCCAAGAGCACAAGGCGTCTCATGCGGCCAACCTCCCTTACCCGTCAAGCGGGAGTTTGCGCCGTACCGAACGCATGGGAAGAAAGCCACGTAACGGAGGAACTCTAGCTTTTGGGGACGAAAAAATCAATGTAACTGCAGCTTGATAGTATAGTTCCCGGGCACGCCTGTTTTGTGTGCACCTACTCATAAACCATCGTCGCGAACTCCTTCGCCTGTATCTGAAGCAGCAGGGAACGCACATCGGATTCCACCTCGGTAATGGCCTCACTGGCGTCGAGTGTCTGTGCTCCATCCTTTTTGGTGCCTTCCCGGCTTTTGTCCCGGGCTTTCTCCATGATCTTGTCCATGATCTTGTCTGCGGCTCCCTTTTCACCTGTTCCCTGTGTTCCGTCAGCAGTACCGGAAGCTGTGTCATTAGCTGTTCCGTTTATGGGTCCAATACGGGAATCAATCATGGAGCCTGTACCGGAATCATTCGAACCTTCCTCAAAAGAACCTACCTGCTCTTTTTCCGGCATGTTGGAAGAACCGTCCTCCATACCGTTCCCGCTTTTTTCTCTCTTTTCCTCTTCCTTTCCCGTTTCCTTTCCCGTGACAGTCCTGAAGATCTTCAGAGGACGTCTTTTTTCAAGGAAATCGCCATTCAACTGGAGAGGTGTCTGCGGGCCTTCCGGACCGTTCCCGTACGTCGTCGTGAAACCCATGAATGCGCAGTAGTCTTCGAAAGTGACGATGTTCCTCCGCATGTACCTGTAGGCTTCGCGCGGGTTGCTGTGGGGCGATGCCGTGGAGGTGTCCGGTGACGTCAGTTCCGAGAGGAGGGTTTCGTAGGACACGGCATCGGCACCGGGCACTCCCGGAGCGCCCGGCGTACCGAGGATGGTCTGGTAGATCTCCGTCATCCGGCTTTGGGACTGCGTGATGTTGTCCACCGCCGTCAGCGGGTGGTTGATGGGGATCGTCGCGGCTTCCTTGAGCAGCCTGGCGAAGTTCATGCTGATGCTCGTCCTGACCTCGGTGCCGGAGATGCTGTGCTCGACAGCCAGGACGTGCCCGGCGAAGGCGAAGTGGGTATCGTTGTTGTCGAAGACGACACCGGGGAACCCGGGGGTGACGTAAGGAGCGAACTGGCAGGTCGCCGTGAGCTGTCGCGGGGCGTACTTGAGGTTGAGCAGCTGCCGCCGGCAGAAGCGCTCCTTGAAGATCTTCTCCGTCGCCAGTGTCGAACCGGTGTTGTCCTGTACCCCGCTGTTCATGAAGGGGATGTAGTGGAACCAGCGCGGGGTACCGACCTGTCTTACCCACGGCCCCGTGAATTCCTCGACCTTCAGGAGCTCGTTGCTCAGGGTCCGGATGCCGTTTTTCAGCAGAGCGTCCGGAACCTCGAAGTTCTGGTATGTCTCGGAAGGGTAGAAATCCAGCAGGCCGGTCTGGGCGAGCTTGCTGCTGGTATTCCCGCTGACCAGTTGGGCGAGGGGGCCGAACAGGTTGTGGATCTGGATGCGGGTAGGGGAGCCTTTGTACTTCTGGCTGGTCTGGATGCTCGTCACCAGCGTCCGGTGCAGGACGTTGCACTGTGGCGGAAGGGAATCCGTCAGCAGCGGTTTCATGCAGGACGACACCAGCCTGGCCGGGATGTCCTGTTCCTGCGTGCCGGTGTCTTTCTCCATACCGGTTTGGGCCTGCTCCGCACCGTTTTCCTCCCCCGTGCCGGAGCCCGCGTCGGCGGGAATGGCCGCGTGGTAGGCCGGATTGGCGATGTAGAGGTATTCATACTCCATCTCGTCCACAAGGAAGGTCAGCAGCTCGCGCAGCGTCTGCTCCTCGGAAGCGTTCACGGCGCCACGCACCAGCAATTCCATGGCATGGAACGTTTGCATGCCATAGATCATCGGGAAAGCTGTAGCCATATCGTCCGTTTCCGGCAGCCCGGCGATCTTCCAGGCGGTCCCGTCATTCCCCGCTTTGTCGAAGTAGGGGAGGTATTCGAAACGGTCGAGCAGCTTGAGCGCTTCCGCCTGGTCGCGGAAATACTGCGACAGCTTCGACGCGTGGAGCTGTCCGAGCGGGGGGTGGTGCTCCTCGCCCGTTTTCGGGTCCGTCTGCCCGGCCATCTGCATGAAGGCGTAGATGTTTTCCAGGTACTGCGACGGGTATTTGATAGGCAGGCCATTGTCCAGGGGATTGAGCCCGTAGCGGAACAGGCAGTGCGGGAAGGTGATGTCCGACGTGGCAACGTAGGCGGCCTGTTCCTGGTTGCCGGCACCGGACATGAGGAACATGTCGTCGAGCTGCGTCATGAAGCGCACCTTGCAGTCGCCGAGGATGTCGAAGTACGAGATGGCGTTGATGGTGACACTGCGCTCGAGAGGGCTGTTCATGTAGACCTTGGATTCGATGAATCCCTCGAAAAGCAGGATGAAGTGCGGCGACTCCACCATGGTCTCCTGCACGAAAACGTGCACGGGCACGCGGTCCGCTTCCCCAAGGGAGAAGAGTTCCGGGTACGCCGGGAGGGCGATCTCCGCTGCGGGAGGCTCATTGAAGACACAGCGGATGTTCACCGAGATCGTCGGCAGCAATATGCCGGCGATGTAGACCCGGCACTGGAGGAGGTTGATGTTCGCGTTCTCCGCGGACAATGTACCGTTTTGCGGTGTCTGATCGAGATCGGCCATCGGCGAATGCCTCTTCTGGATTCCGGATTTTGAAATGTTGGCAGGTTAAAATCTTCGGCCCCGTTTTTTCGCCTAAATATTGCAAAAAATCGCCGCGATGTTGCGGCGATTTTTTGTTTTAGATGAAAAGCTTAAATGTTACATACGTCGTGTATATCACACCATCAGCAACCGGACTTCGTCGTCCGCCTTCGACGTCTCGCCGCCGTCAGTGGCGCTGTTCGATACGCTGTCAGATACGCCATCCGAGCCGTGCAGATAGTCGAACGTCACGAGGCTGCCGTTGTGGGACACATTGAGTGACAGGACAAGCATGGTGAACGTGACGATGAGAACGTCTTCCTGTGCTCCGCTCTCACTCAGCTGCATGCCCGTTACCGGACCTGTGTAAACGGAGTCCAGGCATCGCAGGACGGGAACATTGCCCGTCCTGGCCACGGCGAAAAGGCGCAGCCTGTTTTTGTAGCAGTCAACAAGGTATTGCTTTCCGTAGTTCTCCGGGCCATCCACGAGGACGCAGCTGACCGTCATGTGGAGCGGTTTCTTGCCGAAACAGATCGCCCCGAAGATGTCCCCGACATAGTGGGAAAGCTGCAGGTGCTCTTCAAGGTTGAACTGGATGCTCTGGACGAGGAGATCGATGTCGAGGGGGGACGTGGCCGTCGCCGATTCGTAAAAAGCCGCACGGCCCGTGAAATCGTCCGGGCTGTACAGCGAATCGAGCGCCGAAAGCATGTCTTCCGGAGTGGTCGGCTTGCGCCAGTCAAAGGCGTCTGTGGTCGATGTCCCGATCGATGTGGAAAGTTCTTCTGCTGGCATATGGCTAGACCGCAATATTTTCGCGAGGTTTGGAGGATGCCGGCGCACCGCTCCCGACAGGTTTCAGACTCGTTTCCGGGTCGGAGGACGACCGCAGGGCTTCGGGACCGTCTTCCTTTTGTTGAACATCCTGCTCACCTTTCCCGGCAGCCGACGTCGCCACCGACGGCTCCGTACCGTAGTAGCCGAGCTTCAGGGGGTCACGGCTGCCCGTCATCCTGTAGCCATAGGCATGCCCCTGGATGCTGATATCGACGTAGCTCTCGTTCTCCGCGGATGATTCGAGGACGAGGGCTTCGACGATGATCCTGAAGGTCGTGTCCTTGCTGACGAAGGTGCAGGTGCGCTCCTCCAGGTCCAGCTTTCTGGCGCGCAGTTCATCGACGTAGCGCCGCAGGAACTCGAAATGGTGATCGTTGGACGCTGTCCGGAGCAACTTGCCCGTAATGTTGACCTGTACCGGCAGGGCACCGGCGGCGAAGACGGACACGTTCTCCGACAGGGTATTGTGGACAAGGGATTTCTCCGAGTGTCCTTCCGTGATGCTTGTGATGATGATCTGCCAGAAGTTCGCCGCCGGTCCCCCGCTTTCCGGGCTAAACAGCCCTCCAGAAGCAGACAGCCCTCCTGAACCGCCGGTGCCCAGCGCGAAATACCCCGTCCTGGCCTTGGTGAGGGACGCCGCCTTGCTCGAGGAGATATACCCCGCATCGAAGACGGAGACCGTATCCACCGGGGGGGTGTCGCGTCTGTCTGTATTGTAGCCGTAGACCTCGTCGTAGAATCCCTGGATATCGAAAGATCTCTGAATATCGAAAGCCATCGGGCGCCTCCTACAGCTTTTTCTGCAGGCCGGCCAGCGTCTGCCTGACGCCGTTCAACGTGGTGACAAGATCGCCTTTCAGCGTCTCGTTAAGAGTGTTGAGCGTACCTGTGAGGCCCTGCATGGTGTCTGTCATGGTGCCGGCCGCGGTTCCGGCTTTATGGCCCGCGAAGTAGTCCGCCTGCTGTTTCTGTATCTCGCGAAGCGCGTTGGCCTGCGCCATGCCGGGATCGGTCTGGGCGGATGCCGACGCCTCATCGAACGTCGTGGTGGCGCCTGCCGTGTAGGCATCGGCCCCGTATTTGCCGGGATCGATGGAGCCGGTACGCTTCCTTTCCTCGGCCATTCGGGCGACAAGGGCCTTGTCGGCCGGTGTGCCGAACATGGCGACACGACGCTGGAACTCCTCGAAATTCGACAGGGCATCCTGCGCGGAGTTGAAGCGGTTCTTCTTCGCGAGCTCATTCAGGCCGGCAGAGCGGCGTGCCACGTTGGGCGCGAGTATCCCCAGCGCGACGCTCCCTGCCGCTCCGCCCATCGCGTCCCGGTTACGGGTCATGAACAGCCGTGAGGACACCTTGTTCTCTTCCCAGAGCCGTGCGCCGACGTCGCCAAGGGCATCAAGTGTTTTCTGGTCCGCGGAGAAGCTCCTTATCTCGTCCGCCCGCAACGTGCCGTCGCGAAGCATGCGTCCGACCGCCTGCCCGTCCATGCCGTAGAGCCCGGCGATGCGGTCGATCTCCGTGCGGATGTTCCCGCGCTCTTTTTCGTCGGCCGAAGAGTTGTAGAACCTGGTGAGCGCACGCAGGGACACAAGCTGGCCATAACGGGGATCGGCGGACATGGCGGCCTGCACGGTAGCCAGGTCTTCCTTGCCGAGGCCACGCAGGGCTTTGCCCGAGTAATCCTCCCACGCTTTTTCAGACCGTCCGGCGTAGAATTCGTTCAGCTTCCTGCCGCGCAGTTTCACGGCGTCCTCTTCCGCCCTCTTCCAGTCGATGAGCCTGCGACTCACGTCATCGTCTTTGCCCAGGTCGCCCCTTCGTACGGATGCGGCCGCCAGCAGACCCTGGACTTCCATATCCCCTGAAAGCGCGTCTACAAGCTCACCACGGGCCTTTTCATTCAGATCCGGACGCTGCTGCGCGATGAGCCGGTCCAGGGCTTTACGGGCCTCTTTCTGACGGCTCACGGGGGCGTTCAGGGCTCGGTAGTCGACATCGAAGGCGTTCGTATCACGCAAGGCGGTATCGAGCGCGTCCTGGCCGATATCCATCCCGAGCTTTTTCGAGAGCAGTTCGGCATCATCCTTGAGGGAGCCTCCGGACAGCTTCCGGCTGAGGACATTCGAGCCGAAGTAGGCATTCATGCTCATGGTGGTGTAGACGGTAGGGTCCACACCTGACGGGTCGAGAGCAAAGCTCGCCGCGGACAGCTCGCTTGCAAGGCGCTTGATGTCTTCGTCGAGATTGTTGTTCACGGCGGCCCGGCTTGTGGTCGGAGCCTTGCCGTCGAGCATGTCGAACGCGGCCTTGTAGGCCAGCGTCTGCTTGCTGTTGGCTTCGTAACGTCTGTAGGCGCCGTTTGATTTATCCAGACGGCTGCGCGTAGAGGCATAGAGGCGATCGAGGAGCTGCTTTTTGCCCGCCGTTGTGGATGCCGATCTCCGGAATTCGTCGAGTGACATATTTCCGAACGCAGCTCTGAAGTCGCCCCGTGCGCCACCGGCACCACGGTTGTTGGCGAGGTCATACAGGACCCTGCGCCAGCCTTCATCCTGCAGAAGGACACCCGCCTTCTCGCCGATCTGCTGCTTTGTGTCGCGCTGTTCCGCGAGGTCGAACCAGGGGAGCATGTACTCATTACGCGCCTCGTTATAATAGGCCGCTTTGAAATCATCGCCGATGGAGGAACGGAGTATGCCCGTGTACGCATCCTGCGTTTTTTGCAGGATGGCGGTCTCCTCGGCTGTCAGCCCCAGGCCGGCGGCATCCATTTTTCGAAGGACTTCACCCTCTGTCGCACCGGTGATGTTCCGTGCACGCTTGTCCCCCAACTTCTCACGGATGCGTTCCAGCATACGGCTGTCACGACTTCCTGCAGCCAGGTCGACCCCCCTGTCTTTGAAGGCTGCCAGGAAGCCCCTGTTCTCTTCCTTGTTGAGGAATGCCAGCATGTTTGAGGTCGTGAACTGATTGGAGCCGAACGACGATCCGCCCTTGTCGTAGTAACCGCGATAGCCTCCCTTGCCGTCGCGCTGCACACGTCCGGTCACCTGCCCGTTCCGGACCCGGAAGCTGACCATCTCCATCCCTCTGCCGCCGGTTTCTTCTCCCAGCAAGATCCGGTTGCGGCGCTCCCACTCGTCAGCGTCGATCTTTCCGGTCGTCCAGATCGACTCGTCCTTGGACAGCGATATGCCCTTCACGGTACCCGCGGCCTTTCTGAGCGTCTTTTCGTCGGCAAGGGCGGACGAGGTAGGCCCCACATCGCTGTTTACGCCATTGATGTCCGGGATGTAGCCATTGGCCAAAGCGTCGCTACGCTCGACATACCCGGCGTAGGCACCCGCGATACGGCCAAAGGTGGCCTCACTGAATTTGGTGAGCGTCTTGTCGAAGTCGCGGGCGAGGCGGCGGAAGGGGTTGGCGGCAAGGTCCTCTTCCTCACGGCGCTTTTGCCGGGCAAGGTGCGCTTCGCGTGCCACCTGCTCCCGGAAGTCGTCGCTGTGGAGCTGCTGCGCCTTGATGCGGGCGATCTCGGGTGAGTAGCCTTCCATTCGATAGCCGAATTCCGTGGCGGCCATGCCCGACCTTCCCACCTGCTTGCCTACGGCATGGGCCATGATGCCGCCCAGTACGTCGCCGCCGTATTTGTCCACGGCTTCGCCCCAGAGGTCGGGTTTGTTGCGCTGGAAAGCCATCATGGAGTCCAGATGGTTCAGGCGGCCGGAGCGGGACACCAGGAGATTCATGGGATTTTTGCTGTTGAGGATGTCCATGGGGCTGACGTTCCTGTCGAGCCCGGTCATGGAATCGTTCGCCAGATATGACAGGAGCAGATCCTGTATCTTCGTCTGGGCCACGGCATCCTGCTGCGTCATGGTCTGGACCATGCCTGACACGCCTCCGTGCCGGGCCACCATGGCCGGGTTGATAAGACCCATGCGTTGCGCCTGGGTGATCATGGCCGCGTTGCCCATGGCCTGGATGGAGCCCTGGTAGTTGTTCAGGCCCATGGACGAGAACAGGAAGGCCCCCTGCTGCCCGTAGGTGTTCACCATGTCACTGTGGCTCATGCCGGCCATGCGGGAGAACATGTTCTCCTTGCGCATGATGTCCCGAAACTGCGAGATGTCCGCGCCCATGGTCTGAAGGCGCCTGAACTCCTTCATCAAGTCCTTGAAGTCCGTCGAACCGGCGACCTCCATGACCGTCGTCATGGTATCGCGCAGCTTCTTGATGATGTCCTTGTACTGGGCGGCACTGCCCGCGTAGTCGAACATGCCGTTCTCGACGCCGAGCTGGAGCATGCGCCGGTAGTCGCCTTCCTTGAACAGGACGTCGCCGGCCGCGCTCGCACGGGTGAAGCTGTCGATGCTTCGCGCGGATGCCGCGTTGAAGCCCATGCCGGTGGCCAGGTTCACGTCGCGTCCGCCGGTGATCCTGGGCATGGTAAGGTTCTGGACCGCACGCAGGTCGCGGACACGGTCGACGACGGGCTCGGCAAGACCGGGCATGGCCAGACCGGCGAGGGCGCCGGGGATACCGCCCAGAGCGCCGAAGGCCAGCGACGATACGCCAAAATCCAGTACCGTACCTCCGAGAGCCAGCATCTGGTCACCGGAATGGCGCCGGATGGCACTCATGTACTGCTGCTGGTTCACAGCCGGGTTGTAGGTGTTGAACGTGTACTTGGGCAGGCCGAAGGGCGCGCCGTAGTTGCGGATCATCCATGACTGGAGCAGGCCGGGCATCTGGTTCTGGTAGTTCGTCGGTGCCGGGCCGGGCAGCGTGCGGAAAGCGCCGTACTCGGCAGGCGTAAGATACTGCGCCTGCGGCATGTAGCCCATTTGGCCGCCGGTCAGGTACTGGGTGGCGAGAGGGCCGTAATTCGTGAAGATGGGTGCTTGTTCCTGCGTGATCACTTGCTGTCACCTGCCGTGGCGCTGCTGATGTGGTTGATGGTTTCCTTCAGGGCGTCCATGGCCTGCCGCAATTCCTTCAGCGAGGTGAAGCCCTGTTTCCCGGCGCTGTGCATGCCGGCCGCCATAAGGCCGAGATACCGGGTCCTGTCTTCATCGGTCGCCTGCCTGCGTCCAGGCATGTCCCGGCGTTGGGGGAGGCCGGCATCCTGTCTGTCGAAGGGAGAGACGAGGTCGGAAACAGCGTCCAGGTACTCGCGCATGTTCTTCAGGTAGTCGTCCCGGGCCCCGTCCCGCAGGCCGGACGATACGGACAGGAGGAGGAAGACATCGAGCATGCGCCCGCCGAACCACTGGCCCAGCCCGTGCCTGTACGCGTGTGTGGCTGTGACATGCTCGCGCAGCAGGCGGAACTCCACGCTGCGCCGTGTGTATTGCACCCCGGAATGCCTGAGGACCTCAGCCCTTACTTTTCCTTCCGGGGTCGCATAAAATTTTTGATGGCCCAGTCCGACGTGGCCACGGCGATGGTCCTGTCGAACACCGCCAGCTTGTTCACCAGGGCGTTCTGGATGATGTACGGCATGTCCTGGACGCGCTTCCGGGCCTTGTCGAAGTCCTCTTTCGTCTCGACGCGGTATGTCTCGTCCTTGAAGGAGACCAGGGACGCCGCCAGGTTGCAGACGGCCACCAGGTTGTTGTAGCGCATCATGGAGACCCGCTCATTGTCGGTGGTCTCCCTGTCGATGGTCTCCAGGATGTAGTCGTCGACCCAGGAGGGGCGGATGCGGAACTCCGCCGGGATACGGTCGAACAGCTCGAACTTCCAGGAAACGTTCCCGGACGTGATCAGGTATTCCAGGACGTCCCGGATGTCGTCGTCGGAGATGTCCCGCGCGTGGAGAAAGTCCCGGTAGCTTTTGATGACGGACTCCGGGCCGAACTCCTCCAGCGGGCTTTTGAGGGTGGCGTCTCCGTCCACTTCAGGTACGGGCCGGGGCGTTTTTTCCTCGGCGATGGCCGCTGGGGGGATGGTGCCGCGTGCTTCCGTGCCGTGAAGACCTCGCGATGCCTGGCGAATATCCATGATCTCTCTCCTTGCTCGATACCGGTGTTTCAATCCGAAAAAACGAAATCCGAGCCGGTGACAAGCCGGCCCTCTATCTCACCGGTGACGGGGTCACCGACGCGGACGACGGGCTTGCCTTCGATAAACAGAACTTGTGATCGCCCCACGGACGTGCAGGTATGCCCGCAGTCCCCGCGCCCAAGGCTGCCCGTGACGCAAACGTTCCTGTCCTCGATACGCGGGAACTCACCTGTTACCATTGTCCCTTGCACCGTATGGTCGCAGACCCGGCAAAAGCCCTCGAAACGGTCGCCAACGCAGCATACAGGCAGCGGCATGCCGTGCTCCTTATGTGTCTTCACTATGTCGTTGTCGTGACCTTCGCCTTGGCCAGCCTGAAATCTTCCGCGACCTTCATGGCCGTCTCCTGGGCCGCGCCTACAGGACGGGCCACGGCCGCCTCCAGACGATTCCCGGCCTCGTCGACGGCGCCGTTCAGTGATTCCCAAAGCTGTTTCGCGCTGGTCCCGGGAAGACGTTTGGCCACGTCGTACATGGCGCAGGCGGCCTCCACGCAGCGTTCGAGCTCTTCCAGCTTGTCCAGCCAGTCCCTGACCCCAAGGCGGTCCAGAGCGTCGTTGAAGAGTTTCGACGCGTTGCTGAGCGCTTCGGCGGGCGTTTCCTCCAGAGCGTCGAGGGCGGAATTGGCCTTGGAGCTCAGGGCGTTTTTCAGCCGGTTGACAAGGGCATCGACCTTTTTGCCGGCATCCAGCATATCCAGCACTTCCTCGATGAGCTGTCCGAGTTCGGTACGCGCTATGTACGGGCAATCCAGCGCCTTTTCCAAAGCCCGCTTGAGGTCGGCAACGGCGCTTTGGGGGCCGTCCAGGAAAGCGTCGATGGCTTCGGAGACGTCGTCAAAGGCTTTCAGGGCGCCGTCCATGAGCTCCCGGGCCCTGTCGAAGGGATAGTCAAGGAGCTTCTTTGCCATGGACATGATGCGCTTCGGGAGCTGGATCAGCTTTTCCACGGCCTTGTGGACTTGCTGCAGGGCGCCGAGGGCCATCTCGCAGTCCGGGGAGGTGAAGTCCGCGTCCGGTATGTCGGGGAGCGCGTCACTGACCTTGTCGAGCGTCGTCTTCTCCACGCACAGGGGGCCGAAGACATGCGTGTATCCTTCAGGGCATTTGCCGTTTTTCGCCGTAGGTGTCGCCATGTGGCTATGCCTTCCTGATGTTGAGGGCCGAGCAGGTAACGTCCACCGGTCCCACGCTGTTCGACCTGGACACGAGCGTGATGCTTTCCGCGCCGACGCGCAGGGCGCCCCCCACCTGAAGGTCGAGATCGGAGCCGACGGAGTGGTTCTCCCTGTTGCCGACAGTGAAATCGAGCTTGCCGAAAATGGCCCGCGTCTCGTCGCCGCCCACTTCGACGGAGCGCTTGCCGTCCACCTGGTAGTAATCATCGCCCATGACGCGGACTTCGTTGTCCTTGCCCACCGAAAGCAGGGCGTCCCGCGAGGTGGCCAGGACGAGCTTGCCGTCAGTGCCCATGACGATGGCGCCGTAGTCTCCGCCGTCCACGCTGTTGACGCGCACGCCGAAGCGGGAATCCGGGGCATCCGGGGTGTCTCCCAGATAGAAGTGCGCCGTGGGCGTCCCGCTCCCCGGCTGGGCCTCGTCGCCGTATTTGGCGCCGCCTACGATGGACATGCCCGTGCGGCCGGAACTGCCGTGGGAAAAGCTGATGTCGCCGAAGTCCGTGCTGATGGTCAGCTCACGGGCGACGATCTTTACGAAGTCCATAAGGGCGCCCATGATGATCTGGCTCATGGGGGAGGCTTTGAGGACGATGCCGCCTTCGGACAGCAGGGCGAGCTCCGCGCCGCCGTCGGTGGAGAAGACTTTGTCTCCGGGCATGTAGGAGGCCGGGCGGCCGCAGGTGTAGGAGTCGCGGCGTGTCGCGCCGTAGGTGAGCTTGTTGTCGCCCCCTGAGTCCGTGGACGTGCTGCTGGTCGATGTGGGCACGCCCGGCTTTGCCGCCACGGGGATGGTGCCCATGATGTAGGGCTGGCCGTCGAGGTAGGTATAGAAGACCACGGCACCGCGCAGGTTGCTTGCCCAGGAAGCGTCATTGCTCTGCAGGCCGCCCGTGGTGTTGAGGATGGGCACGCCGTAGAGCATGCCGCCCTTCGTCTTCAGGATGTCGCAGGTGAGGGTGGCTGGATTGGCGGTGATGACCGTGGCTGTACTGAAATATTCGGGGTGACCGGTGTGCGCGGCGATGCTTTCCATGTGGAAAGATTGACCGGTATGCCGGGGGCGGTTCAGAGCCGCTGTTTGTGTTCGCGTTCCTGAAGTGGTACGCAAACGGCATGACGATGAATCGCAAACGGAGGATGGCCATGACAACGAAACGGCGGGATGCGATCCTGGCCTGCCTGCGTCATCAGGACGGCGTACGGCGGGAAGATATCGGGCGCTATCTGGAACAGATGGGGAATGCCTGCTCAAAAACGACGCTGGTACGGGAGCTGCATGCCCTGTCCGGTCTCGGGCTGGTGGAAAGATCCGGCACCGGCAGGGGCGTGTGCTATTCACTCAGCCGGAATTCGGCACAGACCATGCCTGTAGATGTCGCCGCGTATTTTTCAAAAGACGCGGACGAACGTTCTGTGCGCAGCGAATACTTCAATTTCGATCTGTTCGACGAACTGCAGCACCTTTTGACACAGGACGAGATCGCCGGACTGGACGCCCTGAATGCCGTGTTCCGCCAGAAAAAAGCCGCGTTATCCCCAGGCCTTTTGCGAAAGGAGTACGAACGGCTCACCGTGGAGCTTGCATGGAAGTCCTCAAGGATCGAAGGCAATACCTATACGCTTCTTGATACGGAACGGCTGCTCAGGGACAATGTGACCGCGGCCGGAAAGACGGTGGAAGAGTCGCGCATGCTGCTCAACCACAAACAGGCGCTGGAATATGTCCTGTCCGCGCCGGAGTACTACAGGGACATCACCGTCCGCAAGATGGAAGAGATCCACAGCCTCCTGACGGAAGGACTGCACGTCGCTCCCGGCATACGCTCCGGCATGGTCGGTATCGTCGGGACGAACTACCGTCCTTTGGATAACAAATTCCAAATACGTGATGCTCTTGAGAAGTTGTCAGATATGATCAACAGGACGCGGCACGCCGTGGAGAAGGCTCTGCTCGCCATTTTGATGATCTCCTACATCCAGCCGTTCGAAGACGGCAACAAGCGCACGTCACGCATCCTTGGCAACGCCTTGCTGGTTGCCGGCGACTATTGTCCGCTATCCTACAGAAGTGTGGATGAAGTCGAGTATAAAAAGGCGATGATCCTTTTCTATGAGCAGAACAACGTCAGCTATTTCAAGCAGCTCTTTCTCGAGCAGTTTCGCGCGGCTGTGAAGAATTATTTTTAGCCTGTCTGTTCCTGGAGCGGTCGTACCGAAGACGGAACAGGCGGTGCTGCCCGGCAAGGCGGAACGGTCGTGATGACGCAACAAAGGCCGGGGAGGCATCCCTCCCCGGCCTTTTGTATCCCGACCGTTTCCGTGAGCCTTAGTACAGGGCGATCTCGCCGTACTGGGCCTCATACTGCTGGATGGTCTGCACCAGCGCGGCGGCC